>ENA-OQIO01000699-OQIO01000699.1-human-gut-metagenome-genome-assembly--contig:-NODE-699-length-17327-cov-3.257674_pt1 | contig 17327 bp, 15 predicted proteins | sample MGYA00242573_ERZ504737 | MGnify/ENA primary metagenome ERZ504737 (study PRJEB26092, sample SAMD00036203) | human gut metagenome | host: Homo sapiens | study: EMG produced TPA metagenomics assembly of...
AATATTTCTTGTCTTCTCAAGAGATACTTGTCTTGACATAATACCCTCCTATTAATATCTGAAATGAGCAAATGCTTTTGTTTGCTTCTGCCATCTTGTGTGTATCGTCGCACTTCTTAACTGCGCCGCCTGTCTTATTGACACGTCCATAATTTCAGCAGCAAGACGTTCTCTCATAGTTCTCTCTGAACGCTGACGAGCGTAAAGAGTAATCCAACGAAGACCTAAAGTCTGTCTTCTTTCAGGACGAACCTCAAGAGGAACCTGGTAAGTAGCACCGCCGACACGGCGAGCCTTTACCTCGAGTACAGGCATTACGTTTTCCATTGCAGCTTCAAAAGTCTCTAATGGGTCGTTGCCTGTTTTTTCCTTAATGATGTCGAATGCGTCGTAAACGATTTTCTGAGCGACGCCCTTCTTTCCATCAAGCATGATGCTGTTGATAAGTCTGGTTACAAGCTTTGAATTGTAAAGCGGATCAGGTAATACATCACGCTTAGCGATTTGGCCTCTTCTTGGCATCTTCGCTTCCCTCCTTCATAATTTTTAATGAGTTCATAGGTACTCGGTTTTTCCGTGGAGTCAACAAAAGGTCATATACGCTGTAATTATATATAGGTATATAAACTATTGTTATCCATTAAAATAAGGCTTATTTCTTAGCAGCCTTTGGCTTCTTTGCACCGTACTTAGAACGGCTCTGCATTCTGCCGTTTACACCCTGTGTATCAAGTGTACCACGAATAATATGGTAACGTACACCAGGAAGGTCCTTAACACGGCCGCCACGAATCATAACTACAGAGTGTTCCTGAAGGTTATGACCAACGCCCGGAATGTATGCAGATACTTCAATACCGTTAGTAAGACGAACTCTGGCAATCTTACGAAGAGCTGAGTTAGGCTTCTTAGGTGTAGCAGTCTTTACTGCAGTACAAACGCCACGCTTTTGAGGTGAGTTGTTATCTGTAACAACATTTTTCTTAGTGTTTAAGCCCTTTAAAAGTGCAGGTGTCTTTGACTTCTTTTCGATAGTCTTACGACCTGTTCTTACGAGCTGATTAAAGGTAGGCAATAGTTTATCTCCTTTCAAAAATTATTTTATACGCTGTGTGCGTATAAGTCATACGCCGAAAATCGGCATATCAATTAAACGCACACCTCGGCAAGCCAAAGCTTACCCCGAAATGTTGTATTATTTGCTAAAAAGTTGCATAAAAATTTGTTGATTATATACAAACTTATCTCACACGATTTAGCATTATACCACTACTGCATAGTGTTTGTCAAGAGTTCTTGCAATTGTTCAAGATTTAAAATTTCATCGCTGTTTTCAGCGGCAAAATAACTCGGAACAACATCAACCTTACGGAATACGTCCATACCTGTACCGGCAGGAACAAGCTTACCGATAATAACATTTTCCTTAAGACCGATAAGCGGGTCGCTCTTGCCTCTGATAGCGGCATCGGTAAGAACTCTTGTTGTTTCCTGGAAGGAAGCGGCTGAAAGGAATGAATCCGTAGCAAGAGAAGCCTTTGTAATACCCATAAGAATAGGAATATATGTTGCTTTCTTAAGATTTTCCTCACCAGCTTTAATTCTTGCGTCAATCTTGTCGTTTGCTTCGTCAACAGCCGAAACATCAACCATTGTGCCTGCAACAAGATCGGTGTCACCTGCTTCGTCAACAGTACATTTCTTAAGCATCTGACGAACAATAACCTCGATATGCTTATCGTTGATATCAACACCCTGTGTACGATATGCAAACTGAACTTCCTTAATAAGGTAGTTATAAACAGCCTCTTCACCGAGAATTGCAAGAACATCGTGCGGATTAACAGCACCGAGAGTAAGCTCAGTACCCTTTGTAATATGAGCACCCTCTACGATATTTTCGCAAAGTCTTGCACCGTAAGGAATAAGATATTTCTTCTCCTCGGCAGTATCTTTATTATAAACGATAACGTGACGGCTCTTTTTGATTTCCTCAAAACGAACATCACCTTCGATTTCAGAAAGGATAGCAAGCTGCTTTGGCTTTCTTGCCTCAAAGAGTTCCTCAACACGAGGAAGACCCTGTGTGATATCTGCACCGCCGGCTACACCACCGGTATGGAATGTTCTCATTGTAAGCTGAGTACCAGGCTCACCGATTGACTGAGCAGCAATGATACCGACTGCCTCACCAACCTGAACAGGTTCATTAAATGCAAGGTTGGCACCATAACACTTACGGCAAACACCGTGACGTGATTTACAAGTAATAAGTGAACGAATCTTTACCGACTCAATACCTGCGTCAACAATACGCTTAGCATCATCAGAAGTCATCATTCTGTCAGCTTCCATAAGAACTTCACCGGTCTTAGGGTCAACTACAGGGTCAACAACAAATCTGCCTGTAAGTCTTTCCTCAAGCGGCTCAAGAACACGGTTACCATCCATAATTTTGCTTACTACGATACCGTCATGACATCCGCAGTCGTCGTCACGAATGATAACGTCCTGAGATACGTCAACAAGACGTCGTGTAAGATAACCTGAGTCAGCAGTACGAAGAGCTGTATCGGCAAGACCTTTACGAGCACCACGAGAAGAAATGAAATATTCAAGAATATTAAGACCCTCACGATAGTTAGCACGAATAGGAACCTCGATTGTCTTACCTGCAGTATTTGCAATAAGACCTCTCATACCTGCAAGCTGACGAAGCTGTGAAGTACTACCACGAGCACCTGAGTCTACCATCATGTGAATTGGGTTATGAGCACCGTCAAAATTACTCGTAAGCTCATTAGAAACCTTATTAGTACAATCTTCCCATGCTTTGATTACTGCTGAGGAACGCTCCTCGTTAGTAATAAAGCCGTAGTTATAGTTATATGTGATTTCATCAACTTTCTTTTCTGCTTCTGCAAGGTATTCCTTCTTCTTTTCAGGAATAAGTGCGTCGCAAACAGCAACGGTAGTACCTGAAACAGTTGAATACTTATAGCCCTGTGCCTTGATAGAATCAAGAACATGAGAAGCAATAGAAACGCCGTGAACATTGATACATCTTTCTACAATTTGACCGAGCTGCTTTTTCTTAACTACAAATGAAACCTCAAGGTCAAATTCGTGTGCAGGGTCAGTTCTGTCAACAAAGCCGAGATCCTGAGGAACCGGATTATTGAAGATGATTCTGCCGATTGTTGTAATTATAACAGCGCTCTTAGTTACACCGTCAACCTCACGAGTAACACGAATCTTTGCAGGTGAATGCATACCGAGAGAGCCCTCCTGATATGCCATCATTGCCTCATCTTTATCTCTGTAAAGCTTATAGGAACGGTAGTAGCCATACTTTTGAGCAAGCTCTTCCTCTGAAATTTCACAAAGAATAGCAGGATTAGAAATATAATCACGTGGATCTTTAAAATCTTTATTAATATCAGCTTTAACGTCTGCAAAACTAACTTCCTGAGTTCTTGCCTCGTCCTTATAAAATTTAGGCTGACCCGGCTCACCTTCTTTAATCATTGTAAGATAGTATGAACCGATAACCATATCCTGAGTAGGAACAGTAACAGGCTTACCGTCTGACGGCTTAAGAAGGTTATTAGCAGCGAGCATCAACATTCTTGCCTCAGCCTGAGCTTCAGCAGAAAGAGGTACGTGAACAGCCATTTGGTCACCGTCGAAGTCGGCGTTGAATGCGGTACAAGCAAGCGGATGGAGCTTAATTGCTCTACCCTCAACAAGTACAGGTTCAAATGCCTGAATACCAAGTCTGTGAAGTGTGGGGGCACGGTTTAACATAACAGGGTGATCCTTGATTACAACCTCAAGGCTATCCCAAACAGCAGGATTATTGGCTCTTTCAACCATTTTTCTTGCTGACTTAATATTAGATGCAACACCGGTTTCAACAAGTCTTTTCATAACGAAAGGCTTGAAAAGCTCAATAGCCATTTCTTTAGGAAGACCGCACTGGTGCATCTTGAGTTCAGGACCTACAACGATAACCGAACGACCAGAATAGTCAACACGCTTACCGAGAAGGTTTTGACGGAAACGTCCCTGCTTACCCTTAAGCATATCAGAAAGTGACTTAAGAGGTCTGTTATTAGGACCTGTAACAGGACGGCCACGACGACCGTTATCAATAAGAGCATCAACAGATTCCTGAAGCATTCTCTTCTCGTTTCTTACGATGATTTCAGGAGCACCAAGCTCAAGAAGTCTTTTAAGACGATTGTTTCTGTTAATAACTCTTCTGTAAAGGTCGTTAAGGTCAGAAGTAGCAAATCTGCCACCGTCAAGCTGAACCATAGGACGGATATCAGGAGGAATTACAGGAATAGCGTCAAGAATCATCCATTCAAGCTTATTGCCGCTGTGGTAGAAAGCATCAACAACATCAAGCCTTTTAAGAAGTCTTACTCTCTTTTGACCTGTAGCGCCCTCAAGTTCTGCAGTAAGTTCATCACGAAGCTGAGCAACATCAATTCCCTGAAGAAGCTCTTTAACAGCCTCGGCGCCCATACCTGCCTTAAAGTCGTCCTCATATCTTTCTCTCATTTCAGCATATTCTTTTTCATTAAGAATCTGCATCTTTTCAAGTGGGGTGTCACCGGGATCGGTAACAATGTAAAGTGCAAAATAAAGCACCTTTTCAAGGTATCTAGGGCTGATATCAAGTACAAGACCGAGGCGGCTCGGAATACCCTTAAAATACCAAATATGAGAAACAGGAGCTGCAAGCTCGATATGACCCATACGTTCACGTCTTACTTTTGAACGTGTAATTTCAACACCGCAGCGCTCGCAGACTTTTCCCTTATAACGAACTCTCTTATATTTACCGCAATGACATTCCCAATCCTTCATAGGTCCGAAAATTCTTTCGCAGAAAAGACCGTCACGTTCAGGTTTAAGAGTTCTGTAGTTTATTGTTTCAGGCTTTGTTACTTCGCCGTAAGACCATTCACGAATCTGCTCCGGTGAAGCAAGGCCGATTTTTATTGAACTGAATTCGTTTTCATAATTATCCATATGGAAGCACTCCTTTATATTAATTAGTTGCGGAAGTCTTATCAGAATTATTCATCGTCTGAAGAATCGTCGCCGAAGCCGAAACCGTAATCATCATCTGATTCGCTTTCGCCATCTGCAAACAAATCATCAAAGCCATCTGACTGACCTGCTTCCTGTTCGCCCTCAGCATTTTCTACTCCAAAGCCTTCCTGACCCTCAAAGTCATTTACTGTTGTAAATGCTTGTTCATCGATTGGCTGAATGCCTGAACCGTCATCAAGGTCTTGCTTAAGCTCAACCTCATTGCCGTCCTTATCGAGAACCTTAGTGTCAAGACCGAGTGCCTGAAGTTCTTTGAAGAGAACCTTGAATGACTCAGGTGTGCCTGCCGCAGGAATATTCTCGCCTTTTACGATTGACTCGTAAGTACGAACACGGCCGACAACGTCATCGGACTTAATTGTAATAATTTCTTGAAGAGTATAAGCTGCACCGTAAGCTTCAAGTGCCCAAACTTCCATTTCACCGAAACGCTGACCGCCGAACTGAGCTTTACCGCCGAGCGGTTGCTGAGTTACAAGGCTGTAAGGACCTGTTGAACGAGCGTGAATCTTATCATCAACAAGGTGATGGAGTTTAAGATAATACATATAACCTACTGTGATACGGTTATCAAACTTTTCACCTGTACGGCCGTCGATAAGTTCCGTCTTACCGTCATATACCTTCTTGCCGTTTTCATCGATATAGTAACCGATATCGGCTTCCTTAAGGCATTCACGAATATCTTCCTCATGAGCGCCGTCGAATACAGGAGTCATCATCTTCCAGCCAAGAGCCATAGCTGCATAGCCGAGATGAACCTCAAGTACCTGACCGATATTCATACGTGAAGGTACGCCGAGAGGGTTAAGAACAATATCAAGAGGTCTGCCGTCAGGAAGGAATGGCATATCCTCCTGAGGTAAAATTCTTGAAACAACACCTTTGTTACCGTGACGACCTGCCATCTTATCGCCGACTTGAATTTTACGCTTTTGAGCAATATATACTCTAACTACTTTATTTACACCCGGTGAAAGCTCATCGCTGTTAGCACGGGTAAATACTTTAACGTCAACAACAATACCGTATTCACCGTGAGGAATACGCATTGATGTATCTCTAACCTCTCTTGCCTTTTCGCCAAAGATAGCTCTCAAAAGTCTTTCCTCGGCTGTAAGCTCTGTTTCACCCTTAGGTGTAACTTTGCCGACAAGAATATCGCCTGAATGAACCTCGGCACCGATACGGATAATACCGTCTTCGTCAAGGTCACGAAGAGCATCCTCACCAACGTTAGGAATATCTCTTGTTATTTCTTCAGGACCGAGTTTTGTATCACGAGCCTCTACCTCATGCTCAACAACGTGAATTGAGGTATAAACATCGTCTCTTACAATCTTTTCATTAATAAGAACAGCATCCTCATAGTTATAACCTTCCCATGTCATAAAGCCGATAAGGGCATTCTTACCAAGTGAAATTTCACCGTTGCAGGTTGCCGGACCGTCTGCAATAACCTGTCCGTCCTCAACTTTTTGGTGAAGAGAAACGATAGGACGCTGATTAATGCATGTTCCCTGGTTAGAACCTTGGAACTTAACAAGCTCATACTTGTCAACTTCACCCGGCTTAACTGTAATTTCAATAGTGTCGGCATCAACTGCAGTAACAGTACCGCCACGCTTAGCAATAACGACTACACCGGAGTCGTAAGCTGCTTTATATTCCATACCCGTTCCTACAACAGGAGCAACTGTCTTAAGAAGAGGTACAGCCTGACGCTGCATGTTAGCACCCATAAGTGCACGGTTGGCGTCATCGTTTTCAAGGAAAGGAATCATTGCTGTAGCAACTGAAACTACCATCTTAGGTGATACGTCCATATAATCTACTCTTTCAGGAGGAAGAGTAAGGAACTCATCACGGCAACGGCAAGTAACTCTTGCGTTTGTAAATCTGCCGTTTTCATCAAGAGGTTCGTTAGCCTGAGCAACAACGTAATTATCCTCAACATCGGCAGTCATATAAACAACCTCGTCGGTTACAACGCCTGTTTCCTTATCAACCTTGCGGTATGGAGCTTCGATAAAGCCATATTCATTAAGACGGCTGTAACAAGCAAGATAAGAGATAAGACCGATGTTAGGACCTTCAGGTGTCTCTATAGGACACATACGGCCATAGTGGGTATAGTGTACGTCACGAACTTCGAAACCTGCACGGTCTCTTGAAAGACCGCCGGGACCGAGAGCTGAAAGTCTTCTCTTATGAGTAAGCTCTGCAAGAGGATTGTTCTGGTCCATAAACTGAGAAAGAGGAGATGAACCGAAGAACTCTTTAATAGCGGCAACTACAGGACGGATATTGATAAGTGCTTGAGGTGTGATAGCACCGTCGTCATCCTGAGCCTGAAGAGTCATACGCTCACGAATAACTCTTTCCATTCTTGTGAAACCGATTCTGAACTGATTTTGAAGAAGTTCGCCGACAGCTCTGATTCTACGGTTACCAAGGTGGTCGATATCGTCGGTAGTGCCTACGCCGTTTGCAAGGTTAATAAGATAAGACACGCTTGCAAAAATATCATCTGTTGTAATATGCTTTGGAACAAGGTCGTCTGCTCTTCTTTCAATTTCTTCCTTAAGAGCATCAACGTCGTCGCCGCACTTTTCAAGAATTTCGGAAAGGACTCTATACGATACCATTTCGTGAATACCAAGCTCTTTGCAGTCGAAATCAACGTATTTGTAAATATCAACCATACCGTTAGATACGATTTTTACTTCCTTGCCATCTGCATCTACAAATGCAACCATAACACCTGCATTCTCAATTTCAACAGCTCTTTCTTCGCTGATTTTCTCGCCTGCATCTGCAAGAAATTCACCCTGTGGTGAGATGATAGGCTGAGTAAGAACTCTGTCCTTAAGTCTATCACTTAACGAAAGTTTTTTATTATATTTATATCTGCCGACTCTTGAAAGGTCATAACGGTGAGCATCAAAGAACAAACCGTCAAGATGAGCCTGTGCTGTTTCAAGGGTTGGCGGCTCACCAGGACGAAGTTTTTTATAAACTTCAAGAAGAGCCTCCTCGGTGTTCTTAGTAGTATCCTTATCGATTGTGGCAAGAATCTTTTCATCTTCACCAAAGAAATCAACGATTTCAGAATCAGTACCGAGGCCTAAAGCACGAAGGAAGGTTGTGATATAAATTTTTCTGTTTTTATCAATACGAACATAGAAAAGGTCATTGGCGTCGGTTTCATACTCAAGCCAAGCACCACGGTTAGGAATAACAGTGTTGGTAAAAAGTTCCTTACCTGTCTTATCGTGGTCCATATTGTAATAAACACCCGGAGAACGAACAAGCTGAGACACAATACATCTTTCAGCACCGTTGATAACAAATGTACCTGCATCTGTCATCCAAGCAAGTCGCCCATAAAAATAGTGTTTTCTTTAATTTCGCCTGTTTCTTTGTTAACAAGTCTTGCCCTAACCTTTAAAGGACGGGCATAAGTGGTGTCACGAGCCTTACACTGTGCAATTGAATACTTAGGTTCGTCGTCAATTGAAAAGTCGACAAAGTCAAGTACAAGGTTTCCGGTGTAATCGCTGATTTCACCGATATCCTTAAATACCTCTTTGAGACCCTCTTCAAGAAACCAACGGTAAGAACTCTTCTGCACTTCGATAAGGTTAGGCATTTTCATAACCTCATTGATTTTTGCAAAACTCTTTCTCGTTGTTGTGCCGAGCTGGACATCCTTAACATTTACCATTAGAGTCACTCCGATCGTTTTATTTTCATAAATTGTTTATATTCGTAAACGGCAAATTGCTTATTGCGTTATGACCTGAAAATCAAAATTTTCCGTTACATATATTACGCAATAATTAAAAATATAGAATTTATAATTTGCAATAAAAAGCCATTTTAAGATGCTTAATAATATAAACTAAGTAAAACAATATGTCAACACTTTTTTTAATAAAACTTTCTGCATCTTAAAAAGTTTTTAGTACACTGCCCCGTGTGTATCACGTTTTGTGCCGAAAAATTAACTTAATTTAAGTATTTTTAGATTGATTTACTAGATACACTTTGATATAATTGCAAATAGATTATAAAATATTTATTACTATTACTATTTAAGCTTTCAGGTGAACGAAATTGAAAAATACTATCAAAAAAATATTTTGCACGGCTTTATGTCTTATATTGACAATTACAATATTTGCCGGTTGCTCATCAAATAACAATAAAATCGACTTTATATATCCTTTTTCCGGTGACATTAAAAGTTTCGACCCGCAAATTGCAAAAACAGCCGATGAATTTTTGCTTGTTGAAAATTGCTTTGAAGGACTTGTAAGAGTAAATGACAACGGCAAGGTACAGGCAGGCGTTGCAAAAACTTGGGAAATAAGCAATGGCGGAAAAACATACACATTTCATTTAAGGCAAGGAGCAAAATGGAACGTAAAAAGCACGTCGCAGAGTTCTGACAATAAAGAACTTACAAAAGTGCAAGAGCTTATGGGCGAAAGCTTTAATCCCGATATAACCGCTAATGACTTTGTATTTGCACTCCAAAGAGCGTGTGAGAAAAATACCGACGCTCCCCTTTTCTCATCAATTTCAAATATCGTGAATGCATCTAAAATACATTCAGGTAAATTGAGTTCAAATAATTTAGGCGTGAAGGCACTTGACGATTACACACTTGAAATTAATCTTAAATCAGCAGACGACGGATTTTTAAACGTTCTTGCAACAGCCGTTGCAATGCCCTGCAACAAAGAATATTTCAACGCAACAAAAGGCAGATACGGCTTAGGTCTTGATTATACAATATTCAACGGTCAGTTCTATGTCAGTAACATTCTTGAAGCATCATACATTTTAAAAAACAACAAGCAATACGTCGGCGACTTCAAATCAGCTGTAACTGATATTACATTAAAAATAACAGACAACACCGAAGATGCAGCTAAAAATCTTAAATCAGGCTATTACGACGCAGCTTATATAACGGGTCAGGAATATGATAAGCTAAAGGACAGCGACATAACTGCAATAAGCTACACCGACGCAACGCTTGCAATGGTATTAAACAAGAACAACACTATCTTTTCAAATGACAAATTAAGGCAAGCGGTTTGCTTAAGTATTTCGGATATAGACACAAAGAAATATGACTATTTAAGCCGTGCAACAAGTTTTACACCGCCGAGCTGCAAAATAGGAACAGACGAGGCAGATAAGGCAATCGGCACAACCGTTTATAAGCAAAACATATCCAAAGCGCAGCAGCTTTGGAAAGAGGGATTAAACGAACTTGGCGCATCGCAAGCAAGCTTTAACGTTATTGCGACCGAGGAATACAAAGATACAGTTAAAGAACTTGTTCAGGGTATTCAGGCAGGCGTTGGCTCAATTTCAGCTTATGGCAATGATGATGAACATAAAATCAGCTTTTCATTAAAGGTAAATATATTGAGTGAAAGCGATTATCAAAATGCATTGTCAAAAGGTGATTATGACATTGCGCTTTATAAATTCACGGCTACTAATCAAAGTCCGCTTGATTTTTTAAGTACAATCATTAACGGCAATTACATCGGAACCGTACCTGCCGCAATATCTGCACTAAAAAAAGCGCAAAACGCAACTGCCGCCGAACTCGCCGTTAATACTAAAGAATGTGAAACGGCAATTTTAGCAGATTACAGCATTAAGCCTGTGCTATTTGAATCATCATATTATGCTCAGGCAAGCGGAGTTAAAAATGTTCAGTTCCACCCCGCAGCGGAAGGGTAAGCTTTGTAAATGCAACAAGAAGAAGAAAAATAATTTAACAGCAATAATTATAAGTTGGGCACTTGTTATTATTTGTATGGCAATAATATTTTGGCTTTCCTCAAAAACGGCTGACGAATCGGCGGCACAAAGCAGTGTTATTGTAAAATGGATAATAAATCATTTCGGGAAAAACAGCGTGACTGATTTTATCGTAAGAAAGCTTGCTCATTTTTCAGAATACGTTGGTCTGTGCTTTTTGGCAAGCAATGCAATATATCAATCGAGTAAGCGTTTTATTCCGCTTTATTCCTGCGCTCTCACCTCTTTTTATGCAATAAGCGATGAATTTCATCAACTTTTTGTTGACGGACGTTCGTGTGAAATAAGAGATTGGGCAATTGATACAGTCGGTGCTTTAGCAGGTGCTTTAGCCTTTTATATTATTTACATTATTATAAAAAAAGTTGTTAAAAAGAAAAATAACATTGACACACAAATTAATTAGTTTATAATATATTAGATAACGATTTATAAAACGGAGGAAAAACAAATATGAACGTACTTGTGTATGATAACGAAGAGCAAATCGGTATTGCGGCAGGTAACTATATGTGCGGACAGGTTCTTGCAAAGCCTGACAGCGTACTTGGTCTTGCTACAGGCTCAACGCCGCTTAAGCCTTACGGTCATATGATTAAACTTTATGAGCAGGGTGCAGTTGATTTCAGTAAGGTAACAACCTTTAACCTTGATGAATATTGCAAACTTGACGTAAACGATATAAATTCATATCATCGCTTTATGCATGATAATCTTTTTAATCACATTAACATTCCCGAGGAAAACATTAATTTCCTCAATGGCAATGCCGAAGATCCTGAAGATGAATGCAAAGCTTATGAAGAAAAAATCAAAAAAGCCGGCGGAATTGATATTCAGCTTTTAGGTATCGGTTCAAACGGTCACATTGCATTTAATGAGCCGTCTGACAGTTTCCAAAGATGGAGTCACGTTGTAGCACTTAAAGAAAGCACAATTAAGGACAACAGCCGCTTTTTCAAATCAATTGATGAGGTTCCTACTCACGCAGTAACTATGGGTATCGGCTCAATTATGCAAGCTAAGAGAATACTTATCATTGCTATCGGAGAAAATAAGGCTAAGGCAATCAAGCAACTTATTGACGGCAATGTTACGCCAAAATGCCCTGCTTCGGTTCTTCAATTCCATACAGATGTAACTCTTATGCTTGATAAGGGTGCCGCATCACTTCTTTAATATAAATTTTAAGGAGAAATCAAAATGGCTGAAAAAGAAAAATTTTATATAACTACAGCAATTGCATATACCTCAAGAAAGCCGCATATCGGCAACAGCTATGAAATTGTTTTGACAGACGCTATTGCAAGATATAAAAGGCTTCAGGGATATGACGTATTTATGCTTACGGGTACTGACGAACACGGTCAAAAAATCGAAGAATATGCAAATAAAGCCGGCGTTACTCCTAAGGAGTATGTTGACAAGGTATCGGGCGAAATCCGTGAAATTTGCGACCTTTTAAACACAAGCTATGACAAGTTTATCAGGACTACCGACCCTTACCATGAAAAAATCGTTCAAAAGATTTTCAAAAAATTATATGACCAAGGCGATATTTACAAAGGTCATTACGAGGGTATGTATTGCACCCCTTGCGAATCATTCTGGACTGAAAGCCAGCTTGTTGACGGCAAGTGCCTGATTGCGGCAGAGAAGTAAAGCCTGCTAAGGAGGAGGCTTATTTCTTAAGGCTTTCTAAATATCAAAAGCAGCTTGAGGAATTTATTGAAAACAATGAAAACTTCATTTATCCTGAGGCTCGTAAAAAGGAAATGCTTAATAACTTTATTAAGCCCGGCTTACAGGACCTTTGCGTAAGCCGTACAAGTTTTAAATGGGGTATTCCCGTAACTTTTGACGATAAGCACGTAATTTATGTTTGGATTGACGCACTTTCAAACTATATCACTGCTCTCGGCTACGACCCTGACGGCTCATCTGAACTTTATAAAAAATATTGCCTGCCGACGTTCACATTATCGGTAAGGATATCGTGAGATTCCATACAATTTATTGGCCTATTATGCTTATGGCACTCGGCGAACCGCTTCCTAAGCAGGTATTCGGTCATCCTTGGCTTTTATTTGGCGAGGACAAGATGTCAAAGTCACGTGGCAACGTTATTTATGCAGACGACCTTGTTAAGTTCTCGGTGTTGACGCAGTAAGATATTATCTTGTATCGGAAATGCCTTATGCAAACGACGGTTCAATCACTTATGAAACGATTATCGAGCGCTACAACAGCGACCTTGCTAACACTTTCGGCAATCTTGTAAACAGAACAATCGCAATGCAAAACAAGTATTTTGACGGTGTTGTTCAAAGTCCGTGCTATGAGCCTGAATGTAAATATGTTGAGGACGAGGAGCTTAAAACCTTTGCTCTTGATACAGTTGCCAAGGTTGAAAAATGCTTTGAAACCTACAGAGTTGCAGATGCTGTTGAGGCTGTATTAAACCTTGCAAAGCGTTCTAACAAATATATTGACGAAACTGCTCCTTGGGCTCTTGCAAAGGACGAAAGCCAAAAGTCAAGACTCGGTACGGTTCTTTACAATCTTATTGAAGCTATCAGATATATTGCGATACTTCTTTCGCCGTTTATGCCTGAAACAAGCGAAAAAATCTTTGAGCAGATGAACTGCGATATTAAGGATTACGATTCACTTAAGGAGTTCGGAGCACTTAAGCCCGGCACTAAAGTAGGAGAAGCCAAAGCACTCTTTGCAAGAATTGACGCTGAAAAGATGCTTACCGAGATTGCTGAAAAGCAAAAGGAAAATGCTAAGCAAGAGGCTGCGGCTAAGCCTGAAATTGAAGGTCTTGCTCAAATTCAATTTGACGATTTCGCAAAAGTTGAGCTTAGAGTTGCAAAGATTGAGCAATGTGAGCCGATAAAGAAAGCTAAAAAGCTTCTCAAATTACAGGTTAATGACGGCTCGGGCGAGCTTAGGCAAATTGTTTCCGGTATTGCTCCTTGGTACAAGCCTGAAGATTTAATCGGCAAGAGCGTTATTATTGTTGCAAACCTTAAGCCTGCAAAGCTTTGCGGCGAAATGAGCAATGGTATGCTTCTTGCAGGTGATGTAAGCGAAAATGACGTCAAGGTGCTTTTCGTTGACGGTATGCCGGCAGGTACTAAAATAAGATAAGAAACGGTAGGAATATAAATGTATCACAATATTTTTGATACACATTCCCACTATGACGACAGTAAATTTGACCCTGACAGAGAGGAATTATTAAATAATCTTCAAAGTCAGGGTGTTTCTTTAGTTGTCAGCTGCGGATGTGACATAGATTCAACTCAATTTAATTTTGACCTTGCGCAAAAATATGATTATATGTATTTTGCCGCAGGCTTTCACCCCGAAAATTTAAAGGGTGCAACGCTTGATGATTTAAAAGTCATTGAAAAATTTGCAAAAAACGACAAATGCGTTGCAATCGGCGAAATAGGACTTGATTATTACTGGATGGATTCAAGCAAAGAGGAACAGAAAAAGTTTTTCAAAGCGCAAATTGACCTTGCAAAAAAGCTTGATATGCCGATAATTGTTCACGACAGGGACGCTCACGGTGACACACTTGATATTCTCAGAGAAACAAAGCCTAAGGGTGTTGTTCATTGCTTTTCAGGTTCAAAGGAAATGGCGAGAGAAATTATTAAGCTTGGTATGTATATCGGCTTAAACGGAGTTGTAACCTTTAACAATGCAAGAAAAAGCCTTGAGGTCGCAAAGGAAATCCCGATTGAGCGCCTTGTGCTTGAAACCGATTGCCCGTACCTTGCCCCTACCCCAATGAGAGGAAAGCGCAACGATTCGCATTATATTCCGTATATTGCTGAAAAAATCGGCTCGCTTTTGGGCATAGACGCACAAGAACTTTTAGATATCACAAACGAAAACGCAAAAAGATTATACAATATATAATTTGTAATTGAATCAACATTTGTCAAAAGATAAATGTTGATTTTTTCTTGATATACACTTAATAATATGTTATTATATATATTATTTTTATTTAAAAGGGTGGCGCTAAATGGATAAATTTACTGAGATAGTAACCAAAGTAAACGACTTTGTTTGGGGACCTGTAATGCTGGTTTTTCTTGTCGGCACAGGTATATTTTTGACATTAAGGCTCAGATTTTTGCCTTGGAGAAATCTTGGCTCTTCACTAAAAAAGCTTTTCAGCAAGGAGTCAAGAAAAAAGGACGGCGAGGGTGACATTTCACCGTTCTCAGCACTTATGACGGCTCTTGCGGCTACTGTCGGCACGGGTAACATTGTGGGTGTTGCAACGGCTATGGTGCTCGGCGGACAGGTGCTCTTGTATGGATGTGGATTTCAGCGGCTTTCGGCATTTCAACAAAATATGCGGAATGTGCGCTTGCCGGAAAATACAGGAGAGTAAATGAAAAAGGTGAAATGTGCGGCGGACCGATGTATACGCTCAAATACGGTCTTAAAAACAAAAAAATCGGCTCATTTCTTGCAGTAATGTTTGCAATATTTACCCTTATGGCTTCATTTGGCATAGGCAACTCTGCGCAGGGAAATTCAATCACTACTGCTGTAAGCTCCACATTTAATGTGCCTAAATGGATTGTGGGAATTATACTCGTTATATGTGTCGGCGCTGTTGTTATAGGCGGTATCAAATCAATTTCAAAGGTATCAAGCGTACTTGTTCCTGCCATGGCAGTATTTTATATGATTGCAGGCATACTTGTAGTTTGCATTAATTATAAAAACGTTCCGAGCGGAATTGCAAATATCTTTTCAATGGCATTCGGTGCTAAACCAATTGCGGGCGGTCTTGTTGGCACGGTTACGGCAAGCATGATGAACTCTATGCGTTACGGTATTGCAAGAGGCGTTTTTTCAAACGAAGCCGGTCTTGGCAGTGCGGCAATTTCAGCGGCATCTGCTACCTCTGACCACCACGTAAAGCAAGGCTTTATAAATATGTGCGGCACATTTATTGATACAATTATTGTTTGCACAATCACAGGTCTTGCAATCGCTTCAAGCGGTGTACTCGGCACAACAAATGCCGATGGAAAATTGCTTGAGGGTGCAGAACTTACTATTGCGGCATTTGAAACGGCACTTGGCAAAGCCGGAGCTGTATTTGTAACAATCAGCATTATCCTTTTCGCTTTTTCAACTATCTTAGGCTGGGAATACAACGGAGAAAAAGCGCTTGAATTCCTTTTCAAAAAGCCTATTTTCTGCTATATTTACAGAGTTGTATTTTCACTTTTAACTTATGTAGGCGCAACGGCAACCTTAGGTGTTGTTTGGAGCTTTTCAGACATTGCAAACGGACTTATGGCAATACCAAACCTTATATGCTTGATTGCACTTTCCGGCTCGCTTGCTAAGGAAACAAAAGATTATCACAACAAATTAAAAGACGAAAAGGTTAAAACAAAATAAAAACTTACAATGGGTTACCAAATATAAGGTAACCCATTATTTTTTACAGCTTATTGATTTTCCATATATTCTTTGAATAATCCTCTATTGTTCTGTCAGACGAAAAGAACCCTGCGGCACAGGTATTTCTAAAGCATTTTTCAGCAAAGGCATATTTATCTTTATAATCAAGATTAAGCCTAAGCTTAGCTTTCAAAAACGGCTCAAAATCAAGCAAAAGATAATAATTATCCGCCTTATGCCAAGATGCGCCCTCTAAAAGCGAGTTATACAGCTGCCTAAAGATACCCGTATTATTATCACTGAACGTTCCGTCAACAAGAGTATCAAGGCATCTTTTAACCTTAGGATTTGAATTATAAATTTTCCTTGGTTCATAGGTGTCTTTTATTTTATTAATTTCCTCTACCCTTGCACCGAAAATATAATTATTTTCCTCTCCTGCTCTTTCAACTATTTCAATATTTGCACCATCAAAAGTACCAAGTGTAACAGCACCGTTTAGCATAAATTTCATATTGCCCGTTCCTGATGCTTCCGTGCCTGCCGTTGAAATTTGCTCTGACACATCGGAGGCAGGAATTATTTTTTCTGCATAAGAAACGCTGTAATCGCTCACAAAAATAATTTTAATAAATCGACTTACGTATTCGTCAGCTTTAACAAGTCTTTTGACCTCGTTAATAAGCTTAATTATCCCTTTGCCCTGTCATAACCCGGCGCCGCCTTTGCGCCGAAAATGAATACGGTCGGGGTAAAATCATTTAAACTTTTTTCCTTAATTTCAAAATAAAGTTCAAGAATAACAAGAATATTCAAAAGCTGACGTTTATACTCGTGAAGCCTTCTGATTTGGGAGTCAACAATAAAATCGGGTGAAAAAGAGTCGCCGTCTTTTA
>ENA-OQIO01000700-OQIO01000700.1-human-gut-metagenome-genome-assembly--contig:-NODE-700-length-17325-cov-2.310966_pt1 | contig 17325 bp, 20 predicted proteins | sample MGYA00242573_ERZ504737 | MGnify/ENA primary metagenome ERZ504737 (study PRJEB26092, sample SAMD00036203) | human gut metagenome | host: Homo sapiens | study: EMG produced TPA metagenomics assembly of...
TTTCTGTGAAGATATTTAAATGCAATGAACTCCAAATCCATGTATCGCATGCAACCGTTATGTGAAATTGGGAGTCCTTATTAAAGCGTTTGCTTAGACATTGGAGCAGACTATATTGCAACCGGACATTATTCACAGATCACAAAGCTTGATAACGGACGTTATGCATTAAAATGTTCTAAGACACAGAAGAAAGATCAGACCTATGCATTATATAATCTGACTCAGAATCAGCTTTCTAAAACACTCATGCCGATCGGGGCATACACAAAAGATGAAGTCAGACAGATCGCAGAAGAGATCGGACTGTTAGTTGCCAACAAGCCTGACAGTCAGGATATCTGCTTTGTAGATGATAACTATGGCGAATTTATCGAAGAGACAACTGGAACAAAGATTCCAAAAGGGAACTTTGTAGATCCAGAAGGCAATGTCTTAGGAGAGCATAAAGGGATCATTTACTATACAGTAGGACAGAGAAGAGGTCTTGGATTATCCTTGAAGAAACCAGGATATGTCATCAAAGTAGACAAAGATACGAATGAAGTTGTAGTCGGAGACAAACAGGATCTGTTTGCCAATGTTTTATATGGAAATAAAGTAAACTGTATGTCTGTACCAGAGTTTGAAGATGGTATGAAACTGATGGCGAAGATTCGATATAATAGTCCGGAAGTCCCTTGCAGAGTCTATATGACAGGGGAAGATGAAGTAAGAGTTGTCTTTGATGAACCACAGAGAGCGATCACTCCAGGACAGGCAGTCGTATTCTATGATGGAGACATTGTTGCAGGAGGAGCTACGATCCTTCGTGCAGCAAATGAAAATATGTGAATTTTATTTCATACTTTCTTCTAAAAAAAAGTTATGTTACAATACAATGAGTTGTATATTAAACACATAACAGGAGAAAGAGGTAGTATGCTAAATTTTATCAGAGGATTTTGTATGGCATTAGCTGACAGTGTTCCGGGTGTATCTGGTGGAACGGTTGCGTTCTTACTTGGTTTTTATGACAAGTTTATCATGTCACTCGATTATTTGATGTCAGGAACAAAAGAAGAAAGAATTGAAGCAATTTAAGTTTTTAATAAGGATTGGCATTGGATGGGTCGTTGGAATGGGAGCAGCAGTTTCTGTTCTGGCAAGTATTTTTGATGACAGGATTTATGAGATCAGTTCTTTATTCTTAGGACTTATCATTTTTGCAATTCCGATGATCTGCAAAGAAGAGAAAGATTCATTAAAAGGAAAATACCAGAATATCATCTGGGCAGTGATTGGAGTTGTACTTGTTGCAGCAATCACATACTTTAATCCAGTATCTGGAAAAGGAATCAGTGTTAGCGTGGAACATTTAAATATCGCATTGGTTGTTTATATCTTCGCAGTAGCGATGGTAGCAATCTCAGCAATGGTACTTCCAGGAATTTCAGGATCAACAATGCTTCTGATCTTTGGGTTATATGTTCCAGTGATCACAGCACTCAAAGAAGTGATGCATCTTCATTTGTCTTACTTCCCAGTCATAGTGATCTTTGGACTTGGAGTTTTGACAGGAATCGCACTCGTGATCAAACTGATCCGCCGTGCATTGGAGAACCATAGAAGTGCGATGATCTATTTTGTTATCGGAATGATGATCGGTTCTTTATATGCGATCGTTATGGGACCAACAACACTGGAGAATACAAAAGCAGCGATGACACTTCATACGTTCCATCCAGTATTCTTTATTATCGGTATTGTGATTGTCTTCGGTCTTGAGAAGATCAAAGCGATCGCAGAATAATACGAACAATTAAATGATACAAAAGTATCATGATCATAAAAGAAGTTTTGCAGGAATTTATCTGTGAGACTTCTTTTTTTGATATATTTTGTGAAGAGATGATGATCGTAAATTCATGATAAACATTCACAGTTTTGACATAATCCTATGATAGAATAAAGTCAACAAAATAAGAAGGATGTTTCTTTTTTATAGGAAAGAAATATAAATAAATGGTATGAGAAAATAAGATTAGGAGGAAGATACAAGGTGAATGAATTAAAGATATTAGTTGTGGATGATGAAAGCAGAATGCGAAAGCTAGTCAAAGACTTTCTGACAAGAGCCGGCTATCAGGTGTTAGAAGCACAGGATGGTGAAGAAGCGGTTGATACCTTTTATTCTACAAAGGGAATCAATCTGTTAGTATTAGATGTTATGATGCCGAAGATGGACGGATGGGAAGTTGTCAAAGAAATCCGTAAAGTATCTAAAGTTCCGATCATCATGCTGACGGCAAAAGATCAGGAACAAGATGAACTTCTTGGATTTGAACTTGGAGTGGATGAATATATTTCCAAACCATTCAGCCCAAAGATCTTGGTTGCCAGAGTGGAAGCCATTTTAAGAAGAACGGTTCAGACAGAAGGTGAACAGATAGAAGCTGGCGGAATTGTCATGGATGTTGGGGACATCATGTCTCTATTGACGGCAAAAGCATTAATCTGAGTTACAAAGAATTTGAATTATTACAGTATTTTATGTCCAATCAAGGAAGAGCCCTTACAAGGGAAAGTATCTTAAATCAGGTATGGAACTATGATTACTTTGGAGATGCAAGAACGATCGACACCCATGTAAAGAAATTAAGAAATAAACTTGGTGAAAAAGGTTCTTATATTCATACGATCTGGGGAATGGGATACAAATTTGAGGTTGAAGAGAATTGAGAAAGAAATTATTAAAGAACCGTTCAGTCAGAGTCAAGATGACATTGATGCTGATCATTATCATGACTCGGTGATCTTATTATCAGTACTGATCAATCTTACTATGTTGAAGACATATTATACTGTGAAGGAAAAGAAGACGATCAAAGAATCCTATTACCAGATACAGAAAGTTTTTCAAAAAGATACGGTACGGAAGAATGATGTGGATGAGATCGCGAAGACTTATAATTACAGGGTTTTGATCAGTGATGGATCAGGAACGATCGTTTATAGTTCTGAAGGAGAGAAGAGCTTGATGTATAAAAGCCTTTGGAACATTTTAAATGAAAATCTTGACAAGATCAGTAACCAGATCAAGAAGCAAGGTTATGCAGTTATGACCAATACCAATAAGAGTATGGGAACAAGCATCAATCTAAAGGGCTATCTGGATGGTGATTATACAGTGATCATAAGTACACCGATGGAAAGTATCCAGACAAGTGCCAGATTATCCGGACAGTTTACGATGTATGTTGGACTGATCTTGATCATTTGCGGCGCAGTTGCGATGTATTTATACAGCCGCCAGTTTACAAGACCAATTGAAGATATGGCCAAGGCTGCGAATCAGATGTCACATTTAGATTTTGATGTGAAAGTACCAACAGGATCTGATGATGAATTAGGACGACTTGGAGCCAGTATCAATGAGTTATCATCTAAATTGGAATTCACCATTCAGAACTGAAAACAGCGAACAATGAACTGCAAAAAGATATCGAGCAGAAAGTTCAGATTGATGAGATGCGAAAGGAATTCTTATCCCATGTATCCCATGAATTAAAGACACCGATCGCACTGATCCAGGGATATTCGGAAGGATTGAAAGACAATATCTTAGATGATGAAGAAAGCAAAGAGTTCTATTGTGACGTTATTGCAGATGAAGCAAAGAAGATGAACCGTATGGTACAGAAACTTCTGACACTGAATCAGATTGAATTCGGAAATAATCAGGTCAATATGGAACGATTTGATATTACAGAAATGATCCGCAATATGGTAGAATCAAGCAAGATCCTTGTGGAAAAGCAAGAAGTCAAGATCATATTTGATGAGCCAGAGACTCATGTGTGGGCAGATGAATTTATGATCGAAGAAGTTGTGAACAACTATCTGAGCAATGCCAGAAATCACGTAACAGATGGTGGGATCATCAAAGTCAGCTATTGTCGTCATGGAAATGACGTGAGGATCAAAGTATTTAATACGGGAGACCATATTCCACAGGAAGATATTGATAAATTGTGGGTAAAATTCTATAAAGTCGATAAAGCAAGAACAAGAGAATACGGTGGAAGCGGAATCGGATTGTCTATCGTAGAAGCAACGATGAAAGCACATGGCAAAGATTATGGAGTTGCCAATGTAGAAGGTGGTGTAGAATTTTACTTTGATGTGGAATCTGCGGATTCTGAATCTGTACAATGTTAAAAAAGCATTTTCATTGTGTTGTGTATGGAAGTAAAAATGCTACAGACAAAGAAATGAGTTTTGTGGTATGATAGATAAATAGTGTAAGCAAAAAGAAATCAGTGTAAACTGGTTTCTTTTGGATAATAGGATAAAAAGGATGAAAAGAAATATGTTAAAAGATTACAAAGAACAGATTCAGGATGCAGACCTTGTATTAGTGGGAATCGGACGAGAATTGCGTGCAGACCGTGTGATCGATTTCAAGAAAGCGATCACAAATGAACATTACCAGAATCTCATCGATAAAGAAGATGAAGATTCCAAATGGATGAGAACTGTTTACGAGAGAGAGTATTTATTATCCATGAAAGAGACAGATCTGTTTAAAGAATTAGAAGAAGTTTTGGAAGGAAAAGAATATTTCGTAGTGACGAGTAACGATGATGGATTATTGTATCATACCGATTTAAAGAAAGATCACGTGACAGCACCATGTGGAAACGGAGATTTCTTCCAGTGCAGTGCACCATGTGATGAGCAGCTCTATCCTGCGAACTTAGGACTTAGAGATTTGATCGACTATTATGAAAAAACAGGAAAGATCGAACATCTGGAATGTCCAAAATGTGGAAAACAATTGATCTTTAATGTCCGCACAGAAGAGACAAAATCTATCTATATCGAAGGAGCTTACTTAAATTCATGGGCAAGTTACACAAAATGGCTGCAAAACACTTTAAATAAAAAGCTTTTTATATTAGAATTAGGAGAAGGTTTTGAAGTTCCAAGTTTGTTCCGCTGGCCTTTTGAGAAGATGGCATTCTACAATGAGAAAGCAACGTTCGTAAGAGTTCATCATTCACTATACCAGATCGGAAAAGAAATCAAAGAAAAAGGAATAGGGATCAAGATGGACAGCCGTGACTTTTTAAACATAGCACACGAATAGGAGGCACCTATGATAGCGATTATTGATTATGATGCAGGAAATATCAAAAGTGTTGAAAAAGCACTCAATTATCTTGGAGAAGAAGCAATCATCACAAGAGATCACGATGAGATTGTAAACAGCGATAAAGTGATTCTTCCGGGAGTTGGAGCATTTGCAGATGCGATAGAGAAGATCCGTCATTATGGATTAGAAGAAACGATCCATGAAGTTGTAGAGAAGAATATTCCATTTTTAGGAATCTGTCTTGGGTTACAGCTGATGTTTGAATCCAGCGATGAAGGACCGGGAGTCAAAGGACTTGGATTATTACCAGGAAAGATCTTAAGAATTCCAAAGAGTGGAGATTTAAAGATTCCACATATGGGATGGAATAATATCAAAGTCAAAGAAGATTCAAGATTATTCAAAAGACTGCCAGAGAATCCTTATGTATATTTTGTACATTCTTACTATCTTCAGGCAGACGATGAAGATATTGTAGCAGCAACAACCGAATATGGTGTGAAGATTCACGCAGCAGTAGAGAAAGACAACATCTTTGCCTGCCAGTTCCATCCAGAAAAGAGCAGCACCGTAGGATTACAGATTTTAAAGAACTTCGTTTCACTATAGGAGGAATTGGCTATGCATACAAAGAGAATTATCCCATGCTTAGATGTGAAAGCAGGACGCGTCGTAAAAGGTGTCAATTTTGTCAATCTGATCGATGCCGGAGACCCGGTAGAGATCGCAGCAGCATATGACAAAGCAGGCGCAGATGAACTTGTATTCTTAGACATCACAGCATCATCCGATGCAAGAAATATCATGATCGATATGGTAAGAAAAGTCGCAGAAAAGGTATTTATCCCATTTACAGTCGGTGGAGGAATCCGTACGGTTGAGGATTTTAAGGCTATCTTACGAGAAGGAGCAGATAAGATTTCCATCAACTCCTCAGCGATCAATACCCCAGATTTGATCAATGATGCTGCAGACAAATTCGGAAGCCAGTGCGTTGTTGTAGCGATTGATGCCAAACGCAGAGCCGATGGAAGCGGATGGAATGTATACAAGAACGGTGGAAGAATCGATGTAGGCTTAGATGCTGTAGAATGGGCCATGGAAGCAAACCGCCGCGGAGCAGGAGAGATCCTGTTAACAAGCATGGACTGTGACGGAACGAAAGCAGGATATGACAATGAACTGACAAGAATCATTGCAGAGAATGTTGATATTCCAGTGATCGCATCTGGTGGTGCGGGGAATAAAGAACATTTTTATGATACATTGACAGAAGGAAAAGCAGATGCAGCATTGGCGGCTTCACTGTTCCATTTTAATGAATTGAAGATAGCTGATCTGAAGGAATATCTGGATCAGAGAGGGATCAGTGTCAGAAGATAGAATTATATCATTTGATGATAAGGAAAGAAGACTCTTTTTTGTGAGGAGTCTTCTTTTTTAATACAATGTTATTGTAAAATATTGACAGTAATAAGCAAATGTGTTTTAATTACATAAAATGAAAATATTTACATAAATAAAATATTGACACCAAATACGACACCAAATATAATAAAAGAAAGGAAGATACAAATGTCAAAATGGGATAAACTAATCGCACGTATTTGCAATTTGTCGAAGGATCTTCGATTTACACAATTACAAAAGGTATTAGAAACTTATGGGTATAGGATGGATGCCCCAAGAAGTGGAAGCAGTCATTATACATTTAGAAAACAAGGGAAAAGTCCAATTACAATACCAAAGCATGAACCAATTAAAAAAGTATATGTAGAAATGGTAAGAAAGGTTGTAGAAAGCGAGGAAAGAGAAAATGAAAACGCTGAATGAGTATATGAGTATGTCATATAAGATGGAAATCATAGAAGATCAAGATGAAGGTGGGTTTGTAATATCTTATCCTGATTTACCAGGTTGTATTACATGTGGAGAAACGATAGAGAGTGCAATGCAGAATGCAAAAGATGCAAAAAGAGAGTGGATCAGAGCAGCATTGGAAGAGGGAATAGAAATTTATGAACCAGATAGCTTGGAAAATTATTCTGGACAATTCAAATTAAGAATACCACGAAGTCTACACAGATCATTAGCAGAACATTCACAGAGAGAAGGAATTAGTATGAATCAATACTGTGTTTATTTACTTTCGAAAAATGATGTGATGTATTCAAAATAGTATGAATGATTAAGGAAAGAAGTAGAATTATAGAAAACCAAAACAGCCAAAGGCAAAGCAAGAAAGCATCCTCTATATCGTTGGGCAAGACTGACCACAGCAACAACATGGGAAGAGGTTGCGCAGGAATCAGCAGGTAATAGATATATGGAAAGGATACAAGAAGAAATGGTAAAGATGAGCTAGGATGAACGGGACAGATATCTATATTTGAAAGAAGCGATGGCAGCGAGTGACAGAGTGAGTCAGATGCAGAGTGCGGAAAATCGTGGAAGAAGAGAGGAAATTTATCAAGGAAAAATTTTAACTCAGATTTCTATGATTCAGAAAAAAGTGAAGAAAAATAAGAATCTTGAACAGATAGTCGATGAATTAGAAGAACCAATGGAAGAAATAAAACCAATCTATGATCAAGTAAAACAACATCCAGACAAAACAGCAGAAGAAATTTACAATCTAATTAATAATGAATAAAAATCGGAGGAAAATACAAATGAGTATCAAAACAGACAAAGCAGCACAAAAACCACCAGAAAAGGCTACAACTGTGCCCAGGCAGTTGCCTGTGCATTTGCTGAAGAAATGGAAATCGACGAATCCATCATTTTCAAGATGATGGAAGGCCATGGACTAGGTATGGGATGCATGGAAGGAACATGTGGAGCGATCACCGGAGCCGTTGCAGTCATCGGTGCCATAAAAAGCTGTGGAGACATCGAGAAACCAGTTTCCAAGGCAGCAACCTATAAACTAACAGGAGAGCTTGTAAAACGCTTTCAGGAGAAGAATCAAGCAACAAAATGTAAGGACCTAAAAGGGATTGAAACGGGAAAAGTCTTAAGATCCTGTCCAGGCTGCATTGAAGATGCAACAGCCATTCTGGAAGAAATTTTAGCAGAATGATCTAATTGAAATAGAAAGAAACAAACAAGAAGCCATGTTACAAGCATAGACAAGATTTATCTATGCCGGAACATGGCTTCTTTTTATTAGCATTTGATTCTAAACAATAGAAAAATAACTATTTATTCATATTTTTCTCAGCCGCAGAAAGCATCAGCTTAATACGGTTGATCTGGTTAACCTCGCTAGCTCCCGGATCATAGTCGATCGCCACGATGTTCGCATCAGGGAATGCCTGACGGATTTCTTTGATAACACCCTTACCAACGACATGGTTCGGTAAGCATGCAAATGGCTGTGTACATACGATATTTGGAGCACCGCTGTGAATCAGTTCAACCATCTCACCTGTTAAGAACCAACCCTCACCAGTCTGGTTACCGATTGATACGAATGGTTTTGCATATTCTGCAAGGTCTTTGATATATGCAGGCGGCTCAAAACGGTTACTCTTGGCTAGTTCTTTACGAAGAGTCTGACGATAACGTTCAACGATCCAGATTGCGGAGTTGCTGACGATCGCAGATTTCTTGGATTTACCAAGGTAACGGTATTTGAAGTTACTGTTGTAGAAGCTGTACATGAAGAAGTCTAACAGATCAGGTACAACAGCTTCCGCACCTTCACGTTCCAGAAGCTCTACTAAGTGATTGTTTGCGTCTGGAAGGAATTTAACAAGGATCTCTCCAACGATTCCGACACGAGGTTTCTTGATATCCTTTAATGGAATGCGGTCGAAGTCACGAATGATTCCACGGATATTCTTCTGGAATGTATAGAAGTTACCTTTGGCAATATCACGTTTACATTTAGCAGCCCATTGTCTGTGTAATTTGTTGACAGAACCAGGTTTTACTTCATAAGGACGTGTATGATAAACCGTTCTCATAAAGACATCACCATAAACGATCGCCTGAACTGCTTTGTTTAATAAACCAGGTGTAAAGCTAAATCCACTGTTTTTCTCGATTCCCTGGGCACTTAAACCAACAACAGGAACATAACCGTAACCAGCTTTTTCAAGTGCACGGCGGATAAAACTGATATAGTTTGTTGCACGGCATCCACCACCTGTCTGGGAGATGACAAGTGCGATCTTATGAGGATCATATTTACCAGAAAGTAATGCGTTCATTAACTGTCCGATAACGATCAGAGATGGATAGCAGGCATCATTATTTACATACTTAAGACCTGTGTTAACATCTTCCATACCACCCTGATTTAAAACTTCAACGTTATATCCACAAGACTGCAGAGCAGGCTCTAAGAATTCAAAATGGATCGGAGACATCTGAGGAACTAACAGTGTATAGTTCTTACGCATCTCTTTTGTAAATTCCACACGTTTGATCGCTGGAGATACAGGTTTTGGTTCGATCTTATGTTTTTTACGGACACGGACAGCACTGATCAGTGAGCGGATACGGATTCTTGCCGCTCCAAGGTTATTAACCTCATCAATCTTTAATACTGTGTAGATACGTCCGGATTTTGTTAAGATATCTTTCACTGTATCAGTTGTAACAGCATCCAGTCCGCAACCGAAAGAGTTTAACTGAATGACTTCTAACTGTTTATTTGCTTTTGCATAGTTTGCTGCAGCATATAGTCTGGAATGATACATCCACTGATCCTGTACGTTTAATGGACGTTCAACCTTTGATAAATGAGAAATAGAATCCTCAGTTAAAACAGCGATTCCATAAGAGTTGATCAATTCTGGAATACCATGGTTGATCTCAGGATCGATATGATATGGACGACCACATAGAACGATACCAGTTCTTCCAGTTTCAGCAAGGTAAGCAAGGACTTCCTCACCCTTATTCTGGATATCTGTACGAACTTGTGAAAGTTCTGCATAAGCTTTATCAACCGCGTGATTTATTTCGTCAGCAGTCAAATGATACTGAGCTTCTAATTCCTCAAATAAACGGGATTTTAAAGCTTCTTCATTATCCAGTGCTAAGAATGGATTCATAAAGTTGATATGCTCTGTTGCAAGTTCTTCCATGTTATTTTTGATATTTTCTGCATAAGAAGTAACGATCGGGCAATTATAATGGTTGTTTGTACCTTCCATTTCGTCACGTTCATAAGGAATACAAGGGTAGAAGATATCCTTGATTCCCTGTTTGATCAGCCACATCACATGACCATGGGCTAATTTTGCAGGGTAACATTCAGATTCACTTGGAATAGATTCGATACCTAACTCATAAATCTTACGAGAAGATTCAGGAGATACCACAACTTTAAATCCAAGATCCGTAAAGAATGTATACCAGAATGGATAGTTTTCATAAATATTTAAAACTCTAGGGATACCAATGACTCCACGAGTGGCTTTCTCATCAGATAAAGGTTCGTAGTCAAAGGTACGATGAAGTTTGTAATCGTAAAGGTTTGGAATATTTTCAGCATTCGGTTCTTTCCCAATACCACGTTCACAACGGTTACCAGTGATATAACGGCGGCCGTTAGAGAACTTATTGATCGTTAACAGGCAGTGATTTGTGCAGCCTTTGCATCGTGTCATGGAAGTATCAACACTCATCGCAAAGATTTCTTCTAATGGAAGCATAGAAGTTTCCATACCATCTTCGTAACGTTCTCTCGCAATCAGTGCGGAACCAAAGGCACCCATGATACCTGCGATATCAGGTCTTACAGCATGACATCCGGAGATACGTTCAAAGCTTCGAAGAACCGCATCATTATAAAATGTACCACCCTGTACAACGATATGTTTTCCAAGGTCAGATGGGTCTGTTAACTTAATAACTTTATATAAAGCATTCTTGATCACAGAATAAGCAAGACCAGCAGAGATATCTCCGACAGTTGCCCCTTCCTTCTGTGCCTGTTTTACTTTAGAATTCATAAATACCGTACAACGTGAACCAAGATCGATTGGATTCTGTGCTGTTAAAGCAACTTTGGCAAATTCCTGTACAGAATGATTTAAAGATTTCGCGAAGTTTCAATAAATGAACCGCATCCAGAAGAACATGCTTCGTTTAACTGTACATCATCAACAACTCCATTTTTGATACGGATACATTTCATATCCTGACCACCGATATCAAGGATACAGTCCACATCAGGATCAAAGAATGCAGCTGCATAGTAATGTGCGATCGTCTCAACTTCTCCAAAGTCAAGATTTAAGGCAGCTTTTACAAGATGTTCTCCGTATCCTGTGGAACAGGAAGATACGATCTTAGCTGTCTTTGGCATCTGTGCGTCAATCTCATGAAGCGCTTCAACAACGGCGTGAAGAGGACTTCCGTTATTGTTATTGTAGTAGCTGTAAAGAAGTTCTCCATCCTCACCAGCTAAAGCAACTTTTGTTGTAGTAGAACCGGCATCGATCCCTAAGTAACAATTTCCTTTATATGTAGCAAGATCTCCACGTTTCACAACATGACGGTTATGATCTTTTACGAAATTTTTATATTCTTGTTCACTCTTAAATAAAGGCTCTAAACGGTCAACTTCCTGCTGAAGTTCGATCTTCTTCTCAAACTGTTTTAAAAGATGTTCAAAATCAGTTGTAACTTCCTCTTTAGCATTCAGAGCAGCACCGACAGCTGCAAATAAATGAGAGTGTGTAGGAGCGATAATCTCATCATCTTTTAGGTTTAATGTACGGATAAATGCTTCTTTTAATTCTGTAAGGAAATGAAGAGGTCCTCCGAGGAAAGCAACATTTCCACGGATCGGTTTACCACATGCAAGACCACTGATCGTCTGGTTTACGACTGCCTGGAAAATAGAGGCAGCAAGGTTTGGTTTTGTAGCACCTTCGTTGATCAGGGGCTGGATATCTGTTTTGGCGAATACACCGCAGCGGGCTGCGATCGGATAGATCGTATCATAATCTTTCGCATATTCATTTAATCCGCCAGCATCTGTTTGTAATAAAGAGGCCATCTGATCGATAAATGATCCGGTACCACCGGCACAGACACCATTCATACGTTTGATCGATCCCATTTGTGAAATAAATGATCTTAGCATCTTCACCACCAAGCTCAATGGCAACATCTGTCTGAGGTGCATAATCCTGAAGTGCACTTGATACACAGACAACTTCCTGACAGAATGGAATATCTAAGTAAGAAGAAATGGAAAGTCCTCCGGAACCGGTAACGGTTGGAGCAAATGTCATTTCCCCAATCTGGTCTTTTGCCTTTTTTAATAAGGAAGATAAAGTTTCCTGAATCTTGGCAAAATGTCTCTGATAATCAGAGAAAAGTATATTATGTTGTTCGTCGATGACAGCGACCTTGACTGTCGTTGAGCCAATATCAATTCCTAATCGTTTCATCTTCTCGTATACCTGCTTTCTATAAAAGTACTATAATTTCAAGCGTTAAAATAATGTTAAAAAAACATATCTGTCCAATATACATGGACATTATATCTATTATAATCATTTTCAAAATAATTGCAAATAGGAATATTATCTAAAAAAATCGGAGAAAATAATGGAAACAAAGGGAATGCTGCTGCATATTCTATAAAAAAAGCGAAGGAATGCCAAGAATGATGCAGACAAATTCGTGTAAAGGGACAGTGTATGTTGTAAAGGAAAAGGATAGTTTATATAAGATCGCGAAAGCACATGGTGTCAGGGTAAAAGATATCATGAGACAAAATCCTTTTGTAAATGTATATAATTTACAGATTGGAGATGAATTATGTGTGCCTGGATTTACGAACGTGATCGAAGGAGCTTTCGTTCCATATGTTGTAAAAAAAGGAGAAACAATCCTTGATATAGCCAAGATGCACAAAACAACAGTGGAAAATTTAGCAAAAAGTAACAAAAAAATTAGGGAGTTAACACTTCCAGTTGGTACAGTACTGTTAATTGACAAAGCAAAATGAGTTATTTATAATGGAATAGGTAAAAGTTTGGAATTTTAGATATTTCAGATGATAAAACAGGATTCATAGAGTCCTGTTTGTGGGAAACTTATGGACAAGGTACTTCCATAGAAAGGAGCGGACAATGATCAAGTATTATCGCACGATGGATCACCAGATTCATGAAATCAGTGAACCTATGGAAGGAACCTGGATATCGTTAATTCATCCCACAGCTGCAGAACTTGCGAAGATCGCAACAGACTATAAGATTGATATTGATGACTTAAGAGCACCACTGGATGAAGAAGAACGTTCTCATATCGAAGTGGAAGAAGGTTATACTTTATTTATCGTAGACGTTCCGACAACAGAAGAGAGAAAGGAAAAAGAATACTTCCTGACGATTCCATGTGGTATCATCCTGACAGAGAAAGTGATCATTACGGTCTGTCTGGAAGATACAGCAGTGTTAGCAGACTTTAAGAATGGAAGGGTTCGAAATTTCTGGACATTTAAAAGGACAAGATTTATCTTGCAGATCCTTTATCGGAATGCATCCTTGTATCTGCAGTATCTGCGAATCATTGATAAGAAGAGTGATTCTGTTGAGAAGCAGCTTCATATTTCAACAAAGAATCAGGAACTGATCGAGCTTCTGGAATTAGAGAAGAGTTTGGTTTACTTCTCTACATCCCTGAGATCAAACGAACTGGTGCTTGAGAAGATGTTAAAGATTGATAAGATCAAACAGTATCCAGAAGATGAGGAATTACTGGACGATGTTATCATAGAGAATAAACAGGCGATTGAGATGGCAGACATCTACAGCAATATCTTAAGTGGTACGATGGATGCATACGCATCCGTTATCTCAAACAACCTGAATATTGTAATGAAGGTTCTTGCGATCATAACGATCGTTATGTCGATTCCGACGATGATCGCGAGTTTCTGGGGAATGAATGTTCCAGTACCACTGGCACATTCAGCACATGGATTTTTGATCCTTGTGATCGTATCCTTGATCCTTACGATCTTTGGAGGATATATCCTTGGAAAGAAAAATATGTTTTAATTTTTGATGATAAGAAAGGTTTTTTATGTGGCTTAATAAACTGGAAGAGAAGTTTGGCAGATATGCGATACCGAATCTCCCTAAGATCATTGTTTTATTGTATGCAGTCGGTTTTGTGATCGCCAATATATCACCACGATTATATAGTTTACTGGAATTGAATCCGTATCTGATCTTGCATGGACAAGTCTGGAGAATTGTGACATTCCTGTTGATCGGACCAGAGACGAATTTGATCTTTGTAATATTTGTATTGTTATTTTATTACTCGATCGGAAGCTCATTAGAGCAGGTATGGGGAACATTCCGATTCAATATGTATTATCTGATCGGAGTTTTAGGAACGATCGTTGGGGCATTTTTAACTTATGCGATCCTTACATTCGCATATGGAGAAGGCTATGGAGCGTTTGTTAACATGGATACTTTTTATCTGAACATGACGTTATTTTTAGCATATGCGTCTATGTTCCCAGAGATGGAAGTATATTTGTATATGATCCTTCCAATCAAGGTAAAATGGCTTGGATACTTAGATGGATTATATTTAATCTACATTTTTTTAAGTTCAGGCTTTACAGTTGCCGGAATTTCGGTTAAAGTATCTATAGTTGCAGCTTTGTTAAATTTTCTACTATTTTTCTTCTCTATGAAGAAGATTCGAAGAATGGGAGCAAACTTCAAGGCTAAAACAATACATAAGAAGAAGGCGAGAGCGTACAAAGCTAAGACGATCACGCCAAAGAAGAAGAATGGTGCGATGCACGAATGTGCAGTGTGCCACAGAACAGAACTTGACGATCCAGAATTGGAATTTCGTTATTGTTCAAAATGCGATGGGAATTATGAATATTGTCAAGATCATTTATTTACCCATAAGCATGTGAAAAGGTGAGTTGTTTATTATTTAAATATATTTTTGAAACCAAAGGAGAAAAATTATGCTAACCAAGAAGACAAAAATCATTTGTACAATGGGACCTGCAACAGATGACGATGAGGTATTAAAAGACCTGATGCGTTCAGGAATGGACATTGCCCGTTTAAACTTCTCTCATGGAGATCATGAAGAGCAGTTAGGACGTATCAAGAGAATTAAGAAGTTCAGAGAAGAACTGAATTTACCAATCGCTATTTTACTTGATACAAAAGGACCAGAGATCCGTACAGGATTATTAGAAACAGATGATGATGTTGAATTAGTAACAGGTCAGGAATATACACTGACAACAAGAGACATCAAAGGAAATAATGAAATTACCAGCATTACATATGCGGAACTTCCACAGGATGTAGAAGCTGGAAACACAATCCTGATCGATGACGGATTAATTGAGTTAAAAGTTAAAGAGATCAAAGATGGAACAGATATCGTATGTGACGTTATCAACGGAGGACTTTTAGGAAGCCGTAAGGGTGTTAACGTACCTAACGTAAGAGTTAACTTACCATCTATCACAGAAAAAGATAAAGCAGATATTGAATTCGGTCTTGAGAATGGAATCGACTTCATTGCAGCATCATTCATCCGTAATGCAGAAGCTGTAGAAGAGATCAAAGATATCATCGGTGCACATAACATGCATGTTGGTGTAATCTCTAAGATCGAGAACATGGAAGGTGTTGAAAATATTGATGCGATCATCGATGCATCTGCTGGTATCATGGTTGCTCGTGGTGACCTTGGTGTTGAAGTACCTGCTGAAGAAGTACCTTTCTTACAGAAAGAGATCATCAGAAAATGTAACGATGCATTCAAACCAGTTGTTACAGCTACACAGATGTTAGATTCTATGATCCGTAACCCACGTCCAACAAGAGCTGAGGCTACAGACGTGGCAAATGCGATCTATGATGGAACAGATGCGATCATGTTATCTGGAGAAACAGCAAAAGGTAAATATCCAGTAGAAGCTGTTAAGATGATGAATCAGATCGCAATCTCAACAGAAGTTCACTTAAGCACAAAGATCAAAGATTACAGATCTAAATATATCAATCGTGGAATTTCAGCAGCAGTTGCTTATTCTGCAGTACAGACAGCACACAATGTAAATGCAAAATGTATCTTAGCATCAAGTATGTCAGGATTCACAACAAGAATCGTATCTAAATTCAAACCAGATGCACAGATCATCGGTCTGTCACCAGATGATGCGATCGTACGTCAGATGCAGATCTATTGGGGAGTACGTCCTTTCAAATCTCACAAAGCTGAGACAACAAAAGATCTGTTAGATGAAGCAACAGATATCGTATTAGATGCAGGACTTGCTGAGAAAGATGATATCTTAGTCTTAACAGGTGGTGGACCAGCTAACCATCGTGGAAAAGGTGTTACAAACATGCTGAAAGTTGTAAAAATCGGCGAATTTGGCGAGTAATCGACAACAATATATGTTAAAATGGGGATGTAGTAATACATCCCTTTTTGTTTTATCAGGAATTTTATCAGGAATTTTATCAGGAATGAATGGGGAGAATTTTCAGGAGGAAAAATGAGTGAAAGTTTCAGAACGTGTATACATATCAGAGATATTAAAATTACAAAAGAAACGTCTATTTTGTAAAATACAAGAAAAGAAATCAATTTCAAGATTGTACTGTATTACACTGCCGCTCTGGAACAGTGCATTTCTGGAAATATATCCATATAATGAACTATTATCCGATATCCACGAAGGAAAAGATATCACGATCGTAGGAATGGCAGCAGGACGAGATGATGCAGTTGTTATGTTAAGACGCATGATCAATGATCTGTATCATAAAGGAGAACTTGAGGATGTAACAACATATTTTTGTGGGGAAGATAAATGAGTATACTATTTTTAATATTAAAGATCATAGGAATCCTGATCCTGATACCGATCGTGTTATTGTTGATCCTTTTGATCTTCCCGATCTGTTATCAGATCGAAGGAGATTTTGATGGGAAGAGTCCCAAAGCACAGGTAAAAGTATCATGGGCAGTTATATTTTTACGTGCAAAAGCATTCTATGAAGAAGAGCTGAATTTTGGAATCAGGATTTTTGGAATACCGATTTATGATTCAAGGAAAGAACACTGGTCTGTATTTGGAGAGCATAAAAAGAAAGATAAGAAAAAACATAAAGAAAAGATCAGACTCTAAAAAGAAAACAAAAAAA
>ENA-OQIO01000701-OQIO01000701.1-human-gut-metagenome-genome-assembly--contig:-NODE-701-length-17310-cov-2.763895_pt1 | contig 17310 bp, 25 predicted proteins | sample MGYA00242573_ERZ504737 | MGnify/ENA primary metagenome ERZ504737 (study PRJEB26092, sample SAMD00036203) | human gut metagenome | host: Homo sapiens | study: EMG produced TPA metagenomics assembly of...
TGCACGCGGGCGAGAGCTGCGCCCAGCTCTCCGCGCAGCTGCGCGGGCTGGATGTCGGCACGGTTACCGTCGGCACGGCATACAGCGCGTTTTATTCGCCGCTCGCGCGCATCATATCGGATTTCCACGCGCGCTACGGCGGCATTCAGGTGCAGCTGCGCGGTGGGTACAGCACAGAGCTGATCACACAGCTCAACACGCACCAACTCGATCTGTGCTTCATCTCCGCGCGCGAGGGTGGGCACGACTGGCTCCCCATCGGCTACGATGAGCTGACGGCTGGTTCCCGCTGCGCATCCGATGGCATGGCTGCCCGCGCTGCCGCTCACGGCGTTCGCCAAAGAGCCATACATCGCGACCTATCCTGACAAGGACATCGACAACGCGCGCAGACCGCCGCTTCGGTTATGCGGCCATCCCGCTCGCCGTGCTGCTCGCCTTCTCTCGTCTTTATTTATATGTGCACTTTCCGAGCGACGTGTTCGCCGGCGCGGTGCTGGGGCTTGTGATCGGTGAGCTCGTCTCCCGTTATGCTTCAAAGCTCTTTCAAAAGCGCGGATAATGGTGCAACCCCCTTCGCACAGGGCAAACTTCTTATTATTTCCAGATAAAATTAGGGTTCTTTTAAGGTGCTGTTCATACTGTATTCATATTCCCTGTGTAGTCTAAGCGCCGGTACAACAGAAAGGGTGATAATTTGAACAAAACATTTGGCAAAAAGGCCGGGGTGCAGATTCTTTTTCTGCTGCTTGGCCTCGCATTTCTCGTCTGCGGTGTGATGCGCGGCGAGGCGGACACGGTGCTGAACAAGGCGATCAAACTATGTCTGGAGTGTGTGGGCATTGGATAAGAAAAAACCGTTTTCCTTTCTGCTCGCCCGCTGGCGCGGACTGGTCCAGGCCTGCGCGGCTCTGCTGACGAATCTGCACCTGCCGAACTTCCTCACGGGTACGCTCTATCGCGGCGCAGGCAAGACCGTGTGCGTGCCGGGACTGAACTGCTACTCTTGCCCGGGTGCGGCGGGCGCGTGTCCCATCGGCTCGTTTCAGGCTGTCGTCGGCTCGTCGAAATTCAGCTTTTCCTATTACATCACCGGCATCCTCATCCTGCTCGGCGTGCTGCTGGGCCGCTTCATCTGCGGTTTCCTCTGCCCGTTCGGCTGGTTTCAGGAGCTGCTGCACAAGATCCCGACCAAAAAGCTCTCCACCAAGCGCCTAAAGCCGCTGACCTACCTCAAATACGTCATCTTGGTGGTGATGGTCTTCCTGCTTCCGGTGCTCGTGGTGAACGAAGCTGGCATGGGCGACCCGTTCTTCTGCAAATATCTCTGCCCGCAGGGCGTGCTCGAAGGCGTATCCCGCTCTCGCTTGTCAACAGCAGCATCCGTGCCGCGCTCGGCAAGCTCTTTTCGTGGAAGCTCTGCGTGCTCATCACGGTCGTTGTGCTGAGCGTCATCTTCTACCGCCCGTTCTGCAAGTGGCTCTGCCCGCTGGGCGCGTTCTACGCGCTCTTCAACCGCGTGTCGCTGCTGTCGATGCACGTTGACGAGAGCAAATGCGTCTCCTGCGGCAAGTGCGCAAGGACCTGTCCCATGGACGTGGATGTGACCAAAACGCCGAACCACAGCGAGTGTATCCGCTGCGGCAAATGCGTGACCGCCTGCCCGACGGAGGCCGTCCGCTTCCGCTACGCCTTCGGCAGCGGCGGAGCATGTTCCAAATTGTCTCAAAAACCGATCATTGAAGAAAACAAAGGAGAATAAACCATGAATTTTAAGAAGATCATTACGCTGCTGCTCGCCTTTACGCTGACGCTTTCCCTCGCCGCCTGCGGCAGCAAGGGCGACGGCAAGGGCGATGCGCAGGGCGCGACCGCCGAGGAGATCTACGCCCAGATTCAGGAGCTCGCCGACAAGGAAAACGCCATCATGGAAGAGAACCTTGAGCTGTGGCAGAAGCTCTTCGCCGCCATGAACGAAAAGCGCGACGAGATCCCCGATGAATCGAACTACGGCGCTTACCTGCTTGCCGCCCTCGACCTTGTGAAGGATCAGTTCACCGAGGACGAACTCAAGACGCTGACCGAAGGCTCCGAGCAGATCCGCGACCTTGAAGACCAGATCCAGCCCCTGCAGGAGCAGTACGCCGCACTTCAGCCCGCAGGCGACGGTGAAAACGGCGACATGAACGATGCCGTCCCGACCTTCCCCACCTTCACCGGTAAGGACCTTGACGGCAACGACGTGGACAGCAGCATCTTCTCCCAGAACGCTGTGACGGTCGTGAACTTCTGGTTCAGCGGCTGCAAGCCCTGCGTGGCGGAGCTTGGCGATCTGAACGCCCTCAACGAGACGCTCAAGAAGCAGGGCGGCGCGCTCATCGGCATCAACGTCGATACCCTCGATGGCAACGCCGATGCGATCAGCACGGCCAAGAGTCTGCTTGAATCCAAGGGCGCAAGCTACCAGAACATCTACTTCCCCTCCGACAGCGCAGCCGGTGACTTTGCGGGCGACATCATGGCCTTCCCGACCACCTATGTCATCGACCGCAGCGGCGCCATCGTCGGTGAGGCGATGCTCGGCGGCATCGACAACGAGGACAACATGGCAGCGCTCCAGAAGCTGATCGACCAAGCCCTCACAAACGACAGCGCAAAGTAAGCTTTCCATCACAGCAAAAATACGCCCCGCGGATCATCCGCGGGGCGCGTTTTGTTTCTCTCTATCTTTTTACCCGAGCGATACCTCGCGGTAGAACGCGGCGTATGCCGCCTCCTGATAGGGGCGCAGCACAAGGTTGCCAAGGCCGAACGTCAGCGAGCTGAGGAGCATCCAGCCGATGAAACTGAATTGCAGGCAGAACAGCCGCCAGCGGTTGCCCTCCATCATCGCCTTCGAGCCCTTCATCACCTCGCCCGGCGCCATGTCCGGGTGCTCGGCCAAAATGTAATCCGTCATCGCGTAGGTGTAGCCCATAATCAGTCCCGGAATGACGAGCAGGATCGTCCCCAGCAGAATATAGAGGCCCTTCCAAAGCCGCGTCAGCGTCGTCGTCTTCCAGTTCGGAAGATAGGCGAACAGCGCCTCAAAGCCCGGCTCCGTGCGGTCGACAAGGCCGAGGTTATATTTGGCATACCCCACGCCCACGATGCTGCCGAGGATGAAGTACGCCGCCGCCAACACGAGCGCGATCACGATGAGATAGACCACACCGCCGACAAGCAGTCCGCTCCACTTCGGGTCCAAACCGTAGCCTGTGGAGTAAATCGTCTGTCCGCCGTAGCCAAACGTCGTCGACACGCCCGAGGACACATCGTAATTGAATTTGACCTCCGGACCGCCGCTCCCTGCGCCGCCGAGCAGCACCGCCACAAGGCCGATCAGAATGGCGATGGGCCACTTGCCGCGCAGCGCCTCGCGCGCCGCCTGCCGAAAATCCGCCGCAAGCTTCATAAATTCTCCTCTCCGCCCTCCGCATGGGAGGGTCTCTCTCAAATCTTCTTGCTTCTGCTTATTTAGACGCATTCCGCGCCCGTTTTGTTTCACCGGGTGCCAAATTTTCTCGCATTCATGATATCATATGCCGCTGGGAATGGGAATCTCTCTTCTTTCTTTTCCTTGCAAGTCGTTTCCGCCTCTGGTAAAATACCAGAAAACGACAATGGAGGAGACGCATGAGACCAAGCGAACTGCTCGCCGCGCTGCACACGGCGGAAAAATTGAAGGACACCACCCGCCACTGCTACACCTCCGGCGGGCGGCACGAGAGCGTTGCCGAGCACAGCTGGCGCATCGCACTGATGGCGTTTTCCTGCGCGATGAATTTCCCGAGGCCGACATGGACAAGGTGACGCGCATGTGCCTCATCCACGACCTCGGCGAGTGCTTCACGGGCGATATCCCCGCCTTTGACAAGACCGCACAGGACGAATCGACGGAGGAAGCGCTGCTCTACCAGTGGGTCGCATCGCTTCCCTCCCCCTGCCGCGAGGAGATGCGCGCACTCTACGACGAGATGGCCGCGCTCGAAACGCAGGAGGCCCAAATCTACAAGGCGCTCGACAAGCTCGAGGCCGTGATCTCCCACAACGAGTCCGACATTTCGACCTGGGAGGACCACGAATACGACCTCCAGCTCACCTACGGCGAGCAGAACGTTGCCTTTTCGCCCTACCTGACGGCGCTTCGTCAGGCTGTCCGGCAGGAATCGCTCGACAAGATCGCACGCGAGGGTGACCGGCGCAAATAAAATCTTTCGCAGCCCATGTACAGCAAAAAGCACTTCCCGCCGCTGGCGGGAAGTGCTTTTCTATGTCTTTTATTCCACGATCTCCGCGTCCAGCAGATCAAGGATCGCCTGGTCAGCGCTCCAGAAGTAGGACTCCTCGCCGAGAAGCTCGGTGATGCCGGCACGGTCAAAGTAGGTGCGCACCGCCTCGGTCATGCCGCAGCAGGCAACCGTCTTGCCCTGACTCTTGAGCGACTCGCACAGTTCGAGCATCGCCTGCGCGCCCGAAACGTCCACGCTCGGCATACCGCGCATCGACAAGATGATGTGGTCGTACTGCGGCATCTCCGCCATGCGGTGGTTGAACTCATCCACCGCGCCGAAGAAGAGCGCGCCCGTGATGTACGCCACGCCGGAGGTCTCAAGAATGGGGGGCTTACCCTCCACCGAGCGCAGCTTGTTCGCGTCGATATCGGAGAAATTCACATGGATATGACTCGACTTCGCCATGTACAAAATGGCGGAGTATACCACGCCGAGCAGGATCGCGACCGTCAGGTCAAAGACGACCGTTGCGAGCATCGTGATCAAAAACTGGCTGATACCGGACTTGAACTTGTGGCGGAAGATGTAGCGGATGCCCTCCCAGTCGTTCATGCGCCACGCCGTGACTATCAGCACACCCGCGAGCGCCGAGAGCGGCAGGAGCGCCATCACGCCGCCGAGCAAGAACATCGAGGCAAGCAGGAACAGCGAATGGAACACGCTCGTAAGGCGCGTCTGCTGGCCGGACTTGACCGCTACGCTCGTGCGTGCGATGGCTGCGGTCGCGGGAACACCGCCAAAAAGCGGCAGCAGAATATTACCCACGCCCTGTGCGATCAGCTCCTGATCGGCGTTGAACGCTTCGCCCTTCATGCGCGAGGCCGACGCGCCGCAAAGCAGGCTCTCGATCATGCCGAGCGCCGCGATTGTCACAACAGGAGAAGCAAGATCCTCGAGCATTGAAAGGCTCAGGCCGCGAAGGGACAGGCGGTCACTGAGAGGAGTGTTTTCGGGATATCACCCACCATGGCAAGCTGATCCATACCGGCAAACGACGCACGATCGTTGCAAGAATGATACCGACAAGCGAACCGGGCACACGCGCGCCCCATTTTTTCGGCCAGAAGACCATCACCAGCACGACGAGAAGGCCGATGAGCACTGCCTGCATGTTCGGATGGAAGCCAAGACGGCCATAGGACGCGATCTTTTCCAAATTCGAGCCTCCCTCCGACACCGTGCCGAAGAAGTTGTCGATCTGCCCCATCGCAATAATAATGGCAATGCCCGAGGTGAAGCCCATGATGACGGGCATCGGGATGAAGCTAATTAAGCGACCCAGCTTGAAGACGCCCGCAAGCAGCAGCAGAACGCCCGCGGCAAAGCAGGCAAAAAACACGCCCTGCAGGCCGTATTCCGCGACGATGCCGACGAGCACCGCGCTCATCGCGCCCGTCGGCCCGAGATCTGGTACGACGCGCCGCCGAGAATGGCGATGACCACGCCCGCGATGATGGCCGTGACAAGCCCGGACGCCGCGCTCGCGCCGGATGAAACGCCGAACGCCAATGCCAGCGGCAGCGCGACAGCGCAGACCGTCAGGCCCGCCATCATGTCGGCGAGCAGCTTTTTCGAGTTGTAGCCTGCAAATTCCTGCTTCAGACTGCGAAAAAAGGCAGAAAACATATTGATCCTCCTAAAAAACACATGCCTGTTTACTATACCACCTGCCCGCGCCCGTGCCAGTAGTAAAAGAAACGATTTTTAACGAGATTTTAACACTAATGCGTCGGTTTTGCACAAACAAAGTCGAAATCCTGACCGAAACGGCAAAAAAGCGCCGCGTCCCGTATTTTCTTCGGGACGCGGCGCTTTCTGTTTCGCCGGATTTACTTGAATTTTTTGCCGTCCTCGAACGCGCTGGCGACCTTCTCGCCCAAGACATAATAGCCGTGGTTGGCGTAGTCAAAGGTGATGATGTGCAGCTTTTCGACAGCGAGCTTGCCGTTTTCGTCGAGCGCGCGCTCGTCCACGCTAACGTTCACGATCTCGCCGGTCAGGAGTCTTGTCTCCTCGCCGTAGCTCACGAGCTTGCACTCGAGCGCGAGCGGGAGCTCGTCGATCACCGGCGCGTCCACACGCTCGCTCTTCGTCACGTGGAAGCCGCGCGCGCCACCTTGTCGGGCACGCGTTGCCGGACTCGATGCCCACATAGTCACAGGCCGCCGCATGCTCTGCGTCGCCCATGCTCACGGTGAACGCACCGCGCTTTAAGATGTTCTTCACGGTCTTGTGGCCGCCGCTTAAATACATTGCGATGATGAGCACGGGCTGCGGATAGACCTAGGGCTGTGCGCAAAAATACTTTCTCATGTCGAAATCCCTCCAAAATAAATCTGTCAATTGATTTTATGGCCCGATCTTTTCGAGCTTCGCGCGCAGCGAAATGCTGCGCGGCGTTCCCATGCCGTCAAACTGGATGACGTGCGCGCCCTTGTTCAAGTCCACGTCCAGCACCGTTCCCTCGCCGAACACTGCGTGGCGCACGCGCTGCCCGATGGGCAGCGTGCCGTCGCCGTCGTCCTCGCGCAGATACTTGTCTCGCCGCGCGACGTCATCCGCCGTTTCACGCAGAAGCGTCTCGTCGACCTCGTGCGTGAACGACAGAAGCTCGCGGTCGATATCCAGCAGAAAGCGCGAGGGATAGCGCGGCGAGCCGTCAAAATTCCACCGTCGGCCTCGGAGAGGTAAAGCCCCTTCTCCGCGCGCGTCAGCGCAACGAAAGCGAGCCGCCGCTCCTCCTCCATGCCGGGGAGCGTTCGCACCTTGCGCGAGGGGAAAATGCCCTCGTTCATGCCGCAGAGGAACACATACGGGAATTCGAGGCCCTTCGCCGCGTGGACGGTCATCAGCTTCACCTTGTCGCCCTGCTCGGCGACATCGCCGTTGCTGAAAAGCGCGATGTGGGCGAGGTAATGCTCCATCGTGCTCTCCTCGCCGCAGCTCGTCTCGTATTCGTAGATGGACTGCTTGAGCTCGGCCAGATCGTCCAGGCGCTCCTGACTGCCTCGGTGCGCAGCGCCTTTTCATACCCGCTCTTGTCCAGAATATCCGAGAGCACCTCAGAGATGGGCCGACCCTGATACGAGTGCGAAAAGCGCTCGATCAGATCGACGAACTGCTTTGCCTTCGTGCCGCTGAACACGCTGTCTTCGAGGTGGTTTTTGAGCGTTACATAGAGGCTCGTCCCCTCTTTTTCCGCCGTCTCCTGTAAAAAGGCCATGCGCCGCTTGCCGAGGTTCCGCTTCGGCGCGTTGGCAATGCGCCGGAACGACAGATCGTCCTGATAGGCGATCATCCGCAAATATGAAAGTGCGTCCTTGATCTCCATGCGGTCAAAAAACTGCACGCCGGAGTAGATCGTATAGGGAATTTTTTCGTGCATCAACGCCTCTTCCACCGCGCGCGTCACATAGTGCGCGCGGTAAAGGACGGTCATATCCCGCAGCGGCACGCCGCGATCATGCAGCCGCTGCATCTCGCCCGCCATCCACTGCGCCTCCGCCTCCTGCGTGTCGGCAAAGTGGCAGACGACCTTCTCGCCCGAGGGCTTCGTCGGGAGCAGGTCCTTTTTGATGCGGTGGCCGTTTTTTGCGATCAGCGAGTTCGCCGCCGCCAAAATCTCCGGCGTGGAACGGTAGTTTTCCATCATCATGATGGTCTGCACGTTTGGAAAGACCTTGTCGAAATCCAGCAGATACTTGACGTTCGCGCCGCGCCAGGTGTAGATCGTCTGGTCCGGGTCGCCCACGATGAAGAGGTTGCCGTGATAGCCGCACAGCACCTCCATCAGCTCATATTGCAGCGCGTCGATATCCTGAAACTCGTCGATCATGATGTATTCGAGCCGCTGCTGCCACTTGAGCCTGATGTCCTCGTGCTGCTCGAAAATATAGAGCGAGAACTTGATGAGGTCGTTGTAGTCGAGGCCGAAGCACTTTTTTCTCCTGATAGAGATAGCCGTAGAAGATGATGTCCCCCGCCGTGTCGGCGCGCTCGTACTTTTCGCGCAGCGTGTCGAGCGACATCGTGATCATGTCCTTGTAATACTCCGGCTCCTTAAAGAGCTTTCGGATCTCGATCATGTCCCGTGCGGCGGAATAGGTCATGTCGCGCAGTGTGAGGCCGCGCTCTTCGTAGATGATGCCGAGCATCGCGTCGATGTCGGAATTATCCAGCACGAGGAAGCTCTTCGGATACTGCACGGCGTGGCTGTCCTCCTGCAAAACGGAGACACAGAAGCCGTGGAACGTGTTGATATAGCCCGTGTCGTTGTCGCCGGTCAAGGCGTGGATACGCTGGCGCATCTCGTTGGCTGACTTGTTCGTAAACGTCACGCACAGGATGTTCCCCGGCAGGATGCCGAGCTCGTTGACAAGATACGCAAAGCGGTGCGACAGTGCGCGCGTCTTACCCGAGCCCGCGCCCGCGATGACGCGGACATACCCCTCCGTCGCCGTGACGGCCTCGTGCTGCGCGCGGTTCAGTCCCGCAAGCAGATGCTCCATGCGCTGTCCCCTCCCCTCTGCAAATTTCTCAATGGCGGTATTATAGCACGGTTTTGATAGTCAAACAAGTGTTCGCTTGAAAACTTCTTCTCTATTGCACGGCGAGCTTGCTGCTTCAAGCTTCATTCCACCGCAAAATGTGCGGCAGGAGCTTTTCAAGAAGCGCGTCACGGTTCTGCTCGTCAATGAAGACAAGCTCCGCGTTCTCATGCCCGCGCACGGCGCGCAGGAACGGTGTGTCCTTCGGCTTGACCGCGGCCAGCACCGGCGTGTCGCCGTCCAGTGCGCACAGCACCGCGGACTGGAACACCTTGGCGTCATTTTCGAGAAAGCGAGTTCGTCCATCAGGATGATACCGCCGCTCGGTGCGGACTTAATGAGCTGCGCGCCAAGGCCGTCAAAGACCTCCGGATGGCGGATGCTCGAGCGGCTGTCGCACGTCCCGACAAGATTCGCCGTCTCGTTGCACCGCTCGCCCTCACTCTGCGATGTGGGATAGAGGTAAATCGGAAAAAAGCCGTTCTCATCCGCGACTGGCAGCCGCTTTGTCACAAAGCCGCCGACCTCCCGCGTGCTATGCTCCAGCAGGCGGCGAATCAGCGTCGACTTGCCGACGCCGCGCTCCCCGCAAATCAAAAGATGCCGTTTCATACTCCTTCCTCTTCGAAATAGCCGCCGTCTCAATGGTGAACAGGCACAGCGCCTTTTCGTGCGGCAGGTAGTAGGGAAATTCCGCCGACGGCCCCGCGGTCAGGCGCGCTTTGATCTCATCCTTGGAGAGCGTTTCACTTCTACTTCGGTTATAGAGTGCAAAAAAGCGCTCCGCCGCCTCAAGCGAACGGAACGGCTGGCCGAACTCCGCCGTGAAACGCTCCACCGTGTAAGGGATGCCCTTTTCGCGCAGAACATTCTCCGTACTCCCCGCCGTGTACTCACCGAGGCTCACCTTTCCCGCGCTGAAGCGGTGGTGCGAATAGTCCCGCTTGACGAGGAAAATCTTTCCGCGGCACTGCTTTTTCGCGATGCGCAGCGTGTCCTCCGTGCGGCCAAAGAGGCAGAACACCATCGCGTCGTAGGCTCTTTCGGCGTGAGCGCCTCCACATCGCCGCAGATCGCGGTGACGCCCTCTATCAGGTGGGCTTTCAGCGTTTTGATGGCCAACGCATCCGCGTCCACCGCCGTGACATGGCGGCAGTACGGCTTCAGAGCAAGGCTCAGCTCGCCGATGCCGCAGCCCGCGTCGCAGACGTGCGCGTTTTCTTGGAGCTGCGGCGTGATCTTCTCCGCGATGGTCTCATAATAGCGGTTCATCGCCGCCGCATCACGCAAAAACGCAATGCTCTCGTCCGTCCACTGCATGCCGCATTCTCCTTTTCCCATTCAACCTGTTTCACGGGCAAACCGATACCAGCACAAAGCACCGCTTTCACGCAAGACAAAGCCACTGAATATTTAGAATCACTATAATTCGCCGTGCCGTCTGTTGTCAAGGTACAGCGAGTACCGGTGTCGTTTGAAAGCGCCGTTGCTATTTTAATCGCTGGATCAAAGAGAATATTTAAGAAAAAACAGCAGGAAGCCGGTGCGATACGCCGGCTTCCTGCTGTTTCTGATTTTTATAGAGGCTCAGCCCTTTTTGAAGAATGCGACCGCCACCACGCCGGGGCCAGTGTGCGTGCCGATCACGCTGCAAATGAGCGTGGAGTCGAGCGAGTCCGCCTTGTCCTGCCAGATGTCGCGGCTGTCCTCGACATATTTTTTGAGATACGAATCGCTCAGCCCGCTGTATCCGAGGATGATCGGCTCGTCGAAGTCGATGCCGCCGCTCTCGTGGATTTTCTGCACGAGCAGGTTGTTGCCCTGCTTCGACCCTCTTGCCTTACCGATAACCTGAATCTCTCCGTCGACCACGGTGATGACCGGCTTGATGTTGAGAAGTCCACCCGCAAACGCGACAGTCTTCGAGATACGCCCGCCCTTTTTGAGGTATTCGAGCGTGTCGAGCAGCGCGATGAGGCAAATTTCGTCGCGTTTTTTTTCCAGCGTTTCGGCGATGGTCTTCGCGTTCATGCCCTTGTCCGCGCACTCGAGCGCGTACTCGGCGAGGATGCCAGAGCCGATAGCCGCGCTCTTGCTGTCCACAACGTAGATGTTGTCGTACTCCGCCGCGGCGATGCACGCGCTCTGATACGTGCCGGAGAACTTCGACGCGAGCGTCACAACGACCGCGCTGTCGCCCACCGACGCAACGTCGGAGAAGATCGCGTCGAATGCCGCGGGCGACGCCTGACTGGTCGTTGGCAGCTCGTCGCTCTCGACAAGCCGCTCATAAAAGCGGTGCTTGTCGATGGTCACGCCGTCGATGAACTCCTCCGCGCCAAAATGCACCGTGAGCGGCACGATGCGAAAACGGTCCTTCATGCGCTCGGGCATGTCGACCGTCGAATCCACAATGATCTGAACACTCATGCTTTTCCTCCGTTATTGTTCGTCGCGGGCGGCTCTGTCGCCCGCGGTCTTCTTATGGGTATAAATCCGTTCCAAATTCTCGCTCACGAGCGCGAGCGCGCGGTACATCGTCTGCCGCTCGGCCTCGCTCAGGCCCTCAGATGCCGCCTCGACGATGCGCATGATCTTCTCCCCGATCGCGCGGCCGACCGCCTTGCCCCGCTCCGTCAGGCGCAGTGGGCTCTTATAGCGCTTGCCCGCGCCGCTTGCGCAGGTGATGTAACCGTTTTTCTCGAGGTCGTCCAGCGAGCGGGAGATGGCCGCCTTGTCCTCGTCGCAGCGCTCGCAGAGCTCGGCGGCTGTCATGCCGTCTCGCTGGGAGAGGTAGTAGAGGCAGGACACATGCGGCCCTTTCAGTTCGAAGTCCGCCATTTCGTCCGCCTTGATGCGCTTGATGCTGCGGCTGATACGCGTGATCAGGACGGTAAAGGTCTCAAAGCGCTCCTCCATTGGTAATTCTCCTTTTTCCTATTTGTTGACAAATCAACAAGCTCGTTTATCATAGCGCATCATTGTTGACTTGTCAACAAGTTTTTATATGAAAAAGGAAGGACCTGCTCACAGTCCTTCCTTTTGGTATTCCTTTTACTGGATACCGCCGCCGCTCAAATTGTACTCCGCGGTGATGTCGTTCCCGTCTTCGTCGTAAAACCGCAGCGTGCTGCGGTCGAAGTCATAATCGCCGAGCTGTGGAGAAAGCTCTGTGCAGAACAGGAAATGCGTCTTTCCCTCCGCATTTTCCATCGTGCAGGTCTCGCCGTTCTGCGTCATAGTGATTTTTGCGATGCGGCCGGTCACATCGCGGCCGCCAAAGAGGTAGTAGGCTTTCTCCCCACTGCGCACAACGCCGTCACGGAAGCTCCCGCCGCCGTAGCCGAGGTGCACAATCTTGTAGCGGCCAAGGAAATTCCGTTCCAGCTTGACATAGCCCAGATCTATGTCCTCGCCGATCTCCATGAGATACCACACCGTATTTTCGAGTTCAACACTGTCGTACACCCGAATACTCGGCGAGAGGGGCTGGGGCCTGCCGATATTGTAAAAATCACAGATATGATCCGGCAGCGTCGCCGGGTCCAGCGGAAAGGTCGTGCTCCGGATGATCCCCACGGCGCACAAGGCCAATATCAGCACTGAAAGTATGGTAATGCTCACTTTCTTGCCTGTTTTCATATTGTTCTCCTTTTTTGTTCAGGGGGAACTCAGAATGCCACGTGCATGAACAGTGCCACACAGCACAGGATGATCGCGAGCGGCACGTAGACGAAGCGGCCCACGTTGTACCACAGCGCACCGCGCTCTTTCTTGCTGCCGGTGTTCACGGCGGTGAGCAGCTCGTCCTTTTTCATCACGTAGAACCACGAGATCGCGCCGAGCGTCGCGCCGATGGGGATAATATAGATGGAAACAAGGTCCATCCACGGGCCCCACTTGCTGATGGGCTCCATGAAAATGCCAATGCCGAGGCACAGCACACACAGGATCGCCAGCACCGCCGTGCGGCTGAGCTTGGGGAACTTGTGCAGCAGCGATTCCGCCACGGCCTCGAACATGTTCTGCAGCGAGCTCACGCCCGCGAAGATCATCGCAAGGTAGAGGATGATGGCGAACAGCCGCCCCATCGGGATATCCTGTAAAATGGTCGGCAGCGTAACGAACAGCAGGCTCGGGCCCGCGCCGACGTCCAGCCCGTAGGAGAAGCATGCGGGGATGATGACGAGCGCCGCAACGACGGCGGCGATCGTGTCAAACAGCGCCGTGTGCTGCGCGACGCCGACGACGTCCTCGTCCTTCGAGAGGTACGCGCCGTACACGATCATGCCGCTGCCCGTGACGGAGAGGGAGAAGAACGCCTGTCCCATCGCCCAGATCAGATCATCGGGTCCTTGAGCGCCTCCCAGCGCGGGGTGAACATGAAGCGGTAGCCCTCGCTCACGCCCGGCAGCATCGCCACGCGCACCGCGAGGATCAGGAAGATGATGAAAAACAGCGGCATCATGATCTTGTTGGTTTTTTCGATGCTGTGCGCGCCCAAATAGAGCGTCAGCAGCGTCCCCACGACCACGATGATGTGGTACGGAATGACGGAATACGGTGTGGAGGAGAACGTGCCGAACCATGACGCGGTGTCCGCCGTCATCAGCGTGCCGACGAGCGAATCCACCAGCGCCTTTAAGATGTACGTGACGATGACCGCATAGCCGAACGCAATGCACAGCGAGCCCGCAAGCGGCAGCCAGCCAAGAAGCCTCCGGCCTTGCCTGCGCCTTGCCGCGCGTCGACCACGCTTTTTCATACGCGCCGAGTGTGCCCGTCGCCGCGTGGCGGCCCATGGCGAATTCCGCGGGCAGACCCACGTAGCTGAAAATGAAAACAAACAGCAGATAAATGAGCAAAAATGCCCCGCCGCCGTTGCTGCCAAGCTTGTTAGGAAAGCCCCAGACGTTCGCCATGCCGACCGCTGAACCGACGGACGCCAGAATAAAGCCCCATCGGCTCGCAAAGTTTTTGGTGTTCTTCATGTTTTCTCCCATCCAGGTGAAAAAATAACCGCGTAAGCATTCCTCGGCTCACGCGGGCATCAGCCTGTCTCTCATCAGAATTTGTACGCAGGATACACAACGCATGAAATTCCTGCTCTTATATTTTATACATTTTAATGCCGCTGCACAAAAAAGTCAAGCGCTCGAGCGGTTTATATTATGGCTGTTCCAGCCTTTTCCTCACCGGCGCGCGTTCTTCCCGCACCGCGGCGCAAGGGTCTCGTAACAGCATCGCAGTAGATTTGTTCATATCTTTTATGATATGATCGCCGTACCAAAAGGAAAATGAGGCATTACAGGAGGATCATGATGAGCGCCTGCATCTTTTTCGCTTCCGACGCGCCGCTGCCGGAGGTCTTTCCTCCGCCGGAGTACGGCTACCTCGCCATCAATGTGGACGACGGTACGATCGGCGACGGCGGCGCGGACGACAACTTCGCGCTGCGCACTTACCCAGACAGTTTCCTCTATACCGACAAAGCCTTTGCCGTCTGCCTCGACTGGGCCTACTATACCGAGGGCCGCGCGCGGCAGCTGATCGACTACATTGGCTCTGCCCTCGAATCCGCGCCCTGCGTGGAACTCTGGCACGTCTGGCAGGGCGGCTTCTACTTGTTCGAGGAGCGTCCCGTCGTTCACCGCGCTGCTGTGCGATTCGATGAATTCGTCGTAGACGATCTGCGCGAGCTCGGCGAAACTGACCTCTGGAACAACAAGGAGACAAACCGGTTATCATTTTACTGCCTGACCGTCACACGGTGAGCAGTATTTTCCATACTTTACAAAACGAGATGACTCCCATGTCTCATTGCACCACATTCGCCGAAGCAGGCCGCCTTGTGGACGCCGGCCGCCGTGCACCGTTTCTCCTGACGCTGTGTGAGGAGGATGAAAACGAGCTGCACATCACCATCTGCTGCGCTAAAGCGGAGCCAAATGCACAGACTCCGTCCACAGGAAATGCCGCCCTCGACGACACTCTCGCGCACTGTACGCCGCTGTCCCCCGATGAAAACGCCAAGATCGAGCTCATCTTTGAAAATTACCTGCTCTATCAGGTGCGCAACGAATCCTACTGCGTATTTGACGCAGACGAAGTCCGCGGCGGCACCTATCTTTGCACGTTCGAACGGTCCAAACTGCTCGACTATCTTCCCGTGCCATTGATGTCCATCTTATACCCGATGGAACGGACGCTCCCGCATCGTGGAACACTACGGCATTTACACGCAGAATCAGATCATCGACACCGTTGCCCCGTCCGAGCCCACGGTGCGCACGTCCTTTTGACGTACACGCGCATATATTATGTCAACAGATGTTCTATTCCATAAGACATTCAAAAAGAAAAAGCCCGTGTCTTGTGACACGGGCTTTTTGAACCTCGCAGTAGGGTGAGATTACTTGATCTCGACCTTCGCGCCAGCCTCTTCGAGCTGCTTCTTGAAGTTCTCGGCATCCTCCTTGGACACGCCCTCCTTCAGAGCCTTCGGAGCGGACTCGACGAAAGCCTTGGCCTCGGCCAGACCCAGTCCGGCGATCTCGCGGACAGCCTTGATGACCTTGATCTTGGCAGCAGCGTCGAAACCGGCGAGGACGACGTCGAACTCGGTCTTCTCCTCGGCAGCGGGGGCAGCACCGCCGGCAGCGGGAGCAGCCATAGCAGCGGCGGAAACGCCGAACTCTTCCTCGAGAGCGTGGACGAGCTCAGAGAGCTCCAGGACGGTAAGGCCCTTGATTTCTTCGATCATAGCGGTAACTTTCTCGCTCATTGTAATGATCCTCCAATTTTAAGATATTTGTTTTAGTTTTTGAGTTGGGTGCAGACGATTACTCTGCGGAAGCTTCCTCGGCGGGAGCACCGTTCTTCTCGGCGATCTGCTTGAGGACGCAAGCCAGGCCCGAAATGGGAGCAGCATGGTGCCAAGCACCTGTGCCTGCAGGACGGGCAGTGCGGGGATCGCGGCCAGAGCATTGACGGTGGCCATGTCGACGACCTTGCCGTCCATGAAGCCGCCCTTGATCTCGAACTTACCGTTGAGCTTCTTGGCAAAGTCAGCGATCACGCGCGCGGGGCGACGGGATCGGCAGCGATGGCAAGAGACGTGGTACCGTTCAGCTGATCATCGAGCTCATTGAGGCCGACGTTGTTGAAAGCAAAGCGGAGCAGGGTGTTCTTGACAACTGCATACTCGACATCGTTCTTACGGCACTCAGCGCGGAGCTCGGTGTCTTCCGCGACGGTGATGCCCTTGTAGTCAACGATAACGCCGGCAGCTGCGCCCTGCAGCTTCTCGGTCAGAGAGGCCACGATCGCCTGCTTTTCAGACAGAACTTTTGCGTTAGGCATTTCTTGAGTTCACCTCCATTGGATTTTGCGGCACGCCTCGCGTGCCAGGGGAAAGAGGCGTTCTAAAAAGGAAACCGTCCTCATGCAGGACATGAGGACGGTAAAGCAATCAATAAATGTTTGCCATCCTCGGCAGGACTTACGAGACGAATCTCACCTGCTGTCTTTGGAACGCTCTAATAGTATATCCAGAGTTGGCAGCATTGTCAACCCCAAATATCGTTTTTTCCGCAAAATACCCCATATTTGCGCCGCGCACAGCGCAAATCATTTTTCTGACGACATGCGCGCCAAAAATAATCCAATTTGATTTTTCTGACGACATGCGCGTCAGAAAAATTCCTCTCGCGGAGCGAGTGTCGAGCCGCGCACGCGCGGCGAGGCACAGAGCGGAGTGCGATCCTGAATCAAAAAGCCCGAACGGGCTTTTTTGAAATCTTTTAGATCTTTGCGGTGTTCATCTTGACGCCGGGGCCCATGGTGGAGGCGGCGACGCAGGACTTGATATACTGGCCCTTGGAAGCGGCGGGCTTGGCCTTGATGATAGCACCATGAGAGCGTTGAAGTTCTCAGCGAGCTTCTCGGGGCCGAAGGAAACCTTACCGATGGGGCAGTGGATGATGTTGGTCTTGTCGAGACGATACTCGACCTTACCGGCCTTGGACTCCTGAACAGCCTTGGCGACGTCGGGAGTGACGGTACCGGCCTTCGGGGACGGCATCAGGCCCTTAGGACCGAGCACCTTACCGAGACGGCCGACAACACCCATCATGTCAGGGGAAGCGACGACGACGTCGAAGTCGAACCAGTTTTCCTTCGTGATCTTCTCCACGAGCTCCATGCCGCCGACATAGTCAGCGCCGGCTGCCTTGGCCTCGTCGACCTTGGCGTCCTTCGCAAAGACAAGGACCTTGCGGGTCTTGCCGGTGCCGTTGGGCAGGACGATGGCGCCGCGGACCTGCTGGTCAGCGTGGCGGGAGTCAACGCCGAGCTTGACGTGCAGCTCAACGGTCTCGTCGAACTTGGCGGAGGCGGTCTTGCAGATCAGCTCCAGACCCTCCTTGGGG
>ENA-OQIO01000702-OQIO01000702.1-human-gut-metagenome-genome-assembly--contig:-NODE-702-length-17300-cov-2.735282_pt1 | contig 17300 bp, 18 predicted proteins | sample MGYA00242573_ERZ504737 | MGnify/ENA primary metagenome ERZ504737 (study PRJEB26092, sample SAMD00036203) | human gut metagenome | host: Homo sapiens | study: EMG produced TPA metagenomics assembly of...
CGTCATAAGTGGCAAACCACATATTGCCCCTTTTATCCTGATCGATGGAGAACACCGTACTTTGTGATAGTCCCTCATTGATGGAAATATAGGAAAATGTGATTTGAAGGATATACCAGAGTGGTATTGGAAATCAGGAATTAATTAAAATCTATGGTTTTTTATATCAGTAAGTACAGAGTAAGGAATATACAGATGTCCCCGTCCTCTGCCAAGAGCGATATCCGGTTTGTTTGAGCCGTGGAAATCAGAGCCGCCGCTGATAAGCAGTCCGTTTTCCCTTGCAAGACGTTTCATCTGCTGTTCTTCTCCGGTGGTGTAGGTGGAGTAGATTGCTTCTAACCCGTCAAGTCCCGCCGGTTTCAGCTCATCGATCATTTTCTGGAGATTGGTGTTACTCAGGCCGTAGAGCAGAGGGTGAGCTAAAATGGCAGTACCTCCGGCTTCCTTGATGAGACGCACGGCATCGGTCGAAGCGACTTTCAACCTGCCGACATAGCATTTGCAGTGGTCGCCGATATAGCGGTCGAAGGCTTCGCGGACACTCTTGATCTGACCATGTTCATACAGGAAACGTGCAATGTTGGCGCGTGTAATAACGCAGTCCGGATTTTCAGCCACCAGTTCTTCCATCGTAATGGAAAGCCCTTCCTTCTGAAGTGCCTCCACCATAAGTGCATTGCGCTCACTGCGGCATTTCCGGTATTCGGCTGTCTTTTTCAGAAGCTGCTCATTTTCGATATCAATATATAACCCTACGATATGGACTTCTTTTCCGTGATAATCGGTGGAGAGTTCAATGCCCGGTATCAGTTCAATCCCGGCCAGAAGCTGCGCAGGGCATTGCTTTGCCCACACCCTGGCAGGTGTCATGGTCTGTCAGTGCAAATGCCGCCAGCCCGACTTTCTTTGCCTCAGCCACCAGATCTTCGGGTGTGAGAGTTCCGTCTGATTCGGTGGAATGTACGTGTAAGTCGACAATTCTGTGATCCATAGTTTATTTGTCAATACCTTTCATGGTTCTTGTATTTTAAAAAATTTTATAATATAAGAAGAGTGTACTAAATGGCAACACAAAATGCAAATACTGATGCTAAATTTATAAAATAAAAAAATATACTTGACGAAATGAGTGTGTGTATGTTATATTATCAGAGTTGTTGAAAACAAAGTAGAGTATCCACTCTCACCGGAGCACCAGCATTCGTGTGACTCATGGTTTTATATTCAAGCATCGGGAATATTCCTGTTGTTTGAAGTATCGCACCTTGCGAGTATTGAGTATTAAAAGTGGATAGTCTGCCTATCCACTTTTTTTAATGCAAGTAAAGAATAATATTTTGGAGGTGCAATACCATTAGCGAGTTAATGATTAATGAACAGATCAGAGACAGAGAAGTTCGTCTGATCGGAGAAAAACGGAGAACAGCTTGGCATTATGTCAGTGAGAGAAGCAATGAAGCTGGCTGAGGAAGCAGAGCTTGATTTGGTCAAGATTGCTCCGACCGCAAAGCCGCCGGTATGTAAGATTATCGATTACGGTAAGTATCGTTATGAATTGGCGAGAAAAGAGAAAGAAGCCAGAAAAAAACAGAAAGTGGTCGAGTTAAAAGAGATTCGCCTGTCACCGAATATTGATTCAAATGATTTGAACACCAAAATGAATGCTGCAAAAAAATTCTTAAGCAAAGGTGATAAGGTAAAAATCACTTTAAGATTCCGTGGACGTGAGATGGCACATATCGACAGCAGCAAGCACATTTTGGAAGAATTTGCTGAGAAGTTAAGTGATATTGCAGTTGTTGAAAAAGCTCCAAAACTCGAGGGCCGGAGCATGATGATGTTTTTAACTGAAAAACGTTAAAATAAATTGAAATTATAGAGAACATTTAGGAGGATTATTATGCCAAAGGTAAAAACAAAAAAAGCAGCCGCTAAGCGTTTTAAAATGACTGGAACAGGAAAGTTAAAGAGAATGAAAGCTTACAAGAGCCATATTCTTACAAAGAAGACAACAAAGAGAAAGAGAAATTTAAGACATGCAGCTATGACAGATGCAACAAATGTAAAGACAATGAAGAAGATTATGCCTTATCTCTAATATGAGGTTGTGTGAATTTTAAGGAGGAATATAGAAAATGGCAAGAATTAAAGGCGGTATGAACGCAAAGAAGAAACATAACAGAGTATTAAAGCTCGCTAAAGGATATAGAGGAGCACGTTCTAAGCAGTACAGAGTTGCAAAGCAGTCTGTAATGAGAGCGTTAACAGAATCATACAAGGGCAGAAAGCAGAAGAAGAGACAGTTCAGACAGTTATGGATTGCCAGAATCAATGCTGCTGCAAGAATGAATGGTTTATCATACAGCAAGTTCATGTATGGTTTAAAGCTTGCAAACATCGACTTAAACAGAAAGGTATTGTCAGAAATGGCAATCAACGATGCAGAAGGTTTTGCAAAGCTTGCAGAACTTGCAAAGTCTAAGTTAGCATAATTTAATCGGCAAAGCTGATAAAATGCCCTCGTGTATACGGGGGCATTTGTAATATAAAAAATGTGTAATATGTGTGAAAATTGTGTGCAATACCTATGAATTTGATAAGAAATGTGGTATAAACATAAATGATATTGATGGGATTTACCGTCAGCAGCATAAATTACATGATGGGAGGACCGTCTGGTGGCGGTAGAACAGGAATGAAAAAAACAGGATTATTAAAAAGAGCAGGTGTAGCTGTGATGACAGCGGCACTGATGGTGACAGCTGTGGCTTGTAACACTAAGATTAAAGTGAATTTTGAAGCGAAAGCAAGCGACTATGTCAAATTAGGACAGTATAAGGGGATTACCGTATCGGTAGACGAACAGGCAATTGAGAATGAACTGATTGAAAAAAAAGTTCAGAACGACCTGACATCCAATACGACTTATGATGAGGTTCAAGAGAAGCAAGGGATAAGGATCAGGTAACGGTAGACTTTACCGGAACAATCGGCGGCGAAGAAGTTTCAGGCTTCAGTAACGAAGATTACTCGCTGATTTTAGGAACAGATACATTTGTCATTGACGGATTTATTGATGCATTATACGGCATGTCGGCAGGTCAGACAAAGGTTGTAATTTTAACCGTGCCGGAAGATTTTGAAGATGCACCGGAATATGCGGGCAGCCGCATTGTATACAATATTACAATGAAAAAGGTTGAACAGCCCAATGTACCGATGATTACCGATGCGTATGTACAGGAATATTTTTCATGCAATACGGTAGCAGAATACAGACAGTCTATCAAAGATGATATTCAGGAAACGATTGACGAACAGATTGAAGATGCCAAGAAAGAAGCAGTTCTTACAAAGCTTCAGCAAAACTGTGAAATTACAGGCTATCCGGAAGAATATCTGTCAAGCAAGCAGTCAGAATTAGAAACATCCATTAAGTTCTATGCACTGATGCAGGGCTTATCAAATGATGAGTATTGCCAGAAATCTTTTGGTATTTCATTTGAGGAATATGTAAAGCGTGCCGTAGCACAGGATTTGATTTTCCAGTCTATTATTGAACAGGAAGATTTAAGTATTACAGATTATGAATACAAGGGCGATTTGGAAAGCTTTGCGGATAAGATGGGCTTTACCAATAAAGACAGTTTTGTTGAAAAGTATGGAAAAGATAAGATTGTACGTGCCATGCTCTTACAGAAGGCACAGGACGTTGTGATGAACAGTGCCGTATACGAATAGTCCCATAAATAGTACACCGGCACGCAGCATGGACGGATACAGTCCAAAATAAAAGTCTGAATTTTATATTGTAAAATAAAAGAGATTTACGAGGAAACGGTTTAATAATGACCGGCTTCGTAAATCTCTTTTTTGGTAAGCTGAAATTTTGATAAGTACAATCTGTGAATCCATAAAGACAGACAGCGCAAACTGGAAGATATCCGATATCCGGATAATTCAACGGATTTCTTCGATGATCAGTGAATTAGAAAGACCGCGGATATCCGTTAAAACAGTTTGGCGCATAATGGGATTCTGTACACGCACATAAAATGTGGCAAAACCGGAACGCTGCTCATGGGTCGGATAAATTTCCAGATTATGTAATTCGTAATTATGCAGGTTGCAGTATTCAATCAGGTCCTTGATAAAGGAAGAATCCTGATATTCTGCATAAATGGAGATGTACTTGTTAAAACGCATCAGCCGTTTGTCAACGCGCGACAAAATACGCAGGGAAAATATAATCATAACCGTACATAAAACAGCACCGCAGTAAAAGCCGGAGCCTACGGCAATGCCAATCGTGGCACAGCACCAAAGCCCTGCGGCAGTGGTCAGACCGCGGACATGATTGTTGCGCGTGACAAGAATCGTTCCAGCGCCGAGGAAGCCGATACCGCTGATAACCTGTGCCGGAATCCGGGCAGGGTCTGTGCCGCCAAGCCGTTCACACATATAAAGATTGGTGATACAGGCAAGAGTTGCACCCAGACACACAATCACATAAGTACGAAATCCGGCGGGGTGTTGTTTCTGCTCGCGTTCAATTCCCAGTGCACCGCCTAAAATCAGGGCAAGCGCAATTCTCAATAAAATAGAAAATAAATTCAATTCGCTAAAAACAGGAATATTTTCAAAATACATAGAACCTCATTTCAAAGCAGTTTCGTTGCAGCTATTTTGTTCCGGTAGAACCAAAGCCGCCGTTTCCACGGTCTGTTTCGTCTAAAGAATCGGCTTCGTCAAAAGCGGCGGTAATAAATGGTGTCAGTACAAGCTGTGCAATGCGGTCGCCCGGTTCAACGGTAACAGCTTCATTTCCGTGGTTATAGAGTGCAACCATGATTTCACCGCGGTAATCGGCATCAATGACCCCAACCTTGTTGGCAGGGGCAATGCCTTTTTTGCATGCCATGCCGCTTCGTGCATACACCAGACCGACCAGTCCTTCCGGAATGGCAATGGCGATACCGGTGTGGATAAATTCAGTTTTTCCCGGTTCAATTGTTACAGCTGTTCCATGCCGGAATAAAGGTCTGCACCGGCAGACTGGGCAGTACCGTAAGTCGGAATAATGGCATTTGGTGTCAGTTTTTTTAATTTTACAATTGTGTTCATAAGATAATCTCCATTCATTATTTTTTTATTAGAAAAGCAAAACGGGACTTCCCTTGGCAAGGGATTCCTGTACCAGAATTGTGCGCTGGTTGGAAGAGCCCTTAAATTTTAAATTCAGGCTTTTGAGTTCCTGCATAAATTTTCCGTCCACAAGGACATCAATATAGGAAAGCATTTCGCGGGTGACATCCCATTTTTCACACATCTGTCCACAGATGTCTTTGTCAAAAAGGTATCCGGTAAAACACCAGATATTTTTTTGCGGAAAGCGGCTTTTGGTCTGCTGTAACAGCGGAAGAAGCCCCTGCTGGTTGGCATATTCAAACGGTTCGCCCCCAAGCAGTGTCAGCCCGGCAATATAACCGGGTTCTAATGAAGCCAGTATAGCATCGATGGTTTCCTGCGTAAACGGCTTTCCGTATTCAAAATCCCATGCGATTTCATTAAAACATCCCGGACAGTGGTGCGTACAGCCGCTTACAAACAAAGAAGTGCGCACTCCCGGTCCGTTGGCAATATCACAGTATTTAATTTCAGCGTAGTTCATATTAATCCCCATTTCCGCAGGCATTTCGATGCCGCCTGCCTTATATTGAGCGGTTTGTTGCGAAGCAGCGGTAAAAATCCGTGCGGGCGTTACAGTTGTGGGTTTTCGCCCAACATTATCATATTAGTATATCAGAAAAAGCACAAAATCACCAGTGTAAATTTATTGCAGCAAATAAGACCACATTCTTGAATAAAAAATCAGTAGTTTCCCTAAAGCCAACCGCCGATTCAGTAGAAACATACAGAAAATATGTTATAATGTGCGTAAGCAATGAGCAGTGCCGTATGAAAGCGGAAAAAAGAGCTGTGCTTGCACAAAGCGCTTTTAGACGGTTTCATACGATAGGGCGAATGCCCGACAGTGGGAAAGCGAAGCTTCCGCGGCACGGCGAATAAGCTGTAAGAAGCGGAAAAAAAGAGCTGTGCTTGCACAAAGATTGGAGGAAAATTATGATAGAAATTTATTGTGAGAAGTTATATAAATATTCAAGAATCGAGGAACCGGTCAGTGTGACAATTCCGTTCAAAAAAGGAGCATATACGAAAACAGAGGATATGGCGGTTTTGCAGAACGGCAGTCCGGTATTAATCCAGCCAAAGGTGACAGCACGTTATGATGACGGAAGTATCCGCTACCTGTTTTTGCGTTTTCTGGCGGACTTACCAGCAAATAAAGCAGCGGTATTGCAATTTGATGTTAACGCAAAAGCCGGAACCAACAGTAACATAAATAAAACGGCCGGAAAAGGAATGACAGCAACAGTAGAAAAGGTTGCAGACGGCTTCCGGATAGATACAGGGTGTTTAAAATATGAAGTCGCCAACCACAGCGGCAGCATTTTTAAAGAACTCGATGACGGCAGAAAAATATACAAAGCTGCAGATTTTGAAGGACCGTATTTAAAGGATGGTAACGGAGATACCTATGATATGCAGATTGATACATGGCGCGTGGTGGAAGCAGGTCCGGTCTGTGTGATTTTATCGGCGGAAGGAAGCAGTCTATGCAGCCGGGCAGACGATACAGTCAATGGCGGTACGGGTGACGCAAAAAACATCCGGTTTGAGCTGCGGCTTACGGCATATGCGGGCAAACCATGGACAGAGGTATCCTATCGGATTATCAATACGACAGATGAGCCGCTTACGGTAAAGTCACTGGTATTTCACTACAAAGCAGGGACAGAAGCTGTATCAGATGCATTGATTCCGATGAATTTTGATGCGGAAACGGATTCGACAGGCTGTGGGGATACGCTGACAGACAATTCGGCAAATGAAGGTCCTCTTTTTCATACAAGGGGCATATTGGAACTGGAAGCTATTGAAAAAAAGACACCGCCGGAAACTGTGCGGACACTGGTTGGAAGTTCTAACTATAAAACGGATTTCTTTATTGGAAAAGACGGTGAGCCGGTCAATAAAGTGATTGATGCAAAATATTTGTTAAAAGAGGCAAATGAGCATTTTGCAGAAGTATTATACGGAACCTTTATGGCAGACCGCACCGATGAGAAGGACGGACTTTGTATTACCGTTTATCAGGCACAGCAGAATTACCCGAAGGCGGTGCGTGCCGATAAAAACGGAATCAGTGTGATGCTTGTGCCGGAAGGTGTGGGAAATGTTGTGATGCAGCCGGGTATGGCAAGAGAACAGCAGTTCCTGCTGCATTTTCATGCACCTCAAGAACCTGTCTGGGAGCTGGATAACCGGAGTTTAATTTATCAGATGCCGGACAGACCATGCATTGCACCTCGCATTTTTAAGGAAGCAGGTGTTATGTTAGATGTTTTCCCGGAAAAGCTCAATAATGATGTGGAAATTGCATTAATGGGAAAAGCGGATGCCCATGCACGCTGTTATGGAATGTTAAACTGGGGTGATACGTGGGATTCCGGTTACACTATGCAGGGCAGGGGTAACGGCAGAGTTGTGTGGTCAAATAATGAATACGACTTTCCGCATTCCTGCGCATTACAGTATGCGCGTACGGGGGTAAGAAGGTATCTGGATTATCTTCTGGTAACGGCAAAACACTGGATGGACGTTGATATCTGCCATTACAGCAAAAATCCATTGCGCATCGGCGGACAGTGGGAGGCATACGGCAGGGCATTGTGCCAACGGCGTAATGGTATGTTCGCATGAGTGGGTGGAAGGCTTGTTAGATTATTATCATTTTCCGGAGATGAGCGGGGACTGACAAGTGCCATTGGTATCGGTGAAAATGTATTGCGTCTTTTGGATACACCGATGTATGCCCATGCAGGGGAAGCCAACGCAAGAGAAACCGGCTGGGCGCTGCGTACGTTGACAGCGCTTTATATAGAAACTCACGACAAAAAATGGGTGGAAAAATGTGACTGGATTATTCACAGCTTTGAAGTGTGGGAAGATGAGTACGGAAGCTGGCTGGCGCCGTATACGGATAACACTGCAATCCGTGTGGGCTTTATGATTTCCGTTGCGGTTGGAAGTGTTATGCGCTATTACCGGGAATTTCCGCAGGAAGACATCAAAGAAATGCTTATCCGTGCGGTGGATGATTTAATAGAGAACTGCCTGATGGATAACGGACTGTTTTATTATAAGGAATTGCCAAGTCTTGCACGTCTTGGCAACAATACACTGCTGTTGGAATCACTTGCGATTGCTTATGAATTAACCGGGGATAAAAAATACCTTGCGCCGGGACTTGAAACCTTTAAACGAGCCATTTATGAAAAACCGTCGACTATCAACGGACAAAAACGTGAGGAAGAAGATGCCGTTATTGGTGCAGGTTCCAGTACTAAAGGCTTTGCACAGAGTTTTATACCTTTAATTACTTATTATAAAGCACTGTCTGAAAATGATATGACATGGTGATTTGACGAAAGCGGGCATTGCGTAGTAAAATAAAAGAAAAATGATGTCAGAATGGAGAATAAGCTATGAGATTAGGTATTAGAGCACATGATACAAAATATGCACCGCTGGATGAAATGGTGGCAAATATCCACAATATGGGATTTCACTGTATGCACATTGCGCTGGCAAAGTCTATCAAGGAATTCAAGCCGGAAATCGAAACGATGACACCGGGACTTGCGATGTATATGAAAGAAATCTGCAGAAAAAATGATGTGGATGTGGCAGTCCTTGGCTGTTATCTGAATCTTTGCAACCCGGACCCGGAACAGCACAAAAAAATCGTGGATAAATATATTGCATCGATTCGTTTTGCAAGCATTTTAGGCTGCGGTGTGGTTGGAACAGAAACAGGCGCGGTTAATACCGAATACAAGTACGAGCCTGCAAACCATACAGAAGAAGCGTTACAGACCTTTATTGAAAATTTAAGACCGATTGTAAAGTGCGCAGAGCAGTTCGGTGTGATTATCGCCATTGAACCGGTGTGGAAGCACATTGTATGTACCGTCGAACGCGCAAGAAAGGTTTTAGATGCGATTGATTCCCCAAATCTCCAGATTATCTTTGATCCGGTAAATCTGCTGTGCGTGGACAACATTGACAGACAGGACGAGATTATCAATCAGGCATTTGAACTGCTTGGTGATGAAATTGCAGTCGTGCACTGCAAGGATTATGTGGTCGAAGGTAATGAGTTAAAGTCGATTGCAGCAGGAACCGGAAGCCTTAATTATCCGCTTCTTTTAAAGAAGATTAAAGAGCATAAGCCGTATGTACACTGTACGCTTGAAAATACCGTTCCGGAAAATGCGGCGGCTACAAAAGAGTTTATGGAAAAAACTTACGCATCCGTATAGGGGTTGTATTTTTTTGTATCAGAATATATAATGGTAATAATTTTTCCTATACAGTGAACGCGGAGGTAGCGTATGCCAGAAGAAATAGTACGAGTAAACGAGGCAAATCAGAAATCAGACAGATTGGAGAAGCAGGTTGCGACACCTGCGGATTTTACCAGTCCTGAAGTGTTATATGAGGATTTGATACAGGAAATCCGTAAATACCACCCGTCATCGGATTTATCCGACATTGAACGGGCTTATAAGATAGCAAGGGACGCCCATGAAGGACAGAAACGTAAATCAGGTGAGCCGTATATTATCCATCCGCTGTGCGTGGCAATTATCCTTGCAGAGCTGGAACTTGATAAAGAAACAATTATTGCGGGACTTTTGCATGACGTGGTAGAAGATACTGTGATGACGAGTGAAGACGTTACGAGAGAATTCGGTGCGGAAGTGGCACTGCTGGTTGATGGTGTTACGAAGCTGACCCAGTTAAATTACCAGCATGATAAGATTGAAGTGCAGGCAGAAAATTTAAGAAAAATGTTTCTTGCCATGGCAAAGGATATCCGTGTTATCCTGATTAAACTGGCGGACCGCCTGCATAATATGCGGACGATGCAGTATCAGACACCGGCAAAGCAGATTGAAAAATCGCGTGAAACGATGGAAATCTATGCACCAATTGCACATCGTCTTGGTATTTCCAAGATTAAAGTGGAACTGGACGATTTATCCATGCAGTATCTGATGCCGGATGTTTATCAGGATCTGGTTGAAAAGATTAACTTAAATAAAGCAGGCAGAGAAGCATTTATCGACAGCATTATCAAAGAAGTCGGCATGCACATCAGCAATGCGGGCATTGAAGCAGAGATTAACGGACGTGTCAAGCACTTCTTCTCCATTTACAGAAAGATGGTCAACCAGAATAAGACACTCGACCAGATTTACGACATTTTTGCCGTGCGTATTATTGTAGATACCGTGAAGGACTGTTATGCGGCACTCGGTGTCATTCATGAAATGTACAAGCCGATTCCGGGACGTTTCAAGGATTATATCGCCATGCCGAAGCCCAATATGTATCAGTCCCTGCATACCACACTGATTGCATCAAACGGACAGCCGTTTGAAATCCAGATTCGTACTTATGAAATGCACCGTACTGCTGAATATGGTATTGCAGCACACTGGAAATATAAGGAAGGTAAGAGCGGAGAAACGGGCAATGAGTCCGAAGAAGCAAAGTTGAGCTGGCTGCGTCAGATTCTGGAATGGCAGAAGGAAATGTCCGATAACAAGGAATTTTTATCTTCTATTAAAAATGACCTCAATCTGTTCTCAGACAGTGTATACTGCTTTACACCTTCCGGTGATGTCAAAAATCTTCCGGCAGGTTCCTGTCCGATTGATTTTGCATACAGTATCCACAGTGCTGTCGGTAATAAGATGGTCGGTGCAAGAGTCAATGGAAAACTTGTCAATATTGATTATCAGATTAAGAGCGGTGACCGGATTGAGATTATTACATCACAGAATTCCAAAGGACCGAGCCGTGACTGGTTAAGTATTGTCAAAAGTACACAGGCACGCAATAAAATTAACCAGTGGTTTAAGCAGGAATTAAAAGAAGACAACATTTTAAAAGGAAAAGAAATGCTGTCAACATACTGCAAGACGAAGGGCATTGTATTATCAGAACTTACAAAGCCGGAGATTATCGAAAAAGCGCTGCGCAAATATGGCTTTAAGGACTGGGAGTCCATGCTGGCATCTGTCGGACACGGCGGATTAAAAGAAGGACAGGTTATCAACAAACTGTCCGAAGAATACGAAAAGCGCAAGAAGGCAGAAATTACCGATACACAGGTGCTGGAAGAAATCGTCCAGAATGAAGCCAAAGCCAATAAGGAAACGTCCAAAAAGAATAAGGGTGGCATTGTTGTCAAAGGCATCCATGATGTCGCGGTTCGTTTTTCAAAGTGCTGTAATCCGGTTCCGGGTGATGAAATCGTCGGTTTTGTCACAAGAGGCAGAGGTATTTCCATTCACCGGACAGACTGTATCAATATTTTGAACTTTCCGGACAGCGAGCGTGCAAGACTGATTGAAGCAGAATGGGAGTCTACAGGTTCTAAGGAAGAAAAATACGGTGCAGAGATTAACATTTTTGCCAATAACAGAACAGGACTAATTATTGATATTTCCCGTGTATTTACGGAAGCAAATGTTGATGTGATGTTTATGAACAGCCGTGTCAATAAAAAAGGACTGGCTACGATTAACATGGGATTTGATATCCATGGAAAAGAAGAATTAAACCGTCTGGTTGATAAGTTAAGGAAAATCGAAGGCGTGACGGATATCATGAGAGCCACCGGCTAAATGTTCAAAAGCCATATATGAGAGCTTTTAACATAGCAGTATTGCAGAGCAATACTGCGGTGAAATGGCGGTGCTAAAGCTTTTCGGAATTTGAAAAATCCTTATATCAAAGATTTTTCAAATAGCAAAATTGTAATGCATGCATTACAATTTTACGTGGTGTTGGCGGTATGAGGACTGCTGGAAGGAGTATATTATACATGGGTAAGATTGAACTGGATTTCAGGGTGCTGGGAGATGTGGGGACGAACTGTTACCTGCTTTGCAATCAGGAAACCAAAGAATGTATATTAATTGATGCGCCGGATTTGCCGGACAGGATTGATGAAATGATTGCGGCATCCGGCTGTAAGCTTTGTGCAGTCCTTTTAACACACGGACATTACGACCATATTTTAGCGGCAGAGGAAGTACGCAAAAGACATAACGTGCAGGTGTATGTATCCGAAGATGAAAAAGAACTGTTGCACAGTCCGCAGATGAATCTTTCGCAGGGCTATGGGCGCAGTACGGTGCTTGATGCAGATGTGTACCATAAGGACGGAGCGCATTTATCTCTTGCGGGACTGGATATTGAAGTCTTTCACACACCGGGACATACTGCGGGCGGAAGCTGCTATTATATCGCAGAAGCGGGCATTTTGTTTTCAGGAGATACGCTGTTTGCCGCATCTGTCGGCAGAACCGATTTTCCGACCGGCAGCATGAGTGCCATTGTGCGTTCCATTAAAGGAAAGATTCTTGTCCTGCCGGAAGATACCAAAGTTTTTCCGGGACATGGAGAATCGACGAGTGTGGCATATGAAAAGAAATACAATCCGTTTTTGCAGTGAAAATTTTAAAGATATAAAAATGCAACAAACAGTAAGTTAGGAATGAAACATGATATATATAAAAATATCCGACATGGATTTTTATGATGATGCAGTGGTGCTTATTAAATCCTTTTATCCGCGGACAGAGGTCATGCAGTATCAGGAGCAGGCAGAGCAGACACGCACAGCACAGGATATTGTGATTGAACCGGAAGTACCGGAAAAAGACGGGCGTTCCAAGAAAGAACTCCACGAAGCGTTTAAATGTACACTGTATACAAAGTTATCTGCACAGTTAAACAAGACACTGCCGTGGGGCTATCTTACGGGTGTGCGCCCAAGTAAAATCGCCTATACCCTGTTGGAAAAAGGTGCAGACCGCGAGCAGATTTTGGAAGCATTTACAAAAAAGCACCTTGTCAGTGAGAAAAAGGCGCAGCTTGCCTTACAGGTTGCACAGACAGAGAAAAGCATTTTGGAAAAAATGGATTATAAGAACGGATACAGCCTGTATATCGGGATTCCGTTCTGTCCGACAACCTGTCTGTACTGCTCATTTACATCTTATTCGCTGGCGGCATATCAAAGTAAAGTACAACCGTATCTGGAAGCTTTATTAAAGGAAATGAAATACGTATCGGAAGCGATGCGTGGACGGAGACTGGATACGGTTTATTTTGGCGGCGGAACGCGACGACGTTAAGCGCTGGACAGCTGGATATGTTACTGACAGAGCTGGAGCGGCAGTTTGATTTGTCAGCGTGCCGGGAATTGACCGTAGAAGCGGGCAGACCGGACAGTATTACCTATGAGAAGCTGTGTGTATTAAAGGCACACCATGTAGACCGCATTTCCATTAATCCGCAGACAATGAACCAGCAGACACTGGATTTAATCGGGCGCAGACATACGGTGGAGCAGATTGAAGAAGCATTTGCACTGGCAGGAAAAGCCGGGCTTGACAATATCAATATGGATATGATTCTTGGACTGCCGGGCGAAAATAAAGAAATGGTACAGCATACGCTTGAAAAAATAAAAGCACTTGCACCGGAAAGCCTGACCGTTCATTCGCTTGCGATTAAGCGTGCGGCGGCATTAAATATCTGGCGCGAAAAATATCTGGATTTGCAAATGGACAACAGCGACGAAATCGTATCCATGGCGGCAGATTATGCACACCAGATGGGACATCAGCCATATTATATGTATAGGCAGAAGAATATGGCGGGTAACTTTGAAAATGTGGGTTACAGCAAGCCGGGGCTTGAGTGTATTTACAACATTTTAATTATGGAAGAAAAGCAGACAATTATCGCAATGGGTGCAGGCGCTTCTACAAAGATTGTTTTTCAGAATGAAACAGAAGGCGGACAGGCAGGACGCATTGAGCGGATTGAAAATGTAAAGGACGTCACGAATTACATACAGCGGATTGATGAAATGATTGAGCGGAAACGAAAGTTTTTTCAGTGAAAATAATTTTTAATGAATGGACTGGAGGAACATATGCAGGACTGCGGACTGGAAGAAAATATTATCAATGATTTCAAAGATGGTATTTCTCACGGGATACTGGTCGGAAATTTGACTTATGCGCTTGCAAAAAGGCTGGGCATGAGCGAAGATGAAGCGTATGAGTTAAAGCTGGCGGGAATGATTCACGACGTTGGTAAATTAAAGCTCTCCCCATACCTGTACGGACGTAACAGTGACGGGTTATCCATTGAAGAAATGAAGTATATGCGGATGCATTCCAAAATCGGATATGAATATCTGAAACGGTATGATTTTTCAGATACGGTTATGGAAACGGTGCTGTATCACCACGAATGTTTTGACGGAAGCGGGTATCCGAATAATTTAAGCGGGGAGGAAATTCCGTTTGGCGCAAGAATACTGCGGCTTACCGATGAATTTGCGGCGTTGATTTCTGAGCGTCCGTATCGAAAAGCATTTGACATTGATACCGCAGTGGATATAATAATAGAAGAAATCAAAAACATGGATATGCGCGTGTTTTTGGAATTTCAGCGCATGATTCACGAAGAATCCACGCTGAAGCTTATAGAGGACAGTAAAATCCGGCTTGAGAATCTGGATATTTACGATTTATTGAATGAAGAAAAGCCGCAATAGGCGAGTTTAGGAGGAAGTTACAACATGGCTGAATCAATGGTTGGCTTAAAAAGAACACACAGATGTACAGAAGTTTCTGCCGCAAATATCGGGGAAACCGTAACCGTAATGGGCTGGGTACAGACCAGAAGAAATCTGGGCGCACTCATTTTTGTGGATTTAAGGGACAGAAGTGGTATTTTACAGATTTTATTTGATGAAAATACGGTCGGAAGCGAAGGCTTTAAGAAAGCATACGGTATCCGTAACGAATATGTTATTGCAGTAGTCGGAAAGGTACAGAAGCGTTCCGGCGCAGTCAATGAGAATTTAAAGACAGGTGATATTGAAGTGGTTGCAGAACAGATTCGTGTATTATCAGAATCTGAAACACCGCCGTTCCCAATTGAGGAGAATATCAATACAAAGGAAGATTTGCGATTAAAATACCGCTGCCTGGATTTAAGAAGACCGGATTTACAGTCGAACATTATGATGCGCAGTAAGGTTGCGACACTCACAAGAGCATTCCTTGCAAATGAAGGCTTTCTTGAAATCGAAACACCGATGCTTACAAAGAGTACACCGGAAGGCGCAAGAGATTACCTTGTACCGAGCCGTATTCACCCGGGTAAGTTCTACGCACTGCCGCAGTCACCGCAGTTATTCAAGCAGATGTTAATGTGCTCCGGTTATGACCGTTATATGCAGATTGCAAGATGTTTCCGTGATGAAGATTTAAGAGCGGACAGACAGCCGGAATTTACACAGATTGATATGGAATTATCATTTGTTGACGTAGATGACGTGATTGATGTCAATGAACGTCTGTTAGCTTATCTGTTTAAGGAAGTGTTAGACATTGATGTGGCTCTGCCAATCCAGCGTATGACATGGCAGGAAGCAATGGATCGTTTCGGTTCTGATAAGCCGGATTTAAGATTCGGTATGGAATTAAAGAATATTACGGAGCTTGTGAAAAACTGCGGCTTCGGCGTATTTACATCAGCCATTGAAAACGGCGGAACAGTCCGTGGTATTAATGCCAAGGGACAGGGTGCAATGCCGAGAAAGAAGATTGATGCACTTGTGGATTTTGCAAAGGGTTACGGCGCAAAGGGTCTTGCTTACATTGCAATCCATGAAGATGGTTCGTTAAAGTCTTCATTTGCAAAATTTATGACAGACGAAGAAATGCAGGCAATCGTTACGGCTATGGACGGTCAGGCAGGCGATTTACTGCTGTTTGCCGCAGACTGCAACAAGATTGTGTGGAATGTTTTAGGCGCACTTCGTGTTGAACTGGCAGGTCAGATGGGTCTGTTAGACAAGAACGAATACAAGTTCCTCTGGGTAACGGAATTCCCGCAGTTTGAGTGGTCTGATGAAGAAAACCGTTTCGTGGCAATGCATCATCCGTTTACAATGCCAATGGACGAAGACCTTGACCAGCTTGAAACCAATCCGGGCGCAGTCCGCGCAAAGGCATATGATATCGTCTTAAATGGTACGGAAATCGGTGGCGGAAGTGTCAGAATCCATCAGGCAGACGTTCAGGCAAGAATGTTTAAGGCACTGGGCATGTCTGATGAAGTGGCAAATGAGAAGTTCGGCTTCCTCTTAGACGCTTTTAAGTATGGTGTGCCGCCGCACGCAGGACTGGCTTATGGTCTGGACAGACTTGTTATGCTTATGGCAAAATGTGACAGTATCCGTGACGTAATTGCTTTCCCGAAGGTAAAGGATGCTTCCTGCCTGCTGACAAACGCACCGGATGTGGTCGATGCAAAGCAGCTTGAAGAATTATCGATTGCCATTGAAGAAGAACAGGAAGTTTAAATAATTTTAAAAAATTGGCAAAAGCCGCTGTCCGTATGATCCGGGTGGCGGCTTTTGGGTAATTTTTTCCTGCGGCGGGCTTACACTTTGTGAAAATACACAAAAACACTTTTGTATATCTTTTTGTTATGGTTAATTTTTACAGGAAAGAGTTGAAAAAAACGTACAAATAATGTATGATAATATCATCTAAATTGCAGACATTATCGTGCAGTTAAAATATTGGAGGAAAAATAAAGGAGTATTATAATGAGTGGTAAAGAAACACAACAAGGCAATTATAAATTGCCGGGGGAGAATACGGCAGGGGAGTCTGTGGCAGTACCGTCATCAGAAGCAGCGTGGAAGAATATGATACTCTTGATAATAACGGTATACAGGAAACAGCAGATTCAGCAGAGCAGGCAGAAACAGCAGATTCAGCAGTGCAGGAAGAAACAGCAGAAACAGCAGAAACAACAGATTCAGCAGAGCAGGCAGAAACAGTAGAAACAGCTGAAATTGCGGATACAGCCGGATATGTGGGAACGGATAATGTTGAGGAATCGGAACCCATGGACACAGACGGCATAATGTTTGAAGATGTACCCCAGGAAGATGCAGAGCCGGACAGTGAAGCGGCTCATGCAGGGAATAAAAGGAAGGGCATAAAGAAGATCAAAAAACCGGAGATTCCACAGGGCAGAACTGCTTGTTAAAATAA
>ENA-OQIO01000703-OQIO01000703.1-human-gut-metagenome-genome-assembly--contig:-NODE-703-length-17276-cov-1.950376_pt1 | contig 17276 bp, 27 predicted proteins | sample MGYA00242573_ERZ504737 | MGnify/ENA primary metagenome ERZ504737 (study PRJEB26092, sample SAMD00036203) | human gut metagenome | host: Homo sapiens | study: EMG produced TPA metagenomics assembly of...
GATCGGCGATGTGCCACTTGTCGCCCAGAAAATAGGCAAGTCCGATACCCGTCAGGGTGCTGATCGACGAAAGTGCGTCGCTGCGGTGGTGCCAGGCGTTGGCTACGACGCTCGGACTGTCCGTCTGACGTCCCACACGAACGGTATAGCGATACAGGACCTCTTTGGCGACGATCGAAATTGCGGCGGCGATCAGGCGATCGCGCCCGGTCGTCCGATTATTTCTCCGGTCAATACCAGACGGATGTTGCGGATGCTATCGACCAGGATGCCTCCGCCGACGGCGATTAGGGCCAGGCTGATGAGGATGGAGGCCAGGGTTTCGTACTTGCCGTGTCCGTAGTTGTGGCCGGCGTCTTCGGGTTTGGAGGAGATCCGGGCGAAGATCAGCACGATGACATCGGTCGCCAGATCCGATATCGAGTGCACGGCATCGGCGATCATGGCTCCGCTTCGGCCGAGGATGCCGGCCGCGAGTTTCAGGAGGGAGAGGGCGATATTGACGACCATTCCGATCCAGGTTGCCCGGTAAATTTTTCGGGTGCGTTCCGTGGGTTGATTCATGTCCGGTTGCTGTTTGCTCCGGGTGGTGTCGTACCCGGATGTAGGTTATCCTTGCATTTTCCGCTCCACGACAGGATGTCGAGCCGGATAATCTCTGTCCGGAGGAAAGACTTTTCGACATATTGCCTGCCGATTGTCTTGTACTCCGGGGAATATTTGCCGATCAAATGGTTCAGGGCCCTCCGACGCTCCTCCGCTGTGAGCCCCGTGCGGGCCCGGCAGTCGAGCAGGATGCTTTCGTAGAAGGTCGTAAACCGCGAGGGCTGCACCTGCGTTTTGCCGACGATGCAGAAGGTGACGCGGTCGCATTCCCGGAGGCAGTGCAACTTGCGTCCTTCCGGGGCACAGTGGATGTAGATCGCGTCGACTTCGTCCCAGACATAGTTGAGGGGCACTCCGTAGCCGCCGCCTTCAGGACGCTGCATGCAGAGTATGCCGTATTCGCCCTGCCGCAACAGCTCCGTCGCCTCCGGTTGGTCGAGCAAGCGGTCCTGCCGACGGACTGAATCGTTCTGATAGTTCATGACCTGTTTCCTGCAAAAACGAAGACGGACACTTCTCTGAATGGCATCCGTCTTCGTTGTGATAATTCGGTATCGACAGCGTTTAGTAGCTGCGGGCGAAAAGTACGCGGCGATGCGACGGTTTGCCGCTGAATACGCATTTGCCCTCCTCCTCGACGGCATCCATCGGGATGCAGCGGATCGTGGCTTTCGTAGCGTCCTTGATCGCCACTTCGGTTTCGACCGTCCCGTCCCAGTGGGCCGAGATGAAGCCGCCCTTGTTTTCCAGCACATCGACGAATTCGTCCCACGTGTCCACTTTGGTAATCATCGAATTGCGGTAGTCGAGCGCCTTGCGGAAGATATTCTGCTGGATTTCGTCCATCAGGGCCGCCACCCGGTCGGTGAGTCCCTCCTGGGGAACGGTTTCCTTTTCGAGCGTATCGCGCCGGACCAGTTCGATCGTGCCGTTCTCCAAGTCGCGGGGGCCGAGAGCCAGACGTACGGGGACGCCCTTGAGCTCGTATTCGGCGAACTTGAAGCCCGAGCGGACGTTGTCGCGGTCGTCGATCTTCACGGAGAGTCCCTTCGACTTGAGCTCTTCGGCGATGGTGCGAAGACGTTCTACGATCTGCCGCATCTGCTCCTCTCCTTTATAGATAGGTATCAGGACGACCTGAATCGGGGCGAGTTTCGGAGGCAGCACCAGGCCGTTGTTATCCGAGTGAGCCATGATGAGCGCTCCCATCAGGCGGGTCGAAACACCCCAGGAAGTGGCCCATACATATTCGAGTTTGCCCTCCTTGTTGATGTATTGTACGTCGAATGCCTTGGCGAAGTTCTGGCCCAGGAAGTGCGACGTGCCGCTCTGGAGGCCTTGCCGTCCTGCATCAGCGCTTCGATCGTGAGGGTATCGACCGCACCGGCGAACCGTTCGTTCGGCGATTTGTGACCGACGATTACCGGTACGCCCATCCACTCCTCGACGAATTTCTGGTAAACGTGGATCATCCGGGTAGCCTCCTCGATGGCCTCCTCCTTCGTGGCATGGGCCGTGTGGCCCTCCTGCCAGAGAAATTCCGCCGTGCGCAGGAACAGGCGGGTGCGCATTTCCCAGCGTACGACGTTCGCCCACTGGTTGCAGAGGATCGGCAGGTCGCGGTAGGACTGGATCCAGCCCTTGTAAGTGTTCCAAATGATCGTTTCCGAGGTGGGACGGACGATCAGCTCCTCTTCGAGTTTGGCATCGGGATCGACCACGACGCCCTTGCCTCGGGATCGTTTTTCAGGCGGTAGTGGGTGACCACGGCGCACTCCTTGGCAAAGCTTCCACGTGGTCGGCTCTTTCGAGAAGAACGACTTGGGGATGAAGAGCGGGAAGTAGGCGTTCTGGTGTCCCGTGTCTTGAACATCTTGTCCAGGGCCGCCTGCATTTTCTCCCAGATGGCATAGCCGTAAGGCTTGATTACCATGCAGCCGCGTACGGCCGAATTTTCGGCTAGACCAGCCTTGACCACCAGGTCGTTGTACCATTGCGAGTAGTTGTCCTCGGCTTTGGTTACGTCTTTAAGTTCCTTTGCCATATCTTATTTATTTTTTAACTTCCGGGAATCGTGTCACCGGCTTCGGAGCGGCGTATGTCGGTTAGTCGGCAAAATTAACGATTTATGCAGAAATTCGCAACTGCGCTCCGATAAATCTTGAATTTGCCCGTTGCGAGGGGCGGGTCGCTTTGATCCGTCGGCCGAAGATGCGATGGCTCGTTTTGCGTTTCTGAAGTCGGTGCGTTTTCTGCGCTGGCCCGAAATCCGGTTCTTCCCGGATAAAAAACGACAGGACCTCCCGTGCCGGAGGTCCTGTCGTTGCGATATGTCGTGCGAAACTAAAAGCGGAAGCTGAGGCTCAGGGCCGCGAAGTGGCGCTTGAGTTTGGTATTGTAGATGCCGCTGCCGTTTATGCCGCTCGGAGATTCGAAATAGTAGAGGTTGTAGTCCGTCTGCTCGGTCGAGGAATAGTTGTAGGCCAGGTCCAATGCAACGCCCGGAGAGAGTAAAAATCCCAAACCGGCCGAATAGTAGAGCATCTGCTTGGTCATGGGGGCCGCTGAAACTTGCTCTTCGTCCTGCAGCATGGATCCCATGTAGCCGAAACCGCCCCGGATCGCCAGAACGGCAGCGGTTTGAACTCCGCGCCTATGCGGACGATATTGGCGCCTTTGTACCAGGATCGGAACGTGTCGTTATAGATTTCGTTGCCGCCACCCCCAGGATTGTTTTTCATCCGCATCCCGTTGTACCAGTCGCGCTCGTAGTCCACGGAGATCAGACCCCGGTTGCCGAAAGCGTAGGAGATGCCGAACATTAGGCGGGCCGGCGTGGTGAACTCCCAGTTGTAACCGCCCGTATCTTCTAGTACGGGAGATAGGGCATTCGTATATTGGTTGCCGTCGGGACCGGGTTTGAGGCCGTCGGGGTCGCTCGGGTTATTGACATGCACCCCGGAATCGGTGTAGGCCTGATAGGTACGGTCGATCCAGTAATAGGTCGGGGTGTGGAACGCGAAGCCGATTCGCAGGTTCTGAATGGGCCGGTAGATCATGCCGAGCTTGAAATTGACCCCTGCGCCGTCCAGGATGACTTCCTGGTTGAAGTTCGAATAGAGCAACTGGTAGTCCAGGTTCGGATCGGTGCCGTTGCCGGGATAGACGTAATCTTCTCCGTAATAGTATGTTTTGCGTTGGTGGAGGGATTGGATGCCCAAGGTGGCGCCGATATAGAACTTGTTGTTCAGGTTAAGTCCTGCCGAAATGTCGTATTCTCCCACCGAGCCGCTGCTTACGACCGTCGTATAATTGCCGATATCGACGTTGTTGCCGATCCAGGTCGGCTGCCACTTGCCGCCGATTTGATCCGTAAATCCTGCCTTGTATCCGAGGATCGAACCCCAGAGGCGGGGATTGAAGTTGCTCCAGTTGAAGCCGCCGGTGATCTGATCCCTGTTGATGCCGCTGTATTGCAGCATGTCGGAGAAAACGTCGGCGATCGAACTGACATTTCCCTGTGTATAATAGGAGTATTGGTAGTTGAGGTCCTGCAGGCGGTTGTAGCCGAAACCGATATTGACGCTCACGAGCGGGCCCGATCCTTCGTAAACATTGGCCGTGAAGCGAAATTGCCGATTCGAAAATCGGTTTTTGCCGTTGGAGTTTGAATGCCGGAGCGTTGTTTTCCGCTCGTGCGAAACTCATCAGAGGCGTGATCGAAATTTCGTTGCGCCGGTACATGCCCAGACCTGCCGGGTTGATAGCCATGGACGTAAGGTCCGCCCCGAGGGAGGTGAAAGCACCTGCCATGGCCATCGACCGCGCCGTTCCGAGGCTGAAAGTCGTTTGCGAGAGTTCGAAGAGGTCGGACGGGGTGACGATGTCACGGTCCATCAATAAACCTCCGGAGTTTTGAGCCGACACCGGGGCGGTTGCGAACAAGGCCGCCGAAAGCAGCGCTAAAAATCCGAGATGTTTCATAGCAAAAAATCGTTGTGTTGTTTTTCGTTTCCGGCGTCGGGGGGCGCAGGGGGCGGGAACTGATCGCTGTTGTCGGCCGAAACCGGGTCGTTGCTCTCATATTCGTTTGCCGCCTGCGTGTGCATCCTGTGCGCCGTACGTCGAAATTTGTCGAGATAATCGTTTAACGGCCGTAAGAGTTGCGTCCGCTGCTGTTTCCGCCGCGGACTCCTCCGCCTCCGCCCACGAAACTACCGCTCGAACCTCTGTTCGGTTGCGAGGGGGCCGGGGTGTAAGTCCCTCTATTCGGTGTCGAACTGCTTCCCCGGTAGGAGCTGCTGTTGCCTCCGAAAGAGGGATTCCGGTAGGTGGAGCTGCCTCGATTGACAGACGATGATCCGCCCCGGAAACTGGAGCTGGAGTTGCTGGTGCTGCCGCCTCGGAAACTGCCGCTACCGATCGTGGTGCCGTTTCTGTAGCCGTTGGTCATACCGCCCTGTCCGCGGCCTCCGAAACTGGTCGATCCGATGTTCGATCCTGCTCCCGAGCCGTATCGATAGGTTGAACGGTGTACGACATTGGCCGATGGTGCGGCGGGTACGGGTGGTGGTGATGGCCGCCTCCCCAGCCGGGATAATACCCCCAATAGATAATAGCCTCCCCAGTAAGGATACCCCCAATAGGATTGTAGCTGTAATAAGGCCAGCCGACAACGGGATATGCCCAAGGATAGGGATTGTAACCCCAACTGAAATACCAGTCGTTGTAAAGACCTGCGCTCCATCCGAAGCTCACTATGCTGGGAGAACCCCATGCGCCGAACATCGAAGTGATGTATTTGGGTTCGACCCATACCTCGTCACCCATGACGATGATGTTGTAAACGGCCGGGTCGTAGGCCGAAACGAATTGATAGGTGCCGTTGTAACGAAGGTTGAAATAGCTCGTCGGCATTTGATAGGTCGGGGAGCTGAAGCCTCGCAAACGACGGGCGTAGGCGCTTTCATACGTGTCGGCCAATACTCCCTGGTAGGAGTCGTAGTATGCGGCTTCTGCCTGCCGGGCCTCTATTTCAGCGCGACGGGCTTCCGCTTCGGCCTTGCGAGCTTCTGCTATCGCCTGTTTTTCCTGGGCGATGCGGGTGACATCGTGTTCCGCGTACATGTCGTCGATGTCGTAGGCGTCGGATTGGTAGAGCGCCGACGAACAGCTTGCCGCGAAAAGCGACACGAGCAGAGCACCTATTTTGAAATTTCGGTTTTTCATCGTGTTTCGGAGTTACTGTGTGGTTATATTTTCAACGAAAACCGTACCGGTTTTATTGCCGATGAGTCATTATCTCACAAAAGTAGCAATAAAATCGGGAAATACATTGAGCGGGTGAAAATAGAAATTCGAATCTTTTTTTGTTCCGAAAATGCTTTTTTTGCGAAAAATAGCTATATTTGCACTCCGAATTACCGGCCGAAGGTTGGTGATGGACCGGGAGAGATGCCGGAGTGGTCGATCGGGCCGCACTCGAAATGCGGTGTACGGGCAACTGTACCGGGGGTTCGAATCCCTCTCTCTCCGCTGAACGTGCTGGACAGAAATGGTCAGCAAACGGACAAAAAGCTACAAATCAATGATTTGTGGCTTTTTTTATTGCCCGAAAGTCCTGCTTCCAAGACTTCAAAAGTACGGTAAAAGACAAAGTTTCGTTACTAAATCGTTACCTATTCCCTGCCGGACAAAAACGGTAACGATTTGTCCATAAATGACCTGATAATGACTATATTAGTCCATAGTCTGCATAACTCGAAAACGAGAGGTAAAAACTAATTTTGCAACTAAAAATTTTGAGTTATGAAATCGACATTCAAGGTTCTTTTTTATTTGAAGAAAGGTTCTGAAAAGAAAAACGGCGAGGTTATGATTATGGCACGCATCACCATAGACGCAAACTTTGCCAGTTCAGTACGAAACAGAGCATCCAGCCCGACAACTGGAGCATTGCTGCGGGCAAAGCCAAAGGCAGGGATGCCGGGAGGATAAACGCCCTTTTGGACGACATACGTTCTTCCCTGAATACCATTTACCACGAAATGCAGCGGCGTGACAACTACGTGACCGCCGAGAAAGTGAAAAACGAGTTTTTAGGTCATAGCGAGAGCCACGAAACAATCCTTTCATTGTTCCAAAAGCACAATGACGATGTGAAGCAGCTTGTGGGCATATCCAAGACGATAGCGACCTACCGCAAGTATGAAGTGACCCGCCGCCACCTCGCTGAATTTATCCAAAGCAAGTACAACGTATCGGACATATCCATAAAGGAGATAAGCCCGATGTTCATTACCGATTTTGAGTTGTATTTGCGTACCGCCTGCAAGTGCGGCTACAACACCACCGCCAAGTTCATGCAGTTCTTCAAGCGTATCATCATCATTGCCCGTAACAACGGCATACTGGTGGGCGACCCGTTCGCCAGCTACAAAATCCGGCTGGAGAAAGTGGACAGGGGTTATCTGACAGAGGACGAGATAAAAATCATCCTTAAAAAGAAAATGGTTTCCGAACGGCTGGAACACGTCAGGGACTTGTTCGTCTTTTCCTGTTTCTGCGGTTTGGCATACAGCGATGTCGCCAACTTGCGGCAGGAGAATATCCAAAAGTCCTTTGACGGCAACCTTTGGATAATCACCAAGCGGGTAAAGACCAACACGGACGTGAATGTCCCCCTGCTGGATATTCCCAAGATGATTTTGAAGAAGTACAAGGGCAAGTTGCCGGACGGGAAGATACTTCCCGTAATCAGCAATCAGAAGCTAAACGCCTACTTGAAAGAGATTGCCGATATATGCGGTATTAAAAAGAACCTGACATTCCACCTTGCCCGGCACACGTTCGCCACGACCACCACGCTGTCAAAGGGCGTACCCATTGAAACGGTGTCCAAGATGCTGGGACACACAAATATAGAAACTACGCAAATCTACGCCCGCATCACCAACAGCAAGATAGGCAGCGATATGCAGGGGCTTGACAAGAAGTTTGTCGGCATCGAGAAGATTTACAAGGAAGTTGCCATGTAATCTTGATTATATGGAACTGGTCACAATTTGTGACCAGTCCTTACTATTATTCCAACATTGCTAAATCTCCTAAAATATACGATTATGGATTTGCAGATTATCCAAAACAAGATTTTTGAGGTCAGAGGTTGCCGGGTGATGCTCGATTATCATTGGCAGAACTCTACCAAGTGGAAACACGAGCCTTGAAGCAGGCGGTCAAGCGCAATATCGAGCGTTTTCCGGGTGATTTTATGTTTGTACTCACCCAAGAGGAAGCTAACTTGCTGTTATCCATAGGGGTATCACAAAATGTGATACCCCCTGCTTACAACTTCGGCGTTGCTATGCCTATGGCTTTCACCGAGCAGGGCGTAGCCATGCTTTCTTCGGTTCTCCGCTCCAAAGTAGCCATAGAAGTAAACATTTCAATCATGCGGGCTTTTGTCCTCATGCGCCAAATGGCAATCGGTTACGAGGAACTGTCAAGGCGCATCGAGGAACTGGAGGTAAGCACCGATGCGCAGTTCAACGAACTGTACCAAGCCCTTACCCAGCTTCTAAGCCAGTCGAAACAACAGAAAGAACGCCGCCCGGTAGGTTTCGTTACCTATAACCGTGACAAAAACGAATAGGTAACGATTTCGGTAACGAAATTCCGCCTAACAAACTATATCCCAATGAAGTACATTCTTTCACCTTGCGGGCAGTCCACCGACTACCCGCATTTTTTATATCCTTTTCCAACTGGCACATTCCCCGAAACGCCAGCCGTGCGTGGCATGGCTGACTGTATTTCGTGAAAAGAGCCGTTGGAAACCCGCACAAGCGTATTGCAAGCAAGCTCACAACACCCTTGCCTTTCCCGCCCGCATGGAGTGTTCCCTAAAAGATGAAAGAGAACAGGCACTTTTCCCCGGTTTCCCTATCTGTAAATCTTCCTCTTACGCAGTCCCCCAGCCGGGACAGTCGTTTTAATCATTTCAATAGGCAAAGGTAGTTACGTGTTCTTCACGATTTTGCAAGGTCGAGCCGTTCCGGTTTGGCGAAAAAATCTTCCCTGCCTTGCGAGGTATTTTTTGCCCAAAACCTTGCAAACTCTAAACACTACCCTTTTACGCCTATGTGAAACGAAAACGACCGACCCGACCGGAAGACGCATAAAAAAAAAGTCGGATTTACGGGAAACAGGAAAAAAATTCAGTGAAACTTCAACTCCCTCACCTCTCAAATCCGCATAAAATTAAAAACTTAAAAAATTACAGCAATATGGAAGCAAAGGTATTATCGGAAGCAAAAGTTTATGTAGGCACTTATGCCAAGTACAACAACGGTTCATTGTCCGGCGCATGGCTCGACCTTTCGGACTATTCGGACAAGGAAGAATTTTATGAAGCCTGCCGGGAACTTCACAAGGACGAGGAAGATGCGGAATACATGTTTCAGGACTGGGAGAACGTGCCGGAGGGCTTAATCGACGAAAGCTGGATTTCTGAAAACTTCTTCGCCCTGCGTGATGCGGTGGAGGATTTGAGCGACACCGAGCAGGAAGCCTTTTTCGTGTGGTGCAACTATAAAAGCCATGATTTGGGCGAGGAAGATGCGGACGACCTTGTACGTGATTTCCGGGATGAATATCAAGGGGAATATGACGATGAAGAAGATTTCGCCTATGAAATTGTAGAGGAATGTTACGACCTGCCGGAGTTCGCAAAGACCTATTTCGATTACAAACAGTTTGCCCGTGACCTGTTCATGTGCGATTACTGGTTTGATGACGGCTTTGTGTTCCGGGCGGCATAACAACCAATCCGGGCGGGGTGTCAAAGCCCTGCCCGCTTAAAACAACCAAGTTTATAACCATAAAAAATAAGACATCATGCAGTCACTTAACAAAAACGGGGTAAGCATTACCCAAACACCGGGAGAAGAAAAGTTCGTGAAATGCCGTTTAGGGGCTTTCAGGGGACAAATTTATTATCAATATGACTACCGCCACACGGACGGCGAACTTTTCAGCACGGTAGCCAAAACGCTGGACGAGTGCCGCCGCAGGCGTGACGAATGGGTAGCGAAGAAGAACGGAGTAATAAACAAGTAAATTTCAGGGACATGAAAACGACAGAAGTAAACAAGGAGCTTATCGGCAGGCGTTGCGAGTGTATTTTTACGGGCTTAATGGTAACGGGCGTTATCGAGGACACAGAAGAAAACGAACACACCATAGAGGTCAAAGTCCGTTTCGACCACCCGCACCAGTGGGGCGATGATTTGTATAATGATGTGTGGGCGTGGGGGCGCAAAATAGACGAGTTCGGCACGCTGCACCATTTGCAACTGTTGGAGGACAAACCGGACTTTCAGATAATGACGGTAGTTTTCGGCGAGCCAATCAGCCGGATAGACCGCAGTGTTTTTGAAGATGTGGAAACGTGGGGTGTCTGTTCCCTGCAAGGCTGGGTAAACAGCTATGAAAGTGTCCGGTTTGTAGCCATAGACGACCATACGGCAATTATCACGGGCGAATACAACATGGAGCAGGTAAAGGTGTGGTTAGAGAAATACACGTCCATAAAGAGCCTTAAAACCAGTTGATAGAGGACGGCGGCTGCTTGCCGCCGTTACTTTCTTCCGTGAGCCTGCCAGCGGGTGAAGAAAGTAACAAAGAAGCCTTTCTTTTCCCTATCATGGAAACAGCCCGCCGATGCTGTCCGGCGGGCTGTCTGCCCGATATTTACGCTTTGCGTATCATTCCATACCCGGTTTCCCAAGAGTATGATAAAAACGGATGTCGCAACTATAAATCCTCATAGTGAATAAATTTTACACCAAGTATGCACACGGTTTCTTCTTCCTCGATGTCATATTTCCATGTCCGCTTAGTGACAAGCATTTCCGTTTCGCAATCGAACCATACCATTACGGGCGCATCATCTTCTTCGTCCGCCCATTTGAAAACCTGATTGGACGGCGTTTTCCATAATTCAGCACTGTCACGTTCGGAAATACAGTCCTTGTCCACAATGATGATGTCACCTACTGCCGGAACTGTATCTGTTTCCAACGTGGTTTCTATGTACACGAGATGCCTTCTATATCCAATTCTATTTTTACCATGTCGTTTTTATTATTAGGGGGTTATTGTTTCCGTTCCTTCTTCGCTGTTGTCATTATTGAATGATAGTGTAAGTTGCTGCATCTGCCGAAGCTGTCGATGATATAAATGTCAATCGTCTGCTGGTCGGTCGATGCCGAGGTGTAGTAGAGCCAGAACGTTTCTTTCTCCAGCGGGTAGAGGTCATTGGGCAGGAACACCGTGCCGTTATCCATTTCCAGCTTTCCTTTGCCGTCCGGTGGAAATACCGTATCTGATAGGCAGTCGGCTGGTAATAGCCGCCACGCACCAGTCGGCAGCGTATTTCGGCGGTTTCCCCGACTTTCAGCCTTTTGGGTACTGGCAGTGTTTCGATGCTGAACGGGTACGCCTGCTGAATATCCAAGTTGTCATTACAGGCGGTGACAAGCACGAGGCGGCCACGATGTAGCAGCCCATGATGATTTTATACATTACATTCTTCATATACATTATTATATAGCGGTCAGTTGATAATGAATTTCAGTCCCACAGATACCTGCGTGTGGAACTTGCCGATGTCCGAGCCGAACAACGCCCGTTCCCTTGCGTTCAACAGCAGAGCCACCCGGTCGGTCAGGTAGGTTTCCAGTTCCAGCGTCAGCGCACCGCCGTAAATGAAGCAGTCCTTATCCAGCAAGGTAGAGCCGTCCGGCAGCAGCTTTTCGCTTCGGTTGCTTGTTTCGTACCCGGCGAGAGCCGACAAGCCCAATGAAAGGAAAAAGGTCTTTCGTCTGTCCGATAGGAATTTCAGGTAATAGCCGCCCTCTGCGGTGAACTGTTCTACGGGTATCTGCATATCCTTGTAGTCATACTTCTTGTGCAGGTATTCGCCGCCAATCACCCAGCGGTTGGCGTTCTTGGTGTAAACGCTGTACGCCGCCCCGATGTGGTAGGCGAAATCACTGCCAGCGTTCCAATGCACCCCGTCCGTCATGCCCGCCGTGACCTGCAAGCCTTTCATGCCCGGCAGGTATCTTTGTGCGTGTGCTGAAACGAGGTCAGGCACAGCGCAAAGAGCATCATTATAAAGATGTGTCTTTTCATTCCCTATTTGATTTTTAGTTCGTTAATCACTTCCGCATTCACGATGTCGGAATTTTCCACCCGGATAACCTGATGCCGCCCGCCGTTCTTCTCGTAGAGTTCCACCAACAGCAGCTTGTCGTCAGGAATGGTGAACTTCGGCAGGGCGTACACCGTGCGCACGGTACTTTTTCCGGCAATCTCTATCACCTCGTTGTAGCTGCGTACCGCATCCAGTACCGTTTCCTGAATAGCCGTGCGTTTGGGCACTTTTTTATCGGTTATCTTAAACCTGATGAAGTCCGTGTCGAAAGGCACGTTGGAACTGTTCTTTGTCTGCGTGTGCACGTAGAGCATCCCGTTATAGGTGTAAATCCCCTTGATTAAGAACTGTATGCCGAAACGCTTGCTACCCAAGTGGCGCACTTTCCGGTCATTGTTCTTGTAGATGCTCTGCATTATCAGCTTCACTAATAGCGGGCTTTCACCCGCCAGTTCCCGGAAATGGATGTTCATCCGGGTATGCGAGAAGTCGGACGTATCTTCATTCTCCAAGAAGTCTTCATTTCGATGTTGAGCATTTCCGGTTCACGGGCGTACTTGGCGTTGAACGAAAAGAAACTGCCGTCCTCGCAGATAACGGAGAAGTTCGTTTCTCCCGGAAAGCCTCTGTCGTGGCTTTCACCCTGATTACGTTCTCCGCACCGTCCGCCTTGCCCGCTATGATGTGGTTGCTTCCCAAATCGACATAGCGGACGGCGGCGGGGAAGATGATATGCACCGTCTTGGCAAAGGTCACTTCCACGCCGTAGGGCGTAACCATTTGGCGGTACGGGAGTTTCCGGGTAATCCCCCGGTACAAGTTGTTGCCAGCCGCATACTTCACGGTGTCAGTGGTTTGTGCGTTTGCCGCACACACGCCCAGCAAGAGGGCGAACAATACAAAAATCTGTTTCATCGTTATTTGAAATTTTAGTGGTTGATAAAATGGTTATTGTTGTTTGGCGTAAAACATCACCTTGTATCCGGCTTTCAGCTTTACTTTCACGGTTCGGAACTTCTTGGCGAGGTAGCCGGACGTTCCTTGCAGCAATCCCCTTGTCACGTCCATAGCCACCTGCTGCCCGGCACTTTGGGCAAAGGAAATGCTTGTACCCAGCCCGCTTCCGATATTCGCCATAGCTTCGTTGAACGCTTCCTGCTCCATAGAGGACGGGACGGACAGCCCCTTTTGCCCGTCCGTGTCGAACACGGCGAGTTCCACCGGGATGATGTTGCCGGCGTACTCAATCGAGGACACCAGTATGTCGAGCCGTTCGCCCTGCACCTTTGCCGTCCCCGCCACGAGGGTATTCTTCGGCACAACGATGTTTCCCGCCTGCATGGGTTCGAGCAGCCGTAGTTTCACCGCCTGCCCGTCCACCAGCGTTTGGTCTTGGTGTATGCAGGCGGCTACCGTGTTCTTTCCCATAGCGTACCCCGTGCTACGCCGTGTTGAAGCCGTAGTTTCGTGGCTGGCTGTAAGCCCGGATGAAGTCGGCATCGCTCATGGGCTGCTGCAATCCCGAAACGGTCGTTTCCCGGATAGCCTGCACCGGAATAGCCGGAGTGCCGATACCGCCACCGTTCTGCCCGGCTGTCGGTATTTGGGCAATCTGTCCCCTTTGTCCGTCCTGCCCGTTCATGTACTTTGCCGCCAGCTCGTAGGACTTTTCCAAGAGTGCCATTTGGTCGTCAGCCGTAGCGTGGCGTTCTGCTGCTGTTTCAGTCGGTCGGTCAGTTCCGCCACCTGCCGTTTCAATTCCTCTTTTTCCTCGTCCACAGGGGGCGTTTCGTAGAACGTGCTTAACTGGCGGTTGATGTCCCGGTAAGCCGCCCGTGAAGAAGCACCGCCGCCCCTTTGTGGCTTCGGATCTTCTTCCGGCATCAGATTGATTTCCTCTTGTGGTTCTTCCGTATCATCGTCCAGCGTGAAACCGAAGTCCTGCAAGGATTGTATCTTGTCCTGCTGTTTGCGGCTTGTCACCGCCTGCTCGTAAGCCTTTTGCTTGTCGGCTATAATCCCGTCCTCTGCGGGCAGGGGTATGTCGGCATTGAAGCCGCCCACGCTTTCCACATTCACGTCCTCTTTGCCGGAGGGTGCGAATATCAGGTACATGCACCCTGCAAAGGCAAGGAACATCAGCGGGAAGACTATCATTTTCCTGCGCTGCTGCACCTGCTGCGGGGTAAGTTCCCGTTTGGCTTATTTTCCTTTTTCGGCTTCCCGTCCGCCTGCTGTGCGGTCGTGCCGTTCTCATTCTTCTGTACGTCTTCCATATTGCGGTCTGTTTAACGGGTTGATACTTTTGGTTGTGTCGTTGCCGTGCAACGGCAGTTGCCTGATGTGTTCTATTTGCAGCCGCCTGCCGTCCCGCTTCCCGATGTTGTAGATTGATGAAACGGTAATGTAGATAGACAAGCCGCCAAGGAAGAAGAACATCACGAGGATAACCGCCAGCCTTTTGCCCGGCGTAATCCGTCCGCACATTCGGCGCAGGCGGTCGTCCGCCCAGTCCCGCACCTTTCCGATGTAGTTTCGTTTTCTTTCCATAAGGCTATCTCTTAATGGTCTGCAAATCCTTGTTCTCGGTAATGGTGAACGCTTCGATGATGAAGCCGTGCGGGTTGTTGTCGCTCCGTGTGGCGTTAAGCAACCGGCACGAGGTCACAAGGCTTCGCACCGTCAGGCTGCTTTCCCGGACAATCAACTGGCGGGCATACGTGTTCACCTTGTAGGGGTACTGGTCGAAGTCGCACTTCACGCTGTCAATCTCCACCGTCTGCGTGACGTTTCCGGAAATCACCCGGTTGTAGTAGCCCTTTTCCGCCAAGTCCTTGTAATAGTTGAAAGCGGTCTTGTCGGCGAGAAACAACGAGCGTTTGATGTTGCTTTCGATAGCCCCCTTTTCGGGTGATAAGGTGAAGAAAAGTTCGTGGAAACGCCGCACGTGCGACTTGGCTTCCACGGGTCTGTTCTGCGCCATGTCCTGCGAGAGTGCCAGCATCAGGCTTTTGCCGTTGTCGAGGACGTATATCTTCTGCCGCTGCTTTTCGGCGAAGCTGTACGAGTTCCACACGCAAAGCCCGTCACCAGTGCGCACAGGCAGATGAATACCAGCGCAAAGAGCCGGATTTGCCGGAAACTCGTTTCGATGTTCGTTAATGACTTAAATTCCATATACTAAATTTTGATGTTGGTTATTTGAGTAGTTTCCCGGTTACTTTCCCGCTTGCCGCACCGACCGCAGCCCCGGCGATTGACCCGGCCCGTGCCACGTTGCGGTTATAGCAGACGTACCGCCAGCCGACACTATCCAGCTTGCCACCGTTGGAATGGTGAAGTAGCCCACGATGCCGATAATCATAAAGATTATATACACGGTGCTGCTCCCGTCCGGGATGAACTCCGGGTCTGAAAGCTGCTCGATGTCTTTTTGGAGCATCAGGGTTTGTATGCGTGCCAGCACGCTGCTGAACAAGTCCGACACGGGTAGCCACAGGTAAATGGAGATATAGCGTGAAATCCACCGGGTCAGCGTGCTTTGGAAACCGTCATAGACGGAAATCGCAAACGCCAGCGGACCCAGTATGCTTAACACGATTAGGAAGAACGTGCGCAGCGTGTCTATAATCAGCCCCGCCGCCTGAAAGAGCATTTCCAATAACTCCCTGAACCAGTCCCGGACGGACTTCTTTATATTATAAGCCGTCCTGTCCATGTACATGCCCGTCATGGTCACCATGTCGGAGGGCGACCAGCCCAGTTCTTCCAGTTGTCGGTCAAATTCCTCGTCCGATGCGAGGTAAGCCGTTTCGGGGCTTCGCATCAGGGCTTCATATTCCAGTCGGTCTTTCTGCGCCCGGTACTCGTTCATGTCGAAAGTCTGCGTTTCCATAAGCTGGTTGCACCCTTTCACCACTGGCGACAATACCGTGTTGATAGTCCCCAGCACGAACGTGGGAAAGAACATGATGCACAGCCCCAGCGCAAAAGGGCGCAGGAGCGGGTACACGTCTATGGCTTCCGCCCTTGCGAGCGACTGCCACACTTTGGCGGCTACATAGAACAAAGCTCCCAGCCCGGCTATCCCTTTGGCTACCCCCGTCATGTTGCTGCACAAGGGCATCATTTCATCGTACAGCACCCGCAACACTTGGTGCAGGTTGTCAAAATCCACCGCTGCTAATAACATAGGCATACCGATTTATATGTTACCAGTAGCGTTCATCCGCCGAGCCGTAGAGAGCCAGCACCCGGTCGGTGTCGTTCTTCTTCTTCGCCCGCAGGTAGGACACGGATATGTTCTTTCGGGTGTAGTAGTTCACGAGGTTGCGGTAGTTGAGCAGGCTTTTATAGGCGTTGTTGATTACCGCCAGCCTTTCGGCATCCGTCAGCGACATGCCCGTCACGTTCACTACATTCTTCAAGTCCTGCAACACGTCCGCACTTTCGGAGAGCAGCTTGGCGTACCCGGCTGAAATGGCGGTGAGTTCATCCGGCGTGTAGTTCGGGTCTGCCAGCATGTTCTGATAGTTTCGCACGTAGATTTCGGATATTTCCGCCACCAGCTCAATGGACTTCTTCACCTTGATGCCGCCCTTGACAACATCGTGTACCGCTTTGAGCGCATCGTAATATTTTTTACCCTGCTGGAAAATCTTCTGCGCTTCCATGAAGCCGTCCAGCGTGTTTTTGGCTGTGGTGGAAGTCTGCACTATCTGCTTGGTGGTGTTGATGATGCCCTGCGCCAAGTTGCCGGGGTCTGACACCACCCACTGTGCGGATGCCTTGCCGATGAAGCAAAGGCATACCGCCATAAGGAGAATTGTTCTTTTCATTATCTTTTGTTTTCAGGGTTTGTAACTCGTTTGTATTCGCCGCCGGGCATGAGCGTTATCCGGTCGGTCTTTTTGTCATAGGTGAACTGTATGCGGAAGCCCGTTTCGATGAACAGGCAGCCGTTCCGTTCTGTTACCGGGTAAGCCGTTTCCAGTATTCTGCCCCTGACATTCGCTTTCCGGGTGACGGTGTATCTGCCGCCCGTTTCCGAGAGTGTGAAAGCCGGGTGTCCCCTGACGTGTACCCAATAGCCCTGCATCCTTTCCAGCTCCTTGCTTCCGCTGTCCTCGCAGCCCGCCAGCAGGCAGGCGGACAATAGCGTGTATATCAGATTGTCAATCCATTTCATGTTCCTAATTTTTAAGTTGTTGATGATTGGGGATTTCTTTTGCTTTCTGCAAGCCGCTTGATAGCCAGTTCAAGGTTGCCGCCCAGCTTGTCGGCGAGGGCGAACAGTTCCATTTTCTCGCTTTCCTCGGTCGTGTACGTGTAATATTCTTCCAATGAAACTTCCGTGGCATATACGCCGATTGTGTGCCGCCCAGCGAGAAGAAAACTCCTTGTACTTCCGTCCGGGGTGGTTCGCCATGTTGATAGACAATATCTGCGAACG
>ENA-OQIO01000704-OQIO01000704.1-human-gut-metagenome-genome-assembly--contig:-NODE-704-length-17271-cov-1.737051_pt1 | contig 17271 bp, 26 predicted proteins | sample MGYA00242573_ERZ504737 | MGnify/ENA primary metagenome ERZ504737 (study PRJEB26092, sample SAMD00036203) | human gut metagenome | host: Homo sapiens | study: EMG produced TPA metagenomics assembly of...
ATACTTTTTTGTACAAAAAATAAGAAACCTTTTTAAAAAGATTTCTTATTTCAATAAATTATCTAATACTTTAATCATTTCTTCTATTTTTTGATCACAATCTTTCACTATTGACTGCATCATGTACACAATGTGTCATATGAGCTTTTAAGACTTCTTTGTTGACTCTTTTTAAAATAGCTTCACTTGCCATGATTTGATGTGAAATATCAATACAATAGCGATCTTCTTCCACCATTTTAAGATACCATCAATTTGTCCTCTTGCTGTTTTTAAAAGTCTTGTGACCTGTTTTTTATCGGCCATCATACTTATTCAATTCCTTTATAAGTATATCCAGCTTCTTCAATGGCTTGTTTTAGGATTGCTTCGTCGGCTTCACCTTCTACAAAGGCACAGTTTTTTTCTAGATCAACTGTTGCTTGAATACCATCAATAGCATTTAACGCTTTTTCTACGTGTGCTTTACAATGTTGACACATCATTCCTTCTACTAGTACTTTTTTCATTTTCTTTTCTTCCTTTTTCCTATTTTCTCGTATTTGAATAATTTGATGTTGTGGTTTAAAGAATCTTAATCTAAGTGCATTCGATACAACAAAGACAGAACTTAATGACATTGCTGCTGCTCCATACATTGGATCTAACAACCAGCCAAAGATTGAATAGAATGCTCCTGCAGCAACAGGAATACCAATGACATTATAGAAGAATGCCCAGAATAAGTTTTCTTTAATATTTTTAATTGTGGCTTTTGAAAGTTCATAAGCCACAACAACATCTTGTAAATCATTTTTCATTAAAACGATATCAGCAGATTCAATCGCAATATCAATACCTGAAGTCATCGCAATACCAACATCACTTCTAACAAGAGCAGGTGCATCATTGATTCCATCACCCACCATGATGACACGATGTCCTTTTTCTTGTAAATCTCTTACATGTTTTTCTTTATCTTGTGGTAAGACTTCACCAATGGCTTCAATTCCTAATTCGCTTGCTATTGCATTGGCAGTTAATTGATTATCCCAGTTAACATATAGATATTCATATGCATATCTTTTAAACAATCAATAGCATGTTTACTTGTTTGTTTTAAGACATCACTTACAACAATTAAACCGATCAGTTTACCAGCATAACTATAAAATAATGGTGTCTTCCCTTTCGACGATAATTCTTTATATAAATCATCAATCGAAGATAAATCAACATCATATTCTTCCATCAATCTTTTATTTCCCGATAAAAGAACTTCTCCATTGAAGGAACCTACAAGACCTAATCCTTGTTTCATTTCAAAATGATCTAAAGTATTAATTGATAAACCTTGATCACTTACATAAGTATAAATTGCTTTAGCTAAAGGATGCTTAGAATATTGTTCAATTGAACCTGCATATTTCAATAAATCATTTTCACCTATATTTATTGGATAAACTTCAGTCACTTGTGGTTTACCTTCTGTAAGTGTCCCTGTTTTATCTAAAACAATTGTATCACATTTAGAAAGCTGTTCTAAATGTTGGGCTGATTTTACTAAAATACCTAAATTAGCCCCTTTTCCTGTTCCAACCATAATTGCTGTTGGTGTTGCAAGTCCTAAAGCACATGGACAAGAAATAACAAGGACTGAAATTGCACAGTTTAAGGCAAAGTGGAAATCTTTATTTCCAAGGGTCAACCATAAAATGAAAGTAATGATTGCAATCGTAATAACGGTTGGCACAAAGACACCACTGATCTTATCGGCAAGTTTCGCAATTGGTGCTTTAGAAGCCCCTGCTTCTTCTACTAAACGAATGATTTTAGAAAGAGTTGTATCATTTGAAGTATGACTTACTTCTACTTGCATATAACCATCTAAGTTATTGGTTGAACCAATAACTTGATCTCCAACTGTTTTATCAACTGGTAAGCTTTCTCCAGTAATCATTGCTTCATTGATTGAACCATGTCCTTGAATAATTTTTCCATCCAAAGGAATATTGTTACCTGGTTTAACAATCACAACATCACCCATTTGAACATCTTCAATGGCCACTTCAACTTCTTTGCCATCTTTTAACACGATAGCTGTTGAAGGCATCAGCTTCATCAATTTTTCAATCGCTTCTGAAGTCTTTTGTTTAGAACGTGATTCTAAATATTTACCTAAAGAAATTAATGTTAAAATCATTCCTGCCGATTCAAAGTAAAGTTGCATCATATAATGATGGGTCATATTCATATCCATTCTTCCTAGATAATAAGCCATCATAAATGTTGCATATAAACTATAAATAAAAGCTGCTGAAGACCCTAAGGCAATCAAAGAATCCATATTTGGACTACGATTGAATAAAGTTTTAAAGCCTCGAATATAATATCCTCTATTAATAAACATAATAGGAACAACTAAACATAGCTGAACTAAAACAAAGATCATCATATTTTCATGACCTAAGAGAATACTTGGTAAAGGCCAATTCATCATATGCCCCATACTGATATAAAATAAAGGAATCAAGAAAATAATGATAAAATCAAATTCTTCTTTTTATGTTCATTTTCATCTTCTTGAACATTTGAAACCTGTTTTTCACCAATATTTTGAGCTTTATAACCCGCTTTATCGACCGCTTCAAAAATCTGATTTTCATTTATTTTATTTTCATTAAATTCAACAGTCATTGAGTTCTGTAATAAATTGACATTAACATCATCAACACCATCCAACCCTCTTACTGCTTTATCTACATGAGCTGAACATGCACTACATGTCATCCCAATGACATCATATTTCTTTTTCATTACTACACCTCCCACCCTATGGGGTATCTATATCGTACTTGAATACTAGAAAATAAGCAAGAAATATGCTTACAAAATTTCTTGCTTTTCTAAGATTAGTTTTCCCTCTTTTATTTGATAAATACGATTTCCCCATTCTTTTCTTTCATCACTTTCTTCAATCAATTCATTCATACTTACCCCAAACAAACAACTTAATGCATATAAATGATGAATTGAAGGATATGTACTTCCTTTAAACCAACGATAAATTGGTTGAGGACATTCTAAACATAAATAATTTTGGATATCTTTGACTTTATATCCTATTGTCTTAATATATTTTTTTAAATTCATTCCTAGTTTTAAAGGGTCTATTAATTTTTTATCCATTTTTATCACCAACATTATTGTAAAACAAAAAAGAAAGCTGTCATTGAACTTGTAGTTCACTAGTCTTCTAGTCTTCCCTTTTTTCAGACATTCTAAACTTAAATCACCTTTTCTTTGTAACCTTAAAAAATGATTGATTTAATCTCAAAGATAACATTTTATCATTCATTTCTTTTGCCAACTTGTAGATAAAACTTATCATAAAAGCAAAGAATAAAACTATAATTGAAAAAAATGCTGGTAAAAAAAAGATACCAAAAATCGGTATCTTAATCATATTCTGGCATAAGGCTTTCATCAACAACATAGGCTATTCTATTGTATAGAATTTTTAATAGATCTTCTTTAGCAACATTTTCTAAAAGCCCTTTCCCAAGTTCAGATTTAACTAAATGAGTGAGACAGTCATATTGGAAAGCATATTTAAATGGAGCATAGTCATTTCTAAACATATAAATTGAATACTTATCACTGGCAAAAGGAATACCACTATCAACATGTACACCATATGTACCATATTTTTCTAATGGAAAATCATTTTTTCTATATCTATAATGAATTGTATCTTCTGTACCATAAATTTTAGAAAAAGCATAGAACTCCCTAAATTTATATATCTTATAGATATCCCCATCTTTTTCAAAATAATATGAATCTAAACCAATGGTCATGGTAAATGGAAAATCAAAAACTTTTCCACTTTTATGTGAGTTAAATGAAACACTTCCTATAATATCTAAAGAACCTTGGTTAAAAGTTTCTTCATCATATATTTCATTAAATCTTAATTCTATTCCAAGATCAAAATCAACATCCCCACAATTATCATATTTATTGATATCCTCTAATAATTTGTTATGAGAAACATTGTCAAAAAGTTCATTGTAAGAATAAGCACTTTCTAAATCAACATTAGCTATTTCATTAGCACTGTTTTTAAGCATGCTTATTTCTTTTTCATCTGTCATTTTTCTATAACAGATAAACTTATCAAAAACAGCTTCCTTTAAATTATTTTCAAATTTATTAAATTGATAAACAAGCTTTCCCAAAAAATTGTCTTGTATATAGATTTCATCTTGATTCAAACCTTCAAAATATTCTTTTAGGCCAGGAATATACCAATTAGCATCTTCATTCTTTACAAAATCAAAAAAATTCATCAAATGTAACATGTTCCATATAAGAGTCCCCCTTAAAAATATATACTCAAATTTTAGCACAGAAATAAGGAAAGGGTAAAGAAAAAGACGATTTTAAATTTCCATCGTCTCTTTATAAAATTCTATAAATTCATTTTCAACTATTTCAAAAGCTACAAAACTTAAATCAACTTTTCTTTGCAACTTTAAATAATTCCGATTGGTTTCATCATTTAATAATTCTTTTAATTCCAAAGATAACATTTCATCATCAATTTCAAAAACTAATTTAGTTTCTTCTTTTGTTAAATCTCTTTGAATAAAATGTTTCCAAATAACATTTTGTAAAACATCTTCCACTTCTAAATAATAAGTAAGTTCTTTTTTTATTGGTCTTGTAACATCACTTAAATAAACTTCACTTCCATCATGCAACAAACATCCTAAAATAACTTCTTTACTATATCCTCTTGCCTTTGCTTCCTTAGCACAAGCAAGACTATGTTGAGCTACGGAATAAAAATATTGAACATGTCCATTTCCTCGACATATTAAAGAAAGTGCATGTGCAATATCTTTAATATCTAATAAACTTTCATCAACATTTAATGGATCAAAATATTTTTTTGTATACGTTTGTAATAAAACTCATAAAAAACTCCTTTATAACTTAATAGATGTCGTGCTTAGGGCACACACCATAATTAACAAACAACAAATTGTCATATTCATTCCAAATGAAAATGATAAAAATAAGCTATTATTGAATAAAATAAATACAATAAACATGTTATAAAAAAACGTATAAAATGTTTTATAAGCATACTTTTTTCTTGACATACTTGTTGCCTCAATTGCTTCTTGATAAGAAACTCCTGAATACCAATAAATACATTCATTTTTATAAATCATTCCTGTAAGCAAGGTTATCATCATAAGCATATAATTACCTAAAATCAAGCTAAATAGTTTAAGATTTTTCAAATCAACAATCATCATCAATACCATGCCAACACAAAATAAAATCATCCAAACAATGTACCCCTTATAGCTTTTTTTCATTTTAAACCTATTTCCTTTCAATATCCCCACATAAACGCTTACAAACTAAATCTTTACAACGTTTTTTATGAGCTTCATGCAATGGGTGATTTTGAAAATCCTTTAAAGCTTCTTGATTTTCAAATTCACTATAAAAAACAAGATCATAACCTGATGATAAGTTTTCTTCCATTTCCACACATAATAAACCTTCTATATCTTTTAATGTTTCAACAGATTCTTTTAGCTTTATTAACGTTTCTTTTTCTTGATGCTTTTCTTTAACTTCGTCTGTATAATTCCAAAATAAAATATGTCTAATCATTTTTCACCCCTACTTTCATAATTTCATTAACAACTTCCTCTACTGTTTTATAAGAAACATCTATTTTATAAGTATCTAATTTTTGATACATTTCCATTCTTTCGATACTTCTTTTTAAAACATCGCTCTTTCTAATTCCTTGATCAATATCTTTTTGAATACGTTTTTCTAAAGCTTCTTTTTTGACAAACTAAAGAAATCGCTATTACTTTTACGTCATTTAAATCAAGACGTGAAAGTATATCATCAATTATACTTTGTTCATGCATTACCCAACAAAAAATAATATTTTCAAAAGTATTACATTTTATATCATTGTTCAATAAAGTACAGATATTGTTTAAAACAAGCTTCTTTGTTTCTTTATTTACAACAAAAGGATGCATATCCCAACACCAATCACCATCTAAAAATACACTTTTATCTAATTTTGTTTTTAAAACTTGGCATGTGGTAGTTTTGCCAACACCCATTGTTCCACCTATTAAATATAATTTTTTCATACAAATACCTCAAATTTAATTCTACATTAAATATTTTAACATATATTAAAATAGAATTGATTTATTTATGATTATCAATTATTATTTTTATATAAAAGGGAGTAGTTAGCATCTTCGATGTTCTAATAATCGTCATCACGCTTATAGCCGGTTATTATGAGTAAATAACGAGACTTTTATCAATCAATTTTTTTGATGCGATAAAAGTCTTTTTTGTTGACTTTTTTCGCAAGAAAGAGGAAAACATGGAATATATTTTATTAATGATTGGTTTTATTTTTCTAATTAAAGGTGCTGATTTATTTGTTGAGGGAAGCTGTAATCTGGCAAGATTTCTAAAAGTACCCAGTGTAATCATTGGTTTAACGATTGTAGCAATGGGAACGAGCGCACCAGAAGCATCGGTAAGTATACGTGCTGCATTTACAGGAAATAACGAAATAGCTTTAAGCAATATTATTGGTTCTAATATTTTTAATGGTTTAATTGTTGTTGGTATCTGTGCTTTTTTAGCTTCATTTAAAACAGATAGAACGATTTTAAAAAAGGATCTTCCTTTTAATATCATCGTTACTTTCATTTTACTTATCATGTTATTTGATGGAAAACTTTCAAGATTAGAAGGAATATTTCTTATTTTATTAATGATTATCTATCTTGGAAGAATGATTTATGAAGCGATTTGTCACCAACAAAAATGAAGATAACACAAAAACACGTTCTCTATTAACGAGTATTCTATTTATTGTTTTAGGATTAGCTTTCGTTATTTTGGGTGGACAACAAGTCGTTGATCAAGCTTGTATTATTGCTAGAAATTTAGGTGTTAGCGAAAATTTCATTGGACTTACGATTGTTGCTATTGGTACTTCTCTTCCTGAACTTGTAACTTCTATTGTTGCTACAAAAAAGGGAGAAAGTGGTTTAGCTTTAGGTAACGCTATTGGCTCTAATATCTTTAATATCTTATTTATTTTAGGATGTTCTGCTACACTTTCACCACTTACTGTTATAAATGAATCTATTATTGATTGTATTATCTTACTAGTAAGTAGCATTCTACTTTATCTATTTGCAAAAACAAATAAATCAATGAACAGAAAAGAAGGTCTTCTTTGTATTTTACTCTATATCATTTATACAGCTTATTTATTCATTAGATAAATCAAAGAGAGCATTCCAAATAGGAATACTCTCTCCTTTTTAACTCGCTCTTTTCCAAATTATATAACTTGATTTGGTGGCGTACACCGCTTTTTTAACTCCCTCTTAATGGTTGGGAACACCGCTTTTTTTGGTGGATTACCACACAACTTATAAGATTCAATACAATACTTTTTAAAAATTTGAACTATTTTATAGGTATTATTACTTTTTTGTTGTTTCATTTTTTAATTTTGTGTTGTCTTTTTTCTGTATTTGCATATAATAATAATGTAAATGGCACTTGGTGCGGAAGAAAACTCATGAATAATCATGAGTTTTTTCTTTACATAATTCTTTAATCATATTTAAATATTTTTTCCTATCAGATACTTTTCGTAGTTCATGGGTCTTAGGATTATAAAATCTAATTAATATTTCTAAACTATTACTATGCATTACACAATTACGAATAGAAACCAAACAAAAAATTATTAATAAAATCTGGTATCTTTTGTACATTGAAATTCATATTAAATCGCTTTAAATCTTCAAAAATTACATCTTGTTGTTTTTTATCAAGACACGTGAAAACAGTTAACATATTTCCTAAACTCATTCTATCAAAGAAACAATAAATATCTGCATAATTAAAAATTTGTTCTTTTAGTTTTTCTAAATGTGCATTCATATGTTTTATTCTTTGTTCATTATATCTATTTTCTAAAATTGCAGCTCTTATTTTTAAGCCATCAAAAAACATCCTCAATTGATTAGAATCTGTTAATTGATTCAAAGTTAAAATATGATAAGCTGTTATTGACTTGAAATGAATTTCAAAATCTAGTATGTTTTCAATAATCATCGGATATAATTTTCTTTCATTCATAAACAAATCATAATATTCACTAAATTCAATATTTCTTTCGTAAATATGTTCTCCATTTACTTTAATCACTTCTTTTTTTTCATTTGTTTTTGCAAAGTTATGTTTATACGGAGTTATTAAATTTATATAGTTATATTCTAATAATTTCTCACCCGCTATTTTTTTAGACATTATATTAAATTGAACATGCTTTTTATTTTCTAAATACTCAATTTGATTTGAAATTTTTTTCGCTAATTTATATTTTTGAACACGATTTTCATTCATATTATTTCCCCTTTTATTAAAATATATTATATCGAATCATATACTTCTTCCAAGTAAACCTGCAATATTCAATAAAAAATAATACTCTATAAATTTATTGTATTTTTAACTCTCATCAATTAAGATTAAATTATACGAGGAGGTCATTCTATGATTTATTTAAGTAGCTTTAAATTAAGTAACAAAAAACTTAAAAACCCTAATATTTATCCTTATAGTGTCTTTAAAGATAAATACATTGAACCCTTTTCTTTTGCACCTATTACTATTTTCTATGGAAATAATGGTTGTGGAAAATCTACTCTTTTAAATATTATTGCTGGAAAACTAAAGATAAAAGGAAAAGAAAGCCCTGCAAGCAATAATTATGGTTCAGAAAATTATTGTCAAAGATTTGAAAATGAATGTGCCTATAGTTTGGGAAGTAATGAATACGGTGTTCCTTTTTATCATCTTCCTGAAAATAGTCGTTATATCAAAAGTGAAGATATTCTCTATGAAATTAAAAAAATACAACAAAAAGCAATTTTAGAACATGGATTAACTTATGATTATATGCAAGATGGTTTATCTTTAGAAAAAGCTCAAAGTATTTTGGATCATAAAAAAGAACAAAGAATAGAAAATATTATTTTTTCTCAAGAAAAGTATTCCAATGGAGAAACCTCTTTACAGTTTTTTCAAGAATACCTTATACCTGAAGCGCTTTATTTATTAGATGAACCTGAAGTTTCTTTATCCCCTGCCAACCAGGTTGCATTAGCCCATGAAATTAATAAACTCGCACATTATTTAGGATGTCAATTTGTTATTGCTACTCATTCTCCTTTTATGTTAGGAACTTTAGATGCTAAAATATATAATCTTGATGCTAAAGAATGCCAAGTCACGCCTTGGTATCAATTAGAAAACGTACGTTATTTTTATGACTTTTTCAAAAAACATGAAAAAGAGTTCACTCAATGAGCTCTTTTTTTCTTTACCTTATTGACAAATCATTAAATGTATTATACTGTATTAGTGTACTAGTGACACTAATACAGTTAGGAGGACTCTATGTTTATAATAGATATTCAAAATAAAGTTCCTATTTTTGAACAACTCAAAAAACAAATTTTAGAATTTATCTCTATCGGCATTTTACTTCCTAATGATAAATTACCTTCGGTAAGATCTCTTGCAACAGATATTGGCGTTAATCCTAATACTGTTTCTAAGGCTTATCAAGAATTAGAGAACCAAGGTTATATTTATTCCATTAAAGGAAAAGGATGTTTTATTGCGGATAATCAAACTGATCAATTGATTAAAGACGATAAATTAGATGATTTTAAAGGATGTGTCAATGAAATGAAAAAGCATCAAATTACCAAAGACAAATTATTAGAAATTATTGAAAAAGTATATAAGGAGGAAACTGTATGATTGAAATTAAAGATGTGATGAAATCTTTTGAAAATAAAAATGTTTTAAATCATTTAAATGTCACAATTTCCTCAGGAAGTATTTTTGGTTTGATTGGTCCTAATGGAGCTGGTAAATCAACCTTACTTTATTTATTAAATGGGATTTCTAAATGTGATGAAGGAAGTATTTTATTTGATGGAAAAGAAGTGTATGAAAATCCTGATGTAAAAAAAAGATATTTTATTCATTAGTGATGATCCCTACTATTTTCACTTTGCTACTATTGATGAAATGAAAGATTTCTATCTTACTTTTTATCCACAATTCAATTTAGAAACCTATCAACATTATGTCGATTTATTCCGTTTACCACAAAATAAACCTTTAAAAGATTATTCAAAAGGAATGAAAAGACAAGCAATGTTTGCTTTAGCACTTGCAATTGCACCAAAATATTTACTATTAGATGAAGCTTTTGATGGATTAGACCCTGTTATGCGTTTAGCCTTTAAAAAAGCTATAAATCAAATGATTGATGAAAATATGACAGTCATTATTTCATCTCATAATTTAAGAGAGCTTGAAGATATTTGTGATAGTTTTGGTATTTTAGAAAATGGATGTATGACAACATCTGGTGATCTCTATGATATTAAAGATCATGTTCATAAAATACAAATTGCTTTTAAAGAAGAATTAAACAAAGAAGAATTTAGTCATTTAGATGTTCTATCTTTCCATAAACAATCTCGTGTGATTAATATGGTTGTTAAAGGAGACATCAATGAAATCAAAGATTATTTAAGAATGTTCAATCCTATTATGTTAGAAGTTTTACCTGTAAATTTAGAAGAAATATTTATTTATGAAATGGAAAGAAAGGGGTATGGTGTCTATGATTAATAAAGATTATTTTAAATATTTAATAAAACAAAATAAGAAATATCTTATTCTTATTTATGTAATTGGAATCATTATTCCTTTTCTACTAATCAATAAATTTGATTATGCACCTTTAAACGATGAAAATATAACGCGTTTTGCACAAATAATTCCTTTAGCTTATGGATTTATGTTATCTTTTATTGTCCCTATTTATCTGTTTTCTTTTTTACAAAAAAAGAAAAGTAATATACTTTACTTTTCCTTACCAATAAAAAAAGAATCACTTTATTTAACAACAAGTTTATTTTCTTACTTTGCAACTATTCTACCTGTTGTTATTTACCAAATTATAAGCCAACTTATTAGTAACTATATGATTTCTTTTCCATTGGACAAATTTATTCTAGCAATAATTATCACCATCGTCCATATGTTTGCGATGAATACAATCATTACATTTGTAACACTTTCATCTCAAAATATGACTGATAGTTTAATTTGTTCGATTGCTTATATGATCATACCCTTTGTTGTTTTTCTTGCTCTTAATATTTGTGCAACCAAGGTAGCCCAAACATTTATGATGGGATATGGAAACTATTCACAATCATTAAAATTATTACTTAATTATATAAGTATTGTTTATAGTGGGTTTTTCCAAGGAAACTATTTATTATCGCCATTTGTTTCTAATACACCTATTATCTATTGGTTTATTTTAAGTATTATCTTTTCATTGATTAATTATCATTTATTTTTAAAACGTACACTCGAAAAAAGTGAAACATACACAAAATCTATCTTTATGTATCCATTGATTATTATTTTAAGTACATTATCAATGATGTTATTTGTGTATGATCTAGAGGATTTAAAAATGACAACACTCATGTTTTCTGTTATTTTCATCATTTATTTAATTATGTATTATTTTTCAAAAAGAAAAGTTTATTTCAGCTGGAAAATTCCATCTCTCTTTATTCTATTGATTATTGGTTGCATTGGTTTTTCTAATATTTATTCTAATACCAAAGGTCTTAATACAATTTATGAATTACCAAAAAACAAGGATATCCAAGAAATCTATTTTTCTACTGATCGTTATATTTTCGACGAAGATAAGCCATCAACTGTCGATAATCAAGAAATAGAGAATTTAACAACGAAAAATATTACAATTCAAAATAAAAAAAATTTCATGAAAAGTATGTACGAAATTATGAACAAAAATTTAATTACTAAATCTGCTGATTATCATGGTTATGAAAACTATTATGAATTAACGATTAGTTTTACAACTAAAAACACCATCAATCCAAACAGAAATTATATTATTAAGGATGAAAATATGGCAGCTGTACTCGATATTTTTTCTAAATATGACATCATTAAAAACAAATAGGTTGGGTATTACCTCAACCTATTTCTATAGAAGGGGTCTTTATGAAAAAAACTACACATATATTATTTACTATTTACATATTTTTAGTCATTTGGATTCATACTTTTTAAATTATTCTGTTTCTATTGATCAATTACCACATTTTAGAAGCATTAATTTAATTCCCTTCTATTATCCAAATAAGACAACTTATCAAATAAGAGAAGTTCTTGATAATCTGATTATTTTTATTCCTTTTGGGCTCTATTTAAAAATATTAAATATTAATAGTGATCGAACAATATTTCTTGATTTTCTATTAAGCATTTCATTAGAATTATCTCAATATATCTTTTGTCTTGGAGCAAGTGATATTACAGATTTAATTACGAATACAACAGGAGTACTTGTCGGTGTTGGTCTTTATTATCTTTTAAAAAAGATTTTTAAAGAGAAGACCAATAAAATTATTTTAGCATTAGCAGCTATTGTAACGATTTTATTTGTTTCTTTTGATCATTATTATTCTTATAAACAATTAATGCACATAAATCACAAGTTATTCACAATTGTGCATAATAAAAATGAGGTCTCCCTCATTTTTTTATTCTGTTGGATGACGATCACCTAATAAATAATCATCTACATGTTCAAAGATATATTGAATAGATAATGGTTTTCTTCCTGTAAGTGAACTAAAATCACTAACAGGAACATCCAAATAGCCTTGTGTGACAGTTGTTCCAAAAGTAACCATTCCTTCTGATGTTGCTTTAATTGGACTTTTTGAAAAATCTCCATCCGTATTTCTAGGAACACCAATTGAATCAAAATAAGCATAAAGTTCATCATCTGTAAGTCTTGTATAAGTGATATGATTTCCTGTTGCTTTGTTTCCAATAGCTAAGAAATCTTCATAAGATAGTGGTTCTAAACCATTAATATTTAAAACAGCTCGATGTAATAAATGATTATTTAAAGCACAAGCTGCTGCATAAGCGCAATCCTTACGTGAAATAAACCACACACGTCCATCACCCATGTTTTTAGAAATTGTTGTTTCTTTAGCTTCTACTGCTCTTAAATAGTCACTTGTAAATGCTTCAACAAAAAGAGAATTTCTTAAAAAGATATAATCAAGCGATGTATTTTGAATAATTGCTTCTGTATAAGAATGATCTACATTTTCAATGCTTGGGTTAAATGGATGTGCTGCTGATAAAACAGATGTATAAATAATTTGTTTAACATTTGCTTTCACACATGCATCTACTGCATTTTTATGAGCTTGTCTTCTTTTTCACCTACAAAAGGCATTGAAATCAATAAAACTTTATCCGCATTTTCAAAAACTTTTACAAGTCCTTCAGGATCATTAAAATTAGCTATAGCTGTTTGAATTCCTTGATCCTTATATTCTTTTAAACTTTCTTCTTTAGGTGCTGTAAATACTAAATCTTCTTTGTTCATCAATTTTAAGGCGTATTTAGCACTAATGAACCAAAATTTCCATCAACACCATTAATAACAATTTTACTCATCGTTCATACCTCCACATGTGAAAATTATATCATGAATATTTTTATAAAATAGACCTTAAAAATTAATAAAGACTATAAGTTTTTCTTATAGTCTAAAATAATCTTCTACATATTTCATAAATTGTTGTATCGCCTTTTTTTCATTATCTCTATGATAGCCTACTGCATAATCTGCATGGTGATGACTTTCTTTTAAAGGAATAGCCACAACTTGATCATTTTCATTAATTACTTCCGTTGCTGTAAGACCAATACCTTCCCCTAAAGAAATAGCCATCATATATTCATTTAAATCATCTACTTCTTTTTTTATGTAAGGAATCATCCCATCTAAACGAAAAGATTCCATATAATCATGATAATATTCTTCTCCTTGTTTTTTAGATAAAATAATGAGTGGTTCATTTTTAATATCTTCTATCGTTAAATATTCTTTATGACTTAAAGGATGTTCTAATGAAGTGACAACACAAATATGGCTATGATGTATTGTTTGATAAATTAAATCAGGATATTTTTTAAAGTTATTGGTTAATCCAAAGCCTAAGTCTATTTCCCTTTCATTTAATTTTTCCATACATGTTAATAAATTAAACGCTTTAATATCAATAGAAACATCATGATTTTCTTTAAAACTTCTTACAATAAAAGGAATATGTTGTTTTTCAAAAGGTCCTGTTATCCCTATCGTTAATACATCCTTTTTGTAAGTTTTCCTTAATATCTTCATATTCATTATTATAATCATCTATTAATCTTTTAGCCAAATCATAATAACGCTTTCCTTCTTTTGTAAGAGTTGGACAATAAGTTTTTCGATTAAACAAAGAAAATCCTAAATCTTTTTCTAATTTTGTAATTTGTTGAGAAATTGCTGATTGTGAAAGATAGTATTTCTTAGCAGCTTTAGAAAAGCTCCCTTCTTCTACTACAGCCATAAAATAATAAATCACTTGTTTAAACATCTACATCACCCTATTTATCATATCATCTTATGCACATTTTTTCATAAATTGTGCGTAAAAAAGTGAATAACTTGAGTTATTCACCTTATTCACATATTTATTCACTTTTGTACAAATAAAAAACACATCTAAGATGTGAATCAAATAACCTGGCAGGGGTAGTAGGAGTCGAACCCACATCAACGGTTTTGGAGACCGGTATTCTACCATTGAACTATACCCCTATTGGGTTTGCCTAATTAATATACCATAATAAAAATAAATATGCAATAGGTATTTTCACTATAATTGTAAAAAAAATAAACATATGATAATTTTGAGGAGGTTAAATATGAAAAATGACTTAGAATTAACTATTTCTTCTATCAAAATACAATCATTTAAAGATATTTATAAAATGAATGTTGCTTTTGATAAAGGAACTATTTTTAAACAACTTGATAAACCTTGGGTGATGTGTCGTGGATGATACATTATTACAAATAAGTAAATTGGATTTTTGTATCCAAGATGTTACTTTGTTTTTAGATACCCACCCTGATGATCAAGAAGCTAAAAAATATTATAAAGAAGGGATGAAGCATCTTTTAAAGATGAAAGAAACTTATTTAAAAAATGGTGGTGCTCTTACAAATAGAGACGGAAAGAATATTGAAAACTATATTAATGAACCATTTCCATGGACGAAAGGAGAATTGTCATGTGGTTGTATGAAAAACGCTTGCAATATCCCGTTAATGTAAGAAAACCTGATGCTAAAACAGCTAAAATTGTTATTTCTCAACTAGGAGGACCTAATGGGGAACTAGGTGCTGCACTTCGTTATTTAAGTCAGCGTTATACAATGCCTTATCCTCGTATACAAGCTTTACTAACAGACATTGGCACAGAGGAACTTGCACACGTTGAAATTATCAGTACTCTATTCTATCAACTTACCAATGGTCTAACACCTCAAGAAATTAAAGATGGTGGATTAGATGCCTACTTTACAGATCATACTCTAGGAGTTTATCCAACAAATAGTGCTGGTATACCATTTAGTGCAGATACTTTCCAATCTGTTGGTGATCCTATTACTGATTTAACAGAAGATATGGCTGCTGAACAAAAAGCTAGAACCACTTATGATAACATTCTTGCTTTAAGTAAAAATGAAGACGTCAATAAAGTCATTCGTTTTTTAAGAGAAAGAGAAATCGTGCATTATCAACGTTTTGCTGAAGGACTTGAATATGTCAAGAGTCAATTAAATAAGAAGAACTACTACGCTTATAATCCCTCATTTACTTCATCAAAACGTGAACAAACATGTGAATAAGGTGAATAACTCAAGTTATTCACCTTTTATGCACTTATTCACACTTTCCCCACAAATATTCACTTAAATTTGTTACTAAAAACATTTGTATTTCTTGAGCCATTTCCTTATTTATCTTAGAAATTCTCCCTTTATTTTCTACATAAACATCGATATATCTTTTTTTAGCCGGAATTTGTTTACAAAAAAATTCTTTATTTTTTCCTTTATAAACACAACTTAATTGTCGAAAATCATCCCATAACTGTTTAATTTCTTTATCTTTTATTAATAAATCAATAAAACTCTTTTCTTGAAGATAAAAATCATCTTCTTTAACTACACCTCTATCAACTGCTTTTTTAATAACATAAGATAAATATTGCATCGCATAACGATCTTCATCACAAATATAAACATGTGAACACTTTAACATCATTCTTGTAAAAAGAACAGCTTTGTCTTCATGTTTAAAAATAAGTTCATCTTTCTTGTCATTTACTTTGAGATCCTTATAAATCATTTGTATCATCTCTAAATCACAAAATCCATAACTATACATATTTCCTAATGTATATTCCAAACGATCTGCAGAAAGTTTAGGAGATTCATTATCAGCCAGTGGATATAAATGATAGTTACAAACATCTTCTATCGTTAAATGATACTTATGCAACAAAGAAACTAATAAAGTATCTTGTTCAATTACCTTTTTCGTATCTAATTCTGTTGATTCTTGTTTTAAATGATCTTGGTGATAGAAATCTATCGTATGTGCAAAGACAGGAGTTGCTATATCATGAAGCAAACCTGCAACTGTCTGTCTAAGATCATGTGTAAAATGATAAACAATTAATGCAACCCCTATACTATGTTGATAACGAGAATATGGTACGATGTTTGAAAAGAAGTCAAAAGCAGTATATTCCACTCCACAATTCATCCCAATATCTTTAAGTCTTTGCATTGATGGAACATGTATAAGACTATTTATAAATTCTAAATGCTCTTTTTCATAAATTTTCCATAAATTATTCAATTTTTTCAACTCCTTAAAATTCTAAATTACATTCATTTTATCACACTTTTTTTAAAGTATATTAAAAAAGAGTAAAATTTATTTTAATGTTTTTTTAAAATAAAGCTTGATTAAAACGAAAATATATGTATAATTATAAGGGCAGTAACGGGAAGTAGCACAGCTTGGTAGTGCACCTGGTTTGGGACCAGGGGGTCGCAGGTTCAAATCCTGTCTTCCCGACCATTTATAAAAATTGGGGCCATAGCTCAGCTGGGAGAGCACCTGCCTTGCAC
>ENA-OQIO01000708-OQIO01000708.1-human-gut-metagenome-genome-assembly--contig:-NODE-708-length-17241-cov-1.853570_pt1 | contig 17241 bp, 21 predicted proteins | sample MGYA00242573_ERZ504737 | MGnify/ENA primary metagenome ERZ504737 (study PRJEB26092, sample SAMD00036203) | human gut metagenome | host: Homo sapiens | study: EMG produced TPA metagenomics assembly of...
CGATCGATGCTCAGACGTACGTAGCTGTACATCGATCGATGCTCAGACGTACGTAGCTGTACATTCGATCGATGCTCAGACGTACGTAGCTGTACATCGATCGATGCTCAGACGTAAGAATCTTCTTATTCGATACAGTTGCATCCTGATAAGAATATGACTTGGTTGTCAGAGATTCTAAAATCTGTTCAGGATGAACAATGGCATCTTCTAAAGATGTGACATAAAGCTTTTTATTACCGAAGCGGGAAGCTTCGTCGATCGCAACATCAGCAGCAATCACAATATAATCAGCTTCGTCGATCTGTTCAGGGGAAAACTTATTTTGAATTCCCATAGCTCCCTGTGTTTCCACAGAAAGATCAACACCAAGTTTCTCACCTGCCTGTTCTAGTTTCTCTGCCGCAACATAGGTTTGAACCATTCCAGTCGGGCATTTTGTTACACACAAAATTTTCATGAAATCCTCCAATCGTATGTTACTCCTTCTTGATAGTCAGTATAGCATGAGAAAGCAGAAAAGGAAAAGTAGAATGATAGAAAAAACAGTTTTTGTTAAAAATGCATAAAAATAAAGTAAAAATATTGTCAATATCTACTATAAACAACAACTTGTAAAGAGGACCGTACAAGTTTTAAAATGAGAACCATAAGGAAGGAGGATGTCAAACATGGGAAAGAACAAAGGAGAAATGAAATATCAACACATTAAAGGAATCACTGAAGAATGATATTTTATCTGGTGTCTATCAACCGGGAGATAAGATGCCGTCAGAGAATCAACTAGTACAGGAATATGATCTTAGCCGCCATACCGTACGTAAGGCGCTGTCAATTCTGGAAGAAGAAGGTTATATTGTTGCAATTCATGGAAAGGGAACGTTTTGTACAGAACGGGCACTTCATAAAAAGGAATCAAAGAACATTGCAGTGGTTACAACCTATATTTCTGATTATATATTCCCTAGATTGATCCAGGGAATCAACAGTGTCCTTTCCAAAGATGGATACAGCATTATTTTTAAGACAACAGAAAATAGCAGACGAGGAGAGACAGCATGTCTTGAAGATATTCTTACAAAAGATATTGATGGCTTGATCATTGAGCCAAGTAAAAGTGAGATTGTATGCAGACATCCAAAACTTTATGAGAATCTTGATAAATATGAAATTCCCTACATTTTTATTCATGGAGTCTATGAGGAGATGAAAGACAAACCCCACATTCTTATGGACGACTGTAAAGGAGGTTATCTGCTTACAAAATATCTGATCGATATGGGACATCAACATATCGTAGGAGTTTTTAAAGCAGATGATCATCAAGGAAGAGAACGACATAAAAGGTTTATGTGATGGCACTTCAGGAAGCAGGATATCAATATGATCCAGATATGGTTGTCTGGTTTCATACAGAAGATCGTCAGACGAAACCAGTAACATCGGTTGTTCAGATGATAAAGGATCAAAGAAAGATGGATGCAGTTGTCTGTTACAATGACCAGATCGCATTTTCAATCATTGGAGGATTGCATCAGATCGGTGTTTCAATTCCAGATGACTTGTCGATCACAGGATATGATAATTCAATGCTTGCACATCAGCATCCACTTTCTTTAACGACTATTGCTCATCCACAGGAAAAACTTGGCGAGATGGCAGGACAGTTGTTGCTAGAAAAGATACAAGGTGGATCAGACAAAGACATGAAAACAGAGTATTTGATCGAACCGAAATTGGTGATCGGAAACTCATGTAAAAATAGGAATCAAGAATAGATATAAAACTGGGAGGCAAAAAATGGAACTTAAAAAAAAATTACAAATTTTGGTTTGCAACAGGATCACAGGATTTATATGGAGATGAATGTTTAAGCCATGTGGCAAAACATGCACAGATCATTGTGCAGAATTTCAATGAAAGTGGCATCTTACCATTTGAAGTTGTATGGAAACCGACATTAATTGATAGTACTTCGATCAGAAGAACATTTGAAGAAGCAAATGCAGATGAAGAATGTGCCGGTGTCATCACATGGATGCACACATTCTCCCCAGCAAATCATGGATCGCAGGATTACAGGCATTTAAGAAACCATTATTACATCTTCACACACAGTTTAATGAAGAAATCCCATATGACACGATTGATATGGATTTTATGAATGAAAACCAGTCAGCACATGGTGACAGGGAATTTGGACATATCGTAACAAGAATGGGAATCCCAAGAGAAGTTGTTGTTGGATATTATGAATCAAAAGAAGTGAAAGAAAAGATCGCATCTTGGATGAGAAGTGCAATCGGAATGGTGGAAAGTAAAAATATCCGTGTGGTAAGGATCGCGGATAATATGAGAAATGTTGCGGTTACAGAAGGTGATAAAGTCGAAGCACAGATTAAATTTGGATGGGAGATCGATGCATATCCAGTCAATGAAGTTGTAGATTATGTCAATGCAGTCAGCAAAGGTGATATTGATGCACTGACACAGTTATATTATGAAAAATACAATCTTTTATTAGAGGGCAGAGATCCGATCGAATTTAAGAAACATGTAGAGGTACAGGCAGGAATCGAGATCGGACTAGAAAAATTTTTAAAAGACCATGATTATCAGGCAGTTGTTACACACTTTGGCGATCTTGGTGGATTAAAACAGCTTCCAGGACTTGCGATTCAGAGATTAATGGAAAAAGGTTATGGATTTGGTGCAGAAGGTGACTGGAAGACAGCAGCAATGGTACGACTGATGAAAGTTATGACAGCAGGAAAGAAAGATGCCAAAGGAACATCATTTATGGAAGATTATACATACAATTTTGTTCCGGGAAAAGAGGGTATCTTAGAAGCTCATATGTTGGAAGTATGCCCAACGATTGCGGATGGTCCTGTTTCAATCAAAGTAAATCCATTATCTATGGGAGATCGTGAAGATCCTGCAAGACTTGTATTTACAGCAAAAGAAGGAGAAGGAATAGCCACTTCTTTGATCGATCTTGGACATCGTTTCCGTCTGATTATTAATAAAGTGGATTGTAAAAAGACAGAAAAACCAATGCCAGAGCTTCCAGTAGCGACGGCATTCTGGACACCAAAACCAGATCTTTATAAAGGAGCAGAGGCATGGATCTTAGCTGGTGGAGCACATCATACAGCATTTTCTTATGATCTTAGTGTAGATCAGATGGTTGCATGGGCAGAGGCTATGGGAATTGAGAGTGTTGTCATTGATGAGAATACAGATATCAGAACATTAAAGAATGAATTAAGATGGAATGAAGTAGTTTATCGTTAGAAAATGGAGGTAGTATCATGGAAACAAAGCAAATGATCGCAGATGGGAAAACAGCATTGGGAATCGAATTTGGATCAACAAGGATCAAAGTTGTACTGATCGACAAAGATCATCATCCGATCGCATCCGGAAGCCATGACTGGGAAAATCGTCTGGAGAATAATATATGGACTTATACATTAGAAGACATCTGGAGTGGACTACAAGACAGTTACCAAAATTTAGTAAACGACGTGAAAGAAAAATATGATATTACACTGACCAAGGTTGGAAGTATCGGATTTAGTGCGATGATGCATGGATATATGGCATTTGACAAAGATGGAAAATTGTTAGTGCCATTTCGAACATGGAGAAATACAATGACAGAAGAAGCTTCTGAGAAATTAACGGAAGCATTTTCTTATCACATTCCTCAAAGATGGAGTATCGCACATCTGTATCAGGCAATTTTAAAAGAAGAAGAACATGTAAAAGATATTGATTATCTGACAACACTGGCAGGATATGTCCATTGGAAATTAACAGGTGAAAAGGTGCTCGGTGTTGGAGAAGCGTCTGGAATGTTCCCAATCGATATCGAAACAAAAGATTATAACCAGACGATGATCAAGACATTTGACAACCTGATCAAAGATAAAAAATTTGGATGGAAATTAGAAAATATCTTACCAAAAGTTTTAATAGCTGGAGATAAAGCGGGTATCTTAAGCGAAGAAGGAGCAAAATTATTAGATCCATCTGGTAATCTGGAAGCTGGAATTCCTTTATGTCCTCCAGAAGGAGATGCAGGAACTGGAATGGTTGCGACAAACAGCGTGACAAGAAAAACAGGAAATGTATCTGCAGGAACAAGTGTTTTTGCAATGATCGTTTTAGAGAAGAATTAAAGAAAGTTTATGATGAGATCGATCTTGTCACAACGCCATCAGGTGATCTTGTGGGTATGGTACATTGTAATAACTGTACATCAGATCTGAATGCATGGGTCAACTTATTTAAAGAATTTGCACAGAACTTTGGTGTGGAAGATGTAGATATGGATCAGCTTTATGGAACTCTTTACAATAAAGCATTAGAAGGTGACAAGGATTGTGGTGGATTACTTGCATACAACTATTTCTCAGGAGAACATATCACAGGATTTGAAGAAGGAAGGCCATTATTTGTAAGAAAACCAGATAGTAATTTTAATCTTGCAAACTTTATGAGAGTTCATCTATACACAGCACTTGGAGCTTTGAAGACGGGGCTTGATATCTTGATGAAAGAAGAAGATGTCAAAGTTGATAAAATGCTGGGACATGGTGGATTATTCAAAACAGAAGGTGTTGGACAAAAGATCATGGCAGCAGCTGTGAATGCACCAGTATCAGTTATGAAAACAGCTGGAGAAGGTGGTGCATGGGGAATGGCGATCCTTGCAGCCTATATGCTGGATAAAGCAGAAGATGAGACGCTTGATACCTATCTTTCTGACAAAGTATTTGCAGGGGAAGAAGGTACAAACGATCGCTCCAGATGAAAAAGATGTGGAAGGCTTTGATGAATTTATCAAACAATATCAAAAAGGTCTTGCACTTGAACGAGTTGCAATTGATGTCATGTAAAAAGGAGACGAAAAAATGTTAGAACAATTAAAAAAAGAAGTCTATGAAGCAAATATGGAACTTCCTAAAAGAGGTCTGATCACATATACATGGGGAAATGTCAGTGGAATTGATAGAGAAAGTGGTTTATTTGTTATTAAACCAAGTGGTGTGGATTATGATAAACTTTCTCCAGAAGATATGGTTGTCATGGATCTTGATGGAAACAGAGTGGAAGGAGATTTAAATCCATCTTCTGATACACCAACGCATATTGAATTATATAAAGCATTCAAAGATTTAGGAGGAATTGTACATACACATTCCCCATGGGCAACATCATGGGCACAGGCGGGGAGAAGTATTCCATGCTATGGAACAACACATGCAGATTACTTCTATGGAGAAATTCCATGTGCAAGAAGCCTCACAAAAGAAGAAATTGAAGAAGCCTATGAGAAGAATACAGGATTGGTGATCATTGAGACATTTAAAGATAAGAATCCAGTTTATGTTCCAGGAGTGCTTTGTACAAATCATGGACCATTTACATGGGGAGCTGATGCAGCGAGGCAGTTCATAATGCCGTTGTCTTAGAAGAAGTCGCAAAGATGGCATACCGTTGCGAGCATTTAAATCCAGAAGCAAAGCCAGCGCCACAATATCTGCAGGATAAACATTTCTTCAGAAAACATGGGGCAAATGCTTACTATGGCCAAGGCAAATAATGAAAATGGATCAATAAAGATATCAGATAAAATTTAAAAGAAAGTGTTGTAAAATGATGAAAGTAAAAATGATCGAAAAAAGACAAAATGGAGTCTGCTTATTTGAATTACAAAATGATGAGATAAAAGTGATCACGAGTAACCTTGGTTGTCATATTTTATCTGTGTTCACAAAAGACAGAGATGGAAATTATGGAGATGTCGTTCTTGGATATCAAGATGTGGAAGATTGTCATAAAGATGATAAATTTTTAGGATGTATCATCGGACGTGTTGCAAACAGAATTGCAAATGGAGAGTTTCAGTTGAATGGAAAGACCTATAAACTTGCAGTAAATTCCGGACCGAATACGCTTCATGGAGGTATAAATGGATTTAATCAGAAGATTTTTAACTATGAGATTTTAGAAGATGGAATCCGTTTTATCTATCTTTCTCCAGATATGGAAGAAGGATTTCCAGGAAGTCTTTATTTAAAGATAGTATATCGTCTATCTGGAAATGAATTAAAGATGGAATATGAAGCAATGTCAGATCAAGACACACTGATCAATATAGCCAATCATTCCTTTTTTAATCTTTCAGCAAAAGACAGTAAGATCTATGATCATCAATTGATGATCAAATCAGATCAGATTGCATGTGCAGATGAGAATGGTCTTCCAACAGGTGAGTTTTTGGATGTAGAGAATACACCATTTGATTTTAAAAGTTTTCATGAGATTGGAGAACGGATTCATGATGATGATGAACAGTTGAGATTTGTTGGAGGCTATGATCATTGTTTTATGCTAAAGGATGAGAAAGATCAGGCAGTCTTATATGATAAAGAAAGTGGACGAAAATTAACGATCACGACAACACTTCCATGTATGCAACTGTATGCAGGAAACTTTCTGGCAGGAGGAAGTGATGGTAAATTTGGAAAACCATATGAGAACAGAGATGGTGTTGCATTAGAACCACAATTCTTGCCTAATTCTATGAATATAGAGAAAAAGCCAAGAGTTATCTTAAGAAAAGGCGAAGAGTATGAAGCAGTGACAACATACCGATTTGAAACAGAATAATATAGATTGAAATAAAAAAAATAAGAATCATATCCGTACAATATCCCCTTCCCTTTTTATTTGTATGGATATGTTCTTGTTTATTTCTGGAAGATAATTCTATAAGAGAGTATAATAATATTTTAGAAAAGAGGAAGGTAATATGATCAAAGTATTTTTAGTAGAAGATGAAAAGATCATTCGTGAGAGCATAAAGAATAACGTAAAATGGGAAGAAAATGGTTTTGAATTTGCGGGAGAAGCACCAGATGGTGAGATGGCTCTTCCAATGATCGAAAAACTACATCCAGATATCGTGATCACAGATATCAAGATGCCATTTATGGATGGACTTGAATTAAGTGATATCTTAAAGAAAAAAATGCCCAAAATACAGATCATCATACTTTCTGGATATGGGGAGTTTGACTATGCAAAAGAAGCGATCAAGATCGGTGTAACAGATTATCTGACCAAACCAGTAACTGGTGAGCAGTTATTAGAAGCACTAAATAAAGTAAAACAAAAGCTTGATAAGAAAAAAAGACAGGAAGAAGATATAAAAAAATTACAAAAAAATATAAAAACACAAATGAAAAATATGAGATATCAATTTTTCGGGAATCTGATCCGTGGAAAGATATCCGTATCTAAATTAATGGAACAAGGGAATGAACTTGGAATAGATCTTATGGCACCGGCATACAATTTTATGTTATTTAAAATATTTTCAAAGAATGAGAATGATACAGAGGCAGTATATGATCTTCGTACCAAAGAAGATGCGATCGTAGAAGAAGTAAGTAGCCAGTTTGAAAATATGATTGTTTTTCACCGTGTAACAGAGGGCTATATTTTAATGATCAAGGCACAGAATAAAGAGGAAACCATACAAGTGGCAAAAGATTATGTTGCAGCATTGACAAAGCGTATGAAAAAAGAGAAAGAACTACAATGGTTTGCAGGGATTGGACGTGCAGTGGAACGATTACATAACCTTTCGGAATCTTACGATAGTGCAAGCAAGGCTTTTGCATACCAGTATCAGTCTTCTGGGAATGAAGCGGTGTTTTTTGATAAATTAGATAATGAAAAGATAGAAAGAGCAGAAGATCTGCAGCAAGTAGATTTTACCAAAGTAAATTCAGAATCGCTGGAAGAGTTTTTGAAAAATGGAAAAGAAGAGGCTGTACATTTATTTGTAGAGGATTATACCAAGACATTAGGAAAATCTAATATGGATTCCTTTATGTTTTGTCAGTATATGCTGATCAATATACAGGTAGGTGTTATGAAATTCGTTGAGAAAATGGGAGTTGAGAAAGCAAATATCGATCGCACGTTTAAGGATTACAAACAACAGATGCTGCAGTTTCAACAGGAGAGAAAGCAGCGGAGTATATCGAAGAACTTATCAGACAAGCGATCAGAATGCGAAATGAAAGATTAGGGAAGAAACATTCTTCATTGATAACGGAGGCAAAAGAATTTATTGTGAAAAATTATCAAGAAGAAACATTATCGTTGAGTGATGTTGCAGATCAGGTTGGATTAAGCAGCAGTCATTTTAGTACAACGTTTAAACAAGAAACAGGGGAATCTTTTGTGGAATTTTTGACATCAGTCAGAATGGATAAAGCAAAAGAAATGCTTTGTTTTACAGATATGAAGGCATCACAGATCAGCTATGAAGTGGGATATAAGGATCCACATTACTTTAGCTACCTGTTTAAAAAAACGCAAGGATGTACTCCGAGTGAATATAGATCAAGGAGGATGTAATGAAAAAAATATGTGAGAGAATCTATTGCTCGATTTCGGCAGTTCTCAATAGAAAAAAAACTAAAATGGTTAAGGATGGTCGTGATAATTCCTGCGTTAGTGGGGATTATCACGCTTCTTGTTATCATGATAAATTTTAATGAAAGCTATAATGAGGCGGTAAAAAACGTATCAGTAGCTAGTAAGTTTAATTTCTCATTTTCAGAAGATATGGATTATAAAATGTATCGTATTGTTATCGGTGCAGAGAGTTTTGATGCGATGAAACCATATGAGGAGATTAAGGAAGCGAAGGAGCTGGTAAAGGAACTGAATAAAAAATGCTGTAACAGATGAAAGTAAATTAAGAACGAGACAGATAGGAAAACTGTTGGATAATCTGAAGATTTCCATTGAAGAAATTGAATACTCAGATCTAAAAAACGATTATATGGAAAATAATCAGAGATTAAGATTAAATGTGAATGTATTTACAGAGATCATTAAAGAAAAAGTATCCGAATACATTTACTATGAGATTGGGAATATGGAGAGTATGCGTGTAAAACTGGAAAAAGAAATCATGCATACGATCACGATCACATTGATCGCTGTGCTGTTTTTGTCTCTGATAACATGGAAATTATCGAAATTGATTTCGCAAAGCATTAGTTATCCAGTCAGACAATTATGTGAGATGACAAAGGAAGTGGCGCAGGGAAATTTTGATGTACATGGACCTCAAAATACAACAGAAGAGCTGCAGATCTTAACAAATAATTTCGAACATATGGCACAAAAGGTAGAGAGATTGATCGAAGATGTAAAAATAGAACAACAAAATCTTCGAAAAAAAAGAGCTGCAGTTACTACAAGAGCAGATTAATCCACATTTTCTTTATAATACATTGGACACGATCATGTGGCTTGCCATTGATCATCAGGATGACAAGTGGTAGAATGGTAGCTGCCTTGTCTGGCTTTTTCCGTACAAGTTTAAGTCACGGAGAAGATAAGATATCGATCAGGGAAGAATTAGAGCATGTTGAAAATTATTTAAAGATACAACAATTAAGATACGGGGATATTATGGAATATTCTATTGATGTCCCAGATGAGATCAAGAAAAATGATATTGTAAAGATCACTTTACAGCCATTAGTAGAAAATGCATTATATCATGGATTGAAAAAACAAAGAGAAAAAGGAATGATAAAGATTTCCAGTGTAGATGATGAAAATAATATATTCCTAATCGTTGAAGATAATGGAGTTGGTATGCAGCCTGAGCAGGTAGTTCAGATCAATAAAGAAATGTATGAAGATATATGGGTAAACAGGACAACAGGGTTTGGAATTGCAAATGTAAATCGGCGGATTAAATTATATTATGGAGAAGAATATGGGTTGATCCTTGAAAGTGAACCAGATATTGGAACTAAGGTGATCGTAGTTGTACCGAAGACTAGACAAGCAGAGAAAAAATAATCAAAAAATCAAAAAAAATTCAAACCATTATCAAAAAAAATCAAACTTTAAACAGACAAGATAAAAATTTCATAAAATAATCCACCGAATGCAAAAGAAATTGCATTGAAAGAAATACAATTTCAAGTAAAATATAACTTGTAATTAAGGAAAACGAAAAAATCAAAAAAGAAAAAGGAGGAAATCATAATGAGAAGAAGTATTAAGAAGGTGGCTGCAGGTTTACTTGCAACAATGATGATCGGAACAATGCTTACTGGTTGTGGTGGAGGAAACAAGAAAGACAGTGGTTCTTCAAAGAAGGAAACTTCAGAGATCAACATCGGATTTTCACAGGTTGGAGCTGAGAGTGATTGGCGTGTAGCAAATACAAAGTCTATGAAATCTGCATTAACAGCAAAGAACGGATTTAAATTATCATTTGCAGATGCTCAGCAGAAACAGGAAAATCAGACAAAAGCGGTCAGAGAATTTATCACACAGGGTGTTGATGTGATCGCAATCGCACCTGTAACAGAAACAGGTTGGGAAACAGTTTTAAAAGAAGCAAAGAAAGCTGATATTCCAGTTATCACAGTTGACCGTCAGATCAAAACTTCTGATGATTCACTGATCACAGCATGGGTTGGATCAGACTTCAAAAAAGAAGGTGTGAAAGCGGCTGAATGGTTAATTAAAGAAAAGGGAAAAGAAAAAGGTGACGTAAACATCGCTGTATTACAGGGAACGATTGGTTCTTCTGCAGAAATCGGACGTACAAAAGGATTTAAAGAAGGAATCAAAGATCAGAAAAACTTCAAGATCATTGCTTCTCAGACAGGAGAATTTACACAGGCAAAAGGTCAGGAAGTTATGGAATCTTTCTTAAAACAGAACAAAGACATTGATGTTGTAGTAGCACAGAATGATAACATGGCATTCGGAGCAATCGATGCATTAAAAGCAGCAGGAAAAACACCTGGTAAAGACGTAACGATCATTTCTTTCGATGCGATCAAAGCAGCATTAAAGAAAGTTCAGTCTGGAGAGATCAATGCTGAATTTGAATGTAACCCACTTCATGGACCTCGTGTAGCTGAATTAGCTAAGAAGATCATGAAAAGGTGAAAAGTAGATAAGATCCAGTATGTAGATGAGCAGGTATTTACAAAAGATAATACTACAAAAGAAAGTTATTAACAAACGTGCATATTAATAAACATTGTTGAAAATCCCCTTAAGTACACACATGTAACTATTAACAATCGCACTACAAATAAAGATTGCAGGCTCTGGGTCAGGACAATCTGACTTATCCTGTAATTTTTATGCCAAAAATCAGGGCATTTTCATTAAAATCGGCTCAAAAATCATGAAAAGAAAGGAGAATTGTCATGAGTGATGAAAAGAAGACAGTTCTATCCATGCGACATATTAATAAAACATTCCCAGGAGTGAAAGCACTGTCCGATGCACAGCTTACATTGAGAGAAGGAGAGATTCATGCTTAATGGGAGGAAAATGGTGCAGGAAAATCTACACTGATCAAAGTTCTTACAGGAGTTGAGGAATTTGAGACAGGTGAGATCATCATGGATGGAAAAAGTATTATTAACACATCCCCTCAAGAAGCGGGAAACAATGGAATCAGCACCGTTTATCAGGAAGTAAACTTGTGTCCGAATCTAACGGTAGCAGAAAATATCTTTATCGGAAGAGAACCAATGAAAATGGGGAGGATCGACTGGAAGACGATGAATACACAGGCACAGAAGATCCTTGATAATCTGGAATTAGAAATTGATGCCACACAGGAATTGGAAAACTATTCCGTAGCGATTCAGCAGATGGTGGCGATCGCAAGAGCAGTTGACATTCAGTCAAAAGTATTGATCCTTGATGAACCAACATCAAGTCTTGATGAAGGAGAAGTTGAGAAATTATTTAAGGTTATGAATATGCTAAAGAAACGCGGAACAGCATCGTATTTGTAACACACTTTTTGGAACAGGTCTATGCAGTCTGTGACAGGATCACAGTACTTAGAAATGGACATTTTGTAGGCGAATATAAGACAGAAGAGCTTCCAAGATTTAAATTAGTTGCAACAATGATGGGAAAAGAATTTGATGATCTGGCAGACATCAAAGGAAGTGGAACATCATCAAAGAAACAAAGCGACGAAGTTGTGATCGAAGCAAAAGGTCTTTATCATAAAGGAACGATCAAACCATTTGACATTAAGATCCATAAAGGAGAAGTTGTTGGATTATCTGGATTATTAGGATCTGGACGTTCCGAACTTGTAAGAGCGATTTATGGAGCAGATAAACCAGATGGAGGAGAATTATATGTCAAAGGAGAAAAATTAGATGTCAAAGCACCAATGATGCAATGACGATCAAGGAATGGCATATCTTCCGGAAGACAGAAAAGCAGAAGGTATCATTGCAGATCTTTCTGTAAGAGAAAACATGATCTTGGCACTTCAGGCAAAACGAGGAATGTTCAAACTGATGAGCAGAAAAGAACAGGAAGAGTTGACAGATAAGTATATTAAGATGCTGCAGGTTAAGACAGCAAGCAGAGAAACACCGATCAAATCATTAAGTGGTGGTAATCAGCAGAAAGTAATCCTCGGAAGATGGCTGATGACAGAACCAGATTTCCTGATTCTTGATGAACCAACCAGAGGTATTGATGTTGGAACAAAGACAGAGATTCAGAAATTGGTCGTAAAACTTGCAAATGAAGGAATGTCTGTTGTATTTATTTCATCCGAAGTAGAAGAAATGCTTCGTACCGTGACTCACATGGGAATCTTACGAGATGGTGAGAAAGTCGGAGAATTGGAAGAAAGTGAATTATCACAGGAAAATGTAATGAAAGCAATCGCAGGAGGTGACAAATAATTATGGATAAATTAAAAAAGATGACATCATATCGCCTCTTCTGGCCAATTGTATGTTTGGCACTTGTATTATTATTTAACCTTATAAAATCCCCATCATTTTTTGAAATCTCAATTAAAAATGGTGTGTTATATGGATATCTGGTCGATATTTTCAACCGATCCAGTGAATTGATCATCTTAGCAGTTGGTATGACACTTTGTGTAGCATCCAGTGCAGGAACTGATATCTCTGTCGGAGCGATCATGGCATTATCAGGAGCTGTATCTGTTTATCTTCTTGGAAGTGGAGAAACATATGCAATTCCTTGGATCGCAGCAATCCTGATCGGGCTTGTGGTATCTGTATTATGTGGTATGTGGAACGGATTCTTAGTTGCGAATATGAAGATCCAGCCAATGGTAGCAACATTGATCTTATTTACCGCAGGACGAGGAATGGCACAGTTGATCACAGGTGGAAATAATTTATATGTCAAAGTGGACAGCTTTAAGTATTTAGGAGGATTTCTGCCACATATTCCAGTTCCAACACCGATTCTGGTAGCGATCATCGTAGTCATTTTAGCAACATTATTCTTAAATAAGACAGCAACAAAATTGTATATTGAAAGTGTAGGTATCAACCAAGAGCCAGTCGTTTGTTTGGACTTAATTCTACAAAGATCATCTTTATCACATATGCAGCCTGCGGACTTTGTGCAGGAATCGCAGGAATGATCGCAACATCAAGAATCACATCCATTGATGCAAATAACGTAGGAAACTTGATGGAATTAGATGCGATCTTAGCAGTAGCACTTGGAGGAAACTCTCTTGCAGGTGGTAAATTCTCAGTCGCAGGAAGTGTTATTGGAGCGATCACGATCCAGGCATTATCTACAACATTATATGCAATGAAAGTAACTGGAGATCAGCTTCCACTTTATAAAGCGATCGTGGTTATCATAATCGTGACATTACAGTCTCCAGAATTTAAGAAATACTTAAATCGTATTAAAGCAAAACGTGCAGCAAAAACTGCTGGAGAGAAGGTGGCATAATGGCAATGGTAGAGAAAATTAAAAATAAACTTAGAGGAAATGGATTTTTGCTTGCAGTTACGATCGTATTATTCTTCGTGCTCTATATTGCAGGTGCGATCCTTTACGGAGATCGAAACTTTACAAGCCCACAGGTGTTTTTAAACTTGTTCATTAGTAATGCTGGATTGATCATTGCAGCCGTTGGTATGACATTTGTACTGATCACAGGAGGAATCGATATTTCGATCGGTTCCGTCATCGGTGTTGTTTGTATGATGCTTGCATGGATGATGGAAGTGAAGCATATGAGCGCAGTCGTTGCAATTATTCTGGTATTAGCATTTGGTGTGATCTTCGGATTGGTTCAAGGATTTTTAGTAGCTTATTTAAAAATACAGCCATTCATCGTAACACTTGGAGGGATGTTCTTTGCCAGAGGTCTTACAGCATTGATCAGTTCCGATATGATCAGTATTGAAAATCCTACATTTTTAAGTCTTGCAAACTATCGAATTTATTTTGGATTTATTACATATTACAACAACCGAGGAGTTGCAATGCATCCTTATATCTACCTAAGTGTTGTCATTGCATTGTTGGTTGTAGCGATTTCTTTTGTGATCCTTCGATACACAAAATTTGGACGTGCCGTATTTGCAGTAGGTGGAAATGAACAGTCTGCATTATTAATGGGATTAAATCCTAAAGTTACAAAATTAAAAGTTTATGTGTTAAATGGATTTTTAGCATCATTAGCTGGATTTGCTTTCTGCTTAAACTCTTGTGGTGGATTCGTAGAGCAGGCCAGAGGATTTGAGATGGATGCGATCGCAGCAGCAGTTATTGGTGGAACACTTTTAACAGGAGGTGTTGGAACTGTCGTAGGATCACTATTTGGATCACTGATCAAGGTATCATTGAAACGATCATTACATTCCAGGGAACATTATCATCCTGGTGGACAAGAATCGTGATCGCATTACTTCTTTGCTTCTTCGTAATCTTACAGAGTGTATTTAAATCAATTCGTGAGAAGCGTCTTGCACAAGGTAATGAAAAGTAGATAGTTATATTTGGTTGATGTATTAAAGGAGGAAAACAATATGAATAATATGCCAAAAACAAAGATCGGGATCGTAGCAGTCAGTCGTGACTGCTTCCCAGAAAGTTTATCAGTTACAAGAAGAGAAGCATTGATAAAAGCATATAAAGAAAAATATGATCCTGAGGACATTTATGAATGTCCAGTCTGTATCGTGGAGAGTGAGATTCACATGGTACAGGCATTAGAAGATATTAAAAAAGCAGGATGTGATGCATTAGTTGTTTATCTTGGAAACTTTGGACCAGAAATCTCAGAAACACTTCTTGCAAAACACTTTGATGGACCAAAGATGTTTGTGGCAGCAGCTGAGGAAAGTGGTGATAACCTCTTAGATGGAAGAGGAGATGCATATTGTGGAATGTTAAATGCAAGTTATAATCTGAAATTAAGAAATATAAAAGCATATATTCCTGAATATCCAGTAGGAACAGCAGAAGAATGTGCAGATATGATCCATGAATTTTTGCCAATCGCAAGAACAGTAAAAGCATTAAGTGAATTGAAGATCATAAGTTTTGGACCAAGACCACTGAACTTCCTTGCATGTAATGCACCGATCAAACCATTATATGATCTTGGAATCGAAATTGAAGAAAACTCAGAATTAGATTTATTTGAAGCATTTAATCAGCATGAAGGGATGAAAGAATTCCTGCGATCATAAAAGAAATGGAAGAAGAACTGGGTGCAGGAAATAAAAAACCAGAGATTCTTTCCAAGCTTGCACAGTATGAACTGACATTAAAAGACTGGATCAGGGATCATAAAGGTTACAGAAAATATGTAACAATTGCCGGAAAATGCTGGCCAGCATTCCAGACTCAGTTTGGATTTGTACCATGTTATGTAAACAGTCGTTTGGCAGCACAGGGAATTCCAGTATCCTGTGAAGTAGATATCTATGGTGCATTAAGCGAATTTATTGGAACGGTTGTAAGTCAGGATGCTGTGACATTATTAGATATCAACAACTCCGTACCAGCAGATATGTATAATGAAGAAATTAAAGATAACTATGACTATACACAAAAAGATACATTTATGGGATTCCATTGTGGAAACACAGCAAAATCTAAATTATCTTTCTGTGAGATGAAATATCAGAAGATCATGGCAAGAACATTACCGGAAGAAGTGACACAGGGAACATTAGAAGGTGATATCGCACCAGGAGATATTACATTCTTCCGTTTACAAAGTACAGCAGATACAAAATTAAGAGCGTACGTTGCACAAGGAGAAATCCTTCCAGTAGCAACAAGATCTTTCGGATCTATTGGTGTATTTGCTATCCCAGAAATGGGAAGATTTTACCGCCATGTACTGATCGAAAAGAATTTCCCACACCATGGAGCTGTTGCTTTTGGTCATTTTGGAAAAACTTATATGAAGTATTCAAATACATTGGTGTTGATGTCGATGAGATTGGATTTAATCAGCCAAAGAATATGCTTTATAAGACTGAGAATCCATTTTCATAAATAAATTTTACCTATTAACTTTTTACTCCTTCTTGGGAAAAACTGCATGCGGTTAGCATGCAGTTTTTTCTATGCTTAGAAAAACAAGTAAAAATATTACTAAATATTATGACTGTTTGCGCGGAGCAGCACAAGAGTTACGGACAATAAGATTACATGGAAGTGTCAGACGAATCGGAGTCTGCTGCTCCAGAGAATCTTCTTTTGTCCGAAGTAAAATATAATGAGCAGCATATTCTCCCATAAATTCAGCCGGTGTATGAATCGTTGTCAGCGGAGGGTTTGAAAAACTTGCAACGCTGATATCATCAAACCAATGATGGATATATCATCTGGAATTTTATAACCATTCTCATATAAAGCACGCATTGCACCGATTGCAAGAGGATCACTGGCAGAGAAAATAGCGGTTGGAAGGTCGCCATCAGCAATCATTTGTTTTGTCATGTTATATCCGGATTCAGCAGAATAATCTCCCTCATAAATAAAAGATTTATGGTCAATGGAATGTTCCTGGCAGAAGTTGATGAAGGTATCTTTACGTTCTTCAAAATATACACTGTTATCAGCGAGAACTTCCTTCCCGCCAAGATAAGCAATCTTTCGATGGCCAAGATCATACAAATAATCTAATGCTTCAGTAACTGCCTGTTGGAAATCAAGATTGATCGTATCACAATAAATCTTTGGTGTCTTCATATCAACAAAAATAGTGTTGGAATTAAGTTTTTGAAAAAGACTTAATCTGAGATTTATTAAATTTACCAATACAAATCAGACCTTGAAGATCCTTGAGTGTGTCAGGATAATTGCAATCGCTCTGGAAAG
>ENA-OQIO01000709-OQIO01000709.1-human-gut-metagenome-genome-assembly--contig:-NODE-709-length-17231-cov-2.145171_pt1 | contig 17231 bp, 31 predicted proteins | sample MGYA00242573_ERZ504737 | MGnify/ENA primary metagenome ERZ504737 (study PRJEB26092, sample SAMD00036203) | human gut metagenome | host: Homo sapiens | study: EMG produced TPA metagenomics assembly of...
CCGGCTTCGAGGGCAGCCGTCGCGGATCTCGTGGATCTCCTGCTCCACCGCCTGGATCTCAGCGGCGTTGTCTCGTGGATGCGCTCAGATCCTTGCCGATGACCGGCATGCTCTGGAAATTAAGAGGGCATGGAATATTCGCTCATATTAAGTTCTCCTTCTTAAATCGAAATAACAAATTACTTATCCTTGGGAACCTTGATGAATGCCTGACCCGGGTCGATCTCCTCACGGATGAGACGGATGATCTCCGGAGAGGGGCCTTCCATCAGCTCGGCGCGGGAAACGTCGATCTCGAAGCCGGTGTTCTCCTGAACCATCTCGGGAGAGGAGAACGGATAGTAGTAAGCGAGGTACATGCGCTTGGTCTCTTCATCAAACTTCATGATGCCGAGGTCAGTGACGACCATCTGAGGACCGCGGTTGCCGGGCAGGCCCGCGCGCTCACGGCCTCCGGGGCCGTCCATCCAGCCGCAGGAGGTGATGTAGTCGACGTGGTCCATGAAGCGGCGCTTCTGGTGCTGCATCATGATGATGGTGTTGCAGTAGGTGGCAATGCCGTTGGCGCCGCCGGAACCGGTGAAACGGGTGGTGGCTGCAGGTAGTCGCCCTTGCCGAAAATGCAGGTGGAGTTCACGTTGCCGTACGGGTCGATCTGCGCGCCGCCGATGAAGGCGACGAGACGATCCTCGTCGTGCAGCCACTCGTTGGCCTCGAAGCCGACGAAGCGGATGTTGGGCCACTGCACGGCGCAGTGCGCCATGAAGCGGTTATCGCCGACGGAGCGGGGGACCTCAACGGGGTCGCAGTCCATCAGACCCGACTCGACGATGGGGTGGCAGCTGGGGCAGACCGCGCGCTTGGCAAGGGACGCACCGATCAGCGGCAGGCCCGTACCAACGATGACGATCTGGTTTTCCTTGATATTCTTAGCAATGGCATACGCCTGCATTTCCTGCTTGGTATACTTCGTATAATCAGACATTTCTATTTAGCCTCCCAAACCTTAATGTGTAGTGAATAGCCGAGGTGCGGCTCGTTCTTCAGGCGCATCAGACGGCTGCCGCCGAGCTTATCGAGCAGAGCGGACTGATCTTCGCAGCTGTAGACCCACTTTTCGAGGAAATCCTTGAAGGTCTCGGGAATCTTCTCACCGCTCTTGGCGAGCTCGAAGGCCTTCTGTGCGTTCTCGGCGGCGAGCTTGAGCTTCTCGTCCTCGGGAGCCTTCTCCAGCGCCTTGGCAGCCTTGGCCGCGGCCTTTTCGAGCTGCTTGACGGCATCCTCGGCATCCTGATACTTGGAGGCCTTGTCGTACTCCTTCAGGCCGGCATCGTCGTCGTCATAGTAGTCATAGCACTGTGCGGGCCATGCGCCATAGGGAGCCTTGACGACCGCCTGCACGCACTCGCCGAAGATGCGGGTCTTGGTCGGGTCGCGGCGGATGAACTCGTCGGAGACGATCTCCTCGCAGGTGACGATGGTCTTGCGCGCGGCGATCGCGATGTCGATATCATGGAACTCATCGCCCATGATGATGCAGGTGCCGTCCGGAGAGGCCTGCTGGACGTGGATGATGGCGGTGTCGATCTTGGGCACGGGCACGGCTACGACCTTCTGCCCCGGCACCATCGGGTTCTCGATCTCGGCGCACTTGAGATTTTCGATCTTGGGCATGGTCTTGCGCTTTTCCTCGCTGATGCCCCAGAACTTCATCAGCCGCTGCCCTGCATCAGGCGGACCGGCAGGAACGGAAGGCCGAGAGAAGAGGCGTGCAGCATGAGCATCAGCACGTCCTGAGAATAGTCCTCATACGTGAGCTTGCCCTGCTCGATGGCAGCGCGGAAGCGGCGGGAAACGTTGGTGTAGCCGGAGTTAGCGGTGTAGCAGTTGATGTAAGCAGCCACACGGCCCTCGCCGATGAGCATATCGACTTCGCCGCCGCCGGGGCCGGCATAAACGATGAAGTCCTTCTGACCCTGACGCAGGATCTCACTAACCGCGGCATACGGCTTACGGTTGGTGGTAAAACCGCCGATCGCAAGAGTGTCGCCATTCTCGACGTACTTTGCAACGGCATCGTGCAGTGACATGACCTTATTCAAGATAAAACCCTCCCTGATTTTGATAAACATTTTTATCGCCGAAGAGCCCTCTCTGCTTGCATGGATTCCGTCAAAAATTCTTCGAAAGATGCTCATACAGGCTTCAGTGTAAATTATAGTGGAACTTCCTCGCAAAATCAATGAAAACCCGTTCAGAAAGTGAAAAAAAACTGAACAAATTTTAGTGGCGCTTTTTGTCGTTTCCGTGGAGACGTTTCACATTCTTTTTGTGCAAAGCATGTAATTTGCAAGATTTCCTGCAAGTTTTCTGTCGTGACAGCGCAAAAAAGCGCCGGAGGGGAGACCCTCCGGCGCTTTTACCTGTTCCTTTAGTCACTTGCCGTGCTGCATCGCGTCATAGCGCTGCATCAGCACCGCCATCTGCTCGCGCGTCAAAAAGCTGCGGTACTGTTTGTTTCCCGCCTCGTCTCCCGCGATCAGGCCGTTTTTCTCCGCCCAGGCGCGCGCTCCGCGCTCCAGCCTGCCGGCGTCTGCTGCGCCAGTCTTTTCAGGTAGTTTTCCATCATCGCGTCAAACTGCTGTTGCGTCATCTCTTCCTCCTCATAGCGCGGCATGGGCGGCGGATAGCGCTTCGCGCGGATCATCGCGCTCGTGTACGTGGCGCCCGCGTCCCACTGAAAATGCGGCCGGTCGGGAAAGCTCCCCCAGTCTCCTCCCCAGGAAAATCCGAGCATTTTCCCAATCTCTCCGACCCTTATAAAGAACGCAGGATCGTCGTACTCGTGCCCCGCCTCATTTTTGCAGATATCAAAGGCCAATCCTGCATGCTCGGCGTGGAACGACGGCGTCACCGCTCCTTTGGCCGCGTAGCCCTTCTCGGCGAGCATCCGCTGATACTCCGCATCGCGCACCGTCTCCGTCACCAGAACGCTCAACCCCTCGCGCTCAGCGAGCATAAGCAGCGCCCGGCAGTTCTCCGCCACGTCCGCGCGCAGGTCGCTGATGCTTCTGCTGTGGCGCATTTACGTTTCCTCCTGCGCGTTTTTGCCGTTCTGCGTGCCGAAATAAAACGCGATCACCATGAGATACACCGTGTTGAACTCCTGCGTCACCTTTGCCTGCACCGTCAGCACACAGAACGTGATCGTCAGGCACAGCGTCACGATGCTCTTCACGCTCAAAAGATTCGCCAGTCTCTTTTTCAAAAGCTCCATGCTCTCTCACCCCTCGCAGTCCTGCCCGCGGCACACCGTTTCATACGTCACGCCGCCCGCCGTATTTTCCGCCTTTGCCTTGGCATAGTAGCACGCGGCGCTCGTGCCGTAAGCGCCCCACGCCGCCGTCACCATCGTCGCGATCCACGGGAGCGTGCCCATAAAGCCCAGTTCGATCGCGAGCTTCGCGATCCCGAAGCCCTCATACGTCGTATAGAGCACGATCGCGCTTTCGAGCAGCAGCAACAGTTTGGAAAAGCTCGTGCGTTTCCTTTTCATAAGCTCCCCCCTGTCATCAGCAGGGAGATCGCCGCCCCGATGAGCACGTACAGCACGCGGTCGATCATCGCATCCCAGCGCTTTCCGCCCTTCTGCGTGATGGTCTTCACGTCCGCCTTGATCTCCTTGACGTCCGTCTCCACGCCCTTTTCGCGCGAGGCGAGCACCTCCACTGCCGTCACCAGCTTATTCAGGTCCTTCTGCTGCTGTTCCAGCTTTTCGATGCGGTGCGTGTTGGATCTTGCGCGCTGCTCGGTCTCCGTCAGTTTGACCGAGATCTCCTGTTCCGTCATTCTTCTTTCGGCACCGCCTTTTCAAAGCTCTCCCATGTGTGATGCGCGTCCTCCACGCTCTGCCATGTAAATTTCTGTGCCTCGCACTCGAGCCACGTCAGATACCGGAAGTAGAACTCCACCAGCAGATGGCACGGGATGATATCGAGGATGATGCTCTCCACCTGTGAAAACTCATCCGGCACGCCCACGGTGTTCGGAAACCACACCTTGACCGTTCCCTTTTTCTCCGTCTCCTCCGCCAGCGCCTTGATGCCGCAGCCGCTGAGCGTCGAGTTGATCGCATCCAACGTGAAGCTGTCGGCGTTGATGCGCGCGAGCGCCGCGATGGCTTCGCGCCGCAGCGCAGTCGAAACGCTGACCGGGCAGCGGGAAAAGAGCTTCTCCCGCCTTGCAAGGCCCTCGCCCTCCGCCGTCTGCAAAAGGCCCTCCTGCTCGGCGTATTCCATCGCGCCGTCCGCTTTATCCAGCGCTTTGCCCGCCGCGTACAGCTCTCCGCCGCTCAGCGTGCCGCGCTCGGTGCGGTAAACGCGCATCGGCTCCAAAAGGCGGCAGAGATAGTCATAATACGTCATGCCTCACCCGCCCCGATCTCCGTGATCGTCACCGTGCCGAGCACCGGCAGCTCCGTCGCGCTCACGCTCACATCCTCGTCCGGCGTGAGCAGGTGACAGTTCTTCACGCCCTCCACACCGTAGAGGATGCTCGCGAGCTTCGCCGTATACACCGCTTCACCCAGCCGCTCGCCGGTGAAGTACGCCTGCAGCGCCGCCGTCGCCGCGTCGGTGATCTCCTGCATCGTCCAGCCCTGCTCCGCCGTCAGCTCCGCGCTCATGTTGACGGTCTTCTCTGTCGGCGCCTTGACCTCCACATCCACCGCGATCTCGCGCTTTTTCTGCAAGACCGCCTCGATCTCGCCGAGCAGCTTCTCATCCGGCGCGCCGCGTGCGTCGAAACATACACATCCACCGTGCCGATGCCGCGCGCGGCCGACCGCTTTCGCCGCCGCCACGTTCGGAAAGCTCATCGCCTCCTGCTCGTAAAACGCCGCGTTCGCGCCGTTCGGCAGGCGCTTGTAGCTTGTTAGTACGCGCTCGCGCAGCTTTTCGTCGCTCTCCTCGTCGCTGCCGCCGGAAAACGCCTCAGGATTTGTGCACTGCGTGATGCCCACCGGATACACGGACATCAGATGGATCGCCCCCGCGATGGCGTTGCCGCTCACCCCCGCCTCCACGGCGCTCGCCGGAACGTCCACATAGGTCTCGCCCTTTAAGAGCACTGCCTTTTTCGTCGTCTCAAAGCGCACGCCGCCGCTCGTCATCGCGACGCTCCCCTGCTCGATCTCATAATCCGTCACCGCCGCCGACGCGCGGAAAAGCGCAGCACGCCCGCCGCTTTCGCCGCCGGAAGGCGCGTCAGCGCCCGCGTCTCGGCGTGATAATCAAGATACTGCCCCACCGCTGTCTGCGGAAAGCTCTGATCCAGCACCCAGTCCGCCTGCGCCAGAAGCGACTGTACCTCGCTCGCCAGCGCATAGAGGCGCACCATCGCGTCGCAGCCGTCGTTCGGCACAAAGCCCGCCTCCTCGGCAAAGATCGCGCGCATCCGCTCGTAGATCGCGTTCAGCTCTTCCATTCTTCACTCTCCCCCTATCGTCACGACCGCCTCGCCCGTTTCGTTCTCATAGCGCAGCAGCACGCGCAGCTCCAAAAATCCATTCTTTTCCGCAAGCTCCATGCCCGTCACGCTCAGGCCCTCTTCGTCCGCCAGCGCCTCGGCACATACTGCTTTGCTGCCGTCGCGCGGCTCTCGCCCTTTTCCCGCCATAAAAGGTGCAGCTTGCTGCCAAGCTCCGGCGCGAGCGCAAAGCTCCCGCGCCGCACACTCAGCTTGAAGAGCACGCGTTCCAAAAGCTCGTCCCAGCCGCTCACGCGCACGAGCCCGCCCGCGCCGTCGGCCACATAATCGCGGTCTTTGATCTTCAGCTCCATCCTCAGCCCCCCATTCCCAGATACGGCATTCCGTTGATGAAAAGGAGCCCGTTGATGTCGATGCGCCCGTTGTTGCGCAGCACGATCTCCGTCCCCGCCGCGGCGGAGCGAATGCGCACCTCACCGGGTGCCAGGTCGTCCGCGCTCTGCCCCACCGCGCCCACGGCGTAGGCCTCCTCGCCAAAGGTCCCGCCGCGCACCACCAGCACATCCTCGCCCTTTTTCGGCTGCCACTCATAGCCGCCGGGCGCGGCGGTCTTCACCTCGCGCTTTTCCCCGCTGCTGAATACCGCCAGCTCGCCGCCCTCGACCGTCACCGTTCCGTCCTGCGCCGAGGCCACGTCCTGCATCTCATGCTGGCTTAGCTTTCTCGATAGCCACATCGTCTCTCACTCCCTCTGCATCGTCACTTCGCACGCCTCTCCGCTCTCGCCAAAGCGCCTCAACGCACTCGATCACGCGGAAATTGCCCACAATGCCGATCTTCGTCCCGCTCACCGCCGCGATATCCCCCGGCGCGGCGGTGAACCGCCCCGCGATCGTCACGCGCAGCGTCTCCGCGCCCTCCTTCGACTTTGCGATCTGATACTCCCCCGTGTAGCGCATTGCCTGCGTGCCGCTGCGCGCAGGCACGTAAAATACGCGCCTGCTCGTGCCGCCGCGAGCACAGAACGCCTCGTTTTTCACGCTCTGCTTCACGCCCGCCTTGCTGTCCACCACCAGTGCCTCGGCGATCACGCCGTAGCGCTTATCGCAGTAGGAAAGCGCCGTCACCGGCGTTTTGGCGTCGATGCTCACGCGCGCGGCCTTGCGGTTTTTCTTCACCTCCAGCGCGCCCGTCTTGTCGAAATACAGCGCGATCCCTCCGTGCAGCGCTGCAAAATCGTTCAGCGCCTTCCACTGGCTCGACCCGTTCGCCACGCGGTACCGTGCCGCAGCCGTCACCGCGTCATAGCCCGTGCACACAATGCCGTACGGCGTCACATGGTTTTTGAGGATCTCCTCCATCGTCGCCCACTGATAGCTCACGCTCTCTGCCTCGTTGTCGAGCAGCAGCGCCGCCATGCCGCGTCCGCTCACCTCAAGCTGCAAGCCCTTTTCATCGCATGTCACGCCGCACTCGTCCACAACGCCCGCAAATTCGACCGTGCCGTCCTCTCTCGCCGTGAAGCGCACCGCCCGCCGCAGCGTCTCCGCCATCGCGGGCTCGTACGCGCACTTGAGCGTAAAGCTGTCGCACGGCACGCTTCCCGTGTAGGAAAATTCCCACTTCAGCAGCGTCGGCAGCTCAAACTGCGCACCGTCGCACGTCGTCAGATACCCCTTCATCACGCAGCGTCACCCGCTCTCCCGCGGCGATCCTGTTGGGATTTTTGATCTGCGGATTCACGTTCAAAAGCGCCGTCAGCGTCACGCCATACGTGTTCGCAATGCCCCACAGCGTGTCGCCGCGCTTGACCGTGTAGTACGAGCTCGCCGTTTTCGTTCCCGTGCCCGCGCTGCCGCTTCCGCCGCTCACGCGGATGAGCGACGTATCGAGTGGGCTCGTCTCCCAGAAGGCAAAGCGGTAGCGCACATAGTTTTCAAGCGGCTGCTGCGCCAGTTCCAGCAACACAAAGTACGCCTGCGACGCCTGCCACACCGGATGGATCAGCAGCCCCGGCCCGCCCTGATAGAAGACCGATGCCAGCTTTTTGAACTCGTCGTAGGCACCCTTCCCCGCAAAAACGCTTCGCCCTCCATCACGCGGTAGCTCATTCCGAGATCCTGCATCCCGTAGCGCCCGAACGGCACCTTCGCCACTGCCACCTGCCGCTTGAACGAGATGGTGTAGGTCTCCGGGTTGTGCGGCCAGACATAATCCTTGTATCGCATCGGTGCAAGGTTCATCCTCCGCCCCTTTCTCAGTAAAATAAAAATCCGCCGTCGTATCGGCGCGCGTCGCGCTCTAAGCTCAGTGAAAACGACTCCGTCTCACGCACCTCCTGCTCCTGCGCGAGTGAAAAGTCATTTTTCCCTCGCGCTGCCGCCGCGCTCGCCCCGTCGCGGCCGTCCGCGCTCAGGAGCTTTCTTATCCATCGGACGCATTGTCCGCGCTCTCGGCCTCCCTCGCCGCGCAGAAGCGCAGCGTTCGCCGCCGCAGCGCCCGCCAAATCGGCAGAAAACGCCGTCTCCCTCTCCGAGCCATCATCTTCTTGCGTCGCACCCAGCCCGAGCTTTTGCCCAAGCCGCACCGCCGCCGTCTCCACCGGATCATCCGCTGCTTCTGCCACAGTTTCCGCGCCGCCGCTCATCTCCGCATCCTGCGCCGTGGCTTCCTCTTCCGAAAGCTGCGCCTCCGCCGCCTTTTTCTGCGCCGTCCCCTCCGGCACAAGGGAGAGGCGCTTTTTCAGCGCCTCTTCCCGCGCGCGCCACAGCTCTGCGCCTCTTTGCAGCGCCCATTCGATGTAATTCAAGGTTTTCGCCCCTCCTTCATGCGGATAAAGCGCGCCATATCAAAGCTCGCGTTGCCGCCGCCTGCGGTTTCGCTGAGCTTTGCGCCGCAAATGCTGCACCGTGCCTCCTCCGCGCGCGTCCGGCACTCGGGGCACAGCCGCTCCATCGCCTCCTCGCGGTCGAGCATCTCGTGCACAAGGCAATAGAGGTAGTCCGCGTCCGTCATCTCCTGAGCGCGCTTTTCGCTCGGCAGCGCGCCAGCATATCGGAGCACGCGCCATTTCAGCCGTTCGTAGGGCGCGTGCTCCATGCTTTTTTTAGCGCTTCCACCTTCTCGCGCCCGTCCTCGCTCGACGGGTTCTCCGCCCCGTCAAGCAGCGCGTAGCACCGCACCAGCTCGTTGATCTCGCCGACACTCAGCGCATTTTCAACGTCCTCCGCGCTTGCAAAGGCCGCCTCTCCGCCCTCCGTCAGGCTTCTTTTGAGCAGCGCCGCGTTCGCGCGCAACGCACGCTCTTCTTCGTCGGCGCAGTCAAGCTGCGCGATCTCGCGCCGCAGCGAGAGCGTCTCGCGGGCCGAAAGCAGCCGCATCGCGCACGTTCTCTCCCCGATGCGCACCGTCTTCTCCCGCTCGCGCCCCAAAAAGTTCAGCAGAAGCTCGTCCATCAGCTTGCGATCTCCATGCGCTTACGCGCGATGATCGTCACCTTCTCCGCCGCCGGGTCGCCAAGCTTGCCCGCCTCTTCAATGCTGCTCCAGCGGCACTGCGAGTAGATGATGCGCTTGTCCGGCTTGCAGATCACAAGCGAAAAGTCATTCAGATCATAGAAGTTGATGCCGTCGCTGATGGCTCATCCGTCGCGTACAGGCGGCTCAACTCCAGCGTGTACTTGTTCGCGCCCGCGATCGTCGCCACCGGCTCGTTTTCGCCAAAGGCCTCGATCTCGCGGCTCGTGCGCGTCGCTCTCGTCGTGTAGCTCTGCACCACCGCCACCTTTTTGCCGTCGACTTCGAGATAGATGTCGCTGCTCAGCGGCAATACCGTATTCGCCATATTTTTCCTCCTTACACCGTGATGTGCGCCGTCAGATAGATGCGGTTCAGCCCGTGCGCCACCGTAAAGCTGAATTCCACCAGGCACACCGTCGGGTCGCTCTTGAGCGCGCTCACCAGCACCTCGCCGTAGCTGTCCACGATCTCGCGGCTCTTCATCTCCTCGAGCTCCAGCACCACCTGCGAGCGGATGGCCCCGCGGCTCTGCGCGGTGTTCTTGCTTCTGGCAAAGCGCGTAGCAGCGCGCTGCGGATCGTCGGGATGACCTCATCCACGATCAAAATGGTCGTCAGCTCGCGCCACGTCGTGTCCGCCGCCCCGCCGCTCGAAGTCTTCGTCGTGATACCTCGCACCGGCGAGGAAACGCCGCCCACCGTCTCGATCGGCGTCGACGCCGCCGCGCACCAGCTGGTCGATCTCATTGTCACTCAGTCTCTTGCCCGCCGCGCCGAAAAGCGTCAGCTCCGCGCCGTTGATAGGCACGGACGGGTCGGTGTTTCCCGCGATCACCGCCGCCACCGCCGCCGCGGCAAACACCGCGCTCATCGTACCGCCGTCGTCCGATGCGATATCCGGTCCCACCAGCACTACGCGCTCGCTGTTGACAGCCTTCGCGCGGTTCACCATCTGCGCGACCGTCTCTTCCGAACCACCGATGACCGCGATGCGCTCGCGTCTCGCCGCCGAGGCATCCTCTGCCGCCGTTTTGAGGAGCAGATGCACGCTCTGCGCCGCGCTGTCGCACACCATCACGCCGACATCTTCCTCATCAGAGAGCGCCGCAAACGCGCTCGCGTAGTCCTTCTCTTCACTCTCGTCCTTGCCCACGGCCACAGCCTTCACTGCACCCGCACCGTTGGCGAAGAGGAATCTGAGCAGCGTGCTCATGCCATACACGCCGCTCGCATCCTCCCGAATACGCTCTTTCCCTCTTCATACGAGGTGATGAGCTCCACCTTATTGGCCGTCCCCTTCGTCGCCACTGCTGCCGCGCCGATCGTCTTCGCCGCAGCGCTCGCGCTCACCACGCTCGATGCGTCGTAGGACGAATACACGCCCGGCCGCTCATGGATCGTACTATTCACGTTCTTTCACCGTGCCTTTCAATACAAAATCGGTAAACACCTTCTCATCCTCCGCCGCCTCCGCGACAAAGTACGCCGCATATTTCGCGCTCGCGTCCAGCCGGAACATGCCCGTCGTCTTGTCCCAGCCGGTCTTGCCCCACTGGAGCGATCCGAGCTTCAGCCCCTCCGGCAGCGCCGTCATCAGTGCCTGCGTCACCGCCTCCGCCGCTTTTTCGCAGCCCGCCGCGCCAGCGTCCTCGGCGCATACACCTCGATGAGCAGCGTCAGCAGCATTTTTCTCCCGTAGACAGATACCGTCTCCTGCGTCGCCACGTCGACCTTTTCTCCCAGATACTGGCCGCGCCGCTCTCCTCGATCACCGTCTCCTTCGTGCCGACCGCCGCCACCGCGGTCGCATACCGCTTGAGCTGTTCTTCGCTGTAACTCTCGATCGCCGCGCACCCCGCCGCCTTGATCGCCGCGGCCACCGCGCGCTTCACCTGTCCGACCGCCGTCATGCCTCTTCCTCCTTCGGATGCAGCATCGCCCAGTAGTAGGCGATCTCCTCACCCACGTAAAACGGCCCCGCCGCGCGCACGACGTACCGCCTCTCTCCGCACTGCACAAAGTCGCCCATCGCGACCGCAACGTCCGCCGGGCCCAGGTACCGCCAGCACTGCTCGTCGACCGCGCCCAGCGCCGTCACAGAGAACGGCTCCTCGCCGTTCTCCCTCTTCACAAGCTGCAAAAATGCCTTCGTCTCCGCCGTCTCTCCGCCGTGCAGCACCGAAACGCTCATGCCGTAGCGCGCGAATGCCTCACTCAGCGCCCGCTTCACGTCTCCACCCCGCGGAAGCAGAACCCGCCGTCCGTCGTATACGGGCGCATCAGCGCCCACGCCTGCTCGCGCAGCAGCGACAGCCTTTTGCTCCCCTCATCGGACGAACACTTCGTCACTGTCAGGTCGCCCGCGCGCAGGGAGGAAAACTCCTCCCCACCCGCTCTCGCGCTCTCCAGCGCGGCCGCCGCCAACCACGACGCCGCGCAGATAAACGCGCTCTCGCAGTCCTCCTTGGCGACGCCCTCTTTCAGCGCGCGCACAAGGCTCTCCTCCTGCGCCGTGCAGATCATTCGGAGCATGCTCTTCTCGCTCTCGTCCGCCTTGCTCAGCGCACACGCGATCGAAAAGATCTGCTCGCTCATGCTCTCCGCCATTCGCTCTTCCTCCTTACTTTTTACTGTAAGGACAGCACCTTCGAGGCCTCCTGATACGCTTGCAAAGCCGGAAATGCTCGTGATGGCCGCGCGCTCCAGCTGGCGGTCGATGAGCTTGTCGTACTCGACCAGCACCTCACTGCCACAGATGCGCTCGAGCGCATAGTTCTTGTCAAGGCCGATGATCTTGCCCGCGGGCATTGCGCTCGTGCGCAGGAGCTTCGCACCCAGCGGGGTCGCGAGCGTGCCCGTGCCCTGGAAGTTGAGGCCCGTCAGCGGGTTCTGGAACTCCGAGAGCTTGAGCATCGCGAGCATCATGTCGCTGCCCATCAGCATCGTGTTCATCGTATAGGGGTCAAACTGCGACCAGAAGCTCAGCAGCGCGTCATAGCTCAGCGTGCCCTTCGTGCCGCCGATGCCGCCATCGCCGATGGTATAGCTTGTTGCCGCATTGTTGTTGCCGTCGCCGTTCATCAAAACGTCGATGGCGTCCTTTAAGTGCATGCGCGCGATGTACGCGCCGATCTGGCGCAGCGTCACAGAGAAGAGATCCAGTCGCTGGAAGCGGATAGCCTCATAGGACGCGACCAGCATTCTGCCGCGCTTGTGGAGCTTCACGAGATTTTCCTGCGTGCGGATGCTGGTCGTCGGGATGCCCGCGCCCTCCTCCACGCGCTTGAGCTCCTTGTCGTCATCCGTCGGAACGGACGCGATAGAGCGGTAGTCCATGCCGTCAAAATTCGTCACGGTCGCAGTGATGTCGGGCAGGATGTCGCTTTCCATACCCTGGCGCACCACGCGGGAGACGAACTCCGGGAACAGCACGGACGATTCGCTCGTATGGAAAAACTTTTCCACCATGTCGCTGCCCGCGCCCTTGACGTGGATATCAAAGCGCTTGAGCTGGCGCTGAAAGGCGTCCAGCCCCTCGAGCGCCGTGCCCTTGTAGTTCTCGCTCGGGTCGAGCGATTCGAGCACCTTCAGAAAACTTCTGCCGCTTTGACCGTACATGCCCTTTTCGAGCTTCACATTTTCATACTGATAAGCCATTTGTCCTTCTCCTCCTTAAAGCTTGATGACGGCCTTGTCCGCCGCGCTGTCCACGCTCAGCACAAGATAGCTGCTGCCGCTCTGGTTCTCGCCCGGCTTGCTCACGCCGCCCGAGCCGTCCGCCACCAGCTCAGCGTAGCCCACCGCAGGTGCCGTGCCGCTGTACTTCACGCTCGCAAGGCCGCCGAGCTGCACCGTGCAGGCCTTGCCGTCATGTGCGACGGCACGCACCACGCCGCAGAAGCCGTCGCCCGCCGTGCACTTGCCCACCGTACCGTTCGCGCTCACCTTCACAATGTCGCCCTCGCTGACCGCGCCGCAAACAAACGTTGCGCACCACTCGCCGATGCCCTCATAAGAAATGCTCATACCGTTCCTCCTTGATCTGTTGTTCTATCCAAAAAGCGCCGCTGCTTTTTGTTCCTTTTCACACGCGAAAGTCGCTCTCGTCCTCCGCCGCTTTCGTCTTCTCGCCGTAAGTGAGCTGCGTGCGCAGCCCCAGCTTTTTCGCCATCTTCCCGCGATACAGCTTCTCCATCTCCTTGAGCTCGCTCTCGTCGAGCTTTTCCGCGAGCTTTTCAATGGCCTCGCCATCCGCCTCCTGCTCGCACACGAGCATCAGCCGCTTCACCTCGCCGCGCAGCTCACTCAAGTAGCGCTTACCGACCTCCGCCTGCTTTTCAAGGCTTTCAAGCTCCCTCTGGTTCGCTCTTGACCCGCGCCGCTTGACGAGCGTCTTGAGCGTGCCCGCGTCCTCTCCGCCGCAGCGCTTCAAAACGCCCGCTCTCGCTGCGCCGGCACCGCTACAAAGCTCCACTCATACGCGTCCTGCGCGTTCACAAGCTCCGCGCAGCACACCTTGCCGCCGTACACCTCGCCCTTTTTGTGCGCGCAGGTGTTGATGTCCTCACCACAGATGGAGCACACGCACCTTTCCACGCTGCACCCCACGCTCACTTCCTTTTTGATGCCGCCCTCGATCTGCGCGATCAGCGCGTCGTTCTCGCCGCCGCGCAGCATATACGCATAGCCCTTGAGATAGCAGCGCCCCTCGCCCTGCGAGCAAACGCCCTCTTCCTCCACGATCTCCGTGCGGTAGATGCGCGCCGCCTGCCCCTTCGCCGTCCACTCGTGGTCAAAAATGCCGCTTTTGCCCACAAACAGCTCCGCGAGCTCTTCGAGCGTCGCGCGCGGAAAGCGCTCGCCGTCCCGGTCCACCTCGTTGTCGCACAGCCGCACGGCAAAGGTGTAGACTCGTCCTCTTTGAGCGCGCGCTTCGTGAACTGATTGATGATCGCCAGTTCCTCGCGCGTCACCATGCTGTTTTTGAGCCCATTGCTCTCTTTTCTCACTTCCATGCTCATTTCCCCTCCGCTTCATCATTTTCCTGCCTGAGCTTTCGCGCCTGCTGCAAGTAGAGTGCCGCTTTGGCCTCCTCCACCTCATCCTGCAGGTTGATGTCCTCCCAGTCCACCACCGCACGGCAGCCGTAGCCGTGCATCCTAAGCCACAGCGTACAGACGCGCTCGATGACCGGTTCGAGCGTGCGCCGCAGCGCCGTGATCTCGCTTGTCAGCATATCCGCCTGCTGCGAGCTCATCCGCTCGGTCGACGACCAGCTCAGCCCCAGCATAAACGGCGGCAGCCCCGTCTTCGCCACCAGCTGCTCTAAGATCTGCCGTACCGGCGTCTCGCTGTCGAGGATCTGGTTGTCCGCGCCGATGGCCTTGATCGACACGTCGCCCACCGATACAAGTCGCGCACGCCTGCCGTTTCTGCCTCCTGCATCGCCCGCGACCATTCCTCGGCGATCTGCTCGGCGCGCTCCTGTGCCGCCCCGCGGTCGAGCTCGCGTCCTGCGGCTTATAGGTCACCGCAAAGCGCACATTGCCGCAGCGGTCCCAGTTCTTTCCCATCGCGTCGTAAATTTTCAGCAGCAGCCCCGTTAAGTACGGCATCGAGCGCAGCATCGAAACGCCGTAAGGGTGCCCCGCTTCGGGGTTGAGCGGTGTAAAGAGCAGTAGGTCCTGATACTCGAGCGGCACGCTGCGCCCGCCGCCATCCACACCGCACAGGCAGAATTCGAGCGGATTGTCCCCCTCGCGCACCTCCACCTGCGAAACGTCCGCGCACAGCACCGCCGCGATCTCGCGTCCTTCCGCGTCCGGTACGATCTCGCCCACCGCGCGCCCGCAGGTCAAAAGCGAATCGAGGTAACAGTCCAAAAAGGCGTTGATGCCTCTCTGCCCTCTGCCCACCGGCACCTCGCACAAAAAGCGCTGCAAGCCCTGCTCCGCCCGCTCGTTGCCGCATGCCACGCGCACGCCGCCCGTCAGCCGGATCAGCTTGCAGATGGCCGCGTCCACCACCGGCACCGCCTCGCGCACCTCGCGGTAAAGCGCTGTCTCCCCGTCCAGCAGCGGCACATAGCTCTCAAGCCGTCCGAATGTACTGCGTCCGCCGCTGCGCAGCTGCACGGCGGTCTCGCCGCCCGTGCTTCTCTCCTTCTGCCAGGGTACTTTCATCCTGTCCTCTCCTTTTCCGTTTTGTTCATCGCGCCGCGCGCTCCACCGCGCGCATCGCAATGCCGCCTCCGCGTTCCTTTTTCGCGATCGACACGGCAAAATACCGCATCTCATCCATCGCGTGATCTCTCTCCTTTTTCGGCCGGTCTCTTCCCGTTCCGCCGTCCTCCCAGCAATACGCCGCGATCTCGCTAAGGCAGCTCTCGCAGCCTCGCAGATCACGATCTTTCGCTGCTTCAATAGGTTCGCCGTCACGCGGATGCCGTCCGCCACATCGTTGTCCGCCCTGCTCACAGGGAATCCCTCGCGCCGCAGCGCCTCAATAAAGCTCGCCGCCGACGGGTCGACGATCACCTTTTCCACTGTCTCCCCCGCCGCAAACTTTTTAAGGTCCGCCACATACTCCGTGTCCGTCTTCTGCCGCCCCTCTCTGCGCGAATCGAAGTAATACTCCCGCGCCCGGTACCACACCCCGTCCTTGAGCGCCCACAGGCCAAAACTCGTCGGATTCACCGTCCCGTAGTCGATGGAGATCCTCACCCGCTCCCACGGCTTTTCCGGCACGCGAGCGCAATACTCCTGCGGCGTAAAGAAGTCATAGATGAGCCCTTCGCCGCCGTCCACTCGCCCAGGATGAACCGCCGGTAAAATGTCCCGCTGTATGCCTTTTCGTACCGCGCCCGAATGCGCGGCGAGAGCGACGGATTGTCGTCCATCGTAAAGTGCAGATACAGCGCCCCGCGCTCCCCTCGTCGTATCCGCCGAAGAGGTAAAAGCGGTTTTCCCGTCCTCCGCTTCGCACGATCACTAAATTCTCGCTCCGCTTCTCCTCGCAGTGAAAGCCAGCGCCGTCACCTTCGGTAAAATCTCATGCAACACGTTGCGCCGCAGCGACACGATCGTCTTCCCGCACAGCGCAAACTGCTCGCCGCTAAAGCGCCGCATCGCCCACAGGAAAAAGCCCATCCCCATCGACAGCGTCTTTCCGCTTCGCACCGCCCCGTCGCAGATGATCGCGTCGTACTCTTGGTACCTTGGATTCGCCCACCAGGTCATTGCCGTCTTCTGCTTGGCGGAAAACTGCTTCACGCCCGCCAATCGTCCTTCTCCTCTCCCGCCTGCTCCAGCGCCTGCAAGAACTCCGCTGCCTCGTCCGCGTCTCCGCCGCCCAGCATGTCATAGAGCGCGCTGAGCGCCTTTACCCGGTCGACGAACTTGACCTCCACCGTGCCGTTGCCGTTTCTCTTGAACTCCGCTACCGCCGACAAGTCCATCTTTCGGATGAGCTGCGCCGTCGGCTCGCTCAGATACGTCAGCTCCACCCCGCGGTTCACCCGTCCGAACGCGATCTCCTTAAGCGCCTCGATCACATCCTCGCGCCCCAGCTCCTTTTTCTCCATCGTGTCCCCCCATTTTGTTTTCTCTTTTCACCCGAACCCCGCCGCACCCGTTTTGTTGCACAGTCGTATGCACGCGTGCAAAATTTTGCGCGCAAAAAAAATGCCGCAGTACCTGCGGCAGACGAAAAAGAGGGGGCATCTCTTTTTCAAAAAGAGATGCCCTCCCTTAAACCCTCCCAGAGAAAATTTCACGTTGGTAGCCTCTGGCTCGAATGGTCTTTATGCCTCCGGAATGAAAATGCCTGCCAGGCGATGGTGCTAAACGACTTGGTTTGCTCCTATCTCCGCTGCCGCTCTGCCCATCTTGTAGAAGTACAGCCTAATTTCCGTCTACCTCCAGTCTCCACAATGCGGCGAGCGCCAGCGATGCCGCATTCCGCAGGCACTCTGCCGCCAAACTACCGTCACTCGCGCCTCACGATAGTAAGGCGCGGTTGCAAGACGTAACGAAACGTAGGGATTCATGCGAAGCCATGTACACCGCACCCACACTGCGCAGCGCGTGCAGTCATTCAAGCCCAAAGCTGCCAATGTGCGGGGTCAAGGGGCAAGGCCCCTTGCGTTCTCTTGGGGGATTTTAAAAGGGGGGCTCTCTCACTCGTCGAGAGATGGCCCCTTACTTTCGATCGACCCCCCTTAGTCCGG
>ENA-OQIO01000710-OQIO01000710.1-human-gut-metagenome-genome-assembly--contig:-NODE-710-length-17196-cov-8.291171_pt1 | contig 17196 bp, 16 predicted proteins | sample MGYA00242573_ERZ504737 | MGnify/ENA primary metagenome ERZ504737 (study PRJEB26092, sample SAMD00036203) | human gut metagenome | host: Homo sapiens | study: EMG produced TPA metagenomics assembly of...
TCGAGGCTTTCCAAGAACGGCCACGAAGTTCACGGTTGTCAGCGGTTTCAATATTCCGCTGGCGCTGACGCTCGCTATGAGCCCCGCCCCATCAAGGGTGCCGAGCTCGCGGCCTCATCAACGAGGCCCGCACCGGTCTGACCAACCCCAACGCACCGGTCGAGGCCGTCGCGGCTCCCGCCAAGAAGGCCAAGGCGTCCCGTCACAGCTCCGGTCCCGCCAAGATCGTCCTCGCACGTCTTGACTACCGTCTGCTGCACGGCCAGGTCGTCTTTACCTGGACCACCAAGGTTCAGGCCGAGCGCATCATCGTCGTCGACAACGCTGCCGCCAACGATGAGATCAAGAAGGGCGCTCTTAAGCTGGCCAAGCCCCAGGGCGTGCGCCTGAACGTCTTCACCGTCGAGCGTGCCCTCGCCAAGATGGACAAGCTCAACACCCTCGGCGAGCGCGTCATGTTTGTCTTTGGCAACACTGCGAGATGCTGCAGTTCTGCCAGGGTTACAAGCTCGACGCCATCAACCTGGGCGCCACCGCCAACCACGACGGTGCCGATCAGATTGGCGGCAAGGACAGCTCCGTCTTCTTCGACGCCACCCAGAAGGCCGACGTCAACCAGCTGCTCGACATGGGCATTAAGCTCTACGTCCAGCAGACCCCTACGTATCAGAGCGTCGACATCGACGCCAAGCTGTAATCAACCAGGCTTTTGCCTGACTGAAAGGAGAAGGGTATGAATACGTTCATCAGTGCGGTGCTCGTCGGCCTCGTCGGCGTGTTCTGCATGTGGGACTCCCGCCTGCTCGGTCGTCTTAACTTCGAGCAGCCCCTCGTTGGCGCTACGCTCGTCGGTCTGCTGCTGGGCGATGTGCCCACCGGTCTTGCCGTCGGTGCCGCCGTCGAGCTCGTGTCCATGGGCCTGGTGCAGGTCGGCGCCGCCGTTCCGCCCGATATGGTCCTGGGCGGCATCGTGGCCGCTGCCTTTGCGTGCCTGACCGATGCTTCCGCCGAGACCGCCATGACGATCGCCATCCCGGTCGCCGTCCTGGGTCAGCTCCTCGGCATCGTGTTCCGTTCCATCATCGCCGTCCTCACCCATGTGGCAGATAACGCGATTGATAACGGAAAGTTCAAGACCGCCTACCGTATGCACATCTGCGCCGGCTCCGGTTTGTACGCCATCATGTACTTCCTGCCGATCTTCCTCGCCGTCTTTGTTGGCACCGACCTGGTTCAGGCCATCGTCAACATGGTTCCCGAGTGGCTGTCCACTGGTCTTAACGTTTCGACCAAGATCATGACCGCCTACGGCTTGGCCCTGCTGCTCACCATGATGATCAAGAAGGGTATGACTCCGTTCCTGTTCATCGGTTTCCTGCTCGCCGCTTACCTCAACCTGTCCGTCATCGCGGTCGCTCTGATCGGTGTGTGCCTGGCTGTCGTCTTCATGGGCTTCAAGTTCAACGGTTCCCATGCAGCCGCAGGTGTCGATTCCGACTACGATCCGCTCGAAGACGACGAAGACTAAGGAGGAACACACTATGGCAACCGCAACCAAGGACGTGTCCCTGAACAAGAAGGTCAGCCAGTTCTTCTGGCGCTCCTGGGCCATCCAGGCCTCTTGGAACTACGAGCGTCAGATGAACATGGGCTTCCTCTACGGTATGGTTCCCACGCTCGATCGCCTCTATCCGGACGAGTCCGACCCCAAGCAGCTTGCTGCTAAGAAAGAGGCTTACCACCGTCACATGGCGTTCTACAACTGCACCCCGCAGACGAGCGCTTTCATCCTGGCCTCGCCGCCTCCATGGAGGAAGAGTACGCCAAGGATCCCGAGAACTTCAACCCCGATTCGATTAACGCGGTCAAGACCTCCCTTATGGGCCCGCTTTCCGGCATCGGTGACTCCTTCTTCCAGGGCACCATCCGCGTTATCGCCTTTGGCTTGGGCGTTCAGCTGGCTCAGCAGGGCTCCATCATGGGCCCGATCCTGGCCCTTCTCATCTCCATCGTCCCCTCCGTGCTGATTACTTGGTTCGCAGCCAAGATGGGCTATCAGGGCGGCCACGAGTACCTGAGCAAGCTTCAGGGCGGCGACCTCATGGAGAAGCTCATGTATGTCTGCGGCATCGTGGTCTTATGTCCGTGGGCGGCATGATCGCCACGCTGATCGGCGCCACCACCCCGCTGCAGTTCGCTGACGGCACCGTCGTTATCCAGGACATCCTGGACGGCATGATGCCCCAGATGATCTCCCTTGGCCTCACCGGCCTTATGTACTGGCTTATCAAGAAGAACGTCAACACCGGTTGCTTCTCGTGATCGCCATTGTGGGCGGCATCGCCCTCTCCGCGGTCGGCATCCTGGCCTAGTCGCGACTAAGCGCCTAACCGCTTTCCCCCGGGGGCCTGCCTGGCATCCCATACCCCAGGCAGGCTTCCATCCCTAAATGTGTCAAAGGGCAGTCCCTTTGACACATCCTCAACGGACCGGCGACTCGGTCCAAATCACGGTAACCCTGCGAGCGCCCGGCAATGTGGCGCCGCAAAAATTGAAAGGAATGTGTCAGATGTACGAGATCGACCTTAACCTCCCTAAGCAGATCGTCGCTGACGTCCTGTCCAACCACGAGATCCACAGTGTCGCCTTCGTCGGCTGCGGCGCTTCCATGTCCGACCTTTACCCCGCCAAGTACTTCCTGGCCAACAACACGGACAAGCTGAACGTTCAGATCTTCACCGCTAACGAGTTCAACTACGACACGCCCTCCTGGGTCAACGAGCACACCTTCGTGATCACCTGCTCCCTCGGTGGCTCCACGCCCGAGACCGTCGAGGCCAACAAGACCGCCAAGAAGCACAACTGCCCGGTCGTCTCCCTCACCAACAAGGCTGGCTCCGCTCTGACCGTCGACGCCGACCACGTCATCGTTCACGGCTTCCACGCCAACTACGCTGCCAAGTGCGAGAAGCCCGGCTATGCCATCGCTCTTGCTGTCGAGATCCTTCAGCAGACCGAGGGTTATGACCACTACGAGGACATGATCACCGGCCTCACCAACGTCTTTGAGCTCTGCGAGAACGCTGCTCAGTCCTGCAAGAAGCTCGCCAAGAAGTTCGCCGAGGACTTCAAGGACGACAAGATGATCTACTTCATGGCTTCCGGTGCCTCCGAGAAGATGGCTTATTCTCACGCCGCCTTCCTGTTCACCGAGATGCAGTGGATCGACGCCGCCGCCTACAACACCGGTGAGTACTTCCACGGCCCGTTCGAGGTTTCCACCGAGGGTAAGCCCTACGTCTTCTTCATGTCCGATGGCGCTACCCGTCCGATGGACGCCCGCGCCCTCACCTTCCTTAAGCGCATGGGCGCCAAGGTCGCTCTGATCGACTCCAAGGACTACGGCCTGGCTGACGCCGTGCCCGCGAGCGTCGTCACCTACTTCAACCCGCTGCTGCACCTCGCCGTTATGCGCGAGTACGGCAACCAGATCGCCGAGGCCCGTCAGCACCCGCTGACCATGCGTCGCTACATGTGGAAGCTTTCCTACTAATCACAAGTAAGTAGACCTTACGGGTTGATTGAGAGGGGATGGGGTTTGCGCCCTGTCCCCTTTTTTGCTCTGGGGAGGGCGTGTCTGCCGCGTCATAAAACCCCAGATAAAACCTACCAAAATAAACCTGTCCCTTTTTGGCAGGTGGGAGGAGATGCGTATGATCAAGGCAGTGCTGTTTGATATGGACGGCGTGCTGGTCGATACCGAGTGGTTCTACAACCGTCGCCGCGTGGCGTTTATGGAGGAGAAGGGGTTCCACTTTGACGAGATCCCCGATCTTTCGGGGTCTAACGAGCCCGCCATTTGGAAGGCGCTGGTGCCCGACGATATTGAGCTGCGCGAGCGCCTGCGCGTGGAGTACAAGCAGGTCTACAGCCCGGACCACCCCGTTCCGTATGCCGATCTGCTCAACGAGCAGACGGAGCCGGTGATGCGTGAGCTGCACGAGCGCGGCGTGAAGTGTGCCATCGCGAGCTCGTCCTATCGCGAGCTCATTGACGAGCTGGTAGAGATTGCCGGTATCGCCGACGTGCTGGACTACACCATCAGCGGTCACGAGTGCAGTGCGTTTAAGCCCGACCCCGAGATCTACCTGCGTGCCATGGAGGCGCTGGGGGTGGAGCCTGCCGAGTGCCTGGTTATCGAGGATTCGCCTTTGGGCATCGAGGCCGGCAAGCGCTCCGGCGCCCGAGTCCTGGCGCTGCGTCCGCACGAGGGCGTCAACCTGGACCAGTCCGCCGCCGACACCATCATCGACAACCTGACCGACATTTTGGCCGCTTTGTAGTGTCAATCCGCCGCGAGAAGCACTGGTTCACGCGTCATTTGCTGCGGATTGGCTTAATTTGGCATCAATTTAGATCCGTTTGGCTTCGATTCGGGCTAAGTGAGTAGACTTTTTGGCGCAGGCCGAGCACAAAACATATCTTCCTTTGTAAAACCGCAGGTCACAGAGGTGGCTATTTTTGGGTGTGCTCGGCAGATCGTAAAAAGTCTACTCACTTGGAATTTTTCCCTTTGGTCGTGGGGGTTGCTGGTCCCGTTTTGGTCGTCGAGAGAGGGTGAATTAAAGCGCCTCCTCTCGCTCCATGCTACAATCGCGGGCATGCCCCACAACTACATCTGCCTTCGAAGGGAGCCTACGTGGCGAACGCCATCGAACAGCTCACGGACCGCGTGCTCGTGCTCGGCCGCCTCACCATCGTTCGCCGTGCCATTACTGCCGTGGCGGTCACCATTTCCGCCGTTCTCCAGACATTTCTGATCCAGGCGTTCATTCAACCCGCCGACCTGCTTCCGAGTGGTCTTACCGGCGTCGCGGTCCTGCTCGATCGCGTTACCTCGCTCGGCGGCGTTCGAATCGACATCTCGCTCGGCATGCTCGCGCTCAACATCCCCGTGGCGCTCCTATGCTGGAGCGGCATTAGCAAACGCTTCGTCATCTTCTCGATGATGCAGGTCGTGCTCTCGTCGCTGTTCCTCAACATCTTTCACTTTCCCCGTTTTTGGGCGACAAGATCATGCTCATCATTTTTGGCGGCGTGGTCTCGGGTCTGGGCGCTGCCATCGCGCTCAAGTCCGGTGCGTCCACCGGCGGCACCGACTTTATCGCGCTGTGGGTCTCCAACCACACGGGCAAGACTATCTGGGGCGTCATCTTTGGTTTCAACTGCTTTATCCTGGCGATTTTTGGCTTTATGTTTGGTTGGGACAACGCGGCGTACTCTATCGTGTTCCAGTTTATTTCGACCAAGACCATCGACAGTTTCTATCGTCGCTACGACCGCGTGACGCTGCAGATCACGACGCGCAAGGCGGACGAGGTCATGACCGCCTATGTTGACCATTTTCAGCACGGCATTAGCTGCGCCGAGGTCATCGGCGGATACAGCCGCGAAAAGATGTACCTGCTGCACGCCGTTGTCTCGACCTACGAGAGCCAGGACATTATCAAGCTGGTGTGCGACATTGATTCCGGTGCCGTGATCAATGTGTTTCACACGCTCAACTTTGTGGGCGGCTGGTGGGGCGGTCATGTCGACGAGCCCATGCCCACGGCCGTACCTGATCCCGACAAGCCCGCGCGCATGGCCAGCAGGCAGGCGCGCCTCAGCGAGCAGGACAGCCTGCAGCAGGACGACGGCAGGTAGGGTATTGGCATTTTGCCGGCCTGGCGCAACCCTTCCGTATGAGCCCTCGAAAGCCTCGCTGCTTTCGAGGGGCTTTCGTTTTCCCAGATAAAACCTACCAAAATGAAGCTGTCGCTTTTTGGTAGGGAGGGTGTATCGTTTTATCATTATGAGGTAACATGAAACTAGACGTTATATACGTATTAGTTATTTCGATATTTCGATAAGAGTGATCAGATATGCCCGCGCCCAAAAATGCACCGCTTTACCAGCAGATTTACGACGAGATCAAGGATGCGATCGAGAAAGGTGTTTATGCACCCAAGGAGCGTATTCCGTCCGAGCTTGAGCTAGCCGAGCAGTACGACGTGAGCCGCATTACGGTGCGCCGCGCCGTCGAGGAGCTGTGCTCCGATGGCTACCTGGTTAAGCAGCAGGGCCGTGGTACCTTTGTCTCCACGCCGCACATCAATCGTCAGTTCCACGCTTCGACGCTGCAGACGTTTACCGCGCTGTGTGCCAGCAACGGCATGAAGGCGGGCGCGCATGTGGTCGATCGCCAGATTGTGCCGGCACGTCAAAACGAGATGGAGTTCTTTGGCCTGCAGAAGGACGCGCTGCTGCTGCATATTAAGCGCGTGCGTACAGCCGACGGCGAGCCCATCTTTGAGGAGAACATCTTTGTGCCGTTTGACGCCTACCGTGAGCTGTTGACGGCCGATCTTGAGGACAAGTCGATTTTTGCCGAGGTCGAGCGTGTTGGCGGAACGCCGATTGTCTCGGTTGGCTACCGCACGGTCGAGGCCGTTCGTGCCAATACCGAGCAGGCAGCCGAGTTGGGCATTGCTCCGCACGATCCGCTGCTCAACCTGCGTGCCAGCTTTACCGGTCCCAATGGCGAGCCGGTCCTGATGGGTAAGCAGTACTACGTGGGATCGCGCTACGTTATGGTCATGTAGGGTTGGTTCCGCCGTTCTGACGAACGGCGGATCGGTCGACGCTGCTCCTTTGGTTACGCGGTTTTACCAAACCGCGTAACGGCTCGACGCTGCAAACGCCCCTAAGCGGCAATCTGCAGAATGAGCGTGGAAAATATTCCGTTTTTGGCTTGGTGACGGGCTCAAAGTGGGAGATTATCCACGCTCATCCTGAAAGTGTCCAAAAATCCACGCTCGTTCGCCTTGGATTACGTTGCCCGTGGCCGATGGCGGCGCGGCACCGGTCCGCGTGGCGGCGTATAATCGGCGGCAGATGACTTGGACGTTAGGAAACCATGACCGATAGCATGCAGCAGATGGCGCTCGACACGCTCGGCGCCTATTTTGGCTACACCTCGTTTCGCCCGGGACAGGACCGCATGGTCGATGCAATCCTTGCCGGTCGCGATGCGTTGGGTGTTATGCCACGGGCGCCGGCAAGTCCATTTGCTACCAGGTGCCCGCGCTCATGCTGCCCGGCATCACCTTTGTGGTGAGTCCGCTGCTGTCGCTTATGGAGGACCAGACCCGTGCGTTGCTCGCGGCGGGTGCGCGACCCAGCTATCTCAACTCCAGCCTTACCCCGGCCCAGCAAAACACCGTGCTCAAGCGGGCGCGCGAGGGCCGCTATCAGCTTATGTACGTGGCGCCCGAGCGCTTGCTTGAGCCGCGTTTTTTGGCCTTTGCGCAGGAAGCTGCGGCCGAAGGCGGCATCGGCGTGCCGCTCGTGGCCATTGACGAGGCCCACTGCGTGAGCCAATGGGGCCAGGATTTCCGCCCCGCCTACCTGCAGATTCGCGAGTTCATCGATTCCCTGCCGCAGCGCCCTATCGTGGCAGCCTTTACCGCTACGGCGACCGAGCGTGTGCGCGCGGACATTCAGCAGATGCTCGGCCTGCAAAACCCCGCGACGGTGGTGACGGGCTTCGATCGCAAGAACCTCTACTTTGGTTGCGAGGAGATGGGCGACAAGGCCAAGACCGCCTGGGTGCGCGACTATGTGATTGCGCATTCGGGCGAGAGCGGCATCGTGTATTGCTCGACCCGCAAGACGGTCGATGCGCTGGCAGGCGAGCTTGCCGAGGCGCTGGCCCCAGCGGCATTCGCGTGGGTCGCTACCATGCCGGCATGGGCAACGACGCCCGCCGCCAGAGCCAGCGTGCCTTTATCGACGACGACATTCAGGTGATGGTTGCCACCAACGCCTTTGGCATGGGCATCGACAAGCCCAACGTGCGCTACGTGATCCACAACAACGTGCCCGAGAGCATCGAGGCATACTACCAAGAGGCGGGCCGCGCCGGCCGTGATGGCGACCCGGCAAGCTGCCACTTGCTGTGGAACGGTAACGATTTTCGCATGCGCCGCTTTTTAATCGACCGCGGCGATGCCGCCGATGAGGCACTCGACGACGAGCAGCGCGCGTGGGCGCTCCAGAACCGCTACCGTCTGCTCAGCCAGATGGAGGGCTACTGCAATACCACCGGCTGCCTGCGCGAATATATGTTGCGCTACTTTGGCGACGAGGCCGCGGCCGAGCATGCTGCCGCGGCTGGTGCGGGCGCACCGCCACGGACGAGGCCGAGGGCTGCGGCAACTGCAGCAACTGCCTCACGCAGTTCGAGGTCGAGGACGTCACCGATATGGCCCGCGCCGCTGTGCGCTATGTGGCCACGCGACCCATGCGCTTTGGCAAGTCGCTCATCGCCGACGTGCTCCACGGCGGCAACACCGAGCGCATTCGCCAGATGCATCTGGACGAGGACCGCGGCTATGGTGAGCTGTCGAGCGAATCGGTCGGGCGCATCAAGGACATCATCGGCCAGCTGTGCGGCCGCGGTTACTTGGCCGCCTCGCAGGGGCAGTACCCGGTCGTGGGGCTGGGCCCGCGTGCCGCCGAGGTCGAGGATGAGGCGTTTGCCTTTACCGTTAAGCGTCGTGCGTCCAAGCACAAGGCCTCGGCCCGTGCCCGCCGCGCGGTGGATCTGCTGCGTGAGGAGGCCGAGCTAGATCAGCGCCCGCGCGTGGGTGACGATGCCGAGCTGTTCGAGCGCCTGCGTGCCCTGCGCAAGGAGATTTCGACCGAGCTGGAGATGGCGCCGTACATGGTCTTCTCTGACAAGGCCCTGCGCGGCCTGTGCCGCCTACGACCTCAGACACGCGACGAGCTTATCCAGGTCAACGGTATTGGCGAGAAAAAGGCCGATGCCTTTGGCGAGAGTTTATGGCGGCGATTGAAGAGTTTGAGTCCGAGCATGCACGGGATGGAGCGTAATGATGGCATCCGACGATAAAACCGAGCGCACTGAGGTGTCCGCCGTGCCGCTGTACCAGCAGGTTATGGACGACCTAAAGGGCGAGATCGCGCGCGGCGTGTACGCATCCGGCTCGCGCATTCCTTCCGAGATGGAGCTCGCGAAGTACTACGGCGTGGGACGCATCACCGTGCGCCGCGCCGTCGAGGAGCTGTCGCGCGCGGGGTATCTCAACCGCCAGCAGGGGAGGGGCACGTTTGTGTGTGCGCCCAAGCTCAAACGCAAGATTGTCCAGAAGGGTGACGTTCAGAGCTTTTCCGAGGGTTGCGCCGCCAACGACATGGTGGCCGGAGCACGCCTGGTGTCGCGCACGGTGGTTGCGGCGACGCGCGAGGACGCGGCGTTTTTTGGTGTGGAACCCGGCTGCGAGCTCATCGTTGTCGAGCGCGTGCGCACGGCAGACGGCGTGCCCGTCATGCTCGAGAACAACGCCTTTGTGCTGGCCGACCATCCCTATCTGCAGACGCTTGCCGACAAGGACCTCACGGACAATTCCATCTTTGCGCTCGTTGCCGAGCATTCGGGCCGCGCGCCGCTCAAGTCCGACCCCTGTACGGTGGAGATTGCGCTTGCCGATGCTCAGGCGGCCTCGCTGCTGGAGGTGCCGGTCGGCGAGCCGCTCTTCTATATGGAGGCGTACTTTACCGATGCGGACGAGCGGCCCTTGCTGCTCGGACGCCAAAAGATCGTGGGCTCGCGCTACGTGTTCGACATCTAACGTCCACAGATAGAACAACATAGAACAAGTTTGGTGAAATGACTTCACGTGCATCGTCGTGCGTGCTATAAATAGGACAACATAGAACGACAGCAGGTACGAGCTGCCGTCGTCCAAAGCCGCCACACAAGGAGGAACATCACCGTGAACGCACACGATCTGGTTCAGGAAATTATCGAGCGCAAGGGCAAGATTGAGAACGTCTTTTGGATCGCCTGCGGCGGTTCGATGATCGACCTGATGCCGGCCAACGAGCTACTCAAGCGCGAGGCCACCACGTTTACCTCGACGGTCTACACGGCACGCGAGTTTTGCCTGATGGCTCCCAAGAGTCTTGGCGAGAAGTCACTCGTCATCGCCTGCAGCCACAGCGGCAACACGCAGGAGGTCGTCGACGGCTGCGAGATGGCGCTGGCCGCCGGCGCCGAGGTTGTCGCCCTCACCGACTGCGAGGGCTCCAAGATCGATAACGGCAAGTGGACCACCTGGGTCTATCCGTGGGGCGAAGGCGTGCCGCAGGCCGAGGTGCCGCAGGGCATCGGCGCCTGATGGCTGCCGAGCTGCTCGACCAGCAAGAGGGTTACGAGGCGCTTGCCGACATGTACGCCGGCCTTAAGCAGATGGATGCGCTGCTGCCCGCTGCCCGCGAGAAGGTCAACGCCGAGCTAGGCGCCCGTTTTGCCGAGCTCTGCCAGCAGCACAAGTTCTTCTATATCCTGGGTTCCGGCCCCAACTTTAGCCAGACCTACGCCATGGCCATCTGCTCGCTCATGGAGATGCAGTGGCAGCACTGCTGTTACATCCACTCCGGCGAGTATTTCCACGGCCCGTTCGAGGCCACCGAGCCCGGCGTGTTCTATTTCGTGCAGCTCGGATCGGGCGAGTGCCGCCCCATGGAGGAGCGCGCGCTTGCATTCCTCAACACGCACACCGATACGGTCATGGTGCTCGATGCGCTCGAGTACGGCGTGGGCGAGGTGCCCGCCAGCGTGCGTTCGTTCCTGGAGCCGATCTTCTTCTATGCGATGAGCTGCGAGTTGCGCGCCGCCCGCGGCAGGGTGTTCGACCACAGCCCCGAGGTCCGTCGCTACATGGGTATCGAGCAGTACTAATCGAGCGGTATTAAGTTACCGGGATAACAACTTCTCACGTCGGGGCCTACGCTAAGCGCAGGCCCTGTTTGCGTTGCGATGACCGGTTTTGTTTGTCGAAAAACGAAGTCAAATACTTTTCCCGAGAAGTGAACGACCTATTTTGGACCTCGAAGCATCGACACTTTTTGGCGCCAAAACCGCAGGAAAATCTCAATGAAACTGCAGGAAATGGCTCCCATAAAGTGTCGATGCTCCGGGGGCTCGATTTTGCTCGTTCACTTCTCGGGGAAAGTATTAGACCTAAATGTGCGAGCGTGTTGCATGAGTCGAAAAGCGGGCTGCGCCGGGGATTTCCGGCGCAGCCCGCTTAGTATCGCGCTTAGATTCGTAAGGTTGCGGCAGCAGCGGCCTACTTTGCGTCGTAGGCCTCGGCGTCCCACCAGTCGAGCTGGGCGATGTTGTCGCGAATGTGCTGGCAGCTCTTGTGGAAGCCCTCGAGCTCGTACTCGGACAGGTCCAGCGTGTAGACCTCCTCGACGCCTCGGCGCCGATCACGCACGGCAGGGAGGTGAAGATGCCCTCCTCGCCATACTGGCCGGTCATAAGCGTGGAGGCGGAAAGCACGGCGTGCTCGTTGTGAAGCACGGCGGCGCAGACGCGCGCGGCGGAGTTGGCGACGGCGTACTCGGTGCACTGCTTGCCCTGGTAGGTCACATAGCCGCCCTTGCGTGCAAGCTCCTCGACCTCCATGTGGTCGAAGGCGTACTTGTCGGGGTTCTCGGCCTGAAGTTCATTAAGGCTCTTGCCGGCGATGGCCGCGGCCTTAAAGGCTGCAAGCTGGCTAAAGCCGTGCTCGCCGATCATATAGGCGTCGATGGACTTGGGGCTCACGCCGACCTTCTTGGAGATCTCGGTGCGCAGGCGGGCGGAGTCCAGGCCGCAGCCCGAGCCGATGATCTTCTTGGGATCGTAGCCGGTCAGGTGCCACAACTCGGTGCACACGACGTCGCAGGGGTTGGAGATGCTCACGAAGATGCCGTCAAAGCCGGCGTCGACGATGCGCTTGGCAAAGGTGCGGGCGGCATCGGTGGTAAAGAACAGCTCGCCGTCGCGGTTGCCGGCGGCCAGCGCGACCTTGCCGGCGGCGTTGACGATGACGTCGCAGCAGGCCAGCTCCTCGTAGTGGTCGTAGCAATTGACGATCTTGGTGTTGTACGGGACAAACGAAAGGGAGTCACGCAGGTCCTGGACCTCGGACGTAACCTTGGCCTCGTTGATATCGCACAGGTACAGCTCGTCGGCAATGCCCTGCATAAGCAGGCTGTTGGCGACATGTGCTCCTACGTGGCCCTGGCCGACCACACCGATCTTACGCGTCTGGTACATATACGTATCCTTTCGGCCGAGTTTTTCGCGTCGAACCATTGTAGCGTCCAGCTGCCACTTTGCTAGACTAAAGCGCCGTAGATTTTTGGGACATGCCTTAATCTCTACTTTTGGAGTGATTTGGACCACTGGTGGTGTCTCGGGGCGATGCACTCGCGCGGATGGGGCCGGTCGTTGTACCATAGCTGCAACTGACTCGTAAGGAGCATCCATGCCCATTCGCATCCCCGACGCCCTCCCTGCCGCCGCGCAGCTCGAGAGCGAGAACATCTTTGTCATGACCGAGTACCGCGCGCTGCACCAGGACATCCGTCCGCTGCGCGTGCTCATCCTCAACCTCATGCCCACCAAGATTGCCACCGAGACGCAGATCATGCGCAAGCTCTCCAACACGCCGCTGCAGGTGGAGGTGGACCTGCTGCGCACCAAAACGCACGAGGCCACGCACGTGAGCGCCGGCCACCTGGAGACGTTCTATCGCACGTTCGACGACATCCGCGATATCCACTACGACGGCCTGATCATCACGGGCGCGCCGGTGGAGCAGATGCCGTTCGAGGAGGTCGACTACTGGCCCGAGCTCTGCCAGATCATGGATTGGTCCACCACGCACGTGCACTCTACGCTGCATATTTGTTGGGGCGCGCAGGCCGGTCTGTACCATCATTACGGCATCCAGAAGCATGACCTGCCGGCAAAGGCGAGCGGCGTGTTTGAGCATTATCTGGTGAAGCCGCAAAGCCCGTTGGTTCGCGGCTTTGACGACCGTTTCTATGCTGTGCATTCGCGCAACACCGATGTGCGTCGCGAGGACGTGGAGGCCGAGCCGCAGCTTGAGGTCGTGGCCGTGTCCGACGAGGTGGGCCTGTACATCGTCAAGTCGACCGACAGCCGTCGCTTCTTTGTCTTTGGCCACCCTGAGTACGATACCGATACGCTGCGCCTGGAGTACGAGCGCGACGTGAAGCGCGGGCTCAACCCTCAGGTGCCGGCGCATTACTTCCCGGGCGACGATCCCACCGCCGAGCCGCGCAACGTCTGGCGCAGCCAGGCTCAGCTGTTCTACACCAACTGGCTCAACTACTACGTCTACCAGACCACGCCCTACGACCTGGCCCGCGCCGGCGAGGAGCACTAGGCTGCGGCCGTGGCTGCGACTGTGGCTGTGCTCACGGCATGACGAGCGTGGATTATCGGACACGCGAGCGTGGATTTTCGGACGTTTACAAATCGAGCGTGGATAATCTCCACTTTTGGCTTGAAACTAGGCTCAAAACGGGAGATTATCCACGCTCATTTTTTATATGTAGATGCCGATGGCTCGGCTAAGAGACGGTGCGTGCAGAGGCAAAGTCGCATTTGGCGTGGTCTTGAATCTCGACGGGTTTTTCTTTCTGATAATCCGATGGACCAAGGCGCCAAATTGTGGAGACAGGGACCTCTCGACAACCGCCCTACCTGCAGATATAAGTCATCAGCCTAAAACGCCCAAAACCGTCAAGCATTTGGTCAGCGCCTGGACAGCATTTGGTCAGACTTCGCATGAAACCGTCTGGTACGTTTGCGCCGTTCCAAGAGTTGGGAGGCGACATGGGAAACATGACGGCGAATCAAAGGCTTACAAGTCACATTAAAGCATGTGAACAGCAGATGAGCTGCGTGTACGCACGCACGACGGCGGAGGCAAAGCAGATTGAGCGGCGGGTGGCGGCGGGAAGTCTAGAGGCGGTCATGCCGGGGCTGTATGCGCGTCCGGATTATTGGTCCGAGCTCAAGTTTCGGCAGCGTTATCTGCATCGGGTGCGGGCCCTTGCGCAAAAGCATCCCGACTGGACGTTTTGCTCCTATACGGCGGCTGTTATCTATGGTCTTTCGGTTTCGCATGCCAATTTGACGCACATCCATATCGCCGCGGCGTCGGCGCAATCGACGACGCCCGGCTCTCAGGTGATTCGCCATCGTTATGCTCGTCAAACACGGGCAATCCAGATGGATATTGCCGTGACCGATATCGATCAAACGATTACGGATTGCCTGGTCGATGCGTCGTTTGTCGAGGGACTGATCATTGCGGACTCGGCGCTTCATGAGCAGCTGTTGTCGAAGGAGCATCTCGTTGAGGCAATCAACAAGCTTGGCTTAAATCGTCGCGGTGTTGTGACGGCGCGAAGTGTTGCGCGGTGTGCCGATGGCCTATCGGAAAGCGGTGGCGAGTCCAAGGCGCGTGCTCTGATGATTGAGCGCGGCTGGCAGACGCCGGAGCTGCAAGTTGAGCTGTTCGACCAGTTGAGCCGGGACGGCCGTATCGCGTTGACTACTTGTGGCGTGTGGGCGACCAGCTGATTATCGGTGAGTTCGACGGATTCGTTAAAAGTGAGAAGGCGGCGGAGGAGGGTAGGCTCGCAAAGGCGCAATTTGATGAGCGCCAGCGCGAGTCAAGGCTTTCGCTGCTTGATAACTGCAAGATCGTGCGCTTGTGCTGGGATGATCTAAGGGACCCGTCAAAGCTCGATCGCAAACTCAAAGTTGCCGGCGTGCCGCGTGCGTGTTGAGGCGGTTGCAGGACGTTGAGCCGCACGAGCGTGGAAATCCGGACACACGAGCGTGGATAATCTCCCACTTTTGGCTCGTAAGGGGGCTCAAAGTGGGAGATTTTCCACGCTCATCTTGCGGGTGCGATACAGCGGCGATCAGGCGCTGATGATGTGGGGCAGCGGCAGGTCGTGGGCGTCGGTGGGAATGTGGTCGACACGCTGCTCGTCAAAGGCGATGCCGATGATTTGACATGCGGGCGAGAGCGTGGGCAGGTAGCGATCATAGCAGCCGCCGCCGTAGCCCAGGCGCGCGCCGGCGCGGTCGAAGGCTACGAGCGGCACGACGACCATGTCGAGAGCTTCGGCAGGCACGATAGGGAAGCGGTCGCTGTCGATGTCCACGGCCGCGAAGGTCCGCGTGGGGTGGGCGATAAACGGAGCCGAGGACGCATCGCCGGCGGCAACTGCCCGCATGCACATGCGCTGGCCACAAGCCATGGCGTCTGTTGCCGAGAGCATGCACGGATAGGCCACGCGCCAGCCACGCGCGACGGCCGCGGCGGCAAACGCGGCTGGGTCGACCTCGGAACCCATGGCGGCATAGACGGCAACGGTGCGTTGGCCCGCAGTGTCGCTGGACTCCATCAGCTCAACAAGCCGCGCGCATACAACAGCGGACTTTGCCGCCCGCACATCCAAATCAATAGCATTGCGCCGGGCAATCACCGTCCGCCGCAACTCAGCTTTATCCATCCCAGCCTCATCTCCCAAGCCTGCCAAAAAGGGACAGGTTTATTTTGGCAGCTTTTATCTGGGCAAACGCGATATGGGCAGTAAAGTCACCGCAAATATGCCTGTGAACTGCGCCCTTCGTGGTTGTTTGGGCCTGTGCGTTAATGCTATAACGCTGCAGCGATCGCCTCAGTCACAAACTTATTGAGTGACTCACCCTTCTTTGCCGCTGCCAGCGCTGCTTGCTTGTGGAGCTCAGAGCCCGTTCTTACGTTGAACGAGCCCTTAAAAGCCCGCTCGGGTTCCTTGCCCTTCTCGGCGCAAAACTCAAGGTAATCGTCGACGGCGTCGTGGAAGCACTGCTCCACTTCTTTAACCGTGGAGCCTTCAAATACGATTGCGTCTCTAATGCCGGTGACCATACCTGTTAGCACATGCTGTTCGGCATCGAACTCGACTGGGGCGAAATAACCCTTGTATGCCAAAACGTTACTCATGACTACCTCCGACATCTTGCAGAAATCGAACGATGTTTCGAATGGTCCCCGCTGTCAATTCGTCAGATGGATGTGGCGCGTGCATTACGAACATCCTGCCATCTGATGGCCTGTAGAAGCGAGCGCGCGATCCGGATGTCTTGCCTTTGTTGTCCATTTCAAAGCCATATGAAGCCATGACTTTTAAAAAATCGGTATACCGATACGTCGAAGGGCAGCTAAGCAGTTGGGCGATGAGTTTATCGGTCCGAGCATCCCGCCTCACATTTTGCAACTATATCTTAGTTGCAATTTAAGTCCGATGCAAACACCCTTGCTATAGAACATGTGTACGTATAGAACAAGTGTTCGAACCAACGCAAAGGCACCTGCCTTCGTGGGGGTTTGCTGGGGGCGGGTGTCTACAGCGGTTTGTCTCGATCTGTAACAGTAACTCGCAAAATCGGACCCAGATGTTACAGATCGAGACAAAGGGTCGGCGCCATTCGGAAACGTCTCGATCTGTAACATCTGGAGCCAATATTGCCGCCTAGATGTTACAGATCGAGACAAACTGGTGGGACGGGGTGAGCTGCCCCGCCCAAGCAGCGGCAAAAGAAAAGGTAGATTTTCAGGCATGTCCCAAAAATCTACCTTTGCTGTGCGTTAGCCCATCAGGTCGACGACGCTAAAGCCGGCATTGCTCTTGGCGATGACGTCTCGGCCGCCAAAGACACAGGTTGGCGACTCGGCTGCGATGCGCGTCACGTCGGCGCCGAGCGAGCGAAGCTCACCGGGCGTGGCGGCGAGCATCTGGGAGCGGCGCTCCTCGCGCGCATGCGGATCGAGCCCGGCCAGGTAGGTCGTGTTGCGGCGCTTGGTGAGCGCGTACGGCTTTACCGGCGCGTCCATGCCGCTCACGCAGCTCACGATAAAGCCCTCAAAGGCGGACTCGTCGGGTTCAAAGCTGCCGAGCCATTCGCCTGCGCGCGCCACGCGCTCAATCGAGGGGTCGATTGCCGGGTCGCGGTAGGTGTAGAACGCCGCCTGACGCTCGCCGGCCGCGCGGAATCCGCAGCCGTACGCGCCGCCCTTCACGCGGATCTCGTTCCACAGGTAGTCGTAGGAGAGCGCGTTGGCGGCAACCGCCCAGGCGCCCGTCACGTCAATGCTCAGGCGGCGCGGATCGCACGCGCTTGCCGCAAAGCAGATGTCGCTGGGGATGACAAAGGCTCGTGGCGGTCGCACGGCGCCGGCACCACGAGCGCGTCGCGGCCGG
>ENA-OQIO01000711-OQIO01000711.1-human-gut-metagenome-genome-assembly--contig:-NODE-711-length-17192-cov-4.724524_pt1 | contig 17192 bp, 15 predicted proteins | sample MGYA00242573_ERZ504737 | MGnify/ENA primary metagenome ERZ504737 (study PRJEB26092, sample SAMD00036203) | human gut metagenome | host: Homo sapiens | study: EMG produced TPA metagenomics assembly of...
CAATCTTTACTTTTATAAATCTTCTTTAATTAATTTGATTTCTTTCTCTGCGCCAGGTTGCTAAGTGCAACTGCTGCAATGATAATAAAACCATTTACCATCTTCTGCTGTGCAGATGAAAGGTTTGCAAGAATCAAAGCATTGCTGATCATTCCCATAAGAATAGATCCTGCAAGAGCTCCAATCATAGAACCACTTCCACCTGCCATAGATGCTCCACCGAGAACAACCGATGCGATTACAGACATTTCGTCACCGTCACCAAAGGAATATCTTCCTGACTGCATACGTCCTGCATACAGAACACCTGCAAAAGCAGAAAGTGCTCCGGATAACATAAAGACATACATCTTGATTCTCTGTACTTTTATTCCTGAATACTGAGCAGCCATCTGATTTCCACCTGTTGCCAGAGTATGTTTTCCAAATGGTGTTCTGTTGAAAAGTATATAACCTAAAATGTAGAATAAAATAGTCCAAAGGATCAGAACAGAAATAGGTCCCACAAATCCTGTACCGAATATAGTATTAAATACTGTATTTGAAATCGGCACTGCCTCTGTATTTGTAATCCACATTGCTGCACCTCGGATCACCTGCATCATTCCCAAAGTAGCAAGGAAAGCAGGAAGTCCTAATCTGGTCACAAGCAAACCATTAATGACACCTACTGCGACACCAAAAATCAGGGCAACAATAAGAGCAAGGAAAATATTGTTGGTAGACTTTAAAACCAGAGCCACTAACATGGCACTCATTGCTGTGTTAGAACCAACTGTCAGGTCAATCTGGCCTGCACTTAACACAAACACACCGGCTACTGACATAATTGAGATCATAGCTGTCTGTCTTAAAATGTTTAAAAGGTTCTGTGTGCTGGCGAAACCGTTATCTCTTAATGTAATTGCGAAGAATACAAATACAACTGCCAGAACGATATACACCATATATTTGCTCATCTGTATTTTTTTATTATTTCCTCTGGATTGCATGTTGCAGTTCCTCCTCTTTCATAAGTTCTTTGCGGCCTATTCTTCCTGTGATCTTTCCATCAAAAATTGTTATGATGTCATCACAGATTGCCATCATTTCTGCTAATTCGGATGAAGCAAAAATTACTGCGCCACCCTTATCCGCAAACTCTCTGATAATAGATATGATCTCACCTTTCGCAACGATATCAACACCTGCTGTAGGCTCATCAAACATAAAAATTTTAGGATTGGAATTTAACCATTTTGCAATAACAATCTTCTGCTGGTTTCCACCTGAGAGCAGCCTGATCTCCTGATTCATATTGTCGGCTACAACTCCCAGATCCTGGATATTTTTTTCAACGATATCATGTGCTGCCTTATCATCATTAAATATCCCATTTTTTACCAACTGGGCAGAAATCGGAAGAATAGCATTTTCTTTAATGGTATGCGAAAGTACCAATCCTTCTTTTCTTCTGTCTTCCGGAACCAGTGCAAAACCACAGGCTACTGCATCGGAAGGATTTTTGATTTCAACTTTTTTACCTTCCAGTTCAATACTTCCACTTACAGCCTTTCTAAGACCAAACAGAGTTCCATGATTTCCGTTCTGCCGGCTCCCATCAGACCGGCCAGACCAAGAATCTGGCCGGGTTTGATGCTAAAGTTGATATCATCGATTTTGTCATTAATTTTTAAATGTTTTACAGTAAGAAGATCCTCTGCGTTGCAATCATACTCTCTGGGAACATACTCAAACTTTGTTTCTTTTGCTTCATTTCCCATCATTTGAGCTACGATCTCTTCCATTGTCAGATTTTCTACTTTTTCTGTAATTACCTTTTTCCCATCTCGAATAACTGTTACTCTGTCACATATTTCAAGTATTTCGTTCATTCTGTGAGAAATATAAACCATGGATACGCCTTCTTCTTTCAGCTGACGGATCATCTTAAATAAGAACTCCGTTTCTGAATCAGATAAAGCTGCAGATGGCTCATCAAAAACTAAAATAGATGCATTCTTGGAAACGGCTTTGGCAATTTCTACCATCTGACACAAACCAACACTCAGTTCTGAAACCGGTGTACCCGGATCTAAATCCAGACCTAATCGTTTTAAAACCTTCTCTGTTTCCTGTTTCATCAATTTAACATCTCGCATACCATGCTTTTTCAGCTCATATCCCAGAAATATATTTTCTGCGATCGTCAGGCTCGGAACCAGGGACATCTCCTGGAAAATCATAGCGATTCCATTTTCTTTTGCATCATTTGTGCTTTTAATTTCTTTTTCTTCACCCTTTATGATGATTTTTCCACTGTCTTTTGTGTAAACACCGGTCATAATCTTCATCAGAGTGGATTTTCCGGCTCCATTACCGCCAACAAGAGCATGCACTTCACCTTTTGCAAGATCAAAATCAACGCCTTTTAATACGTTTACTGCACCAAAAGATTTTACAATCTGCTCCATTTTTAAAATGCTTTGGCTCATTTTGTTCCCCCTATCTATTATTTGAAATTGTCTTACTCTACATAAGCTTCTTTTAACCAGTCTGGTGTTTCAACATGATATACATCTGTATATGCTTCCAGTACATTCTCATGAGTAACTGTTTCAGCAGGAACAGCTACATAAGAAGGTGTTTCTTCGCCAAGAAGTGCCAATGCTGCCAGTTTTGCCTCTGCAACACCCTGATCATATGGCATCTGAGCACCACCACCTGCAATATTTCCGGATGCGATCTCACGCGCTACGTTATTACCAAGGTCATTACATGCCAGAGTAACTTTTCCTTCCATACCAGCTGCTCTTACAGCGGAAAGAACACCTTCCATAGGCACATCCCAGCTTGCATAAATACCATCAATGTTCGGGAACTGTGTAAGAATAGCATCTCCCTGTTCAGCACAGCCGGATTCATCTGTGAAGCCCTGCTCTGTTACAATTTCAATATCCGGATAATTTTTCATTGCATCGCGGAAACCTTCATCACGCTGGTTTGTAGGAGCAAAGTTTGCATCATAGTAAACCATTGCAACTTTTCCTTTTCCGCCTAAAGCATCTCCAAGAACAGTTCCTGATGCATATCCATTACCATAGTTATCTGCAGATACAACGCTTACATAGTCTTTTCCTGCTTCCAGACCATCAGCTCTCTGATCCATGAAAACAATTTTAATACCAGCTGCTGCTGCCTGTTTGTAAGCATCTGCTGTTGCAGTAGCATCTGTAGGAATTGAAACGAGAATATCAGGTTTTTTTGCCATAACTGTTTCAATATTAGATACCTGTGTTTCTGCTGAGAAGTTAGCATCTGTTACAGCCACAATTTCAATACCAAGTTCTCCAAAAGTATCTTCCAGTCCCTTCTGCTGAGAAGTTGACCAGTCGTTTCCGCCATAGTGCAGACAGATTGCAGCTGTATATCCGCCTTCTTTGATCTGTGCGATCTGATCATCTGTCAGTTCAATAGTGGAGGCATCTACTGCCGCTTCACCATCCGGTCCCACAGAACGGATTTCTGCAGCCTGTACATTCCCTGCTAATGCCATTGTTAATAAAGTAGCTGTTGCAAGCATTCCTACTAATTTTTTTTTCATTTTGTTATCCCCCAATTAAAATTTAAAATAATAAACCTTTTAAGTATTCATAAGACTGTTTACAATCCGCAACCGGATCATTTGGCCATGCATCACATTCTACTAACCAGTCTCCATCATAGCCTTTGCTCTTTACATATTCGATGACACCTTTGTTATCAACATTTCCTGTTCCAAGAGGTGCAAATGTACCATTATCATGGAGATCTTTCAGATGAATGAAAGCAATTCTGTCATAGTATTTTTTGATAAAGGTTAACGGATCATAACCGCCGGCTTTTAAGTGTGCCAGGTCCGGGCAGACCTTGATATCAGATGCTGCAAAGAGTGCATCGATCTCTTCCGGTTTCTCAGCGATAGATCCAAGATGAGGATGGAAACATGCTACAAGTCCATACTCTTCTGTAATTTCCATTGCTTTTGAAAGGCCTTTTGCGAGAAGTTCCACATCACCCGGCTGGATTCCTTTTCCTCTGATAGCACCACCACAGATTACAAAGTATTTGACGCCAACCTTTGCTGCCATTTCAGCAACTGCTCTTAAGTGAACCATTTCGTCTTCCAATGCGTCCTGATAAATGAAATTTGCTCCTACACAAACACTCATCATATCCGCACCGTATTTGGCCAGCATATCAATTAACACCTGTGGATCATCCGCATAATTTGTAAGATTGCCTTCCAGAACTTCGATACTCTTAAATCCAATCTTGGTAATCTGCTCTAATGTAGCCTCATCATCTGTCATTGTTACGTAACGAATATCCTTCACACTAGTTACTCCACCGCCGGCACCAACAAGTGGTCCAAAAGCATTTGTCATATACCCAATTTTCATTTCTGCACCCTATACCTTTCGTTTTTCTATATTTTTCTGATTGGTTAAATTTACGTAAATTTATTGTAGCTTTACTATATCATTTATTCTATTTGCTGTCAATCCTAAGGTTGGCATTATCATTCACTTCGGCACTTTTCACATTTATCCCCTTTTGTTTTTGTTTATTTTTCTATATTTAACTATATTTTTCTCGTAGACAAAAAAACAGGATCTGACATTCTATTTTCACATATCTAATAGAAGTCGATCCTGTTTCTATTTTTCTATAATCGTCTTATATTTTTCTATATTTCATTCAGGCAAGTCCAGTTTAAAGCCTGTTTAATCTCTTCAGGCAAAGGCTCTTTATACGATTTCTGCCAGACTTTCTGCAGATTATACCGATCCACATACACCGGTTCCACGCCAATATAGGACGGCACTACTTCGTCCAGAAGAGCTTTCACTGCAACAGTCGCAACTGCCTCTCCCTGTTCGTACGGCATCTGTGCACTGATTGCTTTTACCATTCCGCCCTTAGCCAGGTTTAATGCAATGTTATATTCCAGGTCACCGGTTGATACAATAACATCTTCTCTTCCCATATCTGTCAGAGCATTCAATACATATTTTGCCGGTGCATCCCAGGAAACATAAATTCCCTCGATCTGAGGATGTTCCTCTAACATTTGTTTGGTTAGTTCATATGTTTCTTCTGCCTTGACAAAGGTTTTCGTATCACAGATTTTTAATTCTGGAAATTCTTCCACAATAATCTGCTCTGCAGCACTGTCTCTTTGCCTGGTGGCATAAAAATCTTCTGACTGATGTTTCATCATGCCCACATTTGTCAAATGCATTTTTCTTAAATTTTCACCAAGTCCCCGGCCAATATTTCTTCCATGAGAACGCTCATTGACAGAAATACAGCTTACATAATCATTCGCCTTGAAACCATTTGGTATATTAGACATAAATATCATTTTTGTTTTTCCACTTGCAATCTCATGATATGCCTGTGATGTGATTTTTGTGTCTGTTGGAATTGAGATCAAGATATCCGGTTCCAGAAGCTTAAGGCTTCTGAGCTGCTTTGACTGCAATTCCGGATCAAAATGAGCATTTACAACTGCAATAATCTGAATATTGAATTTATCAAATATATTGCGGATTCCTTCTTCCAGAAGCAGAGAATGGGATTTTCCTGAATAATGAAAAGACATTGCCGCAGTAAAAGTATGTCTCTGACATTCTTCCTGCTCTTCTTCTGTCAACACTAAATCTGATATATCTCCTGCCCTTTCACCAAAAGGTCCTCTTCCAATCCCGCTGGTAGAACGTCTGACGCAAAGCTGAGTGGGAAGCAAAATAGTCTTCGCTTCACTTTTTTCTGACTGCGTTTGAATTTCTTTAATTCTATCCTGAATACACGAAAAGGCCTCTTTACAAATCTGATCTACATCCTGTTTCACAGTAGTAGTCGGTGGATTTATCAGGGTTGCCCAGGAAAAATCATTAAAGCACACAACGGAAATATCTTTTGGGCACTCAATTTCATGCTCGGAAATATAATTATAAACATGATATATGGTATCCAGATTAGCCACAAAAATAGCAGATGGCTGGTGTACATCATTCAAAAGCTTATCCAGGGCAATCTTTACAGATACTTTACCTTTCAGATCATCAACAATATATTGATCCTGAATCAGAATCTGATTATCCCGCAATGCCCGTTTATACCCTTCAATCCGCTCACGATTAAATTCCCTGTCTTCACTGCCGCACAAAATCGCAATATTTTCATGTCCCGAACGAATCAGATGCATAGTCGCCTTATAAGCACCCTCTTCATTCGCAGTGCTTACCCTGTCACACGCCACACCCGGAATGCTGTTTCCAATGATCACAACAGGCACAGAAACTGAATTAAGTATTTCACTAAGTTTTTCTGTTGCTACAGAAGCAGTAACAAAAATACCCTTCATTTTTGAGGAATTAATCAAACTGCAGGTTAAAAACTCCAGCATTCCTTCACTTTCTATGCTTACACGAACCAGTTCACATCCCTGCTCCCCTGCCAATTTACGTAATTCCTGTTCAACAGAACTGTCAAAGTGGGCAAAAGGAGATGATGTAAGATAGAGATAAAACTCCGGTCCTGCATCTGCTACAATTGCTTTCTGCTCCTCCATCAGCATCTTATTTTTTTCCGCTCTTTTTCCTGCATTTTCTTTTTTACCACAAAATTTGGAGGAGTTTCTGCATTTGCAATCGCTTCTTCAACTCGTTTACGTAATTCAGGACTGACAAAACGTGTATTATTAACAACATGCGATACCGTTGCAACCGATACGCCTGCCGCATTTGCAATATCTTTAATAGTTGCCATATTTTTTCCTCTTATCATTTTATCTCTTAGCTATCATTTTTATTATAAAATGTCCTACTCAAAATAGCAACTATTATTCTGTTTACAAATTTCATAATATTTGTTACTGTTCACTCCCAATGTCATTAACTTAAGAGATTGTTGCTTGTTAAACAGGCAATGATCTCTCTGATACCTACTTGATATTTTCTAAAATATTACTTGACAAATACTCCTCAATATGCGGCGTTATTACTGATCAATCAGTAATACGCCCTTTGATTAGGCACTGTTATTTTTAATTACTTAATCAAAGGAGTATTTATTTATGAACTATTCAGATTCTATCAAAGCTATTTTACTTGCTGCTATCAATGATCTTTCCAAAACACCAGAAAAATATGCTGTCAAACCCGGAGTTGATTTTATCAGAAACAGAAAACTCGGTTTTAAAGATTATATGCTGATGTTTCTGACTATGGAAGCTGACTGTATCAGGGAAGAACTGTACCGTTTTTTCGGACGTACTATCGATGCACCTTCCAAAGCGGCTTTTTACAGACAGCGTAAAAAGATCAGGGAAGATGCTTTTCGGAATCTTCTTCTTGCTTTTAACAGGAAACTTCCTAAAAAACTATATAACGGTAAATATGAATTCTGGGCCTGTGATGGTTCTTCCTGTGATATTTTTCTTAACCCTGAAGATAAGGATACCTATTTTGAACCAAATGGTAAATCTACCAGAGGATTTAACCAGATCCATATCAATGCTATGTTTTCTTTACTTGATAAGCGTTTTACTGATATTTTAGTCCAGCCTGCCCGAAAGCGGAATGAGTATTCTGCTTTTTGTTCCATGGTTGATTCTGCAGATATCCCTGAACACTCCAAAGTCATTTTCTTTGGGGACAGAGGTTATACTTCTTACAACAACTTTGCCCATGTGATTGAAAAGGGGCAGTACTTCCTTATCCGATGTAACGATAAAAGAGCTTCCGGAATGATGGGATACCCGGTTGATACCCTGCCAGCTTTTGATGAAGATATCTCTCTTATACTGACGAGGTCTAAAGCTGTAAGCAAATATTCCAGACCTGAACTATTCTCTTCATACCGATACATTTATCAGAATGCTCCGATGGATTATCTCAATGATCAAAGAACGGAATATGACCTTGCTTTACGTTTGTTACGCGTACAGCTTGATGATGGCTCTTATGAAAACATTGCTACGAATCTTCCAGAAGAAGAGTTTAAAGCTGAAGATTTCAAAGCTCTTTATCATCTGAGATGGCAGGAGGAAAACTCTTTCCGAGATTTAAAATATTCCCTGTGTCTGAAAGCGTTTCACTCAAAAAAATATGATTATATTGTGCAGGAAGTATGGGCAAGAGTTATTCTATATAATTTCAGTTCCAGCATAATCATAAATGTAACTATTGATCGGGAAGATCGTGCTTATGAATATCAGGCGAATTATTCATCCGCGCTTAAAACATGCAGGGATTTCTTAAGGATTCACGATGGGATAACAAAGATAAATGTAGAAAGTCTGATCGCTCAAAATATTGAGCCGATCAGACCTGGAAGAACCTTTGCCCGCCAGCATAGGTTTAAACTTCCGATGAGTTTTTGTTATAGACATTAGCATTAACTCATATATTACTATATTTCATCTTTAGACAAATTTCAATGTTAAATATTGATTTTGTCTTTTTGTTATACCCGAATTTCAGCAAGACATTGCATCTTAATCCCTCAATATTCCCTTTTTTATCATAATCAAATCCTTCTGCTGATATTTTCATCAATGCAGTATTGGCAAATTGCTTAAGTTAATGACATTGGGAGTGAACAGTAACGATCTCATGTATATTTTCTCTCAAACTGCACATCCTATCTCCGAAGCTTATTCAATGTAACTGTTCAGTACTCTTGCACTACAGCAGTATTGAATAGTTATCTCAGATTTTTTCAGGAGGGTAACTCTATGACAATTCTTAAATGTTCAGCAATGACCTGTGTTTACAACAAAGAACAGCTCTGTTCAAAGGGTGATATTGACGTGACAGGCGAAAATGCTACTTCTGCAAATGAGACAAGCTGCGGCAGTTTCCGAGAGAGAACCGGCAGTTCCATGAAAGACAGCTATACAGATGACTGTGGCTGCGACAAAATCCAGATCGACTGCAAAGCCCATAACTGTACCTATAATGATAACTGCAAATGTACAGCATCCTCCATTCAGGTAGACGGCTCTAATGCACATGCATCTTCCGATACAAGATGTGACACCTTCCAGTGCCATTGTGGCGCATAATATCAACACCATGGCAACAGGATTTTCACCCGTATATCAGGATAATGAACTTCCCTGATCTGGTCAAAAAAAGAGACATGTCCATCTATATGGAATATGTCTCTTTTGTCTGTCTGTAAATTATTTCACTGCAAAACAGATAATCCTATCTGTTTCTTAAGAAATCCGGAATCTGGATATCCTTCTTCTGAACAGTGCTTGACGGAGTCTTAGATGCTCCAAATGGTGTGGCATTCATAGTTGGAAGGCTGAAGCTAGGCATGTTCATACCGCTTCCAGCTGCAGTTCCGGCTGTTGCTGTACCTGTCGTTGCTGTGGAAGAAGGTCTTCTTGCACCAAAGGAAGAAGCTGTGCTTCTTTTTCCGAAAGGGGTCTGCTGAAGGTTATCATCATTCAGACCTGTTGCGATCACTGTGATTCTGCAGTAGTCAGCAACTGTATCATCATACATGGCACCAAAGATGATGTTTGCTTCCTCACCTGTAAGCTCCTGTACATAGCTTGCGGCATCATTGGCATCCATAAGAGAAATATCTCCGGAAATATTAATGATAACATGTGTAGCACCTTTGATGGTTGTCTCAAGAAGTGGAGAAGATACGGCCTGCTGTACAGCTTCCATAGCTTTGTCGTCTCCTCTTGCTTCACCGATACCGATATGGGCAATTCCCTTGTCTGTCATTACAGTCTGAACGTCTGCAAAGTCAAGGTTAATCAGAGCCGGCAGATTGATCAGGTCTGTAATGCCCTGTACTGCCTGCTGCAGAACTTCATCAGCCTTCTTCAGAGCTTCCGGCATGGTTGTTCTGCGATCTACAACTTCCAGTAATTTATCATTCGGGATAACGATTAATGTATCCACTGCTTTCTTCAGATTCTCAATGCCTGCAAGTGCATTATTCATACGAGTTCTTGCTTCAAAACGGAAAGGTTTTGTAACAACGCCAACTGTAAGGATACCCATTTCTTTCGCTGCTGCTGCGATAACAGGTGCAGCTCCGGTTCCGGTTCCGCCTCCCATACCACAGGTAACGAATACCATATCCGCACCTTCCATTAACTGTTTTACTTCTTCAATGCTCTCCTCTGCTGCTTTCTGTCCAACCTCAGGCTGGGCTCCTGCACCAAGACCTTTGGTAATCTTCTCGCCAATCTGAAGTACAGTTGGAGCTTTGCACAGAGTTAAAGCCTGCTTATCAGTATTAACACCTACAAACTCTACTCCGCCGATGGCCTCTTCCACCATTCTGTTTACTGCATTATTTCCGGCTCCACCTACACCGATCACTATGATCTTGGCAGATGATTCAGCCTCGTTTGACATAATCTCTAACAACGTACTTCCTCCTTTATTTATACCTGATATCCTTTTCAGTGATTTATATCAAAGTTACATATAGATATATCATATATTTTTTTTGGAAATTAATCAACCATTAATTTTGTTTTTTTATACTTTTTTCACTCTTTTTCGGCAATTCCGGTAAATATGTTGTATCAGTGTACGGAGCCTTCTCTGATCTCAAAGTTTCCATATACTATCAATATCCCTCAGAATCATCCCCCTGATAATCACTGTTATCTTCTGTATAATCACCATATCCATCTGAATCATCTGAGTTTCCGTCGTCATATGATGAATCACTTTCTCCATCTTCTGAAGTTTCAGAACTCTGGTCATCTGCGGAACTTTCATCTCCTGAACCGTCTCCCGACTCATCAGATGCCGCATCCAGAGATTCCTGTGTAGGCTTCGGTCCCACATAATTACCGGATTCGTCATACTCACCTGCTCCGGTATAATCCCCTTCCTCATCATAACCGCCATTCCAGTTCTCAATTGCTTCCTCAAGAGCGGTCTTCGGTTTTGCACCTACATAATTACCATCCTCGTCATACTCGCCGTCTCCGGTATAATTGCCATCTTCATCATAACCGCCATTCCAGTTCTCAGCAGTAACTTCTTCCTGTTCCAGTTCTTCTTCAAAGGTATTGGACTCCGTAGCCACACTCTCCATATGAAGAATACCTTTTTTTCCCTGGATTTTGGGCAGAATCGCTATCACTCGGTTCATCTTCTCTTCCAGATCAGCATCTTTTCCAAGCTGAACAGTTATATCCCCATAGATGAGCTGATAGAATAGCTGCTGTCAAACTGGATATGATCGGGGATCATATCATTTTTCTGAAAGATTGTAGACAATGCTACAGCTGTATTCAGTACAGTATCTCCTTTAATATCCAGTTTCTCGTCCATCACAATGCTGTTCACCTGAATTCCGTCAAAATACGGAACCGTCTCATCTCTGTTCTGAGAACCCTCCACAAAAATGCCATTTCTGTCAAAATAAATGTAACTGTCAAGATATCGGATGCATCGACTGTTTTTTTCTCTTTTACGCTGATACAAATGGTATTTCGGTTCAGCTGGGTAACTTTAAATGCATCTACATATGCAATGTCCTCTGTATTTGTAGTGCTGTAGAGCAGTGGTGCAAGGACCGAATTGGAAGCCATCGGTCCCCGAAGCACCATATTCTTTACTTCTTCGTCTGTATAATGGGAAGTTCCCCTCACCTCAACAGTGTCTACTTTATAATAGGAAAAAAATACTATCACAGCGACCATAACTCCGGCGCTATCATACCTGCCAGCATCTTCTTCGTCCTTTTGCTCATAGGAGGTCTTTTCCCATAATTACTTTCTCTCATAAATCCTCAAATCCTCTGTCCCGGCTGCCATATTCTGCAGCCCAAAGTCCGTAAATCTTCACAGATATGCTCATAGCCCCTGCTGATAAACCCGGCTCCTGTAACACAGGTTTCTCCCTCTGCCATAAGTGCGGCAATGAGCAGGGCTGCACCACCTCTGAGATCTCCTGCCTGTACCTGTGTTCCCTTAAGAGTTTTTCCCCCTCTTATGATTGCCTGGTTTCCGCTTACGGAAATATCTGCGCCCATTTTTTCATCTGAAAAGCACTGCCAAATCTCCGGTCAAAAATATTTTCCCGTATGGTACTCTGTCCCTGCGCACCTGTCAGCACTGCCATCAACGGAGCCTGCAGATCTGTGGGAAAACCCGGATAAATTTCTGTTTCTACTAAAACAGCCGGTCTGACAGCATTCTTTCCATTGACCTCTAGTGTACCACCATTTACTTGATATTGTCCACCTATTTTCCGATATACTTCCATAAACGACCGCAACTCCTCCACAGGTACATCATGAAGAATAATCTTACTTCTTGCTGCCGCAGCCGCACACAGATAGGTACCTGCAACAATACGATCCGGAGGAATACGGTAGTCTCCGCCTTTCAGTTCATCCACTCCTCTGATCGTAATTTCACCGGTTTCTTCTCCTTCTATCAGTGCTCCCATTGTTTTCAGATATCTGCAGAGCCAGAAAACCTCCGGTTCTTTCGCACAATTATAAAGATGTGTTACACCCTTTGCAAGAACTGCTGCCAGTATTGCCTGTTGAGCAGCTCCCACACTCGATTTCGGAAACACAATATCCTGCCCTTCAAATCTGACACATTCTCCATCCAGCCTGATGCATTTTCCCGGACATCCGCGCCAAGTGCTCTCAGTGCCATAAGATGGAGATCTATTGGTCTTTTCCCGATCGTACATCCGCCCGGATACCCTATCCTGCATTTTCTGTTTCTTGCAAGCACCGCACCTGCCAGAATGATCGAAGAACGCATTCTGCCTGTATAGACTGCAGGAATTTCTGTTCCGTCTGCGCAGGAACAATCCAGATAAAGATCATGATCGTCCCACCAGGTCACTGCACCAAGACTTTTCAAAATCTCTTCCATACAGAAAACATCTGAAATTCTGGGGCATCCCCTCAGAATGCTTAGTCCTCTGTGCATCAGAGATGCGGCTATCATTGGAAGTGCTGCATTTTTAGATCCCTGTATAAAAATCTCTCCGCTGAGAGAAGCTTTACCTGTCACATGGATTTCATCCAACCTTTTGCTCCCAAAGAGTCTCTTACTTTACAGTTTATGGCTTTTTCTATTATATGTTACGTCATTCTGAAACCTGTAATTCAATTTATCCTGTCACATTTCCCAACATTCATCGCAAGTCCCATTTCCCCAAGAAGAAACACTGCCGAAGTTCCTCCATAGCTGATAAAAGGCAGCGTAATGCCTGTATTGGGGATTGTATTGGTCACCACTGCAATATTCAAAATAACCTGAAGAGCCAGATGCCCCATAATCCCGCAACAGATAAGAGCTCCGGCCAGATCTTTTGCATGCATGGCAGTCACACCCAGCCGCCACAAAAGCATTGCAAACAGAAAAATCAGAAAGATAGCTCCGGCTGCTCCCATTTCCTCACATATAATCGAAAAATCATATCATTCTGCGCTTCCGGAACAAATCCAAGTTTCTGCAGACTGTTTCCAAATCCTCTGCCGAATATTCCGCCACTGCCGATGGCATACAGTCCCTGGATCGTCTGAAATCCTTTTTCATATTTCTCCGGATTTCTCCAGATTGCAAGACGTTCCAGACGATAACTCTCTGCAGCAAGAAAAACAGCTATGAAACCTGCACCTGCGCTGCCAAGCCCGATAAATTCCAGATATCCCGGATTGGATACAAAAATCAGAATTCCACCGATACCCAGAATAATGATCGCTGTACTCAGATTATTTGAACCTACAAGACCAATGATCGGCAGCAGGGTCAATATTGTCCTGCACATAAATCCAAAGCCCCTGGTTGCTTTTTTTGTACGCTCGATCTGCCATGCAAGAAAAAGGATTACAGCAACTTTCGCAAACTCTGAAGGCTGAAAAGATAAAGGTCCAAGATTCAGCCATCTTTTTGAGCCGTTGATCTCCTGACCTACAAAAAGTACTGCGCCGGACAAAAACATTGAAATCAGATATGCCACTGGTCCCAGCCTCAGAAAAAAATGATAATCAATGGAAGAAACCATATACATTACTCCCATACCCAATGCTGTGGCAAATAACTGTTTCTTAAAATAACAGGCAGAGTCGCCGAAACGTACTCTGCCATTATATTCACTGGAGCTGAATAATACTGCCAGGCCAAAAATCACAAGCAGTACTATCAGTACCAGCATCGTCATATCTGTTTTTGATAAATCTGTCGCTCTTTTTCGCGCCATCTGTTTCTCCGCAAAATTATCTATAGCCGGTCACTGCAGCTTCGTCTTTCTCTGCCGGACAGCTATAATTCTTACTTATAGATATTCTACAGATTTCTTACATATTCCTTGAACATATCTCCACGCTGTTCATAGTTATCAAACTGTCCCCAGCTTGCACATGCGGGAGAAAGCAAAACAGCATCTCCAGGCTGTGCTTTCTCCTCACATACCTTTACTGCCTCTTTCAGATCTTCGCAGAGGATGATGTCATGGAAACCATGTTTCTCAGCAGCTTCTTTGATTTTCTCCTTTGTCTGACCGATCAGCACCAGATAACGTACCTTTCCGTCAAATGCCTCAATCCATTCATCATAACCGGACTGTTTATCATAACCGCCGCCGATCAGAAGTGTCGGACGGTTCATTGCCTGGATTCCTTTAATTGCCGCATCTGGGTTAGTTCCTTTGGAATCATTATAATATACAACGCCTTTTTTCTCTGTCACATATTCGATTCTGTGTGCAACAGCTGTAAATTCACAGATGCTCTTACGGATGCTGTCCAAGGATACTCCATCGTAGTAAGCCATTGCAACTGCGGCCATAACATTCTCAAAATTGTGTTTTCCAAGAAGCTTCAGATCTTCTGTCTTAACTACTTCGATTTCTTTTTCTCCGTCCTTCAGGATGATTTTATTTCCATCCAGATAAATTCCCTCATCCAGTTTACGTCCGCTGGAGAAAAATACCACTCGTGGAGTCAGATGTTTTCCAAACTCACGCAGAACCTCATCTTCATAATTCAGCACGCATACATCTTCTGTGCCCTGATTCTCAGTGATCAGTTCTTTCACACGTATATACTCTTCCATTGTATGATGACGGTTCAGATGGTCCTCTGTAATATTCAGGATTGCAGATACCTTTGGTGCAAACTCATCAATCGTTTCCAGCTGAAAACTGCTGATTTCTGCAACAGTTACAGAGTTTTGCTTCATCTCCAGTGCTTTGGAAGTATATGGGGTTCCGATATTGCCGACTACAAAAACAGACTCACGTGCATCCTGCATAATTTTTCCAAGAAGTGCTGTTGTAGTAGTTTTTCCGTTTGTTCCTGTGATGGCAAGCACTTCACCGTCACCTACTCTGTATGCCAGTTCCACCTCTCCCCATACCGGAAGCCCCTGCTCATAAAAACTCTTTACAAGTGGAAGATCTGTCGGCACTCCGGGGCTTAAAACTACCAGATCAAGACTGTCCTGTACTTCTTTCGGAAGTTCTCCTGCATATACATTGACCGGATATGTCCCATCTGTTTTATGTACAACTGCGTCTTTATCTGTTTCGGCATTTCCGTCATAGATAACCGGAAATGCTCCTACCTTTGCCAGAAGGTCAGATGCTCCGATTCCGCTTTTTCCGGAACCGAATACAAGTACCTTTTTTCCCTGTAATTCCATAATAATTTTCCTCCCTTTTATCAGCATAACGCTGAAATCTGCTTAGCCAAAATCTTACAGTGCCAGCAGTGCGACCATACACATAACCGCTGTAATAACTGAGAATACCGCAACTACACGTGTTTCAGACCATCCGCATAACTCAAATGATGATGGATCGGTGCCATCTTAAAAATACGCTTTCCATGTGTTGCCTTGAAATAAGTTACCTGAATGATAACGGAAAGTACTTCTATCAGATAGATCAGACCCACGATCAGGATAAATAACGGCATCTGCATCACATAAGCCGTACCTGCAACAAAACCACCCAGTGCCAGAGAACCTGTGTCTCCCATAAACACTTTTGCCGGATATACATTAAATAGCAAAAATCCCATCAGACCTCCCACAACTGCACCTGTGATCGGCTCGATCCCCGATTTCATTCCAATAGAAACTACTGTAAAAAATACTGCAACGATCAGAGTCACACTGGAAGCAAGACCATCCAGACCATCCGTAAAATTAACTCCATTCACAGTACCGATCACAGCAAAGAAAAGAACCGGAACTGCCAACCATCCAAGATTCAGGAAATGTCCGCTCCAGAATGGGATTCTCATAGTCAGTGAGATATCTGTATACTTAACAATATAAAATACAAAAATCGCAGTCAGAACTACCTGAAGTAAAAATTTCTGCCATGGCAGCAGTCCGTCTGAGCGTTTCAGCACAACCTTCAGATAATCATCCAGAAATCCGATAATTCCAAATCCAAGAGTCAGGAACAGTACCGGAATGATCTTCGGATAATCCCCTACATAAAATAATGCAGTTATCGCTGTGGCGATCAGAAAGATCACTCCACCCATTGTAGGTGTTCCTGCTTTCTTTAAATGGGACTGTACACCCTCTGTTCTTTCTGTCTGGCCCATCTTCAGTCTCCGAAGAAAAGGAATGATGACCGGTCCTAATACAACGCTGATTGCAAAAGAAATCAGCACAGGGATTACAACTTGAAATTCCATCTTACACCTCGTTCATTCTTTCGTTTTTTCCTGAAAGTTTTTTACTTTCAGATTTCTTTTAGTATAAGGCTTTTTTGCTTATTTATCAACCCTGCCTGCGGAATTTCCCTAATTGCCTTCTGCAGAAAAATCAGAAACATCACTTTTTTCAATTCCAAGATATGGCAGGATATTCTCAAAAATACCACGTATCACAGGTGCAGCTACTGTCCCTCCATAATAGATTCCTTTCGGATCATGAATAATACACAGTCCCAGTATCTGCGGATCTTCTGCAGGTGCAAATCCCAAAAAAGAGGAAATATAACGATTTGCACTTCTTGGCAGTGTCTGAGAAGTGGCAGTTTTCCCACCGATGGCATATCCTTCAATTTTTGCATTTTTCCGGAGTCCCTGAGATACTACTGTTTCCAGGATTTCTCTTATTTCCTTCGAATCTCTTCAGAGACAATTCCTCCTTTACCGGTAAAATCAGTTTCTCACCTTCTGTT
>ENA-OQIO01000712-OQIO01000712.1-human-gut-metagenome-genome-assembly--contig:-NODE-712-length-17141-cov-2.733278_pt1 | contig 17141 bp, 18 predicted proteins | sample MGYA00242573_ERZ504737 | MGnify/ENA primary metagenome ERZ504737 (study PRJEB26092, sample SAMD00036203) | human gut metagenome | host: Homo sapiens | study: EMG produced TPA metagenomics assembly of...
GCTGCGGGCGGCTGCTGCCGGCTGCGGGGCCGGGGATGCGCAGTACTGGAACTGCTGCGTCGGCGCGGCCTGTGGTGCCACCGTTTGCGTTGCCTGCGCCTGAGCGGTCGGCTGTGCTTGCGCCGCCGGTTGCGGTGTGGTGGGCTGCGGGACGGTGGTTTGCGGAGCTGCCGGTGCGGCGCTATTGGGCAGCGGGACGGCAGCGGTCGGCATCTGCGGGGCCGGTGCCATGTGCGGCGCGGAAGACAGCATGGTGCCGTCATCGGATTCCGGCGCGGCCGGCGCTTGCGGTGCCGCCGCGGTCGTTTGGATGAGCGGTGAGCCGCACGAGGCGCAGAATTTAGCGCCTTCGATGGTCGGCTGACCGCAATTTGGGCATGCCATAGGTAAGCCTTTCTCCTTCTTGATGCGCGTCATATACTCCTGTGACGCGCCATGGTCCTTATTATAAAGGGCCTCTGGCGCGCCGACGGGCTCGACGATGATGCGTGCTATTCGGCTCGCCGCGGTGGAAATGTGTGATGGAAAAGTTCGTGCCGTTGACTGTCGGAGTGGTTGCATTGCGGCAGAATGTGAAGAAAATGTGATTACTTGGATTCTAGGGCGCCATCGCGCCGTATTTTTCGTCGTATGACGCGATGTGCACCATAGATGGCGATTTGCTGAAAACGTTGGAAAATAGCGGTTTTATGATTGCGACACGCCGAGGGTTGCGTTCTTTCCGATTCTGAGTATATTTACTCCATGTGCTCAGCGAGAATAAAAACCTCGCCAAGACCAATGCCCCTTTAGCTCAGTTGGTTAGAGCAGCTGACTCTTAATCAGCGTGTCCAGGGTTCGAATCCTGAGGGGGCACAGACAAGACCCAAGCCAATGGCTTGGGTCTTTTTCGTATTTCGGACATGTGTCCACCCAAAGCCGCGTTACTTCCTCCGTACGGAGTAAAGTAGTGCGCTGTTGTCCGCCCAGAGCGGAATCGCAATTCATCTCGAATCGCACGAATCGTAAGAATCGTTAGAGAAGAAGCAATAGAGGAAACTGCAGTGGAATACACACTCTTCACCAAGCTTGCCGCGGAATTCGTCGGCACCGCCGTGCTGATGGTCTTCGGCAACGGCGCTGTCGCCAACGCGGAACTGAAAAACACCAAGGGCTACCATGCCGGCTGGCTGAACATCGCCATGGGCTACGGCTTCGGCGTCATGTTCCCGGTCCTGATGTTCGGCGGCGTCTCCGGCGCCCACATCAACCGGCCATGACCTCGCGCAGGCCGTCAACGGCATGTTCCCGTGGAACGAGGTCCTGCCGTACATCATCGCCCAGCTGCTCGGCGCAGTGGCGGGCCAGCTCATCGTGTACGTCACCTACCTGCCGCACTACAAGGACACCGACGATGCCGAAGCCATCCTCGGCACCTTCTGCACCACCGACGCGCACAACGACCGCGTGAACTACTTCCTCAACGAGTTCTTCGGCACCTTCATGCTGGTGCTCGGCGCTGTGCTGCCTGTCCCTGCCGTGGGGCAAGGCGAACCCGGCCGCCGCATCCATCGTCGTCGGCTTCATCGTGTGGGGCCTCGTGACCTCCATGGGCGGCCCGACCGGCCCTGGTCTGAATCCTGCCCGCGACCTCATGCCGCGCCTCCTGCACGCCATCCTGCCGATTCCGAACAAGGGCGATTCCCGCTGGGGCGAGGCCTGGATTCCGGTCGTGGCTCCGATCGCAGGCGCTATCGTCGGCGCGTTCCTGTTCAAGGTGCTGTTCGCCTGAGCATTACTTTGACGATTGCCGGCATTCGTCTGGCATGCTGGTAAGGCCCGTGATTCCCTCCGGAATCGCGGGCCTTACGCATAGGTGGTATGCATGGCGGTCGGCGGCTTCGGCATGTTGACTGAGACTGGTACTGTTGCCGAAGAGAGAAACATCACCATATCGGGAGGCTGGATTGAAGCGGATTCGTCGTATCATACGTGCGCTCGATCCGAAAGCCGACGCCACAATGGGCCAACGGGAACGGCTTGAGCGTTTCGCATCCGCAGGGCCGCCGTGCTGGTGCTCGTGCTGTTCCTGCTGATCGCATCGATGACGTCCTGCAGCGTGCACGCACTGCTGGTCCGCATGACGCCGAACACGCAGACGACGGCACAAGCCACGCATTCGACGTCGGCCAAGAAGCCAGCCAAGAAAACAGCCAAAACCAATCAGCATAAGACGGCCAAAAAAACCAAACCGGAAACCAAACAATCGCAGGAAGAGCAGGCCGTCGCCAAAGCGGTGAGCGCGCAATCGGCGGCACTGGGCGACGACGAGAAAACCGCGATTCTGAACAAAGCGCAGGAAACCGCGCAAAACAGCGGCAAACCGGTGACGCAATACCATTACTGCATCGCAACCAAAGGAAACGTCGGTTCGGCCGACGAATTCGGCAACGCGGCGTTCCGCATCCTCAACGACGAACACGGATGGCCACGCGCCGGAGCCATATTCGACCAATCCACGGACGGCAACTGCGATTTCAATCTCGTGCTGTCCCAAGCGTCGGGAATGACGTCGTTCTCGCCATCATGCTCGGTGGAATACAGCTGCAGGGTCGACAACAACGTGATCGTCAACGACGACCGTTGGAACGGCGGCACGCAACAATGGCTCGCCGCCGGCGGCAACCTGGCGCGATACCGCACGATGGTGATCAACCATGAGGTCGGACACCGGCTGGGCACATCGACAACGAAACGACCTGCGCCGGCGAAGGCCAGTTGGCGCCGCTGATGCAGGAGCAATCCATGCATTTGGACGGCTGCAAGGTCAACGAATATCCGCTTGACTCGGAGCTGTGGATCGGCTGAACGTCGACTGCTTCCCGTTATTTTCTGCTGTTTTCTGCTGTTTTCCGGACTGACCGGGTCGTCTCGGCAATTCGGCGAGACCCGGCCAGCCGTTGTCACAGGCCGAAATACGCGTCGAAATCGTCTTGGCTGATACTGCGGTCGGCCGTATCGGCCCGTACCTTACCCCAATCGAACTCCTGCAACGCCTCGACGGTGCTCATCGGCTGCGGACTGGTATGCGCGGAATCGCCCTGCAAACCAAGCAGCCACGCACAATAGCCGACAACCTGTTCCGCGGTGACGCCATGCGCGCGCAGCGCCCCCATATCCAAAGAGCGCTCGCGTTTGGCGAGCCTGCGGCCGGCCGCGTTGTCGATAAGCGGCAGATGCGCGTACCGTGGGTTTTCGGGGTTATATGGGGTGTATTGCGATTGTGGTGCGTGCTGCGATGGTGCAGAGGCCTGCGTTTTCGCCTTGCGGAATCCCGCCTTGATAAGCGCTCGGCGAATGGCGATTTGCAAGGCGTTCGACCGGAGCAGGTCGCGGCCGCGCACGATGTCGTCGACGCCCATGTCAAGATCGTCCACGACCACCACCAGCTGGTAGGAGAACAGGCCGTCGGCGCGGCGCACGATGGTATCGCCGACGTCGTGCGCCAGATTGAATTCCTGATGGCCGAACACTGCGTCATCGAATTGGACGGTTGCGTGCGGGTTTGTGTCGGCGGGCATGGCGATGCGCAGCGAATGGCGGTCGCCGTTGGCCAGCCGCCGCCGGACGGTATCCGGATTGCTGGCGATAAGCCGGCGCACGTGCCGGGATACACCATGAAACGGTCGCCTTCCTGCGGTGCGGAGGCTGCGCGGATGTCGGCGCGCGAGCAGAAGCAAGGGTAAATCAGCGGGGTTGTGCCAGCGATTGCGCCATTGGGTGCGCTGCCGACTGCGGGGGTGTGGTCGTTGCGCTCGTCAAACGGCGAATCGTATGCGTCGTCAATCGTCAGGTTTTCCAAGCAATGCAGCGCCTCACGGTACAGGTCGTGCCGAGCGGATTGGAACACCGGATCGCGTCCCAATCCAAGCCAAGCCAATGCAGATCGTCCATCATCAGTTCGGCCGCGCCGGGCACCACGCGCGGTTCGTCGATGTCTTCGATGCGCAGCAGCATGCCGTCGCCGCGGCTGCGCGCGGACAGCCATGCTCCGAGCATCGCATAGATGTTGCCGATGTGCATGCGGCCTGATGGGGTGGGGGCGAAACGACCTGGCACGGGGTTCCTTCCTGTCGTTGGCGGGCGGTTCGGTGTTGCCGATGCGGAGACCGGTTGCGCCGATGCTTGCAACTGTACCTGCATCGGCGCCGGAACGGCGGGTTTCGTGGGACGCGATTGTGGAATGCGTTGCTGGACGTGCCGTGACGTGCCATGCCGAGGTTGCAGCGTGCTCCGAAAACGTGCCGTCGCTGTGAGATATCTCACAGTGTGAGAAGGATATTTAGCGCATGGTGATACGGGCCGCGCGTTTCGTTTGGGGTGTGCGTAAGATGGTGTGCGTCATCCGGTATTCTGGGTGGTGATTTCGGCAATTCGGTCTATGTGTTATCGGTATGGCCGGTCAAAAGGGGATTTACAAGGGGCGAATATGACGAAGCGACAGTTCAGTAGAGCGGAAATCGAATACCTGCGTACATTGCCGTCGATCGACGCGGTGACGGACAGCAGAATCACGTATGCGAGGGAATTCCAAATCGACTGCATGAGGCGGTATCTGCAGGGGGAGAAGCCAACTGCGATCTTCATTTCCGCGGGATTGAGCCCATCGGTCATCGGGCACAAGCGCATCGAACGCAATATCGCACGCTGGAAGCGCGACGAGGACATCATGCGCAAGGCGGCCGAAGAGCCGGAACCGCATGATACGGCTGTGGACAACCACAATGCGATGTCGGAAGTGCCGTTGGGCAAGATTCAATCGCTGGTATGCCAGGTGATGGTGTTGAGCGATCGCGTCGATAAATTGGAGCGTTTGGTGGAGGGGCTGCGCAAGGGGGATAAAATCTGAAAAAAAGTTTTCAGATTTATTGGTTTTTCCGGCGGTTCGCGCGCATTTATCTGATACATTAAATGTGTAGACGGAGTCTTTGAAGTCCCCCTTCTACTGCCGTCTGGTTTTATAGCCCGCGCGAATTTATGACCGCTTTATCGCTTCACTTCAGGTCATCGCGCGGGCTTCTTTATACGTTGTCGGCGGTTTTCTGGTAACACTGGTATCGAAATATCAGCGACATGCCGGAAACGGTGGTGCCGGCCGCGGACCGGCGGTCGAATGAACTTGCGAGAGGTGGACGATGACTGCATACATGGATCACAAGAACCTCGCCAACGAGGTGATCGACGATGCGCGCGCACGTGAGATCACGGACGGCGTGCATCGTGTGCTCGACCGCATCGCGGCCGCTGAGGAACAAGCCGGACGCGAAGCCGGCTCCGTGCGCCTGCTGGCCGCCACGAAGACGCGTGACATCGGCGAAATCATGGCTGCGATTGATGCCGGCGTGCGCATGATCGGCGAGAACCGTCCGCAGGAAGTGACGGCGAAGGCCGAAGGGCTGGCACGGCGATGCGCGGAACGCGGGTTTCGCTGGGCGTCGCAGGCGCCGCGCCGGATGCTGCGGCGGAGCATATTCCATTCCACCTGATTGGCCAGCTGCAAAGCAATAAAATCGGCAAAGTTCTGCCGGTGGTCGACACTATCGAATCGGTCGATTCAATCGATTTGGCAGAAAAAATTTCACGTAGAGCCGTGGCTCGCGGTATTACTGTCGGCGTGCTGCTGGAAGTCAACGAATCCGGCGAGGAATCGAAATCCGGTTGCGATCCGGCGCACGCATCCGCATCGCGCAGAAAATCGGCACGTTGGACGGCATCGAATTGCGAGGACTGATGACGATCGGCGCGCATGTGCACGACGAAACGGTGATTCGCCGCGGTTTCTCGCACCTGCGCAAGACCCGCGACCTCATCCTCGCATCCGGCGAACCGGGCACGGACCGTTGCCGGGAACTGTCGATGGGCATGACCGGCGACATGGAACTGGCCATCGCCGAAGGTTCCACCATCGTGCGCGTCGGCACTGCGATTTTCGGTGAGCGTGCGTTCATCTGAGCGCTTTCTTTGACTTTTTCTGTTTTTTTAAGGATTTGCGGGGCTCGTCCGCCTGGATTGCATTCGTCTGGCTTACATTCGTCTGACTTGCATTCCTCTGAAAAACGGCTTGTCTGAGCTGCGTTCCGCCGGTAGGTGGGGTGCTGCGCGGTTTGGTGCCAAAATTGCCGGTTTCGTGCCTGAAACCGTTGTCTTTCTAGGGGTAAGCCCTCCTATAGGGGGCAAGGGCTTTCGTATGGCTGGTGTGAACATGGGTGTGTTCGAAGGAGAAACCCATGTTTTGGTCTGCCTCTCGATTGATGAGTAAACCCGTCCGTCTGCTCGCCCGCAGGACGGATTCCTACGTGCATGCGCATACGGTGCTGCGTTCGCCCATGCGGCTGTTCGGTGCCGTGGCGGGCGCCTCGGCTGATTCCTATGATGCCGGTGACGATAACGATGGCATCGGCAATGGCGCCGGAGTCGGATCTGATGCCGGTGCAGCTGCGACAGTGGTCATGCCGGAACTGTTGCGTTCGCTGGAACGTCTGCTGGAACGTTCGCTGGAACGCCGTCGTTTTACGAGGCGATTGACATTGCCGATGTGGTTCGCGCGCGCAGGCTGCGGCGGATTCGTTTCATATTGGTGCGGTGCGTGTCCGTGCTGCTGATCGTGGGCGCGGTGGTGGTCGCGTCGTTGCCGTTCGCCATGCAGGCGCATTCCGCGCGGCGCTTGGCCGAGACATCCGATTCGGCGGCTCGCACGGTTGCCGGATGGCCGTATCCGATGGCGATGGAGGAGTTGGAACGGGCGCGCGCATACAATCGGCGGCTTGCCGTGGAAGGACAGCCGGTATTGGGCGAGGCGGCCGATCCGTTCACTACCAGACCGGCTGGCACTGCCGGAGATGCTGATGTCGCCGACGATTCGGCGCCTTCCGGCGGTTCCGGGCTTTCCGCGGCGGACACGGACGCGAACTATCAGGGCCTGCTGGATTCCGGCGCAGGCATCATGGGCACGGTATTGGTGCCCAAAATCGGCGTGGAACTGCCGATTCGGCATGGTACGTCCGAACCGGTGCTCGCCGTCGGTGCCGGGCATCTGTACGGCACCAGCCTGCCGGTCGGCGGCACTGGCTCGCATACGGTGGTCACCGGGCATCGCGGCCTGGTCAAATCGTTGATGTTCACACGGCTCGACGAACTGCACGACGGCGATTTCATGTACATCAAAGTGATGGACGAGACGCTGGGATACGAAGTGGACCGAATCAGCGTGATCGAACCGGACGACGTCTCACGGTTGAAAATCGTGCCCGGCGAAGACCGGCTGACGTTGATGACCTGCACGCCATACGGCATCAACACGCATCGGCTGCTAGTCTCCGGGCATCGCGTCGCAATACCGCTGCCCGCGCCAGATCCGGCCGACGTGCGCGACGAACGCGCGACCGAACTGGGCGCGCTCGCCATGACCATCGTTTGCACGATGGGCGGCATGCTGTTGTGCTGCATGGTCGTGCGGTCGATGCGGCCCCGACACCGAATCATGCGGCACGCTTCCACCTGGCCGCGTAAAGGATAAGGGGGAAGGCCGCGATTTTCGCGGGTCCGCACGTTCCCCGAACCCATCAATGGAGGGGACGGGTTTCAAAACGTTCATCCATAAGGTTCAAGGCATGGAGCGCATAGGCAATTCGCCACAGCGCCATGAGAGATGGACATGTCATGAAGTGGATGAAGGACCCGCTTGCCGGCTTCATAAGCCGGTGTGGCGCGCGGATGGGAAAATCACCGCATTGCTTGTCACGATTGCGATGCTGGCCGGCACCACGGGAGCCGCGCGACCGCGTTCGCCGACGAAACGGTGACGGATGGCGGCAACGTGGCCGCCGAATCCGCAGCGAGCCAGCCGGAATCGACACAACAATCCGATGCTGAAAACGCAGTCGGATCGGACGTTGCCGACATTGCCGGGCAAGATGTTGCCGGACAGTCCGCAACGGACGATGACGACGCACAATGCCTTACGGACGACGGCGAATCGCAGCAGCCATCGAACGAACAAGCGCAATCGCAACTGCAGTCGCAATCGCAACCGGAACAACCGTCGGAGACGATGCCGGAACAGCGGCAGCCGTGCGATAAGACAGAACAGCCGAATGAGCAGAAGGAGCAGGAACGGCAGGTGGTTAGGCGGCCGACGGCTGAGAACGCTGACGTACCTGCAAATGGTGCTGCACCGGCTCAAGACGGCGATCGAAACGACCATGCCGGCGAAAATCGCACGGATGCTGTGGCGAATGGCGATGCGGGCGCGACAGCCGATGACGGCAAAACCGGCGATGCGGACGATGCTGACAACGATGGCAACACTGCTGAAGATGCCGACGATGCCGAACACATCATGCGCGATCGCTTCACCTTCAATCGCAAAACCGTGATGCGTGCCGCGCGTAACGTCGCCGTGCCGCAGCCGGACCACACGAAAAGCATCACATACAACAACGGCGGCAAATACACGCTGAACCTCAACGTGGTGGGCAAGGATACCCGCGAAAGCCATGAGACCACGGAGAAAATCGAAGTGGTGCTCGTACTGGACACGTCTGGATCGATGAACTACTGCATGGACGGAAGCCAAAGAAGATGCAACAAATCGAATCCGAAGCGGTTGACGGCGCTGAAAGAAGCGGCGACCAGCTTCATCGACGCCACCGAGACCACCAACGACACCATCCAGGACGAAAACAGCAAAGTGCGAATCGCCATCGCTCAATTCGGGCAGACATCCGGCGTGGTGAGTTCCCTGACCAGCGATACCGCCGCTCTGAAATCATCGGTGAGCAGGCTGTCCGCCAATGGCGCGACCCCTGCGGACAAAGGCATGGCCGCCGCGCAGACGGCATTGCTGCGGGCAAGGCCAGGCGCGAAGAAAGTCGTCATTTTCTTCGCGGACGGTGTGCCGACCACGCAAAACACTTTTAGCACGAGAGTCGCCAATGACGCCGTGACAACCGCGCTCGCCATGAAATCGGCCGGCACGCTCATCTACAGCATCGGCATCTTCGAAGGCGCCAATCCGGAGCAGCAATCGTTCGGTAACAGGGAGAACGACCAAGCCAACCAGTTCATGCACGCCGTGTCCAGCAACTATCCGAACGCCACCGCGTACAACAAAACCAATTGGGGTACGGGCAGCAACCTCGGCTACTACAAGGCCACCAACAGCGCTGACGACCTGACGAAGATCTTCGACGACATCCAGAAGGAGATCACCACGGGAAGCGCCTACAGCGGCGTCTCGATCGTCGACGAGCTGTCCGAATACGCGCAGGTCGATGGCGTTGTCTGGAACATGGCCAGCATGCGGAACTTCGGCGGAGCGACCTACTACCGGGTGACCGGCGGCGTGACGCTCAACGTGACGAATCTGTCTTCGGGGCTACGCCTCCAGTGCTGGAACGTGATTACACATTGTGATACAGCGACGCCGGCAACGGCAAGATCCGCGTCGAATTCGCCGGCGATTACCAGCTGCTGCACAACGCGACCTACACGCTCTCGTACGGCATCGTGCCAACCGACAGCGCCTACACGCGGGTCAATATGGTCGACGGCGGCATCAACTACGACGCGACCGGCGACGCGGGCACCGGCACGACCTCCGCAGGAAAGCCGGGCTTCCGATCGAACGCGTCGGCGCAGGTCTGTTACACCTTCGACAAGCAGTCCGCCTGCGCGGCCTACCAGCATCCCGTATTGCAGGTGCCGTCCGCCAACGTGGTCGTGACGAAACATTGGGAAGGCGGAATGCCGGCGAGCGGAGCCACATTGCGCATCGATTTCATGCAGGGCGGCGCATCGAAGCTGGGCAAAGACCTTTCCGAAGATGACGAGCTGCCTACCGGCGAATGGCAGTACACATTCCGTGGCGTGATGGCAGGCGACTACACCGTCACGGAAGGCAACATCGCCGGCTATCACGCGAAAGGCAACGTCACCTCAGTGCCGATCAGCATCACCAGAGCCGACATGTGGAGCGCGTTCGACAAGGGACAGACCGCCACCTACGAAGCCTCGTTCACCAACGTGAAAGAGACGGTGGCCGTGCTGCCGCTGTCCGGCGCATCGGAAGGACGGACCTGGCTGGCCGTGGCCGGCGTCACGGCACTGGTGCTGCTGCTTGCGGGCATCGTCGGACTGGCTTTGATCGGGCGCGGACGGCCGTGACGGAACTGCCGGACGGCAATCGCAATTCTCTGATCGCAATCCGGCAATCGCAATTTTTCAATCACAACTAAAGAGCAACACAATATACGAAACTTCCCATAAAACCAACCAATCGGCTGCGGTAACAAGGCCGACCAAACCAAGGAAGAGAGGTCTCTCATCATGAAGACGAGAAGGCTTTGTGCAGTAATCGCCGCGGCGGCAACGTTGCTGGGCGGTATGGCGCTCGGCACCGCCGGAGCGTATGCGGCCGGCAGCGCATCGATCGAAGTGCGGCATTCGCAGAAGGGGCACACCTACTCCGCGTACAAGTTCGCCTCGCTGACGGTGGACGGCGACGCCGTGCAGGTCGACACCGACGCCGATTGGGTGACTGCTGTGACCGACGCGGTGGCCGCCGCCAACAACAACATGGACCCGTTGTCAGCATGCCCTCCGAATATGACAGCAATCCGGCCGCGTTCGCCGCAACCAAGACCGGCGATAACGACGCCGCCTGGTTCCGCACATTCGCGGCCTCGTTGGCGGTTGGCGATGGCGTCGTTGCCGACAAAACCGTTGCAGGCAACGGCGGTACGGCTGCCATCGGTTCGCTTGAAGAAGGCTGGTATCTCATCACCGATGTGGACAAGGACGGCGGTCGGGGAACCAATGCCATCGTCGCCACCACGCTGAACGGCGTGGCCGCCACATTCAAAGTGAAGGGCGATCCGGCAACCGGCCAGGGCAAGATCAACGCTGTCGGCATGTTTGTGGCCAAGAACGAGAACGAGCCCGACCAGCCGGGCAAGACGGCCGATACGATTACCACCACTGAAGGCGTGAGCATTGGGCAGACCGTCGCCTACACCATCACGCTGGATATTCCGAACGCGGCCGAAGGCTACGACAAGTATCCGTACTTCGTGAAGGACGTGGCATCCAAGGGCCTGACGGTCAACAGGGACTTCAAGGCCGTTGTTCGAGCCGCGGATGGCACGGAAACGAATATGCCGTTCGCTACGTGACCGTTCCGACCGTTGGGGCCGACGGCAAGACCACCACCGTGCTGGAATTCGACTTGGCCAACAAGAGCGGCCAGCTGGTCATCACCTACACCGCCGTGGTCAACAAGGACATCATCGACATGGGCAACAAGGTTACCAACAAGGCGGTCGTGTCCCGTGACACCGAGGTGTGGAATACGCCGGTCGAATTCGACTCCTATACCGGGGGCTTCTCCTTCCACAAGTACGGTGTCGGAAGCGATGCCAATGGTCTCGCAGGAGCGAAGTTCCACGTGTTCGAGGGAACCGAGGTTTCGCAGACCCCGCTCAAGTTCATCAAGATTGTGGATGGCGAATACCGCCTTGCCGAGGCGAACGAGAACGGCGCTGTCGCGGATGTGGAAACCACCACCGGCGACGTGAAAATCATGGGCTTGAAGTCCGGCAAGTACACGCTGAAGGAAACCGGATTCGCGAGCGGCTATGCGAAGAACTTTGTGCCGATCTTCACCGTCGAACTAGCTGTGAACCAGGAAACCGGCAAGTCGACCTTCAAGCTGGTCGGCGCAACAACCTCGGTCTGGCAAGCAGGCTTGACGAGGGCATGTCCGACAAGGCAATCCAGGTCAAGAACGTGAAGAACGTCACGCAGCTGCCGCTCACCGGCGCAATGGGCACCGCGTTGTTCACCATCGCGGCCTGGTAATGGCCGGAGCCGGACTGGCGCTCGTGCTGCGCTTCCGCGAATCCGATACGCCGATGGCGGTCTGAGCGGGCCAGCAGACAGGCAACGGGGCTTGTTCGGGCGGGTAAGTCGTTGAGCGATCAACGGTTCACCCGCTTTTGTTGTGACGAATACGGGTGATTTAGGGTTTAGTACCGCCTGAAATGGTTGGAAAAACGCCATTCGTACCGGTATGATGGAACACGAAGCGAACAACGAATCGGATTGCGGCCTTGCATCGCAAACACGTATCGCAAACACGTATCGCAAGCGCGCATCGCAAACCGAATCGCAAGCCGAACAGGGGAATGGCATGACGGAGGCCATTCGACTGCCGTGCGGTGGAAGGGAGCCGCCGCACGCCAAGCCGAAAGGGAACATCATGTGCAACGGTGGGGGAGCGTTCAGTCCGGAAGAAGTCGAATATCTGCGCTCGCTGCCGGTGGTGGCCGAAGCGACGTCGCGACGCATCACCTACACGGAATCGTTCAAACACAACTGCATGCGCCGGTACCATGCGGGCGAATCGCCGGTCGAACTGTTCCGCGAAGCCGGACTCGACCCATCGCTGATCGGCTATAAGCGCATCGAACGTTGTTTCGCGCGCTGGCGCAAGATTGCCTGCCGTATGGGCACGGACCGGCTGGTATCGGTTGATGGGAATGGTGGAGTGGTGCCATCGGCGTCGGCGGATGTGGCGCCGTCGGCGGAATCTGCGGAGGTTGCTCGATCTGCGGTATCGCAGCCGGTGCAGCCAACGCAAACGACGGAAACGCAAAGCAATGCGACGCTGCCCGCGCCGCGCAACGCAGCCGAAGTCCCGATTCTGTCGGGAGGTGACGTGCGCGACCTGCTCATCGCCCAGCAGGTGCGCCGCATCGACGAGCTGGAACGCGAGGTGGCGGCGTTGCGGGCGGAACTGCATCGCAAATAATCGCAAAAATCGTAAAAAATGCGAGCAATCGGCATCGTCCGCAAAGCGACGCATGTCGAGAACGGCGGGCGTGGCGAGCGGGTAGACTTGCGGGTATGAGAATCGCACGTTTTACGCATAATGATGTACCGCAGTACGCCTTCGTTCAGACCGACAAGAACGACGGCAAGGACTATCTCGTGGCCTTGAACGGCTATCCGCTGTCCGGCCAGGCCGTCGAGCCGACCGGCGAGCGCTATCCGGTGGATGGTGACGGCATTCGTCTGCTGGCTCCGGTGATTCCGTCGAAGGTGTACGGTTTGGCGAAGAATTATGAGGCGCATGCGCAGTTCATGCATGAGGCCGGTCATTCCGATATCAAGCATGCGCCGGAGGATATGGTGATTTTCACCAAGCCGAGCACGTCGGTGATTGGTCCGGATGATCCGATTGTGATTCCGCTGTGTTCGAATGATATGAATTTCGAGCCGGAGTTGGCTGTGGTGATGGGTCGTATCGCCAAGAATGTGCCGGTGGAGCAGGCCATGGATTATGTGCTGGGTTTCACGTGCGTGAATGATGTGACGTTGCGTGATCTGCAGGGTCTTGATCCGACGTGGACGCGTGCGAAGGGTTTTGATACGGCGTGCCCGTTGGGTCCGTGGATTGTGACGCGTGACGATGTGGATTGGAAGGATGCGAAGATTTCCTTCACGCTCAACGGTGAGGATGTGCCGATGGCGTCGGGTACCACGGCGAATCTGATTCACGGCATTCCTGAGCAGATCGCGGCGATTACGAGTTTCACCACGCTGCTGCCGGGCGATGTGATTATGACGGGTACGCCGAACGCGTCGGGTCATCTGGATCCGGGTGACGAGGCGATCGTGCACGTCGAGGGCATCGGCGATCTGCGCAACGTGGTGGTGCGCGGCTGATTTTCGGCTTGCTGGCGGACTTTGGATTAGGCGGGTTTGCAACGTTTCGTGATTTCGTTACGTTGCTGCCCGCCTTTTTCGTATGTATTGCGATTGCCGGTGAGCGCTGGTGATTGTCGGTGACTGCCGTCCTGTGTCGAAAGACGGTTTTGAGAAACGCAAAAAGTTGAGTGTGTGGGACTCAAGTTTTGGGAATATAATGGCGATGAAGTCGGTTGAGCATATCAGACAACGACATATGCGTCCGAACGCCGGCCCGGTAGCGAAGGCCGGACGGCCGGGCGCGAACCATGGAGGATGATATGGAACAGAAGTTCACGCAGATGGCGCAGGAAGCGCTTTCGGACGCCGTTCAGAACGCGGCGGCGCTGGGCAATCCGCAGGTAGACACCCTGCACCTGCTGGACGCGATGCTGCGTCAGGAAAACAGCATGGCCCGCGCGCTCATCGAAGCGGCAGGCGGCAACGCGCAAAACGTGAGCGTCGAAGTGCATCAGGCGATGCAATCGCTGCCGAGCGCCAGCGGATCGACCACAACGCAGCCGGACGTCAGCAGGCAGCTGTCGGCGGTGCTATCGCAAGCCGAAAAAGAAATGCAACGGAGGGGAGACGAGTACGTCACCGTCGACCTCATGCTGGTCGCAATCGCGGCCGCGAAACCTAATCAAAGCGCGGACATCTTGGAAAAGAACGGTCTTACCGCGGATAAGCTGCGTAACGCCCTGACCGCCGCGCGCGGCAGCGACCGCAAGGTGACCAGCGCCGACGCGGAAGGCTCGTATAAAGCTTTGGAGAAGTACTCCACCGATTTGACGGCCGCCGCGAAGGAAGGCAAGCTCGACCCGGTGATCGGCCGCGACCAGGAAATCCGCCGCGTCATCCAGATCCTGTCCCGCCGTACCAAGAACAATCCTGTGCTGATCGGCGAGCCTGGCGTCGGCAAAACCGCCGTCGTCGAAGGCCTGGCGCAGCGCATCGTCGCCGGCGACGTGCCGACCACCCTGCAGAACAAGAAGCTTATCTCGCTTGACCTGGGCTCCATGGTGGCTGGTTCCAAGTACCGTGGCGAATTCGAGGAACGTCTGAAGAGCGTGCTTGAGGAGATCAAGAAGGCCGACGGGCAGATCATCACCTTCATCGACGAGATCCACACCATCGTCGGCGCGGGCGCGGCCGAAGGCTCCATGGACGCGGGCAATATGCTCAAGCCCATGCTGGCCCGTGGCGAACTGCGCCTGATCGGCGCCACCACACTGGACGAATACCGTGAGAACATCGAAAAGGATCCGGCGCTCGAACGTCGTTTCCAGCAGGTGTTCGTCGGCGAGCCGAGCGTGGAGGACACCGTCGCCATCCTGCGCGGCATCGCGCCGAAGTATGAGGCCCACCACAAGGTGACCATCGGCGACGACGCGCTGGTCGCGGCGGCAACCCTGTCGAACCGCTACATTTCCGGACGCCAGCTGCCGGACAAGGCCATCGATCTGGTGGACGAGGCCGCAGCGCACCTGCGCATGGAACTCGACTCCTCGCCTGAGGAAATCGACGAACTGCGCCGCCAGGTGGACCGTCTCAAGATGGAGAAGTCGTACCTGCTGGGCAATCCGAAGAACGACAAGGCCGCGGAAAAGGCCGAAGCGGAACTGGACGACAGCGCCAAGGACCGTCTCGCCGATTTGAACCAGGAAATCGCCGACAAAAGCGAAAAGCTCAACGGGCTGAAAGCGCGTTGGGACGCCGAAAAGAACGGCCACAACCGTATCGGCGACCTGCGCAAGAAGCTCGACGAGCTGCGTACGCAAGCCGAAAAGTACGAGCGCGAAGGCGACCTGGCGAAATCGTCAGCCATCAACTACGGCGAAATCCCGGCCATCCAGAAGGAAATCGCCCAAGCCGAGAAGAACGAGGCGGAATCGGGCGGAGCGACAATGCCAACGCCGACGTGCCGATGGTCCCCGACCGCGTCGACGCCGACTCCATCGCCGAAATCGTCTCCGACTGGACCGGCATCCCCGTGGGCCGTCTTATGCAGGGCGAAAACGAGAAGCTCCTGCACATGGAGGAGTACCTCGCAAGCGCGTGATCGGCCAGAAGGAAGCCATCCAAGCGGTTTCCGACGCCGTGCGTCGCTCGCGTGCCGGCATCTCCGACCCGAACCGTCCGACCGGCTCGTTCCTGTTCCTCGGCCCCACCGGCGTGGGCAAGACCGAACTCGCCAAGCGCTCGCCGACTTCCTGTTCGATGACGAGAAGGCCATGGTGCGCATCGACATGAGCGAATACATGGAGAAGGCCTCCGTGTCCCGCCTGATCGGCGCCGCGCCGGGCTACATCGGCTACGAAGAGGGTGGCCAGCTTACCGAAGCCGTGCGTCGCCGTCCGTATTCGGTGGTGCTGTTCGACGAGGTGGAGAAGGCCAATCCGGAAGTCTTCGACGTGCTGCTGCAGGTGCTTGACGACGGTCGCCTGACCGACGGCCAGGGCAGGACCGTGGACTTCAAGAACACGATTCTGATCATGACCTCCAACCTGGCTCGCAGTTCCTCGTCAATCCCGACATGGACGCGGACGCCAAGAAGAAGGCCGTGATGGACGCCGTGCACATGCAGTTCAAGCCGGAGTTCATCAACCGTCTGGACGAACTGGTCATGTTCCACCCGCTGACCCGCGAGGAGCTCGGCGGCATCGTGGACATTCAGGTCGCGCAGGTGTCCGCACGTCTGACCGACCGCCGCATCACGCTCGACGTGACCGATTCGGCGCGCGAATGGCTTGCCAACACCGGTTACGATCCGGCGTACGGCGCACGTCCGCTGCGTCGCCTGGTGCAGACCGAAGTCGGCGACCAGCTTGCCCGCATGCTGCTGGCCGGCGAAGTGCACGACGGCGACACCGTGCTGGTGGACCAGACCGGCGGCGACCACCTGGAGCTGTCCGCGTGGGCCGCGGACCAGCTGGAGGATATGGGCGAGGAGAAGACGGACGATTCCGCCGACGTCCCGAACCCGGCTGAGTGACGATTATCGATTGGTTACTTGTCGGTCGTAAGCCTGCAATACCAGCCTGCGACCGACAGCACGGTCGAACCGAGCAGTATGGCGATCGCCAGCTTCGGTTGCATGCCGAACGCCAGCCACAACGCGCACGTCCACACCGCGACCACCATCGTCACCGACGTGGTGATCTGCAGCACGCGTGCGCGGATCGCATGACCTACCACAGCGCGGAAGAGCAATTCTTCCGCGCTTTTTTCTTGCGTTGGCTCAGGGGATTTCGCTTGAGATCGCGCCGATTCTGTTGATTCTGTCGACTGTGCCGATTGCGCTTTTCTGTTTCTGCCGTCTGCTGCGCGGTCATCGCGTGATCACCGACTGCCAT
>ENA-OQIO01000713-OQIO01000713.1-human-gut-metagenome-genome-assembly--contig:-NODE-713-length-17138-cov-6.653224_pt1 | contig 17138 bp, 23 predicted proteins | sample MGYA00242573_ERZ504737 | MGnify/ENA primary metagenome ERZ504737 (study PRJEB26092, sample SAMD00036203) | human gut metagenome | host: Homo sapiens | study: EMG produced TPA metagenomics assembly of...
AGCAGCTCGGGGTCGATCTTCATGGCGATGCGGCCGGGGAGTACGCCGCCTGGCGCTTAAGGACGGAGCGCAGCCCCAGCGGGCGATATCGCTCGAGGTGCAGGCGAGAGATGAGCGGAAGTTCATGAAGCCGTTCCTAACGTGAATGACATGGTCGTGGCGTTTGCGCCGTTAAAAGCCGTAACGGCGCGCAATTCCTGGGCAAGCTGCGATACGTTTTCGCAAGCGTTGGCCAGGGGGCAAGTCGGGAGTATCCGAGATGATGCGTCGGCTCCCAAACTGCCTGATGCGAAAGGTCCCAGGGTCGTGCGGTTCGGGCCGGCAGGGAAGGTACGGTGTCTGATACATGGGGTTCAGCAAAAAGAACGCGCCGCCCTCGCAGCGGTTGGCAAACTCGCGCAGCGCGCGTGTCGCCGGGCGCATCTTGTTTGTTTTGAACAACAGGATCGTGCGGGCGAGTAGGTACCAGGGGGAGCTCTCGAGGGCATCGGCCCCCATCTGCTCCTCGAGCTGGTGGGCCAGGGCAAAAAAGCCGTCCTCGTCTTCCAGGCGAGCGAGGGCGAGTAGCACGGTGCCTGCAGCTCGGGTGGGATAGCCTTCCGCCTTAAGAACGCGGCGAGAATAGTTGGCGGCAGCACGGTAGCGAGCGCTCGCCATGCACAGCTGCGAGATGGCCTCGAGCGTGTGGAGCCACCCGATAAGAGCCGGCTCGCTTACGGTGAGATCGGCCGCCGTCACGCCGTCCGTCAAAACCTTGTTGGCCCAGTAGTGCGGGGCCTCCATGTCGAACCCGGGCACGCTTTGCTGCAAGTAATCGGCCGTGGTCGCCTCGAGCTTCATCAAGTCGCCTAGACAGGCGTCGACGGGCGTGTCCGCCAAAATGATGGCGAGCAGCTGGGCATCGAGGACATACGCATCGACGCGGACGATTTTGAGTAGCTCATCGCGCATATCGTCGAACAGGCGGTTGCGCGTCTGCTCAAACTCCTCATCGCTGCCCATGTCCTCGATGCGATGGAGCTCGTCGAGCAGGTGGCGGTGGACGCCTGCATAGGACAGCAGTGCCTGGGCATGCTCGGTCTGCGCATACTTATGAGGGTTGACGCTCACGTCGTTATGGACAAGCTCGCGTGCTGCATCGGTGAGTTCGGGGTGCGACGCAAGGTAGGCGCGCTCCAGGTAGACGGGGATGTAGACGCTCGGATCCATCAGAGGTCTCCTCCCTTAAACGGCAAGCCCTGCTCGGCCGCCCGCAGGATGCGCTCGTCGATCTGGGAGCGGACGATATCGTTGGTGGCGACCCAGGCAGCGAAGCTGGCGTTGTCGGGGGCGCCCAAGCCCTCCTGCAGTACCGGCGTCGCCTCGGACAGCGCAAGGACAAGCTCGTCGGTGGAGCCCACGCCCACGTTGACGCGGGCATAGACGCCATCGGGAAACTCGGTTTGGAAATAGAGCGCCTCGGCTGCGTGTGGGCACGAGCGTGCAAGGATGCGCAAGTAGTGCTCGGCACCCTCGTAGTCCAGCTCGCGCCAGGCAGCGCTCATCAGCGCGATGAGCGTCCATGGGTCCAAGTCGCGCTCCGCGTCCTTGGGACGACGGCGTAGCGGCGTGTTGGTGAGATAGGGGACGGAGTGGGCAGAGCGAAAGCGCTTGAGCTCCTCGGCGGGGTATTCGAGCTTCGCCATGGCGAGCATCGCGGTGTGACGGACGCGGCCGGATCGTTGGGGCAAAGTCGAGGCTGCAGTTTGCGGCTTCGAGCGACATGCGATAGCGGCCGCTAATGAGGGCGCGCGACGCAAGGGCGGCAAGCCAGCGCAGGTAGGGGCGGCGCATAAGGTCGCCTGCGGCCTCACGCTCGTAGGGGTCCTGCGCCGAGGCGATCTTGAGTGCCAGGTCGTGCTCGACTTCATCGCGCTTGGATACCAGGTACTGTACGTACTCCTCGTTGGAGTTGGCGGTGAGGGCGGTCAGCATGCGCTGGGCATCCCAGTTGGTGGGGTCGAGCGCGGCTGCCTCGCGAAGCATGTTCTCGGCAGCGGCCTCTTCTTGCTCTGCCTGGGTATCGTCAGGGATAAAGGGAATGCGGTAGTCGACAGCCTCGACCACCTTGGCAATGAGGTGCCCGGCGCGGTCGCGGTCGTGCACGATGAGCGGCGCGGGGTTGCGGGTGAATTGTTCCATCAGACGCTCTACGGCGGCACCGTCGGTGAGCGGGATATTGTCGCGGCGCAAGGCTCAAGAACGAGGCGATGGCAATCCTCTTGAATGGGATCGAATGCATGGGGCCTCCTTTGCTGCGGTTAGGGTTCAAATGTCTCTATATAAGGTTCTAGTTTACCCGCATGTGGCACACCGGGGGTGCCGCACTTGGACATGCACCTTTGCACCACGAAGACGGATGTCGCACAAATGTCGGCACCTTGGACGACTGAGTGGTATCACGATGCCGCAAACGGTCGATTTTTGGCGGCGAACGGGGCACATTTTGGAGGGCCACAGTCCTGCCCGGGATATGTGGTCAACCTTGATAAAACGTTTGCCCAGCTTGGGAGTATGAATGCCCCACAAGGGTCTTCAGGGATAGAAAAAACGTTTCATCATTGTCGGCTTTAGGTGAATAACTGACCAACCAGAACGGTAGAATAGTGTTTGTCTGAGCGTTGAGACGTTTAGACATCGCGCACTGTCATCGCCGGCAACGCGCAAAACGGTCCTAACGGAGCCAATCGGGTGCTCCGTTATATACGCAAGTCTAAGAGGGGCTTGTTTAGGAGGCACAGTATGGGACGTTTTACCAATCCTCGTGATCTGTACTTTGGTGAGGGCGCTCGCCACGAGGTGAAGAACCTCAAGGGCAAGAAGGCCATCATCGTTTCTGGCGGCAGCTCTATGCGCCGCGGCGGGTTCCTGCAGGACGTTGAGGCCGACCTTAAGGAAGGCGGCTTCGAGGTCAAGCTGTTCGAGGGCGTCGAGTCCGATCCGTCCATCGAGACGGTCATGAAGGGCGCCGAGGCCATGCGCGAGTTCGAGCCCGACTGGATTATCGCCATCGGCGGCGGCTCGCCCATCGATGCCGCTAAGGCCATGTGGGTCTTCTACGAGTATCCCGAGGAGTCCTTCGATAACATCATCCAGCCGTTCAGCTTCCCCGAGCTGCGTCAGAAGCTCACTTCTGCGCCATCTCCTCTACCTCGTACCGCTACCGAGGTCACTGCCTTCTCCGTCATTACCGACTACGCCAAGGGCATCAAGTACCCGCTGGCCGACTTCAACATCACCCTGATGTCGCCATCGTCGACCCCGAGCTCACCTACACCATGCCCGCCAAGCTGTGCGCTCACACCGGCATGGACGCTCTGACCCACTGCATGGAGGCCTACGTTTCCACCTGCGCTTCCATGTTCACCGACGCAACGCTCTGCACGGCATCCGCGAGATCGTCGAGTGGCTGCCCAAGTCCTATGCTGGCGACCATGAGGCCCGTCAGCACATGCACGAGGCTCAGTGCATCGCCGGTATCGCCTTCTCCTCGGGCCTGCTCGGCATCGTTCACTCCATGGCTCACAAGACCGGTGCTGCCTTCGAGAACGGCACATCATCCACGGTGCTGCTAACGCCATGTACCTGGGCAAGGTCATCCAGTGGAACTCCAAGGATCCCCGTGCTGCCGAGCGTTATGCTTACGTGGCCAAGGAGATCCTGCACCTTCCCGGCGAGACCAACGAGGAGCTCATCGCCGCGCTCGTCCAGAAGATTCGCGACCTCAACGACCAGCTCAACATTCCGCAGTCCATCAAGGATTACGCGAATGGTGGCGTGAAGGTCGACGCCGAGAACCCGCAGATGGTTTCCGAGGAGGAGTTCCTCGCCAAGCTGCCCGAGATCGCCGCGAACGCCGAGACCGACGCCTGCACGCCGGAGAACCCGCGTGAGACCAAGGCTGCCGACTTCGAGAAGATCCTCAAGGCCTGCTACTACGACACCGACATCGATTTCTAATCGACTCTTGTTATCGTAATGAGGGGCTCCGCACGTATCCGTACGGAGCCCCTTTCTTTTTCTTTTAGAGAATGGGATAGTTATGGCTGCAATTTTCAATAGCCCCAGCAAGTACATCCAGGGTCCGGACGAGCTGGCCAAGCTCGGCTCCTATGTCGAGCCGCTCGGCGCTAAGGCCCTCGTCATCGTGACGCCTTCGGGCAAGAAGCGCGTCGGTGCCAAGATCGAGGGCGGTTTTGCCGAGGCCAAGGCCGAGCTGCTGTTTGAGGACTTTAACGGCGAGTGCTCCAAGGGCGAGGTCGATCGTCTGGTTGCGCTCGCTCGCGACAACGGTTGCGACATCATCGTCGGCGTCGGTGGCGGCAAGATCCTCGACACCGCGAAGGCCGTTGCTACTATCTGGAGTCCCCGGTTATCATTTGCCCCACCATCGCTTCGACCGATGCCCCGTGTTCGGCGCTTTCGGTGCTCTATACCGATGACGGCCAGTTCGACAAGTACCTCTTCTTGAAGGCAAACCCCAATATCGTCCTTATGGATACGACGGTTATCGCGGCGAGCCCGGTGCGCCTGACGGTTTCCGGTATGGGCGATGCGCTCGCAACCTATTTCGAGGCTCAGGCGACGCACGATGCCGACGGCGGCACCTGCGCTGGCGGCAAGGGCGGCATGGCCGGCCTGGCGCTCGCCAAGCTCTGCTACGAGACGCTTATGGCCGATGGCGTCAAGGCCAAGGTCGCGCTGGAGAAGGGTGCGCTGACGCCTGCCGTCGAGCACATCATCGAGGCCAACACGCTGCTTTCGGGCATTGGCTTTGAGAGCTCGGGCCTTGCTGCTGCTCATGCCATCCACAATGGTCTGACGATGCTGCCCGAGTGCCACGGCATGTATCACGGCGAGAAGGTCGCCTTTGGCACCATCGTCCAGCTGGTACTCGAGAATGCCCCGACCGAGAAGCTCGAGGAAGTCTTGGGCTTCTGCATTGAGCTGGGCCTGCCGGTCACGATGAAGGAACTTGGCGTTGCCGAGCTTACGCGCGAGCAGGCCATGATTGTTGCCGAGGCTGCCTGCGCGCCCGATGACACCATGTGCAACATGCCGTTTGAGGTGACTCCCGAGATGGTCGCAAACGCCATCCTGGGTGCCGACGCGCTGGGCCACTACTATCTCATGGATGAGTAAATCAAGCTAAGGAAGGGGCAAAGTCAGCAGATGGCTTTGCCCCTTTTTGCTATGGTGCAAAGTGGCCTGTCTCCAATGCACAAGTTGGTGCAGGGGGCAGGTTACTTTGTACAATCGTTGTTTGATGAAGGGCGGATTCTCGTATGGCGCTTCCCATGGTTTATGGCGGTCCCGGCCGGTATGTTCAGGGGCCGGGCGAACTTTCGCGTCAGGGCAGGTATTTGTCATGGTTGGGCTGCGCTGCTTATGTCTTGTTTGACCAGGGCACCGAGGATCGGCTGTGCAAGCAGATCGTCGATGGATTTCTGGACGAAGATCTAAGTGAGCCGTTCTTTAAGATTTATGACGGTCCGTGTACGGAAGACGCCGTTGTCGAAATGGCTAAGGAAGCCCGGGCCGAGTATTGCGACATGGTGGTGGGTATTGGCGGCGGCAAGATACTCGATATTGCCAAGGCCGTTGCGTTTTATGCCGAGGTGCCGTTGTGCGTATGCCCCACGGCGGCTTCGATGGACGGTCCGTGCAGCGCGATTTCGGTGCTGTATCACGAGGATGGGTCGTTCGACCACTACCTGATGCTCGAGAAGAATCCAGACCTGGTCGTGGTCGATACCAACGTGGTCGCGGCAGCCCCACTGCGTATGACGGTCGCTGGCATGGGCGACGCACTGGCAACGTACTTCGAGGCGCGTTCGTGCGCCGCGGCGCACGGTACCAACGAGCACGGTGGCGAGCCGGGGCACTTGGCTCTGGTCGCGGCTCGCGCCTGCTACGACACGCTCATGGAGTGCGGCGTCGCTGCCAAGCGCGATCTCAAAAAAGGGCGTACATCGCCGGCGGTTGAGCGCCTGATCGAGTGCAATATTCTGCTTTCGGGTGTTGGCTTTGAGAGCGGTGGTTTGGCGCTGGCGCATGCCATCGCCAACGGTCTGACGATTCTGCGAGTGCAAGGCAATGCATGGCGAGGCCGTGGCATTTGGCCTGGTGGTGCAGCTGCGCCTGGAGCGTGCACCCGAGCTTGATCAGGTGCTCGAGTTTTGCCAGCGCGTTGGTCTGCCGACGACGCTCGAGGAGCTGGGCCTTGGCGAGATTTCCGATGCCGATCTGCAGAGTGTTGCAAATGCGGTCTTTAGAAACGAGCGTAATATGGCCAACGAGCAGGCCAAGGTGACCAAACAAAAGCTCGTGCAGCTCATGTGCGAGGCATAGCTTGGCGCTTGATTGACCTTGTGCAATCGAGGCGGCGATAGGCCATAGGCTATTTGCCGCAAAGATGCTCCGCGTGTAATTTGCCCGAGGCACGGGCCGTAGCGTATCATTATCTCTTGCTTGTTTGCACTGCTCAGGGAGGGGCCGCGCATGGCGCAGGAACACGATCTGTTTGATGACATTATCGAGATCAGCAAGGGTTTCGACTTTCTTAAAAACCCGCTTGGCGGTGTGACCGATGCACTCGATCCGTCGGCGCCGCAGTGGAATCCTGCCGACTACAAGGAGCGTCCGCGCGGCAACACCATTCCGTGCTTGACCTGCAAAAACGAGAAGAGCGGTTGCACCGCGTGTATGGACGTGTGCCCGGTCAACGCTATCGAGATCGAGGAAGACGCCATCGAGATCCTCGACTCCTGTCGCAAGTGCGGCCTGTGCGCCGCGCTTGTCCGACCGAGGCGATCATCTCGCCGCGCCTGGCGCCCAAAAATCTGTATGACGATATCGTCTCTGCTGCTACGAGCCACGAGACCGCCTACGTCACCTGCACGCGCGCCCTTAAGCGCATGCCGCGCGAAAACGAGGTCGTCGTCGCCTGTGTGGGCGATATTACGGCCGAGACCTGGTTCTCGGTGCTGGCCGACTATCCCAACGTGAGCGTGTACCTGCCGTTGGGCGTGTGCGATAAATGCCGCAACACCGGTGGCGAGGATATTCTGGGCGAGGCCATCGCTACTGCCGAGGAGTGGGCTGTACGGGCATGGGCCTGGAGGTCGACCCCAAGAGCCTCAAGTGCCATAAGCTTCGTGAGTACGAGCGCAAGGAGTACATGGAAAAGATTGCCCGTACCACGGGCCTGACGGTGACCAAGCTCAATCCGGCGACGGCGGCACTGGCCTCGGTGACGCAGAAGTTGAAGGCTCACCGTCACCAGATCACGCAGCTCGAGCGCACGCTCAACACCATGTGCGGCACCACGACGACCAAGCGTCGCCGTTCGCTCACGCACGGGCGGCAGCTGGTGCTCTCGACATTGCAAAACCATCCCGAGCTTGCCCAGAACATGCAGGTGAGCACGCCGGAATGCGATTTTGACAAGTGCACGTCGTGTGGCGAGTGTGTCAATGTATGCCCCACGTTCGCCTGCGATTTGGTGGGAAGCGGCCGCTTTGCACTGGAATCCACGTATTGTTTGGGTTGCGGTGCCTGTGTCAAGGTGTGCCCCGAGCATGCGCTCAAGCTTGTTGAGCACGATGCGTCCAATTTGATCGTCGTCGACCCCGAGGCCGAGGAGAAGGCCGCCCAGAAGGCGAAAGCTCACGAAGAAGCTGAGAAGGTCAAGGCCGAGGCGAAGGCCAAACTCGGCAAGATGCTCGATCAGGTGGAGAAGCTCGCGGACTAGCTAAAAGAGCGTAAATGATGGCCGGTGGGACAGACACTGCCCCGCCGGCCAAAAAAAGTTGCGGTGGAATAGTTCCTGTTTTGCCCTTAAGCTGGCCATTCTAGGAACTATCCCACCGCAACTAATAAATGGTTAGTTCATGCTGCTTTGGTGGCCGGTTCGACCGGTACCGTTGCGCGTCACGGTTTCATGGAGCAAAAAGAACCCGGGGACCTGTTTGGTCTCGGTGTATTCCATAAGGATGCCGTCGGCGTTGTAGGTCTGCCCGCGTATAACGGCGAGTGCGTTAAAGTCGTCGAGATCGAGCACGCGCGTATCCTCGGGCGTGGGATGCTCGATCGTTACATCGCGTTTGCCCGTGGCAATCCTAATGCCAAGATCTTCTTCGAGGTAACGATAGATCGAGTCGTTGACAATCTCGGGTGTCAGCCCCGGTACTTGTGAGCTTAGGTAATAGGAGTCGTCGGAGCACACGGCTTGTCCGTCTGCATAACGGATGCGTTTGGCGCGTGTGAGCTCACAGCCTTCGGGAAACCCAGTAATCTTGGAGAGCGCCTTGCTGCAGATGAGGAGCTCAAAGACGGTGGTGACAGTCTTGAGCTCAAAGCCTCGGTTGACCGCGATTTCCTTAAAGGTCTCGAGTCCGCCGCCACCACGACTCTTCTCGTCACTGATGTTGCGAATGACGCGCATGCCTTTGCCTTGCTGGGGGAGCACGTAACCATCTGCCGCAAGCATCGAGATGGCGCGACGGACCGTCATGCGCGAACAGTCAAACAGCTGCGTGAGCTCAGTCTCCGAAGGCAGATAACTCTGATAGGCGTATGTGCCGTCGTCAATCGACTGCTTCACGTTGTCATAAATAGTTTGGAAGATGGCTCGCGCCATGACGGTCTCCTAGAGCTGGGTGCGCGAACGACGGGTGAGGGCCGCCCGCGCAGGTGTCAATCGATTTACTTGCTGGGGTCGATTATATATTTACCCATGGCACGCAGGGCCGGGTCTGACAGGATGGCGCCGAGTTCGTCGAGGGAAGCCACCTTGGCGACCATCGAGGATACGTCGAGCCTGCCAGAGTCGATGAGCTCGAGCGCGCGACGCTGCGTATACGGGTTGATGTAGGACGAGGTAAGCACAAACTCCTTCTGGAAGACCTCGAAGGCTTGACGGTGATTGTCTCATCGGGCTTGGTGAGGCCGAACATCATGACCGTAGCCTTGTGGCCGGCGATCTGGATGGCCTGCTCGATGGTGACGGGCTTGCCAACACACTCAATAACGACATCGACGTTGCCGACGCCTCCTGCTTCAGGCGGGCCGGGACGTCCTCGTGGATGGAATCAATTGCCAGATCGGCGCCGAGTTTGAGCGCAACCTCGCGCTTGCCTTGACGGGCTCGAGCAAGACGACCTTGGTGGCGCCGGCGTTTTTGGCAAGCTGCATCATGAGCAGACCGATCATGCCACCGCCGATGACGACAACCGTGCTGCCGGGCTTGATGTTGCACATATCGATGCCGTGCAGGCAGCAGGCGACGGGCTCGGTCATAGCACCCTGCTCAAAGCTGGTGTGATCGCCCAACTTGTAGACTTGCTGCATATCGACGGAGCAGTACTCGGCAAAGCCGCCGTTAACGGTGGTGCCGTAACCGGTCATATGCTCGCAGTAGTGGTTGATTCCGTCGCGGCAGGGTTCGCAGCAGCCGCAGGGATGGTTTGGGTCGATGCACACGCGATCGCCCGGTTTAAAGCCAGCGACGTCGCTGCCCACGGCCTCGACAACGCCCGCAAACTCATGACCAAGGATCGTGGGCGGGGTAACGTCGGCTGCACCCTTGTCGCCTTCATAGATATGAACGTCGGTACCGCAGACGCCGCAAGCCTTGACGTTGATCAGAACGTCGCGCTTGCCCACGGCCGGCTTTGTCGAATCCTCGACCCTGAGATCGTGCTTTCCATAGAAGACCGCGCTTTTCATGGTGACTCCTTAACGTGGTGGTGAATGTTGTAATGAAGTATAGGTATGTCTGCAGATATAAACAAGCACATCTAGACAAGTAAAAAAGAAATATGAATTGCAGCTATCAGCTATATCAGATTTAGCAGGCGAAATACTGGACATATACCGTTTACGGCCAATAATCAACCGTTTACCGACCGTAGTATTTATACTAACTTGTCTAGATAAGTGATATGATAAAAATAGAAGCGCAAGAAGTCAGGGAAGCGGGCCCACCCGTCCTATTGCACGAGGTACACGCAAACGGCGCGTCTGCGGTCTCGAGTGAAGCCAAAACCGCAGCGCTCCGAATGAAGAGAGGGGGATTCCCCGTCATGATGCAAAAGATACAACGTTTCGGCGGTGCAATGTACACGCCTGCAATTCTTTTCGCATTTTCCGGAATCGTCGTCGGCCTGGGTACGTTGTTTACCACCGAGGCGATCTTTGGCGAGATGGCCACTGCGGGCCATCTTTGGTTTGATTGCTGGAATGTGCTGCTCCAGGGTGGTTGGACGCTCTTTAACCAGATGCCGTTGCTGTTTTGCGTAGCGTTGCCAATCTCGCTCGCGAACAAGCAGAACGCTCGCTGCTGCATGGAGGCTTTGGCCATCTACCTTACCTTCAACTACTTTGTAAGCACAATCTTGGGGCAGTGGGGCCCTGTCTTTGGGGTCGACTACTCTGTCGAGGCGGGCAGCGGTACTGGTCTTGCCACTATCGCAAGCATCAAAACGCTTGATATGGGCATCATGGGCGCGCTTATCATTTCAGGTATCGCCACGATGCTTCACAACAAGTACTTCGACACCGAACTTCCTGAGTGGTTGGGCGTGTTCTCGGGCTCCGTGTTCATCTATATGATCGGTTTCTTCGTTATGGTTCCGGTCGCTCTTATCGCCTGCCTGGTGTGGCCGCATGTCCAGGCTGCTATCTCCGCCTTCCAGGGATTCATCCTTTCCGCCGGTACGTTCGGCGTGGGCGTCTTTGCTTTCTTCGAGCGCGTGCTGATCCCTACAGGCCTGCACCACTTTATCTATACGCCGTTCTATTACGACAACGCGGCGGTCAACGGTGGCATCTTTGCTGCTTGGGCCAACATCCTGCCCCAACTGGCTGCCGATCCGAGCATTGCTCTTAAGGATGCCGCACCCTGGGCTGCCTATACCTGCCCTGGTTGGACTAAGGTCTTCGGCTCGCTCGGCGTCGCCATTGCGTTTTATATGACCGCCAAACCCGAGCGCAAGCAGCGCGTCAAGGCTCTGCTCATTCCCGTCACCCTTACCGCTATGCTTTGCGGTATTACCGAGCCGCTTGACTTCACCTTCCTGTTCATTGCGCCCGGCCTGTTCGTCGTCCACTGCGTGCTCGGAGCGCTCGGCTGCATGGCTCAAAACCTCCTTGGCGTCGTGGGCATCTTCGACGGCGGAATCATCTCGATGCTCTCGTGGGACTGGCTGCCCCTTTGGGCCGCACACGGTCTGCAGTACGCCATCTCCATCCTTGTCGGTCTGTGCTTTACCGCTCTTTGGGTCGTGGTCTTCCGTTTCTTGATCATCAAGTTCGACTTTAAGACCCCCGGTCGCGAGGATGACGATGTTGAGGTCGAGCTCAAGTCCAAGGCCGACTACAAGCAAAAGCAGAGCGGTGCTGCTGCTAGCAAATCGGTCGCCCAGAGTAAGGATGACGAGCGCTTGGTGCTTGCCGAGAACATCCTCGATCTACTCGGTGGCACGGACAACGTCATCGATGTAACTAACTGCGCTACCCGTCTGCGCGTTAACGTCAAGGACAAGGGCGCCGTTGCACCCGAGGCTTCCTTCAAGGCAATCGGTACGCATGGCTTGGTGGTCCAAGGCCAGTCAATCCAGGTCATCATCGGCCTTACCGTCCCGCAGGTTCGCGAGAAGTTCGAGAGTCTTCTGTAAACCATCGTCCATCGAAACAATCGGCCTTGCAGAGCCGGTATGCACCGCAAGGCCGATTCTAGAGATAAAAAACTCCACTTCTAGGTAACAATTCCAAACCGTGCAGGCCGCGTACGGGGATGGATTGAGCAAGCGGCCAGAATGAGGAGGACATCATGTCCAAGAAAAACTATGCCGTGACCATTGCCGGCGGTGGCTCTACCTTCACCCCGGGCATCGCTCTGATGCTGCTTGAGGAGCGCGACCGCTTCCCGGTCAACAAGGTGACCTTCTACGACAACAACGCCGAGCGCCAGGAGACCGTGGCCAAGGCCTGCGAGATCTACTTCCACGAGAACGCCCCCGAGGTTGAGTTTAGCTACACCACCGACCCCGAGACCGCATTCACCGGGACTGACTTCGTCCTTGCTCACATCCGCGTCGGCCTGTACGCCATGCGTGAGCTCGACGAGAAGATTCCTCTCAAGTACGGCTGCGTTGGCCAAGAGACCTGCGGTGCCGGCGGTATCGCCTACGGCATGCGCTCCATCGGCGGCGTTATCGAGATCCTCGACTACATGGAGAAGTACAGCCCCAACGCCTGGATGCTCAACTACTCCAACCCCGCGGCCATCGTCGCCGAGGCTTGCCGCGTGCTGCGCCCCAACAGCCGCATCATCAACATCTGCGACATGCCGATCGACCTCATGGATAAGATGAGCCGTATGTGCGGCATCAAGGATCGTCGCGAGCTGCAGTATAGCTACTACGGCCTCAACCACTTTGGTTGGTGGAGCAAGATCTACGACAAGGACGGCAACGACCTCATGCCGCAGATTAAGGAGCACATGGCTAAGAACGGCTACCTGGACGGCATCGAGCACGAGGCCGGCAAGGAGCAGCATGTCGAGGAGAGCTGGATTCACACCTTCGGCAAGGCCAAGGATGTCTATGCTGTCGATCCCGAGACGATTCCCAATACCTACCTCAAGTATTACCTGTACCCGGACTATGTCTCGAGACGTCTGACCCCAACTACACTCGCGCCAATGAGGTTATGGACGGCCGCGAGAAGAAGGTCTTTGGCGCTTGCCGCGACATCATCGCCAAGGGTACGGCTAAAGACGGCGGCTTTGAGCCAGATGTACATGCCAACTACATCGTCGACCTTGCCTGCGCACTGGCCGAGAACACGCTCGAGCGCTTCCTGCTGATCGTCCCCAACGATGGCGCTGTGCCCAACTTCGACCCGACGGCCATGGTCGAGGTGCCTTGCATCGTCGGTTCCAACGGCTTTGAGAAGATCTGCCAGGGCCCGATTCCGCAGTTCCAGAAGGGCCTGATGGAGCAGCAGGTTTCCGTCGAGAAGCTCGTTGTCCAGGCTTGGGTCGAGGGCAGCTACCAGAAGCTCTGGCAGGCACTCACGCTCTCCAAGACCATTCCTTCGGCGAGCGTTGCTAAGCAGATCCTGGACGAGCTCATCGAGGCCAACAAGGATTTCTGGCCCGAGCTTAAGTAAGGACTGCAGTCTCGAACTCTCACTCATCTCTGCTTCATTTGCGCCGCCGTGGCGTCCGGGTTCGCCCAGATGCTGCGGCGGCGCTATACTTATGCAGTTTGAAGTACCTGTACCAAAAGGAGCTGTCGTGTCCCTTTCCATCGGTATCGTGGGCCTGCCCAACGTGGGCAAGTCGACGCTGTTCACCGCGCTTACCAAAAAGACCGGTCTTGCCGCCAACTACCCGTTTGCCACAATCGACCCCAACGTGGGTATCGTCGACGTGCCCGATAGCCGCTTGCAAAAGCTCGCCGACATCGTCAACCCCGGCCGCATTGTGCCGGCTACGGTCGAGTTTGTCGACATCGCAGGTCTGGTGAAGGGCGCTAACGAGGGCGAGGGCCTGGGCAACCAGTTCTTGGCAAACATCCGCGAGACCGACGCTATCTGCGAGGTCGTGCGCTACTTTAAGGACCCCAACGTCATGCGTGAGGTGGGCCGCACGGGCGAGTTCGTCGATCCCGCCGGCGATGCCGACACCATCATGACCGAGCTCATCCTGGCCGACATGGGCACGCTCGAGAAGCAGCTGCCCAAGCTCGAGAAGGAGGCCAAGCGCGACAAGGAGCTCATGCCCAAGTTTGAGGTCGCCAAGCGCCTGCTTGCCTGGCTCAACGAGGGCAAGCGCGCCGCGTCCATGGAGATGACCGACGAGGAGCGCGCCGCTGCCAAGGCTTGTTCCTGCTCACCATGAAGCCCATCCTGTATGTGGCCAACGTAGACGAGGACATGCTCAACGAGGACCTGGCGCCCATTGATGGCGTCAAGCCGCTGCCGATCTGCGCCAAGATCGAGGCCGAGCTTTCCGAGCTCGATCCCGAGGACGCTGCCGACTACCTGGAGAGCCTGGGCCTGGAGCAGCCCGGTCTGGACGTGCTCGCTCAGGCCGCCTACAAGCTGCTCGGCCTGCAGTCGTTCTTTACGGCCGGCGAGATGGAGGTCAAGGCCTGGACGGTGCGTCAGGGCGCGACCGCCCCGCAGGCCGCCGGTGTCATCCACACCGACTTTGAGCGCGGCTTTATTAAGGCCGAGGTCATTGGCTACGACGACTACATCGAGCTCGGTGGCGAGCAGGGCGCCAAGCTGCCGGCAAGCTGCGTATTGAGGGCAAGGACTATGTCATGGCCGATGGCGACGTCGTGCACTTCCGCTTTAACGTGTAAGGACGACGCATATGTTTAAATATGGCAAAAAAGCTGGCTACATGGGTATTGCGCTGCTCGTACTTGCGGTGATTCCGCTGGTGGTCGCAGCGTGTGTTATCCCCAACATTGGTCCCGAGGTGGCAACGAAGTTTAATGCCGCCGGCGAGGCGACGCGCTGGGGCAAGAGCTACGAGCTGCTGGCGTTGCCGGTGCTCAATCTGCTGCTGAGCGTGGCGACGTACTTTACGGCGGGACGCCAGGCTAAAAACAATGATGACTCCGCCGCCATGGCGCGCATCGTGTGCGAGCGCTACCTGCGAAACGGCTGCATCACGGGTGTGTTTCTCAACGTAATCAACGTCTACTTTATGTATTCGGCGATTACCGGTATGGGCTTTGGCCTGGGCTTTTAGCTTGCGCCTTTAGGCAACGAGCCTGCAAGCATATTCGATGGCTGCTGCGAGGCCGCCGCTCGATCGTGGTTGAAAGACCATGTCGGCGGCGGCCTCGTTTTCGTATCCGGCGCCGCGGAGGGCGAGCGCGATGCCGGCTTCCAAAAGGAGCGACAGGCCGTGTTGGCTGGTTACGATTACGGCAGCCTGATTGAGCGAGCAGCTGTGCGCTTGGCATTGGATGGCAAGTTCACCTTGCGCCGGGCAAGGGACCAAAACGGCGGCGACGCGACTTGATAGCAATGCAAATGCTGTGCGCTCATCGGGCGAAAGACATTCTGCTTCAACGACGACGAGCTTGGGCGGTGCGCTGTTTGTGCGAAGTGTGGCTCGGTACGTGCGGACCGAAGAACCCGACATAGAAAACTCCTGTGTATTCGGCAAAACGTAAACTATAGTTTACGTTTATGTTCGGCTCCATTTCAAACTCGGCTGCATGGACGAACGTGCGAAACAGATTCTTGGCAGGCGGGTCGAAGAGACACGCAGAGACCTTGGTATCTCCAAGGTTGATTTTTGTGTGGCGACAGGAATCAGCCGACCCTACCTCGACCGAATCGAAGATGGGACGGCAAATTTCACGCTCAAGGTTCTATTTAAGATCGCGCCCGCACTCGGCATGACGGTGTCAGAGCTTCTCGAGGGGATCGAATAGGGGATACCCGTCGACAACTGAATTACGCCATCGGGATGCGGTCGTGGTTGACCTGGCTGTAGAACAAGCGCTGGATTTCGGCTGCATCGCGTGACTGGCCGAGTGCCCACATGGTTTTGGCCACGAGTGTCTCGGTGGTCATATCATCGCCGCGCAAAATACCCGGATGGTCGGCGTAGGCACGGCCGACCTCATAAACACCCAGGTCAAGGCCCTCTTCGGGGACCTGGGTGGTCATAACGACCGTGCGGCCCGAATCGACCCAGCGGAAAATTGTCTCCTGGAATGACTCACCGGACTCGCCAAACTCGGGAATACCGCCAATGCCAAAGGTCTCCAGAATCACGGCGTCGTAGCTATCGGCAAGGGCGTCGAGGATGCCCGGGTTTACGCCGGGTGTAAGCTTGAGTACAAATACGCGCGGGTCGATGCTGTCGTAGAAACGCACCGGGTTTTCGCCCTGATGCGTGCCGTGAAGCCCGTTGCGCACGATGCGGTCGTTGCGGATGTAGGCAATGGGCGGATAGTTGACGCTAATGAACGCGTTAAAGCTCATGGTGCGCTGTTTGCGGGCGCGCGTGCCGGCAATGGCTACGCCGCCAAACACGATCGAGACGTCGTGCGAGTGCTCGTCGAGCGCATAGAGCAGGCTCTGGTACAGATTAAGTTTGGCATCAGTAAAAGGGTTGCCCATGGGCTTTTGCGAGCCGGTGAGCACGATGGGCTTGGGGCTGTCCTGGATCAGATAGGAAAGCGCTGCTGCGGTGTAGCTCATAGTGTCCGTGCCGTGTAGGATCACAAAGCCGTCGTGGTCGGCATAGCCTTCGACGATGACATCGCGGATGCGCATCCAGTCGCTCGGGCGCATATTGGTGCTGTCGATGTTCATGGGCTGCACGACGTCGAGCTCGCAGAGGCCCGAGATTTCGGGGACGCTCTGGGCGAGCTCCTCACCGGTCAGGGCGGGGGAGAGGCCGTTGCCGTCCTCGGTCGATGCGATGGTGCCGCCCGTGGCGATGAGAAGGATGCGCTTCATGCTGGTATTCCTATCGTATTTGTCGCCGCAAGGGCGGAGTCGTTCGGCAGTATTGTGGCACAGGGCGTCGAATGTTCAAACGTATTACATCATCTGTAACGTTTGGTAACACTTCAATTGCTGGCAAATAGGGGCCCAGGTCGTGCGTTTGCCGTGCGCTGATGGCTGCGAGGGACGAGAAACCACATATAAACGTGTACACTATGGAAGTTATTTTCGTTCATTCACGCGGGTGGGCACCGGCTCCCCGCCAACAAGAGGGGGAAACCATGGATCAAAAGGCTTCCGCAAAGGTCCTCGTACTCGACTTTGGTGCGCAGTACGGTCAGCTCATTGCCCGTCGCGTCCGCGACCTCAACGTGTATTCCGAGATCGTTCCCTGCGACATCTCGGCCGATGAGATTCGCGAGATGAACGCCTCTGCGCTCATCCTTTCTGGCGGCCCGGCCTCCGTGTACGCCGAGGACGCTCCGTCCATCGACCCCGCCATCTTTGACCTGGGCCTTCCCGTCTTGGCTTTTGCTACGGCCATCAGATTACGGCCGTGACGCTCGGCGGCAAGGTCGGTCACTCTGAGGTGGGCGAGTACGGCCGCG
>ENA-OQIO01000714-OQIO01000714.1-human-gut-metagenome-genome-assembly--contig:-NODE-714-length-17132-cov-3.360894_pt1 | contig 17132 bp, 19 predicted proteins | sample MGYA00242573_ERZ504737 | MGnify/ENA primary metagenome ERZ504737 (study PRJEB26092, sample SAMD00036203) | human gut metagenome | host: Homo sapiens | study: EMG produced TPA metagenomics assembly of...
AACATTCCCATATTCGGCATCCCGCTCATTTTCATCATATCATCATAATTCATACCGCTGTTATTGATGGTATCAAATGTCTTTTGCAGGCAGTCCTGGCACACATAGACATTTCCCGGCATTGCAATCATTTTACCCGCCTTGCTTTCCGGTCTTCTGCATATATAACAAATCTTTTCGTATTCCTCTTCCTGATTGTTGATTGTATCGTTATTTTCACTCATTTTTTCACCATTCTGCCGCAAAATACGGCACCTTCTTTTACTGTAATTTTGTATACACGTTTAGTATACAGATTTGTCTTTGTTTTTACAATAAAATCTCTATAAAAAAATACCCGGTATGATGCAGATGGACAACATCTGTCCCTGCATTTTACCGGATATTTTACTTTATTGATTTACAAATTTATGTTTGTGCTTTATGTGCTTTGCCGGTTCCTTTTAAAGCATTATGCCGGAATGCTTATCAGCTCTTTTTGCCGAGAGTTACTTCAACACTCTTTAATACATACTCACTGCCTTCCTGATGATAGTACTGAACCGTTACCTTTTCACCGGCTGCGTAGTATTCCATAATAGACTTGAGGCTGGACATAGAGTTTACGGACTGGTCGTCAAAGCTTACAATAATATCATAAGCGCCCAGACCTGCCTGTGCAGCTGCTGAATTATTTTCAACGCTTCTGATTAAAACCCCCTGCGGATAACCATATGAAGAAGACATTGCACTTGTAATATCCACACCACTGATTCCCAGGTAAGCAGTTTCTGAACTTGAAACCTTGCTTCTTGTTTCACGGCTCATCAGGCTGTCAATGATATCCATGACATTCGATACCGGAATAGAATATGCCATACCTTCTACACCATCACTGGAAGTCTTTGCAAAGTTAATTGCGATAACCTTACCTTCTGCATTGAGTAATGCACCACCGCTGTTACCGGAATTAATCGCTGCATTTGTCATTAAAAGTCCTGAAAATGTCACATTATTAACCGTAATAGAACGGTTTGTCGCGCTGATAATACCATTTGTTACAGACTGTCCTTCACCCAATGCATTACCAATAGCAACAACCTCCTGTCCGATGGCTACATCATCACTGTCTGCCAGTTCTGCGATTGCAATACTGTTGATGGTTGAATCCTTAATATCTGAAAGATTGATTGCCACTACCGCAATATCCTTATCAGACTTTGAACCCTTTACGGTTGCGCTGACAGATTCCCCGTCTACAAAGACACATTTTAAATCATTCACATCTTCTACAACGTGTGCATTGGTTACAACAAGCAGTTCCTTATCGTTTTTGCCAACAATAATACCGGTTCCGCTCGTCTGTGCTTCATAAGACTGGCTGCCGCCAAATAATCCGTAAAATGAAGATGAACTTCCTGACGATACCGTCGTTGTACCGTTTAAGGCAACCATTGCCGGAAGGGCTGCATTTGCAACAGACTGTACGTCCATGCCTGTTGAAGAAGAAGCGGTACTCTGTGCTGTCGTTGCGGTTACATTGGAAGTCACGGTTGCAATGTTGTTATAGTCGCTTGATGATTTTACCGGAAGAAGAGTACTTCCCGTGTAATATACGCCATACATTACTGCGCCGGCAATTACACCGAACACGGCTGCCGAACCTGCCAGTTTTGCAAGCCTTTCTCCAAAACCTTCTTTGTTTCTATCCTTCTTTTTCTTCTGCCTTCCATTCTGCTGATTCATACTGCCCTGCCCGGTGCCTGCCTGCTGATAGGTTGTATCCTGCTGGAATGTACTGCTCTGCTGATAATAGGAAGTGTTATTGTTTTCCTGTTCAAACGGAATATTTCCTGCGCTGTATCTGTATTCTGAACTTTCTGCCTGTGTTGTTTCCGTTGTATTTTCATCGTCGTAATGAATTCGTTCTCCTGTCTTTGGGTCAAATCTCGGTCTTGGGTTATACTGGTTATTTTCGTCGTTATACATATCGATTTCTCCTCTCTGTCGTGTCTTTTGTTCTTAGATAAAAAGAACACATCTCGTCTATGCTTTGTAGTATAGTAACGAAATGTGTTCTAATTGTGTTTTCTCTGTTAAGAATTTCTGAACTCGCTCTGCGATAAAAAGATAATTGTGACGCCTGCAGCACAATTATCTATGTGAAGAATCTTAAATTTAAGGATTCTTCACATTACTACTGTCCTGCTACTTCCATAACAGCCTTTGTAAGTTCTTCAAGTTTTGCATCTGCATCCGCTAAGTTGCTGCCCTTAACGCCCATGTAGAACTTAATCTTTGGTTCTGTTCCGGACGGTCTTGCACAGCACCATGCATTGTCAGAAAGTGCATAATATAATACGTTGGATGACGGAAGTCCGGTAGACTTCTTTTCGCCGGTCTTTAAATCAACACATTCATCCTTCTTGTAATCTCTTGCTTCGAGTACGTCCCATGAACCGAACTTCTTCGGTGTTTCGTTGCGGAGCTTATCCATCAGTTCTGCAATCTTTTCAGCCCCTTCTGCACCCTTCATGGTAATTGCCTTCTGACCTTCTTTGTAGTATCCGTATTTTTCAAAAATCTGAATCATCTGATCCCACAGAGTCATGTTCTTTGTCTTGTAGTATGCTGCTGCTTCACATAATGCCATAACGGCAACAACTGCATCCTTATCTCTTGCATGTGTACCGACAAGGCAGCCATAGCTTTCTTCAAAACCAAATTCATATTCGTATGTACCCTGCTGTTCAAAGACTTAATCTGCTCACCGATATACTTAAAGCCTGTTAATACCTCAATCAGCTTTACATTGTATTCTGCTGCAATGGCATCTGCCATATTGGTAGATACGATAGTTTTTACAAATGCGCCGTTATCGTGTAACAGATTCTTTTCCTTACGCTGTGAAAGCAGATATTCTGCAATCAGCATACCGGACATATTTCCTGTAAATGCCTTGTATTCGCCTGTCTTGGTGTCTTTTGAATATACACCGAGTCTGTCGGCATCCGGATCTGTTGCCAGAATGATATCTGCATCTTTTTCCTTTGCCAGCTTTAATGCCAGTGTGAATGCCTTTGGGTCTTCCGGGTTTGGATATTCAAGTGTTGTGAAATCCGGGTCCGGTTTTTCCTGTTCTTTTACAATATAAACATGCTTAAAGCCCAGTTCTTTTAAAATTCTTCTGACCGGAACGTTACCTGTTCCGTGGAACGGTGTGTATACAATCTTGATATCATCCGCTACCTGCTTGATAATATCACCGTTGATGCTCATTTTCTTTAAAGCCTTGATATAAGCTTCATCCATATCATAGCCAATAACATTGTAAAGACCGCAGGCTTCTGCCTCGTCTTTTTCCATGGTCTTTACCGTATTATAATCTGTAACAGCCTTTACTTCTGTAATAATCTGTGTATCCTTTGGTGCTGTAATCTGTGCGCCGTCTTCCCAATATACTTTGTAACCGTTGTATTCCGGTGGATTATGGCTGGCTGTAATGACAATACCTGCGATGCAGTGCAACTGTCTTACGGCAAATGATAATTCCGGTGTCGGTCTTAATGACGGGAAGATATATGCTTGATTCCGTTCGCATTCAGGCATAATGCTGCCTCGTCTGCAAATTCAGGGGACATTCTTCTTGAATCATATGCAATCGCAACGCCTCTGTCTGCTGCATTTTCCTTCTTAATAAAGTTTGCAAGTCCCTGTGTTGCCTTTCTGACAGTATAAATATTCATGCGGTTTGTACCGTTGCCGATAACACCTCTTAAACCACCTGTACCAAACTCTAAATCTTTATAAAAGCGGTCTTCAATTTCTTTTTCATTACCCTCAATTGATTTTAATTCAGCTCTTGTTGCCTCATCAAAATATTCATTGGCACACCACGCCTTGTAAGACTCCATGTAACCCATAACTTTAATCCTCCATATTTCTTCTTTTTACTGATTGAATTTATAAAAATTATAATACAATCCCTTTTTGAAATCAATCTTTTAATGATTCTTTAAATGCAGCAGCAACATTTTCTAACGCTTCCTGCTCATCCGGACCGTCTGCAATCAGCTCTATTTCATCACCGCATTTAATTCCTGCTGCTAAAATTGAAATGACACTCTTTGCATTGGCCGTCTTTCCTTCTCCATAAGCAAATGTAATATGGGAATCGTATTTGACAGCAGCATCGCACATTGCCCCCGCTGGTCTTAAATGTATTCCCAATGCACTTCCTACGACTATTTTTTCACTAACCATCTTTTCTCTCCCATCCGCTGTTTTCAGCTTTTTATTTTACCGGTTCTGGCCGGTTGTTTCAGAGGTACCGGCTGTTGTTGTTTCCTGTGTCTGCTGTGTTGTTGTTTCCGGCTGTGTCTGTGCTGTCTGCGCCTGTATCTTTACGGCTGCCTTATAGGTATCGTCCAGACTGCAGCCGCCCGGCAGCTGAAACTGTATCGATAATGTATATGTTCCTTCTTTTAAGCCTGTCAGATTCACCGTAGCTTTGATATCCGCTGCCTGTGCTGCTGCCAGTGCTTCATCTGAACCTGTCAGTATTACATGAATGGTATCCTGATCGGTAATTGCTGCTTCCAGACCTGATGATAAACCGGAAAATGTAATATCAGATGTCTTCACCGTAAATTCCCTGCTGTGCACATCGGAAATCTTTACCGTAATGGAAACAACCGAATCCGATACCACACTCACATCAGACGGCACAAAATCTTCCATCCACAGACGAAATGTTTTATCACTGCTTAATCCCGTCACCTTTAACTGGTCGGAAGGAATCGTAATCTGTGTAATCTGATCTAAAACCTTTGTCTCTCCCGAAATCGTAATCTGGTCTGCGGAACTTTGTACCTTATGAACGGTATAACCGTCCGCCGGTTCACCCGAAACAGAATATTTTAACGGTACGGTTTTAGACTTTTTGACACTTGCCGTATATTCCACTTCACTCTTTGACAGTTCAAGCTGCGGATCATCAATTACATTACCGTCCGCATCGTATAAAACAATCGGTACAACACTCTGGATATTATCCTGTGCATTGCTGATGTCGCAGATGGCTTTAACCTGCGCAATCTTTGCAATGGTGGTTGATGAACCGGTAATCTTGATGGTCGATGGCGATACGGACTGTTTCGTGACTACATAGCCTTCCGCTTCCGTACCGTTGACTTCCATGCCAACATCAAACTGCTGTGTTACCCTGTTTTCAATATCCAACTTAACCGCTGTTGTCTTTGGCGTCACTTCGACATTGGTCAGCGTTTTGCCGTCTTTGACAACCTTTACATCAATATCGGCATAATCGGCAAATGCCGTAATCCTGCTTAAATCTGCCGTAGCTACAATATCTGCCGCTTTAATATCCGTGATAACACTTTTAGGTCCGCTTACATAAACCGAAATTTTACTGCCATCTGTAATCTCATACGTATAGCCCTTATCCGTAAGACTTTCTGTATTAATCAGCTGCACCGGAACGGTACTGATTGTCACCCCCATGGTCGGGTCGTAAATATTGACAATAATCGTCCACAATACAATTGCGCATAAAGCTGACAGGATTTTCAGGCTGAAATTTCTAAATATCTTTTCTTTCATTTTTCAACCTTCCTCTCCAAATCTTAAACGACTTGACATCTACTGTTTTCTTGCGCAGATACTCCAGCTTATTTCTTAAAGAATCCCTGTCAATGTCGCGGATAATTGAACCGCCCACCGCCACGGATACTGCACCGGTTTCTTCTGATACAATAATTGTAAAGCTGTCGGTGCCTTCACTGATGCCGACACCCGCACGGTGTCTGGTTCCCAGTTCCTTACTTAAGTTTGAATTATCTGACAACGGAAGATAACACGTTGCCGCTACTACTCTGTTGCCCCGCACAATTACCGCGCCGTCATGCAACGGTGTATTATGCTCAAATATATTAATGAGCAGCTGGCTTGTTACAACACCGTCTACCTCGATACCGGTGCGGACATATTCCTCCAGAACCATATCCTGCTCGATAACGATTAATGCACCGGTCCGCACCGCTCCCATTTCATAAGCGGCACGGACAATCTCATCGGCTGTTTTGCTGCTGAACCGTTCACCCTTTTCCCTGCCTTCACCAAAGTTAAACAGTCCGACAACCAGTTTTTTGCGCCCGAGCTGCTCTAACGCACGCCGCAGCTCCGGCTGGAAGATAATCACCAGCGCAATAATGCCGACACTGATGGTTTTTCCCGCAATCCAGAGAATTGTCTTTAAATTCAGTATATATGCAAACAGCGCAAATAATACTACAATGATAATTCCCTTGAGCAGCGCCCATGCTTTTGTATTTTTAATCCACACCAGAATGTTATACAGTACCACTGCAATAATGATAATCTCAATGACATCTGTCCACCCAATCCGTGGAATATATAATTTTGATAAATAATCGCTGAAAAAATTATTCCATGCTGTCACATACTCACCTCATTTCTGTTCCTTCCGGTCTTTACTCATTTTACCGCTTATAGCTTTTTTAAATATTTTCGTCATCCTGTTCTGATGAAGTCATATCACTGATGTCATGCGCCTTTTTCGTCTTTCTCGCATTAATCTGCTTGACCTTGACTTCGGCATTGACAATATTAATTTTCGGAACAGCTTTTACGTAATAATAGTACTCATCATCTTCATACTGTACGTATTCCGTTCTGGAATAATCCACACTGAAAAACAAAATCTGGCACAGATACCCTACAACCCCGCCAAGCACGGTTCCCACAATCATCAGAATCAGATTGATTTTGGCACCTGTCACTAAAATTCCTGCAAGCAGTACGATAAACTGTACCACAATCCCTGCCGCAATGGCATAGGTCCACGCATTATCAATCTTTAGCCGTCTGACTGCATATACTGCCGTAATCGTAACAACCATTGCAATTACAAACAGAATCATTTCTTTATTATTAAACAGACTTTCTACAATATACGAAATCTGCTGCATACTGTCATTGACTGACTTTGTCGTCAGTGCCGTTTCATATTCACTGGCTGTCTTAATAATGTAAAAAATAATCACACCAAATGCCGCCGGAATCATGGCGAATGCGTTAAAGCACAGCCCCGCCGCAATTGGAAGCAGGTACGGCATTTTTATCCAGCAAAGCAGTACCGTAATCACTAAAAGATACCCCTGCTTCGGTGTAAAACGGTAATACAGCAGATACATTAAAAGCACGATTCCCAGTACAATCAATGCAAATTCCGCAGAAATCGCATATAAATGAACCAACATAAATACCGATAAGAAAAATATCATAAATCCATTTGGAAGAAAGGCACACAATACTGCCATTGCCACGGCTATCAGCGGATTTTTCAGCTTTGACATATATCCGATGCTTGCATTGAGCATCAGAAAAGAAACCAATGCCATCACAAACCGTACTGCCGGAACCAGATACGTATCGTATTTATTATAGAATTTCTTAAATCCTTCCTTTAATTCCAGTAAAAAAACCATGTGAGTCCTCCAATACTATTTTTTCTTTCTCTGGCTGTCGTAAAAACGTTCCAGCTTGTTTAGTCTTGAAAAATACTTTTTCAGACCTTTCCGCGAATGATTATACTGATAGGCATAAACCATTGCCGCAATGATGGTATATACAATTAACATCAGGATATAATATATTCCCAGTCTTTTTCCCACTGCCGCATAATCGAGCGAATTAATGTCGGCAACCAGTTTTTCAAGGTTGCATAACACATACAGTATCACCATGATTATATATGCAAATGTTGTTGCAATTAATGTACGGAGTACGCCAAACGCTACATAATCCCCCTTAAAATAGCGGGAATTTTTAATCATCTGCCTGCCTTCGTTTTTTTCATAAATTGCCATTTTCGTCATCATTTTAATCTTATTTTCATTCAGCAATTAATTCACCTCACTGCAAGTCATATTAGTGTAAGCATATCATATTTTTGTCTAATTGTATATTACTATTTGCGAGTGACCGCCATTCGGGGCTACAACAATTCGTACCCGTCTGCCTTCTGCCGTAAAAGTTCTGTCTGTGTTGGCAGAAAGATAATTGCTCCACACCTGTCCGTACTCGTCCGGAAGCAGTCTGGCAAGCACCGTCTGAATCCTGCTGTCAAATGTGCCGCTTCTCTGCTTGATATAGATAATGGTTACATTCGGCTGTGTGATGATTTCTCCATAATATGTATCATTTTCTTCGCATACATAAACATTGGAATACCGCTGTGTAAATCCGATTCCTGAAAGTCCGTCTGAAATGCTGCCGCTGTTGTCACCATTGCCGGTGTTACTGCCGCTATTACTGTTGTTTGAGGAATTCCCGCCGTTTGTGGATGAACCGTCGTTATTGCCGGAATTACTGCCGGAAGAACCGCCCGTCGTGCCGGATTCACCATTTGAAGAACCACCGGAGCTTCCCGAACCGCTGTCCGTACTGCCGGAATCATCTCCGCCGTCCGAATCCGAATCACCGGAACCGCCGTCATAGGAGCCGCTTCCCGAACTGCCTGAGCCTGTCCATGAACCGCCTGCCTGCCCGCCGCCTGTACCTGTACTGCCGCTGTCAGATCCGCTTCCTGCGGATGTTCCACCGGATGACGTACTGCCCGATGCACTGCCGCTTCCGGATGCATTATTTTTTGCAAGGGTTGTACCGGTGTAAACCGGAAGGTTATTTTTTGAACCCTGTGCCACATTTTCAATTCCTTCAATGACAACTGAATCGGAAACGGTTCCGACAGTTGCTGTTACAACGGTTGTTCCCACTGCCTTCACTGTGAGAATTCCGTCTTTATCAATCTCTGCCACAGACGAATCCGAACTGCTCCAGATGAGTGCCTGGTCCGTATTTTCGGGAACAACCAGTGCTGTCATCTTTAACTGCGTGCCTACCGGAACGGCACAGTCTTCAAATTCAATCTCTACTTCTGTTTCTGTATTGCTCATCTGCTGTGCCTGCGCCGAATCATCTTTTAACTTAATCCGGTCTACGCTGACACTCGCCGCATTGCTTTCCTTTTCCTTTTTTTGCTGTATAGAACCGGAAACGATGGAAGCAACTGTCAGGATAATGACCACGCCTCCGACTACACCCGGAATGACCCAGTTCTTTATTTTATTTTTCTTTGCCATTTCTTACCTTTCCCGTTTTGTTTTTTACTTTAGTATACCACAATCCTGTGTGAATGAAAAATAAATATCGTGTAAAAATTGCAGAATCTTTCGACACAAACCTACAATTTCAGTGCAAAACATAAAAACATATGGAAATCTTACAAAGATTGAAATTTATTTGATTATTTGGATAATAGTGTGTTCTACTCACACAGCTGCTCATACCACTGCTTTGTCATACTGCTGTCTTTTGCATTAAAAAACATCGTCTGTGTGTCCGTCTGAATCAGAATGTACGGCGCATTTCCTTTATATATAAAAAGCATACATTTTCCGTAAGTATTCCCTTTAAAATGCCCTACCGCATAGGTTTCTGTGGCGCCGCCGTTGGTTTTTGTGAAATTATCACGCGGCATTGTATCCAGCATCTCTGCTCTCTGAATGGATTCTTTATCAAATGTGATTTTATAACCGCCGCCTCAACCGTTACCCTGTTATTATCCATGGTAAAATCCACTTTGACATCAATCAGCGGAAGCATTGCCGCAACCGTAAATACGATAGTTCCTGCAACAACAAATGTTATAATGCCCGTCCATATTTTTGCCCCTGCCGTTGCATAATTAAAGGAATAATTTCCCGACTGCATACGGTCCGCCACAAGCATATGTCTGTCATTGGGATTGTAGTAAAATCCTGTTTTCCAGTATTCGTCATCATCGACATATACCAGCGTGTTATCTGCATTTAAAAACTCATTTTTCTTTTTATACATCCGGAAAATCAGCACCAGAAATGCCACGCCTGACAGGCTTTCCAGTACGACATAGCTGTAAAACACAACCGCGTTCAGACTGTTAAAAATAAGTGCCTGTACGGCAATCATCACCCATGCCGCCGCATTACAGCTGCTCATGGCAAGGAGTGCTTCCCCGGTATATTTTTTTATCAGGTAATTGACCTGCTGGTTTTTCTGCGTATCCTGACTGTAAACCGTATGCTGGCTGCGGTTGATAAAAACATGCGCTATCCACGCCGTTACCGATACCGCCACGGCACAGATACAGAATATCCCCATTTCTTCCCAAAAAACCGGACGTTTTCCACACAGAAACGGCAGTACGCACAGGATTTCTATTAAAATAACGACTGCGTGATACCTGTACGGCACTGCGCTTTTTTCTGTCATTGTCAGTACCGCCGTGTCGATGTAGACCTTCTTTTTCTGCCCTTCTACAAGCCAGCCCTGCGCCACCTTGTAATCATACAATTTCCGGTGCATTGCGGCATTGAAGTAAATCGCCGCTCCTATGTATGCAAAAATCCACACAATCCAGATGATAACATAAAGTGCCATATTAAAAAAACACAGTATGCTGAGTGCCATGATTAAAATCAGATTAATGATATGAAACCGCTTCATTTTTCTTTTGGCATTCGTGACCTGTTCTGTCACCCCCGGTTCTTCTGCGTGTTCCGGTGGAATATGCACCCCCAGAACCATTCCGTTATTATACCGGTACTGGCTCATCAATCCATACCACATCGCACCGATTGTAATTAAATTTGCCGACGCAAATGTTATAAACATAAAAATTCCCATACTTCCTCCTATCCGCAGACGTCACAAAACGTTGTGCGAAAATCTTTGATTTTAAGATTGTCTGCACACCTTCATCTTAGAATAAATCCCGTCGCACAGCTTTAAAAACTCTGCCTTTTCCATTCCCGTAATGCTGGCTTCCGCCGACAAAAGCTCTAATTCCGCTTCTAACTTTTCCCTGAACTGCAAATCCATATCAACAAAATCTGCCACTACCGCGCCGTGCCGTCTGTCAATCTTAATATAGCCTTCCGCCTTTAATATCTGATAAGCTTTATTCACGGTCATTGTATTAACGCCCGCTTCTGCTGCCAGCTGGCGGACTGTCGGCAGTTTTTCCTGCGCTTTTAATTCTCCTTTTCCGATTCCTTTCACTATCTGATTGCGAAGCTGCACATATATCGGCACTTCACTTTCCATATCCAGTTCTATAACCATCTTCCGGTTTCACTCCTTTCCGATGCGTTTTGTATTATTTGTATTATACATTATAATACAGATAATACTTTTGTCAACAAAATTTGGACTGATTTGCAGCTGTCTGTGCAAAAAAGAATGTGCAAAGCACATTCTCGCGCCGAGCGCGGTCGTTTGCGACAAACTACATCTTCGCGCGAGTGTGCATCATCGGCACGTAGTGCCTTTTTTGTAATAGGGAATTCTATCGGATTTTCCTATTACAAAAAGACTGCGTGCGAATGGCATCGCACGGCAGTCTCGTCTGTTGTCCTTATTAAGCTTTTATACATCTGCTGTAAATTTTCTCAAAAAACATTCCGTACAATGCACCGAACGCATTATGAAAAACCCGGTAAAATACAGCCCCCGGAAGTCCTAAGAAGCTGACTGCAATAGCCATCGCTCCAAGTGAATTAAACACCGCCTGCCAGCCGTAGGTGGCTGACAGTCCCACACCGATTCCACCAAATATCCCGATATATGAATGAAGGGACTTCGGAACAAAACAGTAAATTAATATAAATACCAGTCCGCCGATGATATTGCCGGGGATTCTTCCCCCTACACGTCCCTTGATTTCTTCCGGGAACGGCAGTGTTACTGACATCACTGCAATGCCTGCCCACATACGGCGCGGCAGATGAAGGATTCCCGCAAGAAGCAGTGCTGTTGCAATCGCAAGTGCAAGGCGCAGCTGCACTGTGTTCTTGACGACTGAAAATCCACTTCTTTAAATAAGTCTTTAAACGTTCTTTTAAAGGTCCGCTTTCTGTGATTGCGGTAATAAACCGCCATTGTCAGAGCCGCGCCTGCCGCAATCGCCACAAGACGGTATAAATAAGCTTCACCGGTCACATCATATCCGTATAACAAAAGATAGCCGAGTACCAGTGTCGCATGATTAAACATTAAAACATTATGACAGCTAAGAATCATAATCGCCATAATGCAGACAATATGTATCATACACTCCGCCACAAGTCCGCAGGCGTTGGCAAGCCGCGGTCCTGCTGCCAGAATGGCAAAAATCACTGCAAATGCCCACATGGCATCCTTATTTTTAATTCCTAAATCCGCATACCTAAACGACAATACGCACAAAAGCATAACAACACCTACGATATTGTTATCTTCTCCGAAAACTGCGCCGAATGCCATTACAAATGCGGTGCAGAACGCCACGGTCAATAGGATTTTAAACAGATATACGCAATATGCCGATACCTTTCTTTTTTACTCTTTGATGCTTTAATCAGTGCCTTTGAACCTGCCTGATTTAATTGTAATTCCTGATAAAATGTCATAAATTCTCCCTTATCCGATTTTTTTATCCGGCATTTACTGCCTGATTTCAAATATCGAGGAAAAATTATAGCACCCGCTCTTTTTCTGTGTCAAATTATCATTTTATAAACTAATTATAAAAACGAAGCTGCTTTTCTACAAGTTTTTCGCCCTCATAGATCAGTTTTAAGGTAAAGAACCGCTGTTCGCCTTCTAAGAGCAGCTTTAAAAAGACGGCATCGCCCTCCCATGTCGCAGCTTTAAAATCTCTGTTTTATCAATCCACGCAAGCTCGCCCTCGTCACACGGACAGATTTCACCTTCAAAGCCGTCTGCCGTAAACAGACACATCTGCTCCGGTTCACACGCATCACTAACGAAGGTTATCAGCCCGCGGAAACGAAAGCGTGTCAGTGTCAGCCCTGTTTCTTCTTTTACTTCTCTTAACAGGCAGTCTTCCGGACTTTCTGCGCCTTCCCCATGACCGCCGACACCAATCCACTTATCCTTATTGATGTCTTTTTTCTTCTTGGTGCGATGCAGCATCAGATACTGTCCGTCTTTTTCAATATAACACAGCGTTGTCATTTTCATGTTTTTTAATTCTCCTTTATATGGAAATTTTTTCCACGAATCCGTACTTTTATGCTACAATATCCTGTGCAAAATGTGAAGTTTTATTTCACTGAATTTTATTTTAGGAGAACATCATGAATACACAAAAAAATTTTCTTAGCAGACCTGCCGTCGTACTGTTTGGCGCATTAATCTGCTGTGCCTTATGGGGCAGTGCATTTCCCTGTATTAAAATCGGCTACAAAATGATGCACATTGCATCTTCCGACACGGCAAGCCAGATTTTATATGCCGGATGCCGTTTTACGCTTGCCGGAATCCTCGCAGTTGTTCTTGGCAGTCTGACACAGCGGCAGTTTCTGCTTCCGACAAAAGCCTCCCTGCCGCACATTTTGGAACTGAGCCTGTTACAGACCATTTTACAATACCTGTTTTTTTATATCGGACTGGCACATACGACGGGTGTTAAGGCTTCGATTATTGAAGCCGTCAGCACGTTTGTTGCCATTTTCGTTGCCGGATTTTTATTTCATCAGGAAAAGGTTACGGCACGGAAAATGCTTGGCTGTCTTGTCGGTTTTGCCGGTGTTGTGCTTGTCAACGTTGCCGGAAACGGGATGGACCTGCATTTTACTGTAAACGGAGACGGTGCAATTCTTTTATCAACCGTTGCATACGCTTTTTCATCGGTATTTATGAAACGCTTTTCCGTTCAGGACAATCCTGTAATATTAAGCGGTTATCAGTTTATTTTAGGCGGCATTGTCATGGCTGTGTGCGGCTTCTTTATGGGTGGACACCTCTCCGGTTTTACCCTGCCTGCGTTTGCCATGCTTTTTTACCTTGCCGTTATTTCCGCTGTTGCGTACTCTTTATGGGGGCTGCTGTTAAAATACAATCCGATTTCAAAAGTTGCTGTGTTCGGCTTTATGAATCCGGTTATCGGCGTGCTTTTATCCGCTGTCCTGCTTGGCGAAAAAGATTCTTTGGGCTTTAGCAGTATTGCCGCACTGCTTCTTGTATGTACCGGCATTTATATTGTCAATAAAGCTCCGAAGGAAACCGCATAACTTGTAAATAACCGTGCGGGACAGCACTTTATTTTTATCTGACCGGTGTCTGCCCTTTCCATAATTCAACTGCAATTTCCATGGCACAGATTCCTGCCGGAAGAACGTATAATACCGCAAGCGGAATCAATATATTTCCTATTGAAAAAGTATGTAATGCCGCAATCGCAAAAAATGTCTGTCCTGCTGCCGAAATCACCGCAATTCTCCCACAGATTTTTAATGTCTTTTTCGCTTTAAAAATCGCTGTCTGTACTGACGAAACCGGTAAATTCTGCAGTATTTCACCGAGATTTCTGTTTCTTTTACTGCCTTTATACGATGTAAACATCTGGCTGTAAAAACTAAAACCCAGCAAATATATCATTGTATAAATCCCATACGTCTTTATGCTTTCATGAATGGACACCCACTCTGCCTGATAAGGAAACAGCCAGCCGATAATGCCACAAAAAAACATCATATATGCCGCAAATTTGCACCCGAAATAATCGGGATACCATGTTTTTTCTTTCGCAAAAAATTTTTCCAAACACTGCTGTTGTCTGTCGTCTGTTATTCGATACATAACGCCTCCTGTTCCCGGTCATCCTGCCGTAAAATCCCGTCAATGCTCTCTGTCCACCCGCTAAACTGTCCGTTTTCCATCACCGCACTGTAATCTGTATTTCTTTCAAGGTCTGTGGTAATATGGCTTGTCAAAAGCACACCGCAGCTTTCGTCCTCCACCAGTCTGCGCATACAGTCAAAAAACTGAAGCCGGAATACTGCGTCCATTCCTGCCGTTGCCTCATCAATCAGATATAAAACCGGCTGATGGGCAATGGCAAATGCCAGCTGGCATTTTAACTTTTCACCTCTTGACATTGCTCCATACTGCTTTGAAACCGGCACGTCAAATGCCTGCATCTGCTTGCAAAACCGTTCTATCTGGAAATCATCATAAAAAACGCCCAACGCTTCTGCATTTTGCATTGCCGTACATTTTTCAAAAAATACGTTGTCCTCGGATACATATCCGATTTTCCGGCATGCCGCCGCATAATTTTCCTTTACCGGGATTCCATCCACGTAAATTGCACCTTTATACCGGGACTGCTCATGCAGAATTGTCTTGATAAGCGTTGACTTTCCGGCGCCGTTTCTGCCCGTTAATCCGTAAATGTAACCGGACTTCATCGTAAAATTCACATTTTGAATCGGGAATTTCCTGCCCCTTCCCGTCACCTGTTCAAACCGCAATATTTCTTTTTCCAAGCTCTTTTCCTCCTCTTTTTTTGTATTCGCCACAATCTAATAAACCGCAGATACCTGATGCCGCCTGCCCCACTGCACAGACATTTTCTAATCTGTAATCTACTGTTCGTATAATGCCCGCACCATTTCCACAAAATCTTCTTTGGCAAGCCCTGCCTGTTTTGCTTCCTCTATCACTTCATTTAAGCGTTTTTCCAACAGCACCAGCTGTTTTTCTTTTAAGTAATCCGCATTATATTCACAGACGTAAAATCCTTTGCCTGCCACCGAGCGCACCAATCCTTCTTTTTCCAGTTCCTCATACGCTCTTTTGGTTGTAATGACACTGACACCCAGATCCGCCGCCAGTGCGCGGATGGACGGCAGTGCCTCTCCTGCTTTTAATTCTCCTGTCACCACCGCATTTTTAAGCTGATTGACTATCTGCTCGTAAATAGCCAGTGTTCCCTGCGGAAGTATTGTTATTTTCATACGCGCCTCATTTCTACTACAATATATTTATGATATCATGGTCAAAAGGTCTAAACCATGAGCTTGCTCATAGGTGGGGACTTTTGTCCCCAACATCTTTTTATGGTGAATCTCCCTAAACAGCTCTGCCGCTGACAACTATACCGGTTTTATAAAACACGGCTGACATCTATATTGGTTCTATAAAATACTGCTGACCGGATATGGCTTTTTACCCGTCCGGCATACCATATAAAAAGCGGTAACTGTACCAGTCCTATAAACCCGGCAATTAACACTGCATAAACAATCTGTATATTTTCTTTATTTAAAGCATTTTCAAAATATACGGCATTTAATATCAGCACCACAGGAATCATGATATTTTTATAAATCAGCTCCTTTGTCCTGCTATCCGTCTTTTCCGGTTCTGACGGAATAAAAATGCTGATGATAAAATCATTCCATAAAATAAGAAGATACCAGTACAGTGCGCCCCGCGCCATAAATGCTGCCAGAACCGTGCCTGCTATGCAGACCGTCATATGAAGCCCCACCCGGAAAAGATATTTGTCCATAACCAGCTTTTGCCGCTCCTGACTGCCCAGCGGACACAGATACATCTGCTTTGACAGTGCTATCGGATGCAGGGTAAAGGAAATAAAGCTAAAGACCGTCGGAAAAATAACCGCTGCCGCCAGGATTATTTTTTCCGTAACAGATGTTGCATCCGTCCCTGCCGCATTTCCAAAAACCAGACTCCAGCTCCAGTAAATGACAAAATAAAGCAGCGGAAGCTCTGCTCCATACATATTTTTTATATACTGCACATCAAATTCCTGCCAGTATTCAGTGAATAACTTTTTCATAATTTCTCCTTTCCGCAGTCTTTGTCTTACTCAAAAAATACATAAATTCTTCTACGGTCGGCGGTACTGCTGTCAGCTCCGCGTCATAATGCTGATAACCGTGATGTCTGACAAGCGCCTTTGCCCCGTATTTTTTCTGTTCCATGGCAATGATATCTTCCCGGTCAAGCAGCTTGATTTTATAAGCTTCTCCCGACACAATACGGTACTGTTCCCGGAAATCTTCCATCTGTCCTGCGAAAATGCTTCTGCCGTCTTCCAGATAAATCAAGTAATCTGCAAGGCGATCGATGTCTTCCATTAAATGCGTTGCCAGTACAACACTTTTCTGTCCGTCTGCGATAAACTCCTGTAACAATTTCAAAAAATCTTTGCGGAATTCCACATCAAGTTGGCTGTCGGCTCATCTAAAATCAGC
>ENA-OQIO01000717-OQIO01000717.1-human-gut-metagenome-genome-assembly--contig:-NODE-717-length-17099-cov-2.815107_pt1 | contig 17099 bp, 22 predicted proteins | sample MGYA00242573_ERZ504737 | MGnify/ENA primary metagenome ERZ504737 (study PRJEB26092, sample SAMD00036203) | human gut metagenome | host: Homo sapiens | study: EMG produced TPA metagenomics assembly of...
CCTTTGCATTTCCTACATTTAACTTCGCCCAGAACTGTCCGATGTCCTGTCCTTCGCCAGTATAAATGTAACCGCCACATTCATAGCGTCCCTTATTTGCTTTCACAAATGCTTTCGCACCAGCGTAAACTTCATTCTGTACTGCCTGTGAGATTTCATTATAGGAAGCTCTGACGTTATCGCACTGCCAGCCGAGCTGTTCACTCAACCTCTGCCAGACAACACACTGTTCCAGCAAGTATCCCTGTTTGTAATTCAAGTTCGTATGAGAAGCGGTATATTGCTTGACGTACTCTAAGGAAAGAGCAACGTCCGCAATCTGATCGCTACTCATACGGGAGCTTGCGTCAGAACGTGTTTTATATCCATTCTTAAAACTGGTGTTGATATCCACGCAGTAGGCAGTTTCGCCTCAACTTTCATGTGTCCCTCATTGAATGTAGATTTGATAGAACCATCATTCATAACGTGTTCAATGTAGCCGACACGTTCTGCTGATTCTGTCCAATATTGATTGCCGGAAGCATGAACCGCCGTCACTGGTAATGCCGTGAGAATGGTTGCAAAAGCAAGTGTTCCTGTCAGCAACCGCTTTACTAGCTTATTCATATTTCTTTTTTCTCCTTTCGATTTTGGGTAAAAAAATAGACGCTCATTTCTGAACGCCTAAAAATTATAAAATTGTTACATCATCAATATTCTTAAAGATTTCATCTTGTAACAAAGATAATGTTTCAAAAATTGCAGTATATTTGTTTTGATAATTTATGCCTTTTATAAATTCAACTAAAGGACTAGTAAATTTCCTAAAATTTTCAAATTCATAATCAAGGACATCTAAGCCTAGTTCTTGTTCTGGGGATAATCCAAATTCTTCTCGTTGTCTACCATATTCTTTTATTTGCAACCATACCTCATAATAGAAATCCTCAGAACCATAAGTCATGTCTGTAGAAAATGTATTTGAATAATCACCTCTTACAAAATCAACATCATATACCTGTCCAAACCATATTATACCTTTTTGGGTTAATATTCCTTCTTTTATCTCTTGAGGAAAAGTTGTTCTAATAGCTATTTCACAATCAGTACAATTATTATTTTTATATACTGAAAATTCCTTTATCATAGCATAATATTGTTTGCGAAAGATATTTAAAATAGATCGTACATCATCATTTACTGCTGTCTCATAAATTTCTATACTTCGTTTAATAAAGTTAATATGTTTCTTGTCCTTTCATAAAAGTAAATTCTTTTATCAGCTTGAAGATATTTCAGTAATTCCTGAAGTTCCTGCTCACAACTATTTTCACCTTGAAAGGTAACATAACAATTTCTTTTTTTGTTAATTCAACTATTTTTTTTCTGCAAATTTGAAATTGCAATAGAACATGGTATCCAATATTCATCTCTTGCCTTAGTTTGTGCATTTACTTTTAATTCACTTTTTTTACTCGAAACAGTAACAAAATATGTAATATAAGCTCCTAATAATGTTGAAATTAAAGGCAATATTTTATCCAAAAATTGAAATAAATTATCCATCTACTAAATCCTCATTTGTTATTTTTTTATAGTATAAATCACTTCCTCCCTTTTTTAAAGTTTATTCTATTAAAAATACTAGAACTATGTAGGATAGCTTGTTTTATCTTCATATTATATTGTGTAATGTTGTTCTTACGAAGTCGCCCCAGAGCAGAAAGCCCGCTCGACCTACGACAACCTTATCCGGCTTACGGACGATGCAGATGTATTAGAGCCGCTGCGGTTTTTACGTCAGCGTGAAATCGTGCATTTCCAGCGTTTCGGTGAGGCACTTTCTTTAGTGCAGCAACGCTTAGACTTTAATAATTTCTATGCATTTAATCCCGAATTTGATAAAAAATGTAAATAGCATTTGTGCATACAGTATGATACAATCAAAGAGTTTAGAAGGGGCTGCCGCAAAGAGTGCCGGCGGCCCTGTCTGTTATGCAGGCAGTATACATAAAAAGGAGTATAAAAATGAAAGAAAAGATATATACGATTCCCGTTAATGATGCATTTGACAAAGACTGCGAGTGTCCACTCTGCGCAATGTATCAGGAACTGGAAAATAATGCGGTAGAATATACGATGGGACCAAGTTACATGGAAGACGATATCCGTGCCGAAACAGACAAAATGGGATTCTGCCGGAAGCATTTGAAAAAGATTTATGCTGTAGAAAACCGTTTGGGATTTGCACTGGTGATGAAGACACATATGGACAAGGTGATTAACGAGATTGAAAAAAGAAATGAACAGCCGGTAAAGGCAAAGACGCTGTTTAAAAAGGCAGAAACACCGTCAGCATGTGATTATATTAAAGAACTGGAACAGTCCTGCTTTGTGTGTAACCGTATACAAAATACATTTGAGCGGTATGTGGATACGGTGCTGCATTTATATCAGTCCGATGCAGCATTTAAAGAGAAATACCTGCACAGCAAGGGTTTTTGTACAGCGCATTACGGCATGTTAATCGAGCGCGGTGCACAGAAGTTTTCGGGCAGTACGGCAGAAAAACTTCCGTGTGGATACAGACCGGCTGTATCTGGAAAATATGAAGCGTGTGCGTGATGATGTGGCATGGTTTATCAATAAATTTGACCATAAATATGCAGACGAGCCGTGGAAAAATGCGAAGGATTCACTGACGCGCGCCATGACAAAGGATAATTCAATTTTATAGCAGAAAGGACAAGCAATGCAGATTTCTTATGATGAGGGAAATGTTGTACTTACAGAAGTGAGGGATTTTGATCTTGCGCAGACACTCGAATGTGGCAGTGTTTTCATTTTAAAAAACTCGCCGAACAGGAATATGCAGTCTGTGCATTTCATAGACTGTTACGTATCCGTCAGGAAAAAGACAGCGTAATTTTGTTTGATACGACGATGCAGGATTACGAAATGATATGGCGGGATTATTTTGACTTTGGCAGGGACTACGGCAGGATAAAGGCGGCGCTTTTACAGACGGACGATACGTTAAAGGAAGCAGTGGAAACCATGCAGGGCGTACATATTTTACAGCAGGAATTTTTTGAAACTTTAATTTCCTTTATTATATCGCAGAATAAGCAGATTCCGCATATTAAGAAGATTGTGGAAACGCTTTCGGAGCGTTTCGGGGATGATCTGGGTGAAATAAACGGAATGCGATTCTTTGCCTTCCCAACGGTCAGCCAGATGTGCAATGTCACGGAAGAAGACCTGCGGGACTGCAAAACGGGCTTCCGAGCGCCGTATATTGTAGATGCGGTGCAGAAAACGGCAGACGGACAGATATCGGAGGCTGCATTAAAAGCGGCGGATACCGCAGAATGTGAGAAAATGCTGACAAAGATAAAAGGGGTCGGCAGTAAGGTTGCAAACTGCTGTATGCTGTTCGGGCTGGATAAGCGCGATGCATTTCCGGTGGATGTGTGGATTAAGCGGATTATGGAGCAGCTTTATTTTTCGGGAAAGGAAACGGACAAAGAAAAAATTGCGGCATTTGCAAAGACACGTTTTGGAAGCTACGGCGGCTATGCCCAGCAGTATCTGTTTTTTTACGGAAAAACAGTGCGTATCGGCACGCAAAATCAAAAAATTAAAAAAGTATAATCTAATTATTAAAAACAAAAGATATTTCCAATTATCTGTTGACAAACAAAAGGTAGAGTGATATTTTAATGATATTGAAATTAGCACTCAAATTAAATGAGTGCTAACAAGGAAAATAATAGCAGCTGTCGTATACAAGTTCGGGGCGGCGCAAAGGCAGCCTTACCGGCGGCGGAATGGAGGATAATATGAAGTTAGTACCATTGGGAGACAGAGTTGTAATTAAAGCGTTAAAGGCAGAAGAAACGACAAAATCAGGCATTGTATTACCGGGTCAGTCAAAGGAAAAACCACAGCAGGCAGAAGTTATTGCAGTTGGTCCTGGTGGAGTTGTAGACGGCAAGGAAGTAACAATGCAGGTTAAGACAGGCGATAAAGTTATTTATTCTAAATATTCAGGAACAGAAGTGGAATTAGACGGCGAGGAATATATCATCGTAAAACAGTCTGATATCCTTGCAATTATGGAATAGAAAAATCTGATAAAAGTAGTTTTGATACAGTATAAAATAGAAATCGGAGGTCAAATATCATGGCAAAGGAAATTAAATATGGCATTGATGCAAGAAAAGCTCTTGAAGAAGGTGTAAATAAGTTAGCAAATACAGTACGTGTAACATTAGGACCGAAAGGAAGAAATGTTGTTTTGGATAAGTCTTACGGTGCTCCGTTAATCACAAACGACGGTGTTACAATTGCAAAGGACATCGAACTGGAAGACAAATTTGAAAACATGGGCGCACAGCTTGTAAAGGAAGTTGCTACAAAGACAAATGATGTAGCAGGTGATGGTACAACAACAGCAACCGTTCTTGCACAGGCAATGGTAAATGCAGGTATGAAGAATCTTGCAGCAGGCGCTAATCCAATCGTGTTAAGACGAGGCATGAAGAAGGCAACGGAGTGTGCTGTAGAAGCGATTGCAAAGATGAGCGAAAAGGTAACAGGCAAGGATCAGATTGCAAAGGTTGCTTCTATTTCAGCAGGTGATGCAGAAGTCGGACAGATGGTAGCAGATGCAATGGAAAAGGTTTCTAACGACGGTGTTATCACAATCGAAGAATCTAAGACCATGAAGACAGAACTTGACCTTGTAGAAGGTATGCAGTTTGACAGAGGATATATTTCAGCTTATATGGCAACAGATATGGATAAGATGGAAGCAGTTCTTGATAATCCATACATTTTAATCACAGACAAGAAGATTTCTAACATTCAGGAAATCCTTCCACTTTTAGAGCAGATTGTACAAAGCGGCGCAAAGCTGTTAATTATCGCTGAAGATGTTGAAGGTGAAGCACTTACAACATTAATCGTCAACAAGTTAAGAGGTACATTCAATGTTGTTGCTGTCAAGGCTCCGGGCTACGGCGACAGAAGAAAAGAAATGTTAAAGGATATTGCAATCCTTACAGGCGGTCAGGTTATTTCAGAAGAATTAGGACTTGAATTAAAGGATGCTACAATGGATATGCTCGGCCGTGCAAAGTCTGTTAAGGTTCAGAAGGAAAATACTGTTATTGTTGACGGTGAAGGCGAAAAGTCTGCAATCGAAGCAAGAGTTGCACAGATTCGTGCACAGATTGACGAAACAACATCTGATTTCGACAGAGAAAAGTTACAGGAAAGACTTGCAAAGCTGGCAGGCGGCGTAGCTGTTATCAGAGTCGGTGCTGCAACAGAAACAGAAATGAAGGAAGCAAAGCTTCGTATGGAAGATGCTTTAAATGCAACAAGAGCAGCCGTAGAAGAAGGTGTTATTTCTGGCGGTGGTTCTGCTTATATTCATGCTTCTAAGGAAGTGAAGAAACTGACAGAAACACTGGTAGGTGATGAAAAGACAGGCGCAGAGATTATCTTAAAGGCACTCGAAGCTCCGTTATACCACATTTCAGCAAATGCAGGTCTGGAAGGTTCTGTTATTATTAATAAGGTAAGAGAATCTGAAGTAGGAACAGGTTTCGATGCATTAAACGGCGAATATGTCAACATGATTGATGCCGGTATCTTAGACCCTGCAAAGGTTACAAGAAGTGCATTACAGAATGCTACAAGTGTTGCATCTACACTGCTTACAACAGAATCCGTTGTTGCAACAATCAAAGAAGATGTTCCGGCAATGCCGGCAGGCGGTGCGGGCGGCATGGGAATGATGTAATTCCTGCTGTTAAAATGCATAAAAATAAATATTTTTTGGCTGGACGGTAAAACGGGCAGCAGATTGAAACCGGCAGAGGTGACAGATTTTGTCAAATCTGCGGTTTTTATTGCTTTTTAGTACAAAAAGGATTATGATAGTAACAGACAGGCTGGTTTAAACTCCGGCAGAATGGAGAATTTATGTATAATATTACAACAGAACAGATTTTAAAAACGAAAGCCCCAAAGCAGGCGGCAGTATTTAAGACCGTTATGATTCTTGCATGTATTCTTGCAGTCACAACGATTCCGTCAACTTATGCACTGGGAATTCTGCTCACAGCGGTACTTGTGGTATTTACGGTGATATTGTTTAAATATTACAATGCAGAGTATGAATATTCATTAGTGGACGGTGAGCTCACAATTGATAAAATTATGTCACAGTCCATGAGAAAACGCTGCGGGGTATACAATATTGCAAAAGCATCCATGCTTGCGAAACCGACCTGCCAGGCAGCGCTTGGAATGGAACACAAAAAACTGCGGACCGCAGAATACACTTCCAATACAGCACCCGAAAAGACGGTTGTTTTATATACAATGGATGCAAGCAATGAAATGGTGCGCATCATCTTAGAACCGGATGAAAAGATGCTTGAGGCACTTCGGGCGGGTGTACCGAAAGCCGCAGACCGCATGGATGAATAAAAAAGTGAATGTACAGAAAAAAGTGTTTGACATTATCAGCGTATTTTGTTATATTGTCAAATAATACACAAAACACATTAAAATGAAAGAAAGAGAGGATACAGTAGAAATGGGTACAATCATTGGCGAAGGCATTACATTTGATGACGTGTTATTAGTTCCACAGTATTCAGAAGTAACGCCGAATATGATTAATCTGTCAACACAGTTGACAAAGAACATTAAGTTAAACATTCCATTGATGAGCGCGGGAATGGATACTGTTACAGAGCACAGAATGGCAATTGCATGGCAAGACAGGGCGGTATTGGTATTATTCATAAGAATATGTCTGTAGAACAGCAGGCAGAAGAAGTGGATAAGGTAAAGCGTTCGGAAAATGGCGTTATTACGGACCCATTTTATCTGCATCCGGACAATACACTCGAAGATGCAAATAATCTGATGGGTAAATTCAGAATTTCAGGTGTGCCGATTACAGATGATGATGGCAAGCTGGTGGGTATCATCACCAACAGAGATCTGAAGTTTGAAGAAGATTATAAAAGACCGATTAAGGAATGTATGACAAGCGAGAATCTGATTACAGCACCGGTTGGCATTACATTAGACGAAGCAAAGAAGATTTTAGGCAAGGCAAGAAAAGAAAAACTTCCGATTGTAGACAGCGAATTTAAGTTAAAGGGTCTGATTACAATTAAGGATATCGAAAAGCAGATTAAATATCCGTTATCTGCCATGATGCACAGGGAAGACTGCTCTGCGGCGCCGCTGTCGGTATTACGGCAAACGTTATGGAACGTGTGGAAGCCTTGTAAAGGCAAAGGTTGACTGTATCGTAATCGATTCTGCACACGGTCATTCAAAGAACATTATCACTACATTACAAAATATTAAGGCTGCATATCCGGACCTTCAGGTAATTGCCGGAAACATTGCAACAGGTGCAGCTGCAAAGGCTCTTTGCGAAGCAGGCGTAGATGCGGTTAAGGTTGGTATCGGACCGGGTTCTATCTGTACAACACGAGTTGTTGCAGGTATCGGTGTACCACAGGTAACAGCAGTTATGAGTGCTTACGAAGAAGCGAAGAAGTACGGTATTCCGGTTATCGCCGATGGTGGTATCAAGTACTCCGGAGATATCGTAAAAGCAATCGCAGCAGGCGGCAACGTATGTATGCTCGGAAGTCTGCTTGCAGGCTGTGACGAAAGCCCGGGAACATTTGAATTATTCCAGGGAAGAAAATATAAAGTATACAGAGGCATGGGTTCTATCGCTGCCATGGAAAACGGCAGTAAGGACAGATACTTCCAGACCGGCGCTAAGAAGCTGGTACCGGAAGCGTTGAAGGCCGTGTAGCATATAAGGGACTTGTAGAAGATACCATCTTCCAGTTAATGGGTGGTCTTCGTTCCGGTATGGGATACTGTGGCGCGCAGGATATTCCGACATTACAGGAAACAGCACAGTTTATCAAGATGTCATCTGCAGCATTAAGAGAGAGTCATCCACATGATATTCATATCACAAAGGAAGCTCCAAACTACAGTGTAGAGGATAAGTAAAAAACAAATAATCATAACAAGACAGCCGTCCGGTAACGTGTTGACCGGGCGGCTGTTGTTATGTTCAAGGAAAATATTATTACAGGCACAGTAACAGAAAAAGAGCGGAGAATGCCAGTGCTGCCTGAATATGGTATGATATCATTTTATTGGGAAACTGCTTGATTAATATAGTTTATGTGTTGTATAATGTAATAAATAATTGTGCTGATATTCATAGGGGATTGTACGAGCAGTATAATGATGGATGGGTTAAGAGAGGTATAGCAATGAAGGATATGATGTTTGGCGGGTATATCGCCCGCAACCACGTTGGCAACAATCTGACAGACAGGGAACTGCGGGTATTAAAAGATGGGGATATTGATGCAATGGTGTCTACATTTGTAAAGATGCGTCAGGAGGAGTATATTTTACAGTTAAAGTGTGTATTAAAAAGCCTGAAACATTATCTTGGTGACGAAATGACACTGGAAAAGATTACGATAAAAGAGGAGTATGAAGGGGATTTTATCGGCAGTCAGATGATGGATGGCGATATGGATATTTTCTTTGGAATTATCGGAAGCGATGAGGTATTGTTAAAGGTTGCATCGGATTTTGCAATGGAAGATTTTCAGGAATTTGATATGGATGCATACGATGCAGTCTGCGAACTGATTAATTGTACGAATGGTGCATTTGCAACAAGACTTTGCGATGATGATATAGATGTGGTATTATATCCACCGGTATTTTATGATAATGTGCATATTACAAGTGAAAAAGGATTTTATGTCGTAACCATCGGTTACGAAGGCAGTCAATTTGACTTGATTATGGCAATCAATGAGAATGTGGAGCTTGCCAGCCAGGAAACCTATTTGTAAAGAAATGAAAAAACCGCAAAAGCGGAGGAATGGAGAAATAGTATGGTTACAGTATTAATAGTAGATGACTCAAGAACATCAAGACGTTTTTTAAGAAATATGCTTACAGAGGCGGGATACGAAGTTGTAGCAGAAGCAGTTGACGGCGAAGATGGCATGAAAAAATATGAGGAATTTAAACCGGATATTGTTACAATGGATATTACCATGCCAAAGCTGGATGGGATTGATGCAGTCAGTGAGATTTTAAAGATTAATCCGGCAGCTAAGATTGTAATGGTTACCGCAGCCGGACAGAAGACCAATATTGTAGAAGCATTAAAGAGAGGTGCGGCTGATTTTATCCAGAAGCCGTTTGAGAGCAGTGCAATCGTATCTGTACTCGAAAAGGTTATGGGAGAATAGTAAAGCCGTATAAGCGGCAGAATGAGGCAGTATGTATAATTACAGAATTTTGATACAGTATGACGGCGGACGTTTTGACGGATGGCAGCGTCTCGGCAAAGATGCTTCGGAAAATACTGTGGAATTTAAAATTAAAGAGATTTTAAAAAAGATGACAGGTGAGGAAGCAGAACTGTTCTGCGGGTGCAGAACAGAAAAGGGTGTTCACGCTTATGGACAGGTGCTAATTTCAAGCTGAATTCCAGACAGAACTGCATGGAATTAAGGAATTATCTGAACAGATATCTGCCGCGTGACATTGCCGTGTTGAAAGTGGAAGCAGTTGATGAACGTTTTCACAGTCAGCTGCTTGCAAAGGAAACAACGTATCTGTATCGGATTGATACGAAGTCTATTGCCAGTGTGTTTGAAAGAAAGTATAGTTACCACACATTTCATCCGCTCGATTATGAAGCAATGAATAAAGCAGCCGCTTATTTTCTTGGAAAGCATGACTTTAAGGCTTTCACCACAGCAAGAAAGAGCAAGTCTACCGAACGGGAAATTAAGAATATTACTATCAGTTGTGATGAAAGCGGTATTGCGCAGCTGCGTATTACGGCAAATGATTTTTTGCATAATATGGCAAGGCTGATGATAGGAATTCTGCTGGATGTTGGAACCGGTCTAAAAAAGCCGGAAAATGTACGGGACATTCTGGATGGAAAAGATGTTCAGATGTCACTGCCGGCAGAAAGTTATGGACTGTTTTTGGAAGAAGTCCGATATTAGTGTATGATGAGGTGCTGTTTCGTTAATGAACATAGATTCTTAATGAAGCAGCCCTTTTATATAGTAAAAAGAATTGGAGAGAGTCATGAATACAATTGTTGAAAAGATTACGGAACAGTTACAGAATGCATTTGCCGAATGTGGTTATGATAGAAAGTATGCAAAAGTTTCTTTATCAAACCGCCCGGATTTGTGCGAATATCAGTGCAACGGTGCGATGGTAGCGGCAAAGGAATACAAAAAAGCACCTTTTATGATTGCAGATGAAGTTGTTGCAAAATTGGACAAAAATCCGCTGTTTGACCGTATCGAAAGCGTTAAACCGGGATTTATCAATATTATTTTAAGCGGACAGGCAGTTGCAGACTATGTCAATGAAATGACACAGGCAAAGCAGTTTGGTTATGAAAATCCTGAAAAGCCAAAGACGGTCATCGTGGATTACGGCGGAGCCAATGCGGCAAAACCGCTTCACGTAGGACATTTGCGCTCTGCGGTAATCGGTGAGAGTGTAAAGAGAATCCAGCGTTTTGCGGGCAATAAAGTAATCGGTGATGTACATCTTGGCGACTGGGGTCTTCAGATGGGATTAATTATTGAAGAACTGCGTGACAGAAAGCCGGAACTTCCGTATTTTGACGAGCAGTTTACAGGTGAATATCCGGCAGAAGCACCGTTTACCATTTCCGAGCTGGAGGAAATCTATCCGGCAGCCAGTGCAAAATCCAAAAGAAGATGCAGCATTTATGGAAAGAGCGCATAATGCAACCTTAAAGCTGCAGAGCGGGGATAAGGCATGTACGGCAATCTGGAAACATATTATGGCAGTTTCCAAAGCGGATTTAAAGAAAAACCTATGACAATCTGAATGTGTCCTTTGGATTTGTGGAAAGGGGGAAAGCGATGCACAGCCGTATATTCCGTCTATGGTACAGGAGATGATTGACAAGGGACTGGCTTACGAAAGTCAGGGTGCTATGGTTGTGGATATTCAGGAAGAAGGCGATACCAAAGAACTGCCGCCATGTATTGTCAGAAAATCAGACGGTGCCGCACTGTATGCAACTTCCGATTTGGCAACGCTGGTGGAAAGAGAAAAGCTGTATCAGCCGGATGCTTATATTTATCTGGCTGATAAAAGACAGGAACTGCATTTTACACAGGTATTCCGTGTGGCAAAGAAAGCAGGCATTGTAAATCCACAGGCAGAAATGACATTTTTAGGTTTCGGAACAATGAACGGAAAAGACGGAAAGCCGTTTAAGACACGTTCAGGCGGCGTGATGCGTCTGGAACATCTGATTGCCGATATCAATGAAGCAGTCTATAAAAAGATGATGGAAAACCGTACAATGGAAGAAGAAGAAGCAAGAGCAACGGCAAAGATTGTTGGACTTGCAGCCTTAAAGTACGGGGATTTATCCAATCAGGCATCCAAAGACTATGTATTTGATATTGAACGTTTTGCATCATTTGAAGGAAATACAGGTCCATATATTTTATATACAATTGTAAGAATTAAATCTATTTTAAACAAATATACCGATAGTGGAAAGACACTGGAAAATCTCAGCATGAATCCGGCGGACTCCGCAACGGAAAAGGCATTGATGCTTTCTCTGGCAAAGTTTTCGGAAATTATGGCAGTAGTCTATACAGAGAAAGCGCCGCATAAGCTGTGCCAGTTTATTTATGAAGTATCCAACGCATTTAACGGATTCTATCACGATACCAAGATTCTTGCAGAAACAGACGAAGCAAAGCAGAAGGCTATATTGCGTTAATTTGTCTGACAAAAGCCGTATTAGAGCAGTGTATAGAACTGCTGGCAATTGAATGCCCGGACAGAATGTAGGAATATATAAGAATATCAAAAGAAAAAGCTAAGATTTTGTGCGGCCGCAGATAAGAAAAGGGCGATATGCTGTACAGGTCAGAAGCTAGAGGGATAGGATTTATAGAAGGAGGAAACGGAAATCCGTATAAAGTTATGAAATTATTATCATTTGCTATTCCATGCTACAATTCGGCGGCATATATGGAAAAATGTATTCAGTCTGTTCTGGCAGGCGGTGAGGACGTAGAAGTTATCATTGTAGATGATGGTTCTACCAAAGATGAAACAGCAAAAATTGCAGATGAATATGCAGCAAAATATCCGACGATTGTTAAGGCGGTTCATCAGGAGAACGGTGGACATGGACAGGCAGTTAATACAGGACTGGCACATGCAACGGGTAAATATTTTAAAGTGGTTGACAGTGATGACTGGGTGGACTTAAAAAGCTACCGCAGAGTACTGGCAACGCTCAAAAAATTTGACGAGGCAGAAGAACCGGATATGGTCATTGCAAATTACGTCTATGAAAAAGTGGGTGCAAAGCGTAAGAAAGTCATCCATTATGACAATGTATTTCCGGAAGAAACTCTTTTTACATGGAATGATATCGGACATTTTAAGATGGACCAGTACATTTTAATGCATACGGTTATTTATAAGACGGAATTGCTGAAAAATGTGGATTGCAGCTGCCAAAACATACATTTTATGTGGATAACATTTTTGTATTTGAACCGCTGCCGTATGTTAAGAAAATGTATTATATCAATACGAATTTTTACCGCTATTTTATCGGCAGGGATGACCAGTCTGTCAATGAGACGGTCATGATTTCAAGAATTGACCAGCAGCTGCGCGTCACACGCAGAATGGTAGATTTTTATACAGAGCAGAAAATCAGCAATCGGAAATGCCGTATGTATATGCGCAATTATCTGCGTATTATGATGGAAGTATCATCGATCTTTCTGATTCTTTCAGGCACGCCTGAAAACCTTGCCAAAAAGCAGGAATTGTGGAATTACGTCAAGGCAAAGGATAAGGAAGTTTATAAAATGCTTCGTTATAGTATGCTTGGTTTTTCAGTCAATCTTCCGGGGAAATCCGGCAGATGGATTTCAAAGACAGGTTACAAAGTAATGAATAAGTGGATTGGATTTAACTAGGAGGAATGTGAATGATTCTTGATTTGTTTAAACTGGATGGAAAAGTTGCAGTTGTGACCGGTGCCAATACCGGACTGGGACAGGGAATGGCAGTCGCACTTGCCGAGGCAGGTGCAAAGGTTGTCGGTGTCGGAAGACGTTCCTGTGCGGAAACGAAAGAAAAGATTGAAGCATTTGGCGGAAGCTTTACAGAGGTATTGGCAGATTTGTCAACAACCGCAGCGGTAGATACCGTACTTTCCGGTGCATTGGACGCATACGGCAGAGTAGATATTCTGGTAAATAATGCAGGAATTATTAAGCGCTGTGATGCTGTCGATGTGACAGAAGCAGACTGGGATACGGTCATTGATATTAATGAAAAGGTCGTCTTTTTCTTAAGCCAGGCATTTGCAAAGCAGTATATCAAGCAGCAGGACGGCGGCAAGATTATCAATGTGGCTTCCATGCTTGCCTATCAGGGCGGAATCCGCGTGCCTTCCTATACGGCAAGCAAGAGTGCCATTATGGGGCTGACAAAGGCGCTTGCCAATGAATGGGCAAAATACAACATTAATGTCAATGCGATTGCGCCGGGTTATATGGCAACGAACAATACCGCACAGCTTCGCAGTGATGATGACAGAAGTGATGAGATTCTTTCAAGAATTCCGGCAGGCCGCTGGGGAACACCGGAAGATATGCAGGGCGCAGTTGTATGGCTGGCTTCCAAAGCATCGGATTATGTAAATGGCTACACTGTAGCGGTAGACGGTGGCTGGCTCGCACGATAAACGATGTAAAAAAGCAACGTAAATAAAAACCGCAGGAACTTCCGGTAAGCACAAGTCATAAGACAGGTGCAGATACAAAATGTTCCTGCGGTTTTATTTTTAAATTAAAAGACTTTGTGACCCTGATATCATTAAAATAATACGCGGCAGATATTCTGATTGACATTCTTTTTAATAAAATCTGCGGCGGCATGACGTTCCTGTTCAGGCATATCTGCCTGACGCAGCATGACGGTCATTTTCCCTTTTTCAAAAAACATATAATAACCAAACTTATCATAAATGGTTGTAAAATCGTCCCAGCTATAATTATAGGTCAGTTCAAATTCCGGGATTTCAGCAAGGATGCCGCTTTCCATCAGTGTAATTGTACATGGTGCGGATTCGGAAGCATCTCTGTTCTTTAAGTGATAATTCACGCTGCTTTTAAACTGGAAACCAAAAATATAAATGGGATAGCACCAGCATGCTGCATAAATGACGGCAAGATAAGAAGAAAAGCAGCCGAGTGCAATGCAGACAATTGTAATCGCGGCGGGAAGCCATGTTAAAATCAGCTCAATGGGATTTCTGATAAAACGGTTCCAGAATACAATCTTAGAATATTCTCTGCCACTTGCCTTGAGTGTGGTTTCGTATTTAATATAATCCATAATGTTCTCCGTTCCAAAGTGCAGGACACTTTGTTCTTTAAGTCTATATCAAATAATACCATGCCGGCAAAATGAATACAATGAAAAATAAATAAAATTCTAACTGAAGGTTTCCAAACCTGTGCAAATAAGGTATAATAGTACAAAACACAAGTTTTGGGGTATGAGGTAAAATGAAGGTGAAAAGTCAGGTCATGTCTAACATTGTTCGTATGCTGGAAAATGAAGGACCTTTTAAAGATGTCATTTATGTCATTTTGGAAAATGTATCAAAGTATCTGAAAATGCCGGATGTCACTGTTATGCAGTATGATGAAGAAAGAACCTGTCTGTATCCGGTACTTTCCTATGGCGGCAGACACCATCTGATACAAGCTGCAGAAGTGCAGGCGGCAGCGGCACAGACTGCGCCGCAGGGAACTGTAGAACGGCAGGTAAAAGCGGCGGCAGATAGTCCGCTTTATGGTGAGAAACTGTGCTATTACAGGGCAGACACGGCACAGGAGCCGGTGCGTATGGCACTTGCGGATGCAAATATCAAAACGAGCGTGACGGCTCCGGTAAAAGCGGAAGATAAAGTCCGGATGTATCTGTGTGTATCGGACAGTACAAACGATGTAGAACTGGATGCAGAACAGCTTCGTTTTGTATCGGATGTAGCAAATGTAATTCAAAGCATTATGCAGGAACGTATCAGCAAAGATTCCTTATCCTATTCCTATGAGGTATTAAAGGGAATTCTTGGAAGTATTGATTCGGGTATTATGGTGTATGACAGACAGACGAAAGAAGTGCTGTTTGAAAATGATATTGTGAAAAACTGCAATGATATTAAACGGGTCATTCAGACCTGTGTGACATTTTATTTTACAGGTGAAAATACAAAAAGCATCCAGGAATACTGTGATGCCCAGTCCGGGCTGTGGTACGAGGTCCGCTTTTCGGATCTGAGGTGGTTAAACGGCAATCCGGCAGTAGTCTGCACGGCGGTTGATGTAACACAGAAGAAAAAGAACCAGCAGAAAATCGAGTATCAGGCACATAACGATTTCCTGACCGGTTTGTATAACCGTATGAAATGTGAAAATGATCTGCGCCACATTGTCCGTAAAGCGGTGCGGGACAAAGAAAAAGGTGCCGTGCTGTTTATGGATTTGGACGATTTTAAACATATCAATGACGGACTGGGACATCAGTACGGCGATGTACTGTTACAGCAGGTCGCCGCAGGACTGCAGGGAATTGCGGGAATCCGCGGACACTGTTACAGAATGGGCGGTGATGAATTTGTCATCATTATTCTGCCGCAGTATTTTAATATCTGGGAAAAGATTGTTAAAAATATTATTGCGATGTTCCGTAAACCGTGGTATCTGATGGAAACAGAATACTTCTGTACGATGAGTATGGGTGTTGCCTTTTTTCCGGACGACGGAACGGAAGTGGACGATATTATAAAGACGGCGGACATTGCCATGTATGAGGCAAAGAAAGCCGGTAAGAACCAGTACAGCATTTACGACAATACATCGAGTGAAAATGTCAGCAAGCGGCTGGATATTGAAAATAATATGCGGCAGGCAGTGGCCTCAGAGATTCAGGAGTTTCTGGTATACTACCAGCCGGTAGTAGATGCAGTGACAAAAAAATGCACATCCTGTGAAGCACTGGTGCGATGGGACAGCAAATCTCTCGGATTTATGGGACCGAGCGACTTTGTACCGCTTGCAGAATACCTTGGACTGATTACCTCCATCGGGGACTATGTGTTAGAAGAAGCCTGCAGTCAGTGCAGATACTGGAACGAGCACGGCTATCCCGACTTTCATGTCAATGTCAATTTGTCAGTAGTTCAGCTGCTCCAGAAAGATGTGGTAAAAAATATTGAAAAAATCCTTTTAAAGACGGGTGTAAATCCAAAGAATATTATTCTGGAAATCACGGAGTCCTTTGCTATTAACGATATGAACCGTGTTCTTGAGATTATCAAGGGACTTAAAAAATTAGGTCCGCGGATTGCATTGGACGATTTTGGAACCGGATATTCTTCGTTAAATTATATCAAGCAGCTTCCGCTGGATTTAATCAAAGTGGATAAGACATTTATCGATGATATTCTGGAAGATGAATATGCACAGGCATTTGTACGGCTGATTGTGGAACTGTCAAAAACCATCGGCACGAAGCTGGTCGTTGAAGGCGTGGAACATCAGGAACAGTACGAGCTGCTCAGAGGTCTGGGGGTGCATTATATACAGGGATTCTATTTTGGAAAACCGGCAGCTGCAAAAGATTTTGAACAAAAGTACTTAGCATCATGGAAGCCGGAGCAGTAAGGAAGAACCATAAATATAAGAACAATAAAAGAAATTAAAATGCGAGGGCGGCGCATGCCGCAGAAATGAGGTAGAGATGAGAACAATTATCAGAGGTGGCAGGGTGTTAGACCCGGCAAGCAGCACAGACGGCATCAGGGATATTCTTGTGGAAGACGGTATTATTAAAGAGGGTTAGCAGAACATATCAGTACCGATGCGGAAAATGTAATTGAGGCAGAAGGTCTTTATGTC
>ENA-OQIO01000718-OQIO01000718.1-human-gut-metagenome-genome-assembly--contig:-NODE-718-length-17097-cov-3.959753_pt1 | contig 17097 bp, 26 predicted proteins | sample MGYA00242573_ERZ504737 | MGnify/ENA primary metagenome ERZ504737 (study PRJEB26092, sample SAMD00036203) | human gut metagenome | host: Homo sapiens | study: EMG produced TPA metagenomics assembly of...
ATTGCTACTACAGCCATATAAGAAAGATATGCTTCTGTTTGTAAGTATCAATTGCAAGCAAAATTCCACCCAATAAAAAGAATTCCATACTCAATGATAAAATCGTCTTTTTCACACGTTCGCTTCTAATTTGTAGCATCTTTACCTTCCTTAATTTCTTCTACTTTTCCAAACCGCAAAATAAAATTAAAATTAATGTAATAGCTGAATTCCGGCATAAAATTATACAAACGAACTTTACTTCCTTTTTTAATCGGCAAAGGATACTGTGACCCTACAACTGTGACCTCAAATGTTTCTAATGTATTATCTGGTTTTTCTTCACCAGTAAGTTTGTCGATCACGGGCTCTGAATGATCTTCGAGAATCTGTAACCCAAGTGTAGTCCCTTCTGGTATTTCGCATTCACCATTTTCACTAAATTTACCTTTAAAATGTCTCTGAGAAATCAACATATATCTGTTTCCTGTGTCTTTCAAAAACTTCTCAATTTCAATAATATTTTTCACATATCTGTATCCATTATTAAGCATAATAAAATCTCCTTTTGCTACTTTTAGGAGTAGAGCTGTATTCTCTACTCCATTTTTAGTTACTAGTCTCTGACTAATTCTGCATTACCCACATTAGTTATTAATGTGTTGGCAATAACAGATTGCTCAATTAGTCCGTAAATGCGGTAATCTTCAGAAAATCCAAAAAGATAAGCATATGTAGCTATTTCTACCATTTCTTCAATTGTCAGGTTTTCGACATTGTTCTCAGCATAATAGACACCTACACGAGAACCATCTACACAGATCACTACATTCTTGGACTTCTTTGCAAATTCTGGATTCATTTCGTGCCAGAATTTCGGGAACTTAATCTTTCCCTGCTGTATCTTGCGTCTCTTCATCACACGATCCTCCTTTCAAGAAAATATTTTTTTCAACTAGTACATTTTTCATTTCCAAAAATTTTTCTAGTTGATGTTGTCTCTTTTAAAGACACTCTTATTACAGCACATCTGTCATTTTCGTGCTGGAAGCTACCCCCATTTTGCAACTTTATTTCTGTATCTATACACTGTTGCAGTATCAACATTATATTTTTCTGCTATTTCTTTTATCCCCATTCCATTTGTCAAATCATTGCAGATAAGCTTCTTTCTAACTAATCCATAACTAACAGATACTCTTTTGGTGCGATATTTATCTAATAACACGCCAAACAACTTTGTACCAACTGCATCTTCTAGTACCAACAAGTTATCGAATGTTTTAGGGATTTCTCCGCCATTTTCAAATTGATACTCATAATCTTCATAAAGTAAATGTTCGATAAATTCAATTTTTATTCTTTCCTTTTCATCTGTTTGTTCAAATTTTTCTTTCATCAACTCGCAAAAACGAATCATATTTTCTCTCCCAACAATTTTTTCCATATCCTCAAAACTAATGTAACCTCTGCCCATCTTTCCGGCTTCCTTTCTGCCGGATAAGATTTAAATTGGCTCTGCCTTTCCGTCCGGCAGAATCAATATGGGAGATTTTTTATTTTTTGAATTTTGAACTAAAATAAAAGAGTAGCCCCGTCAATAGTAAAGGCTTTGCCAATGCATTCTGCATTCTATTGACGAAACTACTCTTTCATTTTTATGGGTAATCAAGCACAACAAAGAATTGCTGTGCTCTGCAAATTTTCAAAATAAAAAAAGTGGAACTAAGTTCCACTTTAGTCATCCACTATTTCCAATAAATCTTGTATGTTACATTCAAAATATTCACACAATTTTACGACTAAATTTGCATCAATTCGTTGAAATTCATCCCTTGAGTATCTGTTAAAGTTACCTCTTGGAATTTCCAAATCTTTGCAAATTTTATTTCTACTTATATTTCTTTCACTCAACAACTCATTTATTCGCATGTGTATATGTTTCATTGATAATAAACTCCTTTTGGTTTATTATAATTTCCTATTTTCCGTCTAGTAATTTACTATTTAGTAAGTTACTATATAGTAAGGTGTTTAATTACAATTTAATGGAGGAATTACCAATGAACAAAAAGAATTTAGCATGCTTACTTCTGATATTTGTCGTGATTTGTGTTTCAATATATACTTATAAAAGGTTCACCTCTGGCATTGATGCAGTGAGTTCCTACAGTTCTTCATCGGATGAAGATGCAGATATTACATTACATCTTAATGTTATTACTAACTATCCTATGCGTGACTTTGAAAAATGTTCAAAAAAAATAATCGAGTGCTTTAAAAACAATTCATTTAAAACAATTCTATTATCCTATTCCTTTGAGCAGCACCCAACGCATCTTATTGCTACTGTTTATCAAACCGTAAAGCCATTGACAATGGGAACGTGCTTTTTGTGTTATATTATGACTCTACTAATGATACTTTTGAAATAAAATAGGCAATCAGATATTGTTTCCGATTGCTACATACAGCACATATCATATTTCCTTTCTTTTTCTTTGGTAACCAGAAGTAACCAAGACTTCCAGTTAATTAATTTGTGAAATTACTACCTATTTATGGCATTTTTCGCACTTACTAAAAATTTCACTGATAGAGTTCGATTCTCTCATCCCCTGTATTAAAAAAGTCTTAGAAACCGCGTAAAATCGCTGTTTTAAGGCTTTTTCTTTTTTCCAAAAAGCAAAGGTAATCAAAAAGGTAATCAACCATATGTTCGAAACATCTGAAGAAGGAGGAAATCTTGCACAAATGCGTCTCATATGGTACCAAAAAGACATACTTTGCTAAAAATTTGATTATTTCAAATGATATTTTAAAGATACAAATAAAAGAAATGCCTTAGCAGATTAATTCATATTCACATAAACATGAAGAATACTGTTAGGACATTTCTTTTTTATCCAGATATTAACACAAGAGTATCAAAATACAATAAAACAAAGTTGATTGATATATTCTTAAAAATAGCCACTTTTCCTTAAAACATCTATAATTCTCTTTTCCTCTATTAAGTAGATACCTTATATGGGTCTCATACAACTAATAACAAGAAATAATTGAAGAATATCCAACTCTTTAAAAAAGAGGATTTTTATTGAACATACTAGATTTTAGATTAGAGTTATAAAATATTTTTATCTTTATCATTTTTAATAATCTTATAAGCTTCCAAAATTCCTTGCTTTACTGCAGATTTAATAATAAATGCTAGTAACGGAATTATAAAAAAAATAATGATTAAAGCAATAAATAGTATCATTTGTAAATCCATAGAAAACTCCATTTCTAATAACTATAGTAAGTGTTTCAAATTTATCAGATTTATTCTAGTATAACATACTATTAATGAATGTAAAGAAAAATATTCCTAAGAACAACCTTTAATGGTCATAGTACCGTTAGTTCTTTTTCCTGCTTTTTGATGTCGTTCTCTTTTCAAAATAGTATTCCCCTTTCCGGCATGACTACTCTGCAGATATAAAGGAAAGCTGCGTCTACTCAAGTAGTAAGCCATTAAAAATCTGTTGATTGATACAAGTTCGAAGGAATGGGGAGCGAAATCCCCATCAAGATTGCCAGGCATCCTGATTTCCAAAAGGAAATTAGAGTTACTCAAGGGCGCATCTTGCCCTTGTTTAATAAAAGATTCGTTATGCTTTGCAGTAAATCAATGTTTTAAGTTTTCTCCAATTTTGGGAATAACCTGTGCCTAAGTGTCTAAAGTATGATATCATGTGAGTAACAAATTAGAAGTTGCAAGGAGGAAATTATGAAATTTATGCAAACAGAGAAAAAACAGCTATTGATCTATGTGATTATAGCATACGGAATCACATATGTAATGGGACTTCTGATGTGGTATGGCTATGGAAAAGGTCTTGATCTCAGCGCTTTTCCAAATGCGCAGATGCTGTATCCAGCAGCAGGTGTGATGATGGCTTATTTAATTACCAAAAAAGGAGATAAAAATCTTCCAACGGCTTTTTTCATATTCTTTATAGCACTCACGGCGGTGCTGGTTGTCTGCACGGCGGCTTCTGTTCTGGCTCCCCAAAATAGAGATCTGATGAGCATGCCATATTCTCAGTGGGCACCGATCATGGAGTACGTTATAATAGGTGGCAGCGTTATTTTCTGGATTCTTCTTCTGCAATCCGGTAAAGAAAAGCGCAGATCCTATGGACTGAACAGCGAACATTGGAATATATCTATTCGTATGATCCTGTTGTTTATTGGATTATATCTTCTCAGATTTGTGATTGCCTGTGCTCTGAGCGACCAGCTTTCTGAATTTGGCAAAATAATGGCAAATCCTACTACCTGGATCATATTTTTTACTGTTTTGGTAAACTTTTTCCTGTCAGTAGTGGCATTCTTTGGAGAAGAATACGGATGGAGATATTATCTTCAGCCTCTTCTTCAGAAAAAATTTGGACTAAAAGGCGGCGTAATCCTTTTGGGCTGTGTGTGGGCTGTATGGCATCTGCCAATAGACTTCTTCTATTACACTACGCCGGATATGGGGCTGGCGGCTCTGGCAAGCCAGTTTGTTACCTGTATTTCACTGGGGATTTTTATGGCATATACTTATATGAAAACCCAGAATATCTGGGTCCCGATAATTATTCATTTTCTGAATAATAATATGGTGGTAGTTTTTTCAGGAACGTACTCTGCGGATGTACTTCAGAATCAGCAAATCCACTGGGGAGATATTCCTGTTGCACTGGTAATGAATCTGCTGATCTTTGGATGGGTGATCTTTCTGAAGCCATTTAAGGAGAAAAAAGCATAATATTGAATTCATTCAAATTATTTAGAACAATTTGCAGGAGTACCTGCATTTTTAGGAATAGTTATTTTAATTTCATGTATTGCAGATTGAATGATATTTGCAAAAATTGAAGTGGCATAACTTATAATAGGCTAATCATAATTGTAATCAAAAATCAATGTCCATTCTGTGGCAAATCATTAAGGGTTGTACCTATAAATAGTGAAGAATATTGTCCACACTGTGGTTGTAAAATAGAACAGGAGCATAAGAAAATTCAAATTTGATGATGAGGTGCTTTTCATGAAAAGGAGTATATCAAGGATTATCGGTGTGATAATGTTAATTATAGCTATTGTATTTATAATGTTTGCATTGAACCATCCAGAAAAGAGTTTCCTTGGAACAATACAATTACTTGGTTACTGTATAATGTATATTTTCTTGTGACAGTAGTGCTGCTTATTGCTCCGAAGATGAAAAAGTGAGGAACTTCAAGTTTGTAGAATTTTAAAATTTAATATGAAATATGAGATAGAGCGTATGGAAACTATACGTTCTATTTTTTGCCTTTTTGAGAAAAGCGAAGGCAAAACACAGTGTCTAGACATCGTATTTTTAGCACAGAATCGATTTTATCGTTAATAGTCATTAATACATTCAAAAAAATCGTCAAGTCTATTGATTCGTATTATTAATAAAACATATAGGGAAATGTATGTAGGTCATCCATAAAGTCTGCATTAAAGGAATTGGACGAAGCCGGACTACTGGTAAGAAGATCTGGTGGGTTTTCTAAGCCAAACCACTTGTATATAAAGATTCCCGTAGAAGAGATTTATCAGAAGGACAGAAATTCAACCCCGTTAGAAAATGGACGGTCATATAAACAACCACTGCATAGCCAGAATACTGGCTCCCTGAGGGTCAAAAAGTCGACGCCTAATAAAGTAATAATAAATAAGAATAACATTAGTAATAAAGAGCTGAATCAATAAAAACACGAGCAACATTATTGGAAAAAAGATAAAAAAATACCCAACAATATACGTGTTATTCTACTAATAAGAATTTGATTAATGGCTACGGGTCCATCGAATAAAAAGTATAAACTAAATACTATATTAATACCAGTAAGCATAAAAGATAAAATAACAATAAAAGTTGATAATAAATTTCCCAAAGCTCCGATGGTTCCTAATGCGAGAAAAAGAAGAGCCAGTATTGGTATATCCATAATCCAAAAAATATACATAATATTTATCACCTTCTGAAATAGTATTGTAATAATTGGTTATTCATGTTTCCTTGTTTACACTAATAATAATTACATAGCAAGAGAATCCTAAAAGAAAGCGGAAAGTTCATGAGATGATTAAATACGATAAATTATGGAAGACAATGAAAGCCAAAGGCATTTCACAATATGATTTGTATACGCATTATCATATGAACCGTTCTCAACTGAACAGATTAAGACATGATCAGAATGTTGAAGTGAATACCATTGATAAGCTGTGTAATATATTGGATTGTAATGTGGAAGATATTATGACACATTATCCAGATGATAATGTATTTTAGAGAAGATATGAAGTGATGCTTGAAAAAGATGACACCATGCTGAACGATTTCTCCTTTCTTATTTTTATCCCCCATATTGTCAAAAGGTAGTCAAAACCCAATCTAAGAAATGCTTATTTTACGGGGAGTGTGAGGATTTTCCACAGGGTTCGATTCTCTCATCCCCTGTATTAAAAAAGTCTTAGAAACTGCGTAAAATCGCTGTTTTAAGGCTTTTTTCTTTTTTCCAAAAAGCAAAGGTAATCAATCATATGTTCGAAACATCTGAAGAAGGAGGAAATCTTGCACAAATGCGTCTCATATGGTACCAAAAAGACATACTTTGCTAAAAAATTGATTATTTCAAATGATATTTTAAAGATACAAATAAAAAGAAATGCCTTAGCAGATTAATTCATATTCACATAAACATGAAGAATACTGTTAGGACATTTCTTTTTTATCCAGATATTAACACCACGGATTGAAAATGTAATCTTCTCCTGAACGCATCTAAAATAGGTTTATCCATTGTTTCATCATATTTGAAAAGCATATAATTAATAATGTCTGTGTAATTAGTCTCATTGGTCTGTTCTTTGCTTCGCATACAATAAGTATCTAAATTAGTTGTATCTACACTTAAGCCAAGCATTTCACGTATAACATCGACCTGCCAAACTTCAAGTGGAATTTCTAGTTCTCTGCCATCATATGCGTCAATTACTAATCTCACAGATTTAATAGTATCTTTTCTTTCTGCGTACTTTTTTGACATAAATACTCCTCTTCATATTTTACTTTGGTCAGTTCTTCAAGTAAATCTTGATTTTTTAATAATTCTACAAGCTGGAATTTATCTATTTTGTTGCCACAATACAAAGCCAATGATTTTTGGCATCGGCATATGGTTTTATTTCCATAAAACCTGCTTCTTTTAAAGCGGTGATAAGTTGATCGCAATTATAAATCTTCATACCATCAATTATCTTTGTCCATTTATCGTCTGAGGCATTCATTCCGTCGCTCTCGTTACAAATCAGGAAGGTTCCTCCGTCTTTCAAAACACGATTTACCTCAGAAAAGCATTTTTTCAGTTCTGGCCAGAAGTAAACCGTCTCAAAAGCTGAGACATGATCAAAATTTGCATCTGGAAATGGGATGCAGATACATCTCCCTGAACGACTTTGCATTTTCCCTGTTGAATGGCGGCAGCGTTCAATTTTTGAGATTCTGCCACACTAACCTCCGAATAATCCAATCCTGTCACATGGCCCTTCCTGCATTTGTTCAGCCAGACCGCAATGTTTGCACCACCTCCGCAGCCAACATCCAGCACCTCAGCGTCCGGATTTACAGAGATATTCGAGAACCCCCATTGCGATAGCCTGGAGTGGCCGCTGTTCATCATCTTTGTCATCAATTTTCCGCCGAAGCCTTGTGGCTTACGGGTATTTTCAAAAAAGCTCATTGAAATATTCCTCCTTCATATTCCGATTGAGATTTCACCTGTTTTAGGAAATTTAATAACTGTTATATTTTGTTATTAAATTCACTGTAAACCTTTGAAAACGCTGGATTTGTCGCGGGTGAGCTTTCCCTTATTGTTTCCCTTGTGTTATATCTTCCCATATAAGTTTACGAACTCTGATAATGGAAAATACAAGGGCAAAAAAAATCTGATAACACATTATAACATAAAATGAAAATGACATGGTGAACTGATTGAAATGCTTCTATATTTTTATTGATTTGAAGAAGACACAACATGAATACCATTTACGCAAAATACAACATGTATCACAACAGCATTGACATTTATACATCTGCCGGATATATGTTACGCATTGACTGTAATAAGGCAGAGGATGGACTAAAAGCCACTCCTCGCTCACAGTATTCGTTATATGCACTTGCTGCTTTCCAATGGGGCAGTGGAATCAATAATCTGTCTTCCGATTACTTTTTCAATCTCTAAATAGTTCATAGCGATATCTCCTCATATTTACTCAAGAACCAATAACAGTGCCATTTTGAACTGCTTTGTTGCACTTACTGAGTGCTTTCCAAACTTATCAAACTTAAAAGTTTCTCCTGCGTGGATCACCTGCTCCTGTCCCTCATATCCAATCACAGCCTCTCCATCAAGTGCCATCACAAGGGCTTCTCCCGGAGCTGCATGCTCTGAAAGACCTGTTCCTGCATCAAAACTCATAACAACAAATTTCATCTTGTCATTATGCGCCAAATCCATATTTACAATCTTTCCTTCCTGATATGGAAGTAACTCTGCTAACTTAAATACTTCTCCCGCCTTGATTACCTCGTTCATAATAGTCTCCTTTCGAAATTCAATCTCTTTATATATAGAATCTTTTATTGCACTAACTCCAACCGACCGTTGAATAGGTGTTAGAATACTTTCTCCAGGCAAAAAATTGATATCCCTGTGCCATTCTCATGATAGATTTGCTTCGAGATGGTACACCCTGGCACTGTTCTGTTTTCTCTTACAAAATCTATAATTTTTCCAGCTTGTTCTTTCATCGTTACCACCTCTCTTTCTCTTCTTTACATCTATTATTTTATCCATAGACCTCTTGTTTTTCTGTTGCTGTAGCAACAATATCGATGATATGATAAAATTTCATTTGAAAGGATGGTAATAAGCATATGAAGAAACTAGATGATTATCAGAAGTATCTTCCGATACTATCGAAAGCAAAGCTATTTGAAGGAATTCCTCTTGAACACTATCCGCAAATTTTCAACTTTCTCCAGGCCTCAATTTTCTCTTTTGAAAAAGACGAATTAATTCAACACCTAGGAGAACCTTTGTTATATTCCGGAATTGTGCTTGATGGAACAGTTGAAGGATCATTTATCAATGAAAACTACAGCAAAATCAATATGAATCATTTTGAACGTGGTCGATCATTTGCAGAAGCCCTGGCATGCGTGCAAACACCATACAGTCCAATACAGCTAAAAGCATTGACTAACTGCACCATTATGTTAATTAATCTTAAAGGTATTATAAGCGGTTCTTCCTGTCCATGCTCTTACCAACTGAATTTAACCACTAACATGCTCAAAATACTTGCCTCACAAAATGTTTTTTCAAATCTAAAACTAAGAATTGCAAATCAGAAATCTTTAAGAGATCGAATTCTAATCTATTTGCATAGTTTAGCGCCAGACTCAGAAGGGTATCTCCATGTTCCCTTTACACAGACAGCACTTGCAGAATTCTTAGGTGTAAACCGAAGTGCACTGTCCAGAGAACTTGGTCGTATGCAAGATGAAAATCTTATAGAAGTTAACGATAAAAAAATGAAACTTTTACTATAGAAAAAAGGGGATGCGCCCATCCCCTTTGCCACATACGCTGTATGCGATTTCACAACAATTTTATTCCAATGCCTCTTCCAGCACTGATTTCAGTGTTTCAGCTGATTTGTGTAATGCCTTGATTTCATCTTCAGATAGTGAAATGGGAACCTTTGATATAAATCCTTCTGCACCTACAATACTTGGCATAGACAGAACTACATCCTTGATTCCGTATTCTCCATCCATCATTGTTGAAATTGGAAGTATCGAACGTTCATCTCTGATTATAGCTTCACATATTCTCTTTACCGACATTGCTATTCCATAATAAGTAGCACCCTTCCTTTGAATAATTTCATAGGCGCTGTTTTTTACTTTCTCCGCAATTTCTGACGTAGCTCCTTCATGGTCATGATGCCCTCTCATCTCGCAGAAATCATGGAGTGGAATACCTGACACGTTGGCACTTGACCAAGCGGCAATCTCACTGTCTCCATGTTCTCCAACAATAAACGCATGAACACTTCGACTATCTACTTCCAGATGCTCCCCGAGACGTTCTTTTAGTCTTGCTGTATCCAGAACCGTTCCTGATCCAATCACACGATTCGGTGCATATCCTTGCCCTCCTTATTGTTCAAAATGCTCTTTTGCAAACTGCATATCCTGTACTACTTCAACCGTTCCAAGATAATTGCCTTTCTTATCTCTTACTGCCATATATGTTACAAGGAATGGTTTTCCATTCTTCTCCATCCAAACTGGAACTCTGTCACGCTTATTATTTCTAAAATCATCTAAAATTGCTCGCACCATCGGTTCTATCTTAGGTGGATGGCAAGAAAATACTTCCCTGTCAATCGCCATCTGAGGGCGTTTGAACACCTTTGGTCCTTCGTTGAAGAAGCGATTGATATTATTATCATCCACAAATGTAATCTCGATAGGCAATGTATTGAGAAGTGCTTCCAGCTGTGGAACTGTCATATGACCACCACTTAATATGATTTCTCCATCGCTTAGAGCCGCCTCTGTTCTTGCTTTTTTATCAGCACTATATTTTTCTGCCTCATCCCAGATCATTTCTACTCCAAACACAGGTGCATAGTCCTTAGCATCCTCGTAAATGCCATACCACTCTTCCCTGCTGAAATTCACTGCGCAGATAGGGTATAAAATATTATTTTCTTTATAGATCATCTCATCTGCTCGTTTGAGAACTGTCTGAAGTCGGTTCATCCATTCTTCATCATAATCTGATATTTTATCAAGTGCAGCTAGCTCATCACGAATTTCATCATCCACTGTCCACATCACATCCGAAGGTCCTGAGATCTCATAGCGTACCTTTAATACCGGATAGACAAGATCTCCTTTTTCTGCATAATGAATAGAAATCTGTCGAAGCTCAGATAGCTTCTCTCCTACATCATTCCCAGACTCAATATCTCCTTGAATTTCATGAATCAATGCGGCTATCTTCTCGTTTTCAAGAGCCCATCGATACATCGGATGTCCAACAGTTTCTCTAAGAGTCTTTGCTGCAGCATGCTTCTGATTGTATGCATCCGGCATCAGTTTCTTAGATGTCTCCTCTTTCTTAAGCGACTCTTCTACTGCTTTTTCTGCATTTGCAATCTTTTCTTCCTTTGTTGCACCGTGAAATAAGGCACTGTGAACATCGCACAATTTCTGCACTTCTGTGATTGGTGTGCCTTCCTTAATTAGCTCCTGCTCAGCTTTCATAATTTCAGATGCCTCTACCTCTGAAAAATTCTCTACGAAGTCTTTGCGCACACTCTCTAAGTCTTCGCCTTCTCCAAGTCGCTTTAAATAGCTCTTTATCTTTTCTCTTGTATTTTCCTGAAAAGCCCCATCTTCACTGCTGGTCTCGTCTCCTGCATTATTCTTTCCAAGTGCAAAGATATTTGGCATCTTCCCAATAAGTTCAAACCCATTACTCATAAGTGCCGGCACAACCTTCATCATGGATATGTTTCTCATCTTAGCTCCCTTTGGAATTGTTGTGATGCGTCCCACAGAGTTAAGCATTGCAGGCTTTGTAATCTCTGAAAATCCTAAATCCTTTAAAACATCTACAAGCTCAGGATATTCCTGAACCAATTCAAATACTGGTTTGTTTAAGTCTAATTTCTTTGCCATATAAACATCCACACCTTTCTATCTTTCCTTGTTACAAAATAGAATAACCTAAATTCCCTAAAATAATCTGTTGCTCCAGCAACATTTCTCAATGTCTCTGTTGTGTGTCCAGCACCTCCGACAATAATATTTTTCTTTGCCACTTCGTTCTGAATGGCTTCAGCAAGAATATCACCACCGGCTATAATGCTTCCTCCAAATAAAACCATTACATCAGCCTGATTGATTCCAATTTTTTTCTAATACATTTTGTGTAAATTCTTCTATATCACGCTTGCCACAAAATTCTCCCAACATATTAATTGCTTTTGCTTTTTACATAACTCACCTCATAAAATTCCGATTTTCATTTTCACCAATTGGAAGTTAGCTATTTTTTCATTCCTTGCTTTGTAAAATGCTTATGCAACAAAAATTCTGTCGGAATAATTGTAAGCACCATAATTCCTAATTGTAAAAACACCAAATAAACAGAAATCATTTCAAAGTTTGTATTATCTTTCGTTAAAATCAAAATAAAAATCGATAGTATCACCAGAATGATTCCTAAAACAAAGTTTATCCAGCCCCAACACCTGTGTGCATATCTCCATGTTTCATCATTCATCCTTGACATAGTAGTTCGATATCCCGAACTCCCCTGCCGATCTTTAGGAGAGTTATCTTTCCACGTATATCCCAATATAATCATAGGTAACGGTACTAAAAGTGAACACACAGATAAAAATATAAACATTATAGAGACCTCCTCTCAACTTCTGATTAATTTGCTCTAAAGACTGAAGTTGTCATCAAATAAACCCTACCCATATTCCAACCGCTATAAGTATCATACCTAATATTCTTCCGATATATCTCGCCTTTTTATTTCCAAATAAAGCAGTTGTTTCTGGAGTAGTAAATGGAAGCACAACAACTGTGACCCCCATTACTATAATTCCACTTCCAATCATGCAATTGCGGCTTGACACAACACCATAAAACATAGCTAAAAACCCTAAAATAATGCCCGAAATGAAATACTTAATTTTATGTCTATCTTTTTCAATTATCTTTCTATAGCTGTTTTCGCACTCACTGCTACAAAATTCCAAATTACTATCTAATTCTTTGCCACAATATCTACATTTTTTCATAGTAACTTCCTCGATAATTTTCAAAATTTTATCCAAAAGCTCTCGATTTGTCTTTACTTTATTCTACCATAGTTCATTTTAAAATACTATTCCAATACACACAAAACAGAAAAAAGCAATCCTTTTCGACCGCCTATTTCCACCTACATATATATCGTATTTTTCACTACAATTTCTTCTGCACTGGATTTTATATTAATCATTAATCTAACCCACTTCATCTGATCCTGTGCCTTTAATTCTTCCGTCGCACCCTGTTTTTTCACCATCTGAATAATCCGGTGCCCGTGTCCCTGCTGTCCGGTGACAGGAAACCGCAAATCCGTTTTTTAGGAAACCACCATTCCGGTAGTGGAAACCTTTATCATAAATCCTTTAGAATGTAATCATGCACCAGCTGGTGTAAATTCATTCAAAGGAGGTCATGACCATGACCAAGTATCGAGAGATTCTCAGGCTAAAAAGTCTGGGACTCAGTCAGCAGAGCATTGCCGACAGCTGCAATGTCTCCAAGAAAACGGTCAATCGCGTTTTGAAACGTGCAAAGGAATTAAATATTTCCTGGCCACTTGATAAAAGCGATACCGATGCTGTTCTTGCAGAAATGTTTTTTCCTTCTGCAAAGCAAGTCAGATCCAATAAACGGATGCCTGACTACGATTATGTCCACAAAGAATTACTCCGTAACGGAGTCAGTAAGAAACTCTTGTGGACAGAATACATGGAGGACTGTCATGCAAATGGCGAGGAACCACTTATGTATTCCCAGTTCTGCTATCACATCCAGCAGGATGAGCAGAAACGACGTGCTACCATGCATATCAACCGGAAACCTGGTGAGCAGGTTGAGGTCGATTGGGCAGGAGATCCTGCAACAATCATTGATCCGGATACTGGTGAGATCACCAAAGCCTATATATTTGTCGGCGTGATGACTTATAGCCAGTACGCATATGTGGAAGCATTTCTGGATATGAAGCAAAAATCATGGATTAATGCCCATGTTCATATGTACGAATATTTTGGCGGTGTTGCCAGAATTCTCGTACCGGATAACTGTAAAACAGCAGTTGTCCACAATGGTGGCTTTAAAGACCAGCAGATCAATGAAACCTATCAAGAAATGGCCGAATACTACGACACCGCTATTATCCCGGCGCGTGTCAGAGCTCCCAAAGATAAGCCGAATGCTGAAGGGACAGTAGGAAATATTTCTACCTGGATCACAGCAGCTCTTCGGGATGAACAGTTCTTCTCCCTTGCTGAATTGAATTTGGCAATCAAAGATAAGCTGGAACTGTTCAACCAAAGGCTCTTTCAAAAGAAAGAGGGTAGTCGGCGAAGCTTATTTCTTGGGGAAGAAAAACCATTGCTGGCACCATTACCTGCTACCCGTTTTGAACTGAGTGACTGGAAAACAGCCACTGTCCAGTTCAATTATCACATATCTGTGGACGGAATGCTATACTCCGTTCCGTACGAATACATTAAAAAGAAAGTTGATATAAGGGTAACAGACACCACGATTGAAATTTTCTACAACCATAACCGCATTGCTTCCCATCGTCGTCTAAAAGGACGCCCTGGGCAGTACAGCACCATTACTGAACATATGCCGGCAGACCACCAGAAGTATCTGGAATGGAACGGTGACCGCTTCCGTAAATGGGCTGAGCGGATTGGCATAAATACGTACACTGCAGTCAATGCAATATTGACCTCCAAAAGTGTGGAACAACAAACCTACCGAAGCTGTATGGGGCTTCTTAAGCTTGCTGAGAAGTACTCAGATGCGTTACTGGAAGCTGCCTGTAAAAAGGCATTATCCTATACAGCATCACCCAGTTACAAGAGTATTAAAAACCTACTTGTAACCGGCTCAGAAAAACTGGCATCGGAAGCAATCGATACCAAGACCACACATAAAGCACATGGCATCACACGAGGTGCCGATTACTATCGGAGGTAAACACATATGACCAATCAGAGTACAATGGATAAGTTAATAGAAATGCGCCTTACCACAATGGCAGATGCATTCCGCAACCAACTCAATGACCCAAAATTCAAGGAGGTTCCCTTTGAGGATCAATTCGGTATGCTGGTGGATATCGAATACAGCAGTCGCAAAAACAACCGTCTCAAAAGACTGATCAAGAATGCCTGTTTCGATCAGCCGGAAGCGAATATCATGGATATCAACTATACTTCCGGACGCAAGCTAAACAAGGAACTGATTCGCAGACTTGCTACCTGCGAATATATATCTGAACATCGGAATCTTTTTATTACCGGTGCTACAGGCTGCGGTAAAACTTACATGGCCTGTGCCTTTGGCATGGAAGCTGTAAGCAGTATTACAATACCAAATATATCCGTCTGCCTGATCTGCTTATTGATCTGGAGGTGGCACGGACAGATGGCAACTACAAAAAGGTGATGGCTAAGTATGCCAATCCCGTTGTCCTGATTTTGGATGAATGGCTTCTATTGAAACCAACGGAATCTGAACAAAGAGATATCTTCGAACTACTCCATCGGAGACGCAAGAAATCTTCAACGATTTTTTGCTCCCAGTATGAGTTCGAGGAATGGTACGACCAACTGGGTGGTGATGATAGTCCTCTGGCAGATGCAATCATTGACCGCATTGCTCATGACAGTTATCGTATCAACATTACAAGCATTGATGCCGAACATGATATCTCGATGCGAGAGGTTTATGGCTTGGACAAAACATTACGTGAGTAAACTCGCATAAGCGGTTCCCGCAAGCCCGGACAGACGGTTTCCCGTCTGTCTGACTTGCGGTGTTACCGCACAAGAATATTCACCATCTGTTCCATAAGTATTTCCACCTGCCTTCTGGCTTCCTGATCAATCTGATTCAGGTGTTTCGTCAGCTTTCCAGTCAATAGTGAATATTACGGTGCGGCAGAGCCGCCAGTCCGGTGTGGCGAGAGCCACCTGTCCGGACTAACGGAGCCACCCCATTTTGTTTATTAAGTTACTTTGCCATTGCTGGATCCAGTCCATATACTTCTCTCATAGAGAGGTCTTTAGATGGGTCAACACTTTCAATATCGATCTTATAGGAATCATACGATATACGATCCATGATGGCATCGGCAAGAGTACTTTCACCATCACAGATTTGCTGGTACCATTCACTTTCACGGAACTGAGAACAAAAGATCGTTGAAGATTTTTTTCGTCTTTTATGTATCAGTTCAAAAAGATTCCTGGCTTCAGCTTCTGTCAGTTTAAGAAGCAGCCACTCATCAATGATCAGTACTATTGGCTTGGTGTATTTCTTCAGGACAGTCGAGAAGTTCCATTGTCCTGGCAGCCTGTAAGTCCAATAATAGATCAGGAAGCCGTACATACCGTACTGAGTAATAGTGCTTGCATGCTTCCATGCCAAAGGCACAGGCCATATAAGTTTTACCACTTCCGGTTGCTCCAGTAATAAAGATGTTTCGGTATTCTGTAATGTATTCACAGGTTGCCAGACGGTTGATCAGTGCTTTGTTCAGCTTTCGTCCAGAATGGTAATCAATCGCTGCGATGCTGGCATCTGGCTGTTCAAACTCAGCCTGGCGGATCAGCCTTTTCAGACGATTGTTTTTTCGGTTGCTGTATTCGACATCAACAAGCATGCCGAACCGATCTTCGAATGGAACTTCCTTCATTGCAGGATCATCCATCTGGATGCGGAATGCATCTGCCATAGCAGTCAGACGCATTTCAATAAGTTTATCGATTGTACTTTGATTTGTCATGATTTTTTACCTCCATAGTATCTGGCTCCTCTGGTTATGCCGTGTGGTTTTTCTACTTGAGATGATTCTGATCCGATATCAGGTGCATCCTTTATTGCAACCAATAGATTTTTGATACTTTTATAGCTGGGTTTACCGGAATAAGAGAGCGCCTTAGCGCAGACCTGTTCCAGCTTTTCTGGCGAATATTTTTCTGCCAGTTTCAGTAATCCCATGCAGCTTCTGTAGGATTGTTGTTCAATCCTGCCGGAGGTAAGTATTGCATCGACAACCTTACTTGTGTTAATTCCAATCGAATCAGCCCACTTACGGAACCGGTCACCGTTCCATTCCAGATATTTCTGGTGTTCCTGCGGCATAT
>ENA-OQIO01000719-OQIO01000719.1-human-gut-metagenome-genome-assembly--contig:-NODE-719-length-17092-cov-3.778014_pt1 | contig 17092 bp, 20 predicted proteins | sample MGYA00242573_ERZ504737 | MGnify/ENA primary metagenome ERZ504737 (study PRJEB26092, sample SAMD00036203) | human gut metagenome | host: Homo sapiens | study: EMG produced TPA metagenomics assembly of...
CTGTTTTGTTCAATTATATTTCCACATTTTTTGATGAAAAGATGTATTATTCTGTCCCAATGGTGGGGGACAGAATCTATTCTTATTATGTATTTATCGGATATTATATATATAAATATCGTAAGCATGTGATGAAGGGGGAAAATGATTCCGGCAGGTATTTTTGTAGTATGCATGGCATTAAATTATGGGCTGACTTATGCGGCAACCTTGCAGGATGGAGAACATTATGAACGTCTGCTGGAATATGGTAATCCACTGCTTGCACTGGCAGCAGCGATGGCATTTCTTATGTTAGTACGATTGAAAAAGAGCGAATTCAATCCGTCTGAACAGGCAAAGAAGTGGATTGACAGATTTTGTGGATGTTCCTTTGGAATTTATTTGATCCATATCATGTTTCTTGATGTTTATAAGAGAAATATTAAGCCAGAGACATTTTCAGCCTGGATCATGATTCCGGTAGTGAGTGTGGGACTTGTGTTATTGTCATTTGGATGTGTCTGGCTGATTCGAAAGACGAAAACAGGACGAAAGATTATGTAGGTTTTTTTGCATATGTGGTGAGATTATGTTATTCTATAAAGGTTAAGACAATCGTTATTTGCCTGAAAGTCAATGATGCAATACACCAGTTCAGAACAGGAGGGATAGATCATGAAATTAGATAAATTATTAGAACGCCTGGACTACACAGTAGTACAGGGAAGTGATTCTACGGAAGTAACAACACTGATCAATGATTCAAGAAAAGTGGAAGAAGGATCTGTTTTCGTGTGTATCAGCGGAGCAGTATCTGATGGACATAAATATGCAGCGGATGTTGCGGCGAAAGGTGCGGCAGCTGTTGTTGTAGAGAAAGATGTCGAAGTGCCGGAAAATGTGACTGTAATTAAGGTAGAGGATACTCGTTATGCACTGGCTCTGATGTCAGCGGCTTACTTTGGATATCCGGCAGATAAGATGAAAGTCATCGGTATTACAGGAACAAAAGGAAAGACAACAACAACTTACATGATCAAGTCTATTCTTGAAGAGACAGGACACAAGGTTGGATTGATCGGTACAATCGAGGCAATTATCGGAGACAAGAAGATCCCGGCATGTAATACAACACCGGAGTCTTATACAATCCATAAATATTTTGCAGAGATGGTAGAATCTGGCTGTGACTGTGTTGTTATGGAAGTTTCATCACAGGGACTGATGCTTCACAGAACAGCGGGAATTCCATTTGAGATCGGTATTTTCACAAATCTTGGAAGAGATCATATTGGTCCGAATGAGCATAAGGATTTTGATGATTACAAGAGATGCAAAGGCTTTTGTTCAAACAGTGTAAGCTCGGAATCGCCAATGTGGATGACAAGTATTTCAAAGATGTATTTAAAGGGTCTACATGTAAGGTTGAGACATTCGGATTTTCACCGGAGGCGGATCTTCGTGCAGAGAATGTAGAACTTGTATCAAGACCGGGATATCTTGGTGTGGCATATCATGTTGCAGGCGTGATGGATTTTGATGTGGAAATCGATGTTCCAGGCAAGTTCAGTGTTTACAATTCACTGACTGCAATCTCAGTCTGCCGCCATTTCCAAGTGCCGGTTGAGATGATCAAAGATGCACTTAAGAAGGCAAAGGTAAAAGGACGTATCGAGATGATCAAGGTGTCTGATGATTTTACACTGATGATCGATTATGCGCACAATGCGATGAGTCTTGAAAGTCTTCTGACAACATTGAAAGAATATAATCCGAAGCGTCTTGTATGTCTGTTCGGATGCGGCGGAAACCGTTCTAAAGACAGAAGATTCGAGATGGGTGAGGTATCTGGAAGACTGGCAGACCTGACAATCATTACATCAGATAATCCGAGATTTGAAGAACCACAGGATGTTATTAACGATATCAAAACCGGAATCGCAAAGACAGATGGAAAATATGTGGAAATCTGTGATCGTAAAGAGGCAATCAAATATGCAATCGAACACGGCGAACCGGGTGACGTTATTGTGCTGGCAGGAAAAGGACATGAGGACTATCAGGAGATCTGCGGCGTGAAGCATCCGATGGATGAGCGCGTGCTGATCAAAGAAGTTCTGGAAGAATTAAAAGAGAAATAAGATTGTGTTTGCAGATGTTATTGTAGATATACAACATGAAAAACTGGATAAGATCTTTCAGTACCGAATACCGGAACGACTGAAAGACGAGCTGCATCCGGGGATGGAAGTAATTATCCCTTTTGGAAAAGGAAACCGGCAGATCAAAGGTTATGTGACTTCATTATCAGAGACTTGCAATTATGATCTGTCAAAGGTGAAGGAGATCACAGACATTTCCAGAAACAGCGTGGCAATCGAAGCGAGACTGATCGCGCTGGCGGCATGGATGAAAGAGCAGTATGGCGGAACAATGATCCAGGCACTTAAGACAGTGCTGCCAATCAAGCAGAAAGAGAATGCGAAGGTGAAGAAACATCTCCGTTTGCTGCTTACTGAGGAAGAAAGTCGGGAGAAGCTGGCTTTTTATCAGAAAAAGAATCAGAAAGCAAGAGCGAGACTTCTGGAAGCTTTGATGGAAGTACCGGTTCAGGATTATGAGCTGGTGACGAAAAAATTAAATGTGACGTTGCCTGTGATCCGGGCATTGGAAGAGCAGGGAGTGCTGAAGATAGAGTCAGAGCAAGTATACCGTAATCCGGTGAAACAGGCAAAGAAATCACAGCAGGAGATCATCTATACAGAAGAACAGCAGCATGTGATCCAGGGATTCCGGAAAGACTATCTGTGTGGAACAAGGAGAACTTATCTGCTTCACGGAGTGACTGGAAGTGGAAAGACAGAAGTCTATATGGAGATGATCCGCACTGTGGTCGGGCAGGGAAGGCAGGCAATCGTTCTGATTCCGGAGATCGCACTGACCTATCAGACAGTGATGCGGTTTTACCGCTGTTTCGGCGACAGAGTTTCTATCATGAACTCAAGACTGTCTGCTGGAGAACGTTACGATCAGATGATGCGTGCAAAGAGGGGCGAGGTCGATGTGATGATCGGACCACGTTCTGCACTTTTTACTCCATTTCCGGATTTGGGGCTGATCGTTATAGATGAAGAACATGAACCAACCTACAAAAGTGAGCAGGTGCCACGCTATCATGCAAGAGAAGTGGCAGTCCATAGGGCAGAAGTAGAAGATGCCAGTGTAGTGCTTGGAAGCGCAACTCCGTCCATGGAGGCCATGTACCGGGCAAGACTTGGTGAATATCAGCTTTACGAGATGAAGAACCGTTCCCATATGCAGCAGATGGCAACTGTGTATACAGTAGACATGCGTAAAGAACTGAAGAATGGAAACCGATCCATCTTGAGTGAGAAGTTGCAGGAACTGATCGAAGACAGATTGAATGCAAAAGAGCAGATCATGCTGTTTTTGAATCGCAGGGGATATTCTGGTTTTGTTTCCTGCAGAGAATGTGGCCATGTAGTGAAATGCCCGCACTGTAATGTATCCTTGTCGGTACACAAAGGTGGAAAAATGGTCTGCCATTACTGTGGATATGAGCAGCCGAAGGTGACGGAGTGTCCGGAATGTGGTTCCCGGTATATCGGAGAATTCCGCGCAGGAACCCAACAGATCGAGGATATGGTGAAGGCAAGATTCCCACAGGCAAGAGTACTACGCATGGACATGGATACGACGAAGAAAAAGGATTCCCATGAACAGATTTTATCTGCATTTGCGAATGAAGAGGCAGATATTCTTGTGGGAACACAGATGATTGTAAAAGGGCATGATTTTCCAAAGGTCACGTTAGTCGGTGCATTGGCAGCAGATATGTCACTTTATACAGATGATTATCGTTCCGGTGAGCGAACATTCCAGCTTTTGACACAGGCAGCAGGCCGTGCCGGAAGAGGTGACAGACCGGGTGAGGTTGTGATCCAGACTTACGATCCGGAGCATTATGCAATCGAGGCTTCAGCAGCGCAGGATTATGAAGCATTCTATGAGAAAGAAATCCGCTACCGCAGTCTGATGGGATATCCACCGGTGGAGAACCTGATGGCAGTACTTGCGGCATGTGAAGATGAGGCACTTTTAGAGAAAGCGTGCAAGTATCTGAAGGAATACATTTTGCGGATCAAAGGGCAGGCACAGCTCAATGTGATTGGCCCGGCAAGTCCGGGAGTGGATAAGATCAAAGATATTTACCGGAGAGTGATTTACGTAAAAGCTCCGGAATACCGAACCTTAGTTGTATTAAAAGACAGGATGGAACAATATATAGAAATTAACTCAGGGTTTCAGAAAATGAGAATCCAATTCGATTTTAACCCAATGAATTTATAGAAAAGAGAGGAAAGAATAATGGCAATCAGAGAAGTAAGAGAGATGGGCGATGACGTTCTTGAAAAACAGTGTAAACCAGTGACGAAGATGACACTTCGTACAAAGATTTTAATTGAAGACATGCTTGATACGATGTATGAGAAGATGGGGGTGGGTCTTGCCGCACCGCAGGTTGGTATTCTCAAACAGATTGTAGTGATTGATGTCGGAGAGGGTCCGATCGTTTTGATCAATCCTGAGATCATTGAGACATCCGGTGAGCAGACAGGCGAAGAAGGTTGCTTAAGTGTGCCGGGAAAATGGGGAATCGTGACTCGTCCGAATCACGTAAAGGTACGTGCGCTGGATGAAAATATGGAGGAATTCGAGATAGAAGGAGAAGAACTTCTTGCAAGAGCATTCTGTCATGAGATCGATCACCTGGGAGGACACCTTTATGTAGAGAAAGTAGAAGGAGAACTGCATGATTCACCGGCCTACAACGAGGAAGATCTGGAATACGAAGTGGAGGAATAATTGATGAGAATAATTTTCATGGGAACACCGGACTTCTCCGTGGGAACACTGGAGGCACTGGTGGAAGCAGGACATGAGGTATGTCTCGTAGTGAGCCAGCCAGATAAACCAAAGGGACGCGGTAAAGAGATGCAGCCAACTCCGGTGAAAGAAGCTGCGATGAAACATGGAATTCCGGTTTATCAGCCAAAGAAGATCCGTGATCCGGAATGTGTAGAAGAACTGAGAAAATACAATGCAGATGTGATGGTTGTCATTGCATTTGGTCAGATCATTCCGAAAGAAATTCTGGAGATGACACCATACGGATGTATTAATGTACACGCATCTCTACTTCCGAAATACCGTGGTGCCGCGCCAATCCAGTGGTCTATCATCAATGGCGAGGAAGTGACAGGTGTTACAACAATGCAGATGAACGAAGGACTGGATACAGGCGACATGATCCAGAAGGTTGAAGTGCCGATCACAGAAGATGAGACAGGAGAAAGCCTTCATGATAAGCTTGCAGAGGCAGGAGCAAAGCTTTGTGTAGAGACTCTGAAAGCTATTGAAGATCATACGGCAACTTTCGAGAAGCAGGGAGAAAGCCCGACAGAATATGCCAGAATGCTCGATAAGAAGCTTGGAAATATTGACTGGAATACATCCGCAGTACAGATCGAACGTCTGGTGCGTGGCCTGAATTCCTGGCCAAGTGCTTACACACATTGGGACAAAAAGGTAGTGAAGATCTGGAGAGCAAAAGCAGAGGCTGATGGCACGGTAAAAGCAGAGCCTGGAACAGTGTTGAGTGTAGAGAAAGATTCCTTTACTGTTCAGACAGGGGATGGCGTCTTACGAGTTCTGGAACTTCAGATTCCGGGGAAAAAGAGAATGGATACGGGAGCTTTCTTAAGGGGATACACAATTGAAAGCGGAGTTAAATTTACACAGGAATAAGAGGACTTCTGGAGGGGGACTGCAGATAGATAACAGGAGGTAGTTTTAGTATGTATTATGGATTTTATTATGACTGGACTTATATACTGGTACTGATCGGTGTGGTTCTCAGCCTGCTCGCATCATCCAGGTGAAAGGAACATTTGCAAAATATTCGAAGATCCGCAGTTATTCAGGGATGACAGGACGAGAAGCGGCAGAACAGATCCTCAGAAGAAATGGAATCTATGATGTGCAGGTGACTCATATCGCGGGAAATCTGACCGATCATTATGATCCGAGAAACAAGACACTGGCACTTTCTGATCCGGTTTATAATTCAACTTCTGTAGCAGCAATCGGAGTTGCGGCACATGAGTGTGGTCATGCAGTACAGCATTTTGAAGGGTATGCACCTTTATCAATCCGTGGGGCACTTGTGCCGGTCGTAAATTTCGGCTCCATGATTTCCTGGCCGTTGATCATTATCGGCCTGTTTATGAATGGACAGATGTCCAGCTTCCTTATTGATATCGGAATTCTGCTCTTTATGGTAGCTGTGGCATTTCATCTTATAACACTTCCGGTGGAAATCAATGCTTCCAGAAGAGCGGTGAAGGTACTTGGAAATTCAGGAATGCTCCGTGAAGACGAAGTTGGTGGAGTGAAGAAGGTACTTCGGGCAGCAGCAATGACATATGTGGCAAGTGCGGCTGCAATGATTTTACAGCTTTTACGTTTGTTGATCCTGACAAATGGACGAAGAAGGAATGACTGATAAAAAGAAAAAAATGCGGAGAATAGGAGATTATTTATGGGAAAACAGATCAATGAACGCGAGGTCGTTCTTGAGATTTTGATGGAAATAACAGAGAATGGAGCATATAGTCATAAGATTCTTGGAGATGTTCTGTCAAAATATCAATATCTTGAGAAACGTGAGCGTGCATTTATCACCAGAGTTGTGGAAGGTACTCTGGAACATATGATAGAAATTGATTATATCTTGAATCAGATTTCTAAGACAAAGGTTAAGAAGATGAAACCGGTCATCCGTAATATTCTTCGCAGCAGTGTCTATCAGCTGAAATATATGGATAGCGTACCGGATCATGCGGTGTGCAGTGAGGCAGTAAAGCTTGCGGTTCGAAAAGGATTTTCAGGTCTGCGGGGATATGTGAATGGAGTTCTGAGAAATGTTGTCCGCAAGATGGACGAGATCGAGTATCCAAAAGAAGATGTCCAGAGATTGTCTGTGAAATATTCTGTCCCGGAATGGATTCTTTCTTTATGGAAAAAAGAATATGGGGAAGAGATCACAGAAAAGATGGCGGCAGATTTTCAGAAAGAGAAGCCAATTACGATCCGCTGTTGTATGAACCGGGTTACACCGGAAGTATTGAAAGAAAAACTGGAAGCAGAGGGAGCGAAGGTAGAAGCACATCCGTATCTTCCTTATGCGTTTTATCTTTCAGATTATGATTATCTGGAAGGTCTGGAAAGTTTTCAGGAAGGACTCTTTGCAGTGCAGGATATCAGTTCTATGTTTGTCGGAGACTGGCAGATCCAAAAGCCGGCGATCATGTGATTGATGTCTGTGCAGCACCGGGAGGAAAATCACTTCATGTGGCAGAGAAGCTTCAGCTGGCAGATGAAGTGGCGGCGAGAGAGAACAGAACAGAAGAAAAGATAGGACGGGTTGAAGCAAGAGATCTGACCGAATATAAGACAGATCTGATCTGGCAGAATATCGACCGTTCCGGACTTGGAAATATTTGTGCTGTATGCAAGGACGCCTCTGTATTTGATGAGTATGATAAGGAAACAGCGGATCTTGTGATTGCAGACCTTCCATGTTCAGGTCTTGGCGTGCTTGGCAAAAAACCAGATCTGAAATATCGCGTACAACCGGAAGATCTTGAAGAGCTTGCAGATTTACAGAGAAAGATCCTGACTTGTGCACAGGCAATTGTTAAGGAAGGCGGCACATTGATGTACAGCACATGTACCGTAAATCCGGGAGAAAACATGGACAATGTACACTGGTTCTTGAAAGAATACCCACAATTTGAACTGGATGATATTACAGAAAATCTTTGCAAGGAGTTACGAAGTGATGTGATCGAGAAGGGATGTATCCAATTCTTCCCGGGAGTTCACGATTGTGACGGATTCTTTATTGCAAGATTAAAGAAAAAAGCATGATTTTCAGGAAATGTGAAAAAATAGAAAAAGCAGACAAATAATGTGAATAACTCACAGAAAAAACGAAATACAGGAGGAAAACTTTAAGATGAAGAAGGATATCCGTGCTTATGGATATGAAGAATTACAGAAAGAGATAGCGACGATCGGAGAAAAAGCATTTCGTGCAAAACAGATTTATGAATGGCTGCATGTGAAGCTGGTAGATCATTTTGATGAGATGACGAATCTTTCAAAGGCTTTGAGGGAAAAACTGGAAGAGAATTATGAGATTCTCCCGGTTGTTATGCTGGAGAGACAGATTTCCCAGATTGACGGTACGAACAAGTTCCTGTTCCGTCTCTATGATGGAAATGTAGTCGAAAGTGTTCTTATGAAATATAAGCATGGAAATTCTGTCTGTATTTCCTCCCAGGTCGGTTGCAGGATGGGATGTGCATTCTGTGCATCAACGATCGGAGGTCTGGTGAGAAATCTTTCTCCGTCTGAGATGCTTGGACAGATCTATCAGATTCAGAAGATAAGTGGTGAGAGGGTTTCGAATGTGGTGATCATGGGAACCGGAGAACCGATGGATAATTACGATAATTTCCTGAAGTTTATTCATTTACTTACAGATGAGCATGGACTGAATATCAGTCAGAGAAATGTCACCGTATCAACTGTGGAATAGTTCCAAGGATGAAAGAACTGGCGAAAGAGCATTTACAGATTACACTTGCACTTTCGCTTCACGGTTCAAATCAGGAAAAACGAAGAAAATTGATGCCGGTTGCAAATAAATATGATATCACAGAAGTACTCGCAGCCTGTGACGAATATTTCAAAGAAACCGGCCGGAGAGTGAGCTTTGAGTACAGTCTTGTACATGGTGTGAATGATACGGATGAAGATGCACAGGAGCTGATTCATTTATTAAAGCATAAGAACTGTCATATCAATCTGATACCGGTCAACCCGGTAAAAGAGCGTGATTTTGTTCGTCCAAGCCGGAAAAGTGCTTTGAATTTCAAAAATAAACTTGAAAAAAGCGGAATAAATGTTACTATAAGAAGGGAAATGGGCTCTGATATTGACGGAGCCTGCGGTCAGCTCAGGCGCCGCTACGTAGAAACTGAAGGAGAATAGAAGGTATGAAGACATTTTCAATTACAGATGTTGGAATGGTGCGACAGGTAAATCAGGACTACGTCTTTACGACGGGAAAACCACTGGGTATTCTCCAGAACCTGTTCGTGGTAGCGGATGGTATGGGTGGCCATCAGGCAGGAGATTATGCTTCCAAGTGTACTGTGGAAGTGATGATCAAAGAGATTGCGAAGAGCGAGGGTGAGGATATCGAACGTGTTCTTGTGAAAGCAATCAAGGCTGCCAATCGTGAGATTATCAAAGAAGCATCCGGTGACGAACATCTGAAGGGGATGGGAACAACGGTTGTTGCCGCTACTGTGAAAGAACAGATGCTGTATTTTGCCAATGTAGGAGACAGCCGTCTGTATCTGATCAATCAGGGGATCCAACAGCTAAGTAAGGATCATTCTCTTGTAGAAGAGATGGTACGTCTTGGTGGAATTAAGCCGGAAGAAGCGAAGCATCATCCGGATAAGAATATTATCACAAGAGCGATCGGTGCAAAAGCTGATGTGGATGTGGACTTTTATGAACATCGTCTGAAACGGGGAGACATCATTCTGATGTGTACAGACGGATTAAGTAATATGGTGGAAGATGAAGAACTTTTCCATATTGTGCAGGGAAGCCGGGATATCGTCGAGGCAGGTGAGATGCTGGTGGAAGCAGCAAAAGAGAATGGAGGAACAGATAACATCGGAGTGGTATTGTTTGAGCCATTTGCAGATGAGGTGAGTGTATGATTAAAGAAGGAGTATTTTTAGGAAAACGATACGAGATACTTGGCCGTATCGGTTCTGGCGGAATGGCAGATGTCTATAAAGGCAAGGATCATAAGCTGAATCGTTTTGTTGCGATCAAGGTGCTGAAGAGCACATATCGTTCGGATGAGACGTTTATTAAGAAGTTTTTAAGCGAAGCTCAGGCAGCAGCAGGATTGATGCATCCAAATGTAGTTAATGTCTATGATGTAGGGCAGGATCGCGGTCTTTATTATATGGTCATGGAGCTTGTAGAAGGAATTACGCTGAAGGATTACATTGAGAAGAAAGGAAAGCTTTCAGCAAAAGAGACAATCAGTATTTCCATCCAGATGGTGACAGGTATTCAGGCAGCGCATAACTGCCATATCATTCATCGGGATATTAAGCCGCAGAATATCATTATTTCCAAAGATGGAAAGGTTAAGGTTACTGATTTCGGAATCGCGCGGGCTACGACATCAACGGCAACACAGGCAGTAACAACGACAGTGATGGGATCTGTACATTACACATCTCCGGAACAGGCAGAGGCGGTATTGTAGATGAGAAGAGTGATATCTATTCAGCAGGTATCACGATGTATGAGATGATCACCGGGCATGTTCCGTTTGACGGAGATTCGACAGTGACGGTTGCTTTGAAACATTTGAATGAAGTGATCAAGTCTCCAGCAGAAGAAGTTCCGGATATTCCGTACAGCCTGGAGTGCATTATTATGAAATGTACGCAGAAACTGCCGAATAAGCGTTATATGAGCTGCGAGGAGCTGCTTCAGGATCTGAAGCATTCACTGGTAGATCCGGAAGGGGATTTTGTTGTTCTTGATGGTGTGACAAGACGTATGCCGGCAACATCCCAGGATACAGGTCGGACTACGGTTGTTATGTCACCGGATGAACTGAATCGTATGAAGAATCGTCAGAATTATAATGATGATTATGACGACGATTATGATGACGATTATGACGATGATTATGAGGACGACTACGATGACCGCCGTAGAAGCCGTTATGATGATGACGATGACTACGACGACCGCCGTAGAAGCCGTTATGATGATGACGATGACTACGATGATCGCCGCAGAAGCCGCTATGATGATGACGATGACTACGACGACCGTCGCAAAGACCGTTATGATGACCGGAATCGCCGTAAGAAGAATGAAGTAATAAAGACACGAAGAAGATCATGAAGATTCTTATGGTTGTTGCCGGTGTTGTGATCGCACTTTTGATCATGTTCCTTGTAGGAAATGCAGTGGGCGTATTTAAAGGTGGAAAAGGAACGACTACACAGCAAACAGATTCAGAGATGGTAAAAGTACCGGATGTGACAGGCAAGACATATGAGGAAGCACAGAAAGAACTGAACAAATATGATCTCGGAATCCATAAGTCAACTGCGCCTTCCGATACTGTTGCAAAAGGAAAGATTATCAGCCAGGATCCTGCAGATGGAAAGAAAGTAAAGAAGCATACAACAGTCAATGTTGTGATTAGTTCCGGTGAGGAAGCAAAGACAACAACCATTCCAAATGTTGTTGGAATGTCGGAAGCTGATGCGGAAAAAGCACTTCAGGATAAGAATCTTGTTGTGAAGAAAGGTGATCCGGTCTACAGTGATGATGTGGAACAGGGAGAAGTTGTTTCTGTTAGTCCGAGTGAAGGGGCAGAAGTAAAAGAAGGAACAACAGTTACTCTTGTAATAAGCAAGGGAAATCAGCCGGCAACAGTCCCGAAACTTACTGGAAAGTCCCAGTCGGATGCTGAAGCAACACTTTCACAGGCTGGCTTGTCCGGAAATGCAACGGAAGATTACAGTGATACTGTAGAAAAAGGATTGGTTATTTCACAGGATACAGATGCCGGAAAAGAAGTATCTAAAGGTACAACAATTGGATATGTGGTGAGCAAAGGACCAAAGCTGACGGTGGTTACTGTGCCGGATCTGTCCTATAAAGATAAAAACACAGCCGAGAAACTGCTGAAACAGGCAGGACTTACACCAGAGTATATTGGTGAAGATTATAGTGATAATTATCCGAAAGGACAGGTATTCTATCAGTCTGTCAGCAGCGGTACACAGGTGGAAAAAGGAACAACTGTCCAGTATATGGTCAGCAAAGGAGCTCAACCATCAGCCCCGGATAGTGGAAATTCCGGAAATGATTCCGGAACAGAAGAGAACACGAATCAATGATAACAGAGAGCAAGTATATGCAGGGAAAGATAATAAAAGGAATTGCCGGATTCTACTACGTGAATGTAGTAGAATCCGGAATTTTTGAATGTAAAGCAAAGGGTGCTTTTCGAAAAGACGGAATCAAGCCGTTGGTCGGTGATGATGCTGTGATCGAGGTACTTGATGAAAAAGAAATGACAGGAAATATCACAGAGATCCTGCCGCGTAAGAATGAGTTGATTCGTCCGGCAGTAGCCAATATTGATCAGGCACTGGTTGTATTTGCAGTGACAAAACCGAAACCACATTATAATCTGTTAGATCGTTTTCTTGTCATGATGGAACGAAAAGAGATACCTGTCGTATTATGTTTTAATAAGACAGATATTGCAAGCCATCCTGAAATTGCAGAATTGAAAGAAGTTTATACCGGATGCGGATATCCGGTAATCTTCACAAGTGCGAAGGAAGAAGAAAATATCAGTGAGTTAAAATCACTTTTAAAAGGAAAGACAACTTCAATTGCAGGTCCTTCCGGTGTCGGAAAGTCTTCTCTGATCAATCTTCTTCAGAGTGAAGTGAAGATGGAGACAGGAAGTATCAGTAAGAAGATTGACCGAGGGAAACATACAACAAGACATTCCGAACTGATCGTGATCGGAGAAGAGTCTTATATTATGGATACTCCGGGATTCAGTTCTCTTTACGTCAATGATTTCGAAAAAGAAGATTTAAAATATTATTTTCCGGAATTTACACCGTTTGAAGGACAGTGCAAGTTCAATGGCTGTGACCATATTCATGAACCCGGATGCGCTGTGAAAGAAGCAGTAGAAGAAGGGAAGATCCATAAGATCAGATATGAAGATTATACGGAGATGTACCGTGAACTAAAGGAAAGAAAGAGGTATTAAGTTTATGAAAAATATTTTGGCACCATCTATTCTCTCAGCAGATTTCAAGATTTTAGGAGAACAGTTGAAATTAACAGAAGAAGCAGGCGCAGAGTATATTCATTTTGATGTGATGGACGGAATGTTCGTTCCAAGCATTTCCTTCGGAATGCCGGTTCTCGCATCAATCAAGGGAGCAACAACACAGACACTGGATGTTCATCTCATGGTGACAGAACCGATCCGTTATGTGGAAGAATTCGTGAAAGCAGGAGCAGATATCGTTACAGTTCATTATGAAGCATGTGAAGATCTGCAGGCAACAATTGATAAAATCCATGCAGCAGGAGCGAAAGTGGGAATTTCTATTAAACCGAAGACACCGGTTGATGTACTGCTTCCATATCTGGATCAGGCAGAGATGTTTCTGATCATGTCTGTAGAACCGGGATTCGGCGGACAGGCATTTATTCCGGAATCACTGGAGCGTATCAGTGAATTGAGAAACCTTCTGAATGAAAAAGGACTTACAACTGATATTGAAGTAGATGGTGGAATCTATCATAAAAACGTGGCAGAAGTACTTGCAGCCGGAGCGAATGTAATGGTCTCAGGTTCAGGTGTTTTTAAAGGTGATATCAAAGATAATACAGCAAAGTTTATGGAGATTTTAAACGGCAATGTGTAAGAGAACAGTTATTGTGAGCGGGGGAATGCTGGAAGAAGATTTTATCCTTCCAATTCTTGAGGCAGAAGAGACAGAATTTATTATCGGAGTAGATAAAGGACTCGCATTTCTTTATGAACATAAGATCAAGCCGGATTACATTGTGGGAGATTTTGACAGTGTACCGGAAGAAGTGATCGATTATTATAGAAAAGAAGCAAGTGTACCGATCCGGGAGTTCAATCCGGTAAAGGATGCGTCTGATACGGAGATTGCACTTCGTATGTGTCTTGGACTCAGAAGAAAAGAAATCTGGATTCTTGGAGGAACAGGAAATCGTCTGGATCATTTCTGGGCTAATGTTCAGTGCCTGAATATTGCACTTGAAGCAGGATCTCAGGCGATGATCTTGGACAGTCATAATAGAATTCGTCTGCTTGATCATGGAATCGCAATTCGCAGAGAAGAAGCTTTCGGAAAGTATTTTTCAGTATTTCCGATGCAACTTCCGGTTGAGGATTTCTGTATCAGCGGTGCAAAATATCCATTGCAGAATCATTTGCTCTCATCAGGAGACAGCTTGTGTGTGAGTAATGAGTTTGCAGAAGGTGAAGATGAAGTGAAGATCTCTTTCGTGCTTGGAAAAGTGATTTTGATGGAGACGAGAGATTGAAATTCAAACTCCTTTATAGTGTGGTATTAGATGCTATTTGAGGGCTTCTTTTTTGGAAAAGTCCGTTACAATATACAGAGGTGTTATGTATATTGTAATGGACTTTTTGTATATATTCTAGAAAAATCAGGAGGTGTGTATGGTAATAGGAATTATAGAAGATGATAAATTGTTAAGAAAAGCATTAGATACATCTTTGAAAAATCAAGGTTATACAACGATTCTTGCCGCTTCAAGAAAAGAGGCAATTAAAAATATAGATAGTTCTGTAGATTTGTTGATCGTAGATATTGGATTGCCGGATGGGGATGGAATAAATCTATATCAGGAGCTTCAAAAAAATGGAAAAATTCCAGCTATTTTTTTAACTGCAAAAGATGATGAAAAAGATATGTTAAAAGCGTTTGATACAGGAGCAGATGATTATGTGGTTAAACCATTTTCAATAAAGGTATTGCTAAAACGTATAGAAGTTGTTTTAAAGAGAAAGTCAAATGAAAATACTTTTATGTGCGGACAAGTCATTTTATATTCTGATAGAAAACAGGTTTTCGTCGGAGAGACGGAAATATTTTTGACAGTCAAAGAGTATCAGCTTTTAGAATATCTTATTATGAATCAGAATCAGGTTCTTACAAAAGAGATGATAATGGAAAATATATGGGGAATCGATAGTGAATTCATTGATTCTAACACAATTAGCGTTATGATCAGCAGACTGAAAAAGAAATTGAATGATTCATCGAATGTTATCAGTAATGTATTTGGAATGGGATATAGAATGGGAGATTAGCATGGTTGTAGCAATTTCTACAGTACTTTTAATAGGTTTCATACTCGGAGGAAGTACTGTATATTTAGTGGAAAATCATTTAAGAACAAATGAAATGAATAAAATATATAAATTGACGGAATCCTTAATAAACGGCAATGAATTAGATGGTTCAGATATCGGGAAAGAAACGCTTTATTCCAAAACTACCAATCAATTAATCCGTTTACAGGAAATGTTAGAAGGAAGAAGAAAAGAGGCTGAAAAAAGTCGATATGAGATACAGAAATTGATTTCTGAGATTGCGCATCAACTACGGACACCGCTGTCAAATATAAAAAATTATACAGAATTGCTGCAAGAATCATTGAATGAAACGCAAGAAGTATTGAATGCAGAATACATGAAAGACTTGCGAATAAGTGAAGAACAATTATGCTTTTTGGTGGAGAGCTTTATAAAAACTGCCCGATTAGAGCAGGGAATCATACAAGTTCACATGCAAAAAGAAAATCTTGTCGAAACGATTCTAAATGCGTTGGGGCAAATACAGAAAAAGGCAGAAGAGAAAGAAATCTTTTTTCAAGTAGAATTGCCAGAGAAAATCATTTGCGAACATGATAAAAACTGGATGTGTGAGGCGTTTTATAATGTGTTTGATAATGCAGTCAAATATAGTAAAAACAACAGCACGATCAATATCACAATGAAACAGACAGAAATGTTTTATAAAATTCAAGTAAGAGATTATGGAATCGGGATAAGAGATGGAGAAGAAAATAAAATTTTTCAAAGATTTTATCGTGGTGAGCAGGCAAGAGGGCAGGAAGGATGTGGAATTGGTTTATATCTTTCCAGAGAGATTGTTCTATTACAAAAAGGGATGATGAAAGCAAAACAAATGAAGCCAGGGCTGCTTATAGAGGTAAATCTTCCGGTCGAGACAGTTCATATGCAGCTTGTAAGAAGTTTGTAAGAGGTACCATGTATAATAGATTATGGCTGAGTTAAAGGTAGCATTTACGAAAGGAGTTTACAGAAAAGATGGATATAATCAAAGCCATGAATCTAAAAAAATATTATACATCCGATACATATGAAGTGCGTGCTTTAGATGGTGTGTCGTTGACTGTGGAAGATGGTGAATTTATAGCAGTTGTCGGTACGTCAGGATGCGGAAAGACAACACTTATGAACATCTTAGGAGGTCTTGATACTCCGGATTTTGGAGGTGTCTGGATCAGAAATACAAGTTTAAAAGATCTTAACAAGGAAGAAAGAACGATATTCAGAAGAAGAAATATCGGATTTGTATTTCAGCAATATAATTTGATACCTTCTCTTAGTATACGTGAAAATATTGTCCTCCCAATGAGACTGGATGGCAAGGAAATCGATGTAGATTTTTTCAATGAGATTATAGAAATACTAGGACTAAAAGATAAATTAGAACGTCTTCCATCAACGCTGTCCGGCGGGCAGCAACAGCGAGTTTCTATAGCACGGGCATTATTAACGAAACCGGCTATTGTCCTGGCGGATGAACCGACCGGAAATCTGGATTCTGTTACAAGTATGGAAGTCGTAGGATTACTAAAATCCTGTGCCGCAAGATTTCATCAGACGACATTGATCGTGACGCATCAAGAGGAAGTAGCGCAGATGGCAGACAGAGTAATACGTATGTCCGATGGGAAAATCTATACAAGAGATTGTAACGATTGTTAGGAGGTATCACTATGTTTCATAAGAACATTCCAAATAACAATGAAGATATAATCCGATTCCTGGCTAAAAAATTTGCGGGCACAAAAAAAGGTGAGAAATACGATTTATTTTGCTCAGTAGTAATCGGTATTGTTGCTATAACCATGGTCTTCGGAATCTCCTGTGGAAAAATACAAGCAGAAGAAATAAGATTAACCCGAGAAAATGGAACTGCTTCTTCGGGCAGAATAGAAGATGGAACAGAAGAACAATATGCAAAATTAAAACAACTGGATTATATAAAAC
>ENA-OQIO01000720-OQIO01000720.1-human-gut-metagenome-genome-assembly--contig:-NODE-720-length-17090-cov-1.798562_pt1 | contig 17090 bp, 20 predicted proteins | sample MGYA00242573_ERZ504737 | MGnify/ENA primary metagenome ERZ504737 (study PRJEB26092, sample SAMD00036203) | human gut metagenome | host: Homo sapiens | study: EMG produced TPA metagenomics assembly of...
GGGAGAAAGTGGCCACACTGGATATCAAGGCCATCCCCTACATGCAAGAATTCCGCAACCGCGACAGTCGTTTGTACGCTTCCATCCAATTTCCGCTGAAAGGCTGGCAGGAAACTGATTTCCCTGGAGAATATTACTTCATGTGGGACCCGTTGAAAGCAGGTATAGACGGAAATGAGTCATGGACAGGCTACTGCTACCGTAAGATGGTATCGCTCACTCCCTACAAAGGCTACAATAGTGCAGAAGACTATCCGGTGCTCCGCTATGCGGAAGTGCTGCTGACTTACGCCGAAGCACATATCATGACCACAGGATGGGACGAGAAAGTAACTACCGAACTGAACAAGCTACGTGACCGCTGCGGTATGCCGCCTGTACCGACCTCTTTATCCAAGGACGATGCCATTGAGTTTGTACGCAACGAACGTCGCATCGAACTGGCTGGAGAAGGACACCGCTACGAAGATATCCGCCGCTACGGAACAGAGTACTGCGCCAAGGTCATGAATGCACAACCTATGCCCCATGCGGAGTATATGACTCTCAAAAACAAGCATGGAGCACCACCCCCTATAGAGTAGTAGAAAAAACATGGGATGACCGTTTGATGTGGATGCCAATACCGACTTCTGCTATTGATGTCAATCCACTGCTAAAAGAGGATCAGAATCCTGGATATTAAAGTAACTTTACAAATCACTCATTAAGAGAAAGGCTGCCAATTTGTATTCAGATACAACTCGTCAGCCTTTCTTTATAATAATCAATACTTTACTATAAAATAACAACTCTTATTCTCAAAATGTAACACTATGAAAATGAAACTAGAATGCTTGGCATTGTTTGCCGTATTCTGCCTCCCTTTATGTGCACAACATGTGTATGACATGGCTCGTTTCGGTATTCAACCGGGAAAGAAGAGCAACATGTCTACTCGTATGGAGAAGGCACTTGCAAAAATTAGAAAAGAAGTAAAAGAAGGCAAAGCAGTAACCTTACGCTTTCAAAGCGGGACTTATCATTTCTATCCTGAAGGAGCTGCAGAACGTACTTACTACATCTCCAACCACGACCAGGATAATCCTAAAAGAGTGGGACTGGCACTGGAGGATATGAAATCGCTGACAATAGAAGGAAACGGGCAGAATTCATCTTCCACGGACAGATGATTCCGGTATCCCTTCTCAGAAGTACAGACTGTACCCTACAAAACTTCAGCATCGATTTTGCCAACCCACACATAGCTCAAGTGGAAATTATAAAAAATGAAGGAGAAAAAGGAATCACCTTTCAACCCGCTCCATGGGTAGAGTACCACCTGACAAAAGACTCAGTTTTCGAAACAAAGGGAGAAGGTTGGAAACTTCGCCCGATGTCGGGTATCGCTTTTGAAAAGGCTAGCCGACATATTGTATACAACACCAGCGACATCAGCTGCCCGACCAAAGGTTGTTCCATGGTAGGAAAGAATTTGATATATGCTCCTAAATGGAAAGACAAACGACTTCCGGCAGGGACTATTGTTGCCATGCGTTCATGGGACCGTCCGACTCCTGGCATTTTCTTGTCACACAACACCCGGACCACAATAAAGAATGTCAAGGTACACTATGCACAAGGTATGGGCCTACTAGCCAGCTATGTGATGACATCACGATGGATGGTTTTGGTGTATGTTTGAAAGGAGAAAACGACTCCCGCTATTTCACTACTCAGGCCGATGCAACCCATTTTTCTCAATGCAAAGGAAAAATCATCTCTGTCAACGGATTGTATGAAGGCATGATGGACGATGCCATCAATGTACATGGAACCTATCTGAAAGTTCTCCAACAAATTGATGCCCACACCCTCAAAGCACGTTACATGCACGACCAGTCATGGGGATTTGACTGGGGATTTCCCGGCGACAGCGTACAGTTCATCCGTTCACAAACCATGGAACTGCTGGATGGAAAGAATTGTATAGAATGCATTACAGCCTCAGATAAACCAACAGCAGACGGCGCCCGTGAGTTTATCATCCGTTTCAGTCAGCCACTTCCTGAAGCTTTAAACGAACAGACTGACTTCGGCATTGAAAACCTGACATGGACACCAGAGGTTTATTTTGCCGGTAATGCCATCAGCAATAACCGCGCAAGAGGTTCTCTGTTCAGTACACCTAAAAAAACAATCGTAGAAAACAACCTGTTTGACCATACTTCAGGAGCAGCGATTTTGTTGTGTGGTGACTGCAACGGCTGGTATGAAACCGGTGCCTGCCGGGAAGTAATCATCCGTTACAATCGGTTCATTAATGCACTGACCAACATGTTTCAGTTTACCAACGCCGTGATTTCCATTTATCCGGAAATTCCCGATTTGGAGCATCAGGTAAAATATTTCCACGGAGGAAAACCAGGCGCCATCCAGATTACAGACAATGAATTTGATACATTCGATGCACCTATTCTATATGCCAAATCGGTAGACGGATTAATCTTCAAACAAAACAAGATTAAAACGAACAATGCATACAAGCCTTTCCACTGGAATCAAAACCGATTCTTACTGGAGAAAGTAAACCGAGTAGAAATCACTGAGTGACATTGCTTCAAGGAGTACTCAAAGCCTTTTGCACTCAACTTATACCATACAAATAAAGCTGTTCAAAATAAGATTTGAACAGCTTTATTTGTATGGTGATATCCACTTATTTTCAGGCTTTCTTTTCCTTCACATCCCGATGAGCCTCTACCACATTCACCGCATAATCGCCTAACTTCTCACATTCGGCGATAATGTCCATGTAGTGTACACCCATCTGATAATCGTATTTCTTTTCATTGACGTCAATCACATTCTGGTTCTTCAACTGGTTACGATAGTTGTTGATTTCCATCTCGATATTGAACGACTTGTTGACATCCACCTGCTGATGCATGTCTTCCACCAGTGCAATCATCTGTGTCAGGGCATCGTCCGTCAGTTGGAACATCTGTGAGATATGCTCATATTGCGCACCCGTGAAGTCTTCATTTCCACGTCGTTTCCGGTTGATGGTACGGGCCAGATTATAGCAACTGTCGCCAATGCTTTCTATCTCCGTCACCTCGCGGAGCATCCCCCGTATCTGCAGCTTGCTTTCGGAACTTAACCTGCCCTCCGACACCTGCGTAAGATAATTGGCAATCTCCACTTCCATGTTGTCGCTGATATTCTCATACTTCTCAATCCGGCTGAACAGCTTGTTGAAATCATTTTCATTCTCCGTATGCAACAAGTCACGCACCATGCGGAACATACGCTGTATGCGTTCGGCAAACAGATTGATTTCCTTCCGTGCCTGAAGGATAGACAACTCTGCCGTAGAAAGCATGCCCCCCGTAATGAACTGCAAGCGGTATTCTTCCTCCTGCTCTTTCTGGGGAACAATCTTGCAGACCGTTTTCTCGATAAGATGTACGAACCATATCAGAATCAGCACATTGCAGACGTTGAAGCAAGTGTGGAACGCAGACAATTTGAAAGAGACAGCCACCCCGTCGGCCTCACTTACCTTCATAAAATCGGAAATAATCCAGTCTACCATCGACAAGAAAGGCTCAAACAACATCAGTACCCAGATTACACCGAACACATTAAACATCAGATGAGCCATTGCCGCCCGGCGTGCCTGCGTATTGGCAGTCAAGGCCGCCAGGTTGGCCGTAATCGTGGTTCCTATATTTTCTCCCAGCACCAAAGCGGCTCCCAGTTCAAAACTAATCCATCCGTTGGCACACATAATCAACGTAATGGCCATGGTAGCCGCCGAAGCCTGTACAATCATGGTCAGTACAGTACCAATCAGGACGAACAGCAGGACAGAAAAAAAGCCCATGTCCGTATAATTCTGAACAAAGGCCAGCATATCCGGATTCTGACTGAGGTCCGGAGCGTTCGTCTTCAGGAGATTCAATCCCATGAACAGAAATGCAAACCCGAAGATAAACTCACCCACAGATTTACGTGAACTTTTTTGAGAGAAAAGCAGTGGAATACCAATCGCCAGAAGCGGCAGAGAAAATGCAGATATATCTACTTTAAAACCGAGAGCTGAAATAATCCACGCCGTCACCGTGGTTCCGATATTCGCTCCCATAATCACCCCGATAGACTGAGAAAGCGTCAGCAAGCCGGCGTTTACAAAGCTGACCACCATTACTGTTGTAGCAGAAGAGGACTGAATCAGAGCGGTAATCAACATACCTGTCAGCACCCCCGTCACACGGTTCGTGGTCATTGCGGTTAAAATACTACGAAGGCGGTCGCCCGCAAACTTCTGAAGTCCCTCACTCATGATTTTCATTCCATAAAGGAACAGCGCCAGTGATCCAAGAAGCGCTAAAAAATCATAAAAAGAATATTCCATTTGTAATTAGTTAAGTTGGAAAGAGGCTTTTAATTGTTTAATGAGTAAATTAACTGCCTATTCACAAGGTTAGTAACACATATTACATTTATGCTACAAATATATTGCAAAAATAATAATTCGACAAGAGAATTCCCGGAGGGAAGCTCACTTTTGGATATTTATAACGGTTTTAATCTGGCCATGCCCTACGGTCCGGTCAGTGCCAAAGTCAACAATAAGGTAGAGAGTCTCGACTTCCGGGTGTACTACAATAAAGACATTGAATTTCTTGACATTACCAGCTCTTCCGGTATGCGAACTTATGTCCGTTCGCTCTTTTTCATCCTGGTCAAAGCGGTAGAAGAGCTCTATCCGCAAGGCAGTATTTCACTGGAACATCCCATCTCAAAGGGATATTTCTGCAAACTGCATATCGACCGTACCATCGGACTGGATGACGTGCAGCGCATCAAACAGAAAATGCAGGAAATCATCGCGGCCGATATTCCCTACACACGCACTGAAAGTCACACGGAGGAAGTGGTTCGTCTGTTCGAAAAACGAGGGATGATGGATAAGGCACGACTGTTGGACACTTACGGTCAGCTTTATTCTTACTACTATCAATTGGGCGACACGGTGGACTGTTATTATAGCAGCCTGGTACCCAGTACAGGATACATCCGCCTGTTCGACATTGTGAAATACTACGACGGACTGTTGCTGCGTATCCCCAGCCGTGAAAACCCGACCAAACTGGAAGAAGTGGTGAAGCAGGAAAAAATGCTGGAAGTGTTTCAGGAATACCATCGCTGGAACCAGATTCTGGGCATCAGCACGGTAGGCGACCTGAACGTGGCCTGCAACGAAGGTCATGCCACCGACCTGATAAATGTGTCGGAGGCTTGCAAGAAAAAAAGATTGCCCAGATAGCCGATGAGATTACCCACCGCGACCAAGACGGGAAACGGGTAAAGCTCGTGCTTATATCCGGTCCGTCTTCTTCCGGAAAAACCACCTTCAGCAAGCGGCTGAGCATCCAGCTTATGACCAACGGCCTGAAGCCTTACCCCATTTCACTGGATGACTATTTCGTCAACCGGAACGATACCCCGCTGGATGAAAACGGCAAACACGACTTCGAATCGCTGTATGCCGTAGACCTCCCTTTCTTTGAAGAACAGCTGAGCACCCTGCTCAACGGAGGAGAAGTGGAACTGCCACGCTACAACTTCACCACCGGAAAACGAGAGATGAGCGGCAAGAAACTCCGGATAGACGAACACATGATACTGATTATTGAAGGTATTCATGCACTGAATCCGGCACTGACCCGCACATTCCCAACGAGAACAAATACAAGGTGTACGTGTCGGCACTCACCACCATCCTGCTGGACAACCATAATTACATTCCTACCACCGACAACCGCCTGCTGCGACGTATCATCGTGATTACAAGTACCGGAACTATTCGGCAGAAGAAACCATCGCACGCTGGCCAAGTGTACGGGAAGGAGAAGAAAAATGGATTTTCCCCTACCAGGAAAATGCCGATGCTATGTTCAACTCGGCCCTGCTGTTCGAACTGGCTGTATTAAAAGACTACGTGGAACCCGTTTTGCGCAAGGTGCCCAACCGTTGTCCGGAATACTCCGAAGCACACCGTCTGCTCCGCTTCCTGAACTATTTTGTTTCCGTACAAGATAAGGAATTGCCCCCTACTTCCCTGCTACGAGAGTTCTTAGGCGGCAGCAGTTTCCAATATTAAAAATTTTGCCTTTTTCTTTGAAGTTCATTTTAATTATTATTTTTGCACGCTGTTAACTCAAGACAACAATAAAAATGGTACAAGGTTCACGTCAGGTACAGACACAGGCACAACAACAAGTACAGACCCTGTCTCCTCAACAGATACTGGCTGTCAAGTTGCTGGAACTTCCGACTCTGGAGTTGGAAGAACGGATTCACGCTGAATTGCTGGATAATCCGGCACTCGAAGAAGGAAAAGAAACTTCCGACGCTTCCGATGCCTCAATGATGAGTACAATACGACTGACCAAGACGGAGAACCTAATACCGATTCAGGTGAGGACATCGAGCTGGGTGATTACCGCACGGAAGACGATATTCCGGATTACAAATTGCAGGAGAACAACCGCTCCAAAGAAGACCGGGCGGAAGACATTCCTTTCTCAGACAACGTATCTTTCTACGAAACGCTGAAAGAACAGCTCGACATGCAACACCTTACTCCGGAACAGAAGCAATTAGGTGAATACCTTATCGGCTCACTTGATGACGACGGACTGCTGCGTAAATCCACTGAAACGATTCTCGATGAACTGGCTATTTACCAGGGAGTCTACACTTCCGCAGAAGAGCTGGAGCATGTGCTCTCAGTGATTCAGGACTTTGACCCTGCCGGCATCGGTGCCAGAAGTCTGCAAGAGTGTCTGCTCATCCAGATTCGCCGGAAAGAAGATTCTCCGCTCAAGCAGATTGAGCTGGACATCATCGGAAAGTGCTGTGAGGACTTCACCCGCAAAAATAAAGACAAGATTATTCAGAAACTGAATATTACAGAAGAACAATATAATGCGGCTGCCGCCGAACTGACCAAGCTGAATCCGCGTCCGGGAAGTTCCATGGGAGAAGCCATCGGGAAAAACCTGCAACAGATTATCCCTGATTTTCTGGTAGAGACGGAAGACGACGGCACGATTAACCTCAGCCTCAACAACCGGAACGTGCCGGAACTGAGGCTGAGCCGGGAATTTACCGAGCTGCTGGACGAACACACCCGCAACAAGCAGAACCAGAGCAAAGAATCAAAAGATGCCCTGATATTCCTCAAGCAGAAGGTAGATGCGGCACAAGGATTCATCAACGCCGTGAAACAACGCCAGCAAACGCTGCTCAGCACCATGCAGGCCATCATCGACTTGCAACGCCCGTTCTTCGAAGAAGGGGACGAGTCTCTGCTTCGTCCGATGATTCTGAAAGACGTGGCTGAACGTACAAAGCTGGACATCTCCACCATTTCCCGTGTGAGCAACAGCAAATATGTACAGACCAACTACGGCATTTACCCGTTGAAATTCTTCTTCAGCGATGGCTACACGACTGAAAACGGTGAAGAACTGTCCGTCCGTGAAATCAAGCGCATCCTGAAAGAATGCGTGGCCAGTGAGAACAAGGAAAAGCCTTACACTGACGATGAGCTGGCCGATATGCTGAAGGAAAAAGGATACCCCATTGCCCGCCGCACTGTGGCCAAGTACCGCCAGCAGTTGAATATCCCCGTAGCAAGATTAAGAAGATAACATATTGATATGGAAGAAACCAGTATCCCCGATGAACTGACTTATCATGAACCCGCTCCCCACCATGCTGGGGAACCCCGCGATGCCCTGTTTATGACTGCCCGCATCGTATCGCTCATCTTTACGCCGTTCATGGTACCGTTTGTGGCATTCTGCCTGCTTTTTTTCTTTACTTATCTGAACATCATGCCCCTGCAGTACAAACTGACGGTTTTAGGCTGGTGTATTGCTTCACCATCCTGCTACCGATGCTGGGCATCTATCTGTTTCAGAAAATCAACGGCTGGACACTCCACGAACTGGGACACCGCGAAAAGCGTTTTATCCCTTACGGAATGACCATACTGAGCTACATGGCCTGCCTGCTGACGATGTATCGCATACACCTGCCACGCTATATGAGCGGCATCATCGTAGCCACCCTGATTTGCATGGTCATCTGCACAGTCATCAACACACGCTGGAAAATCAGCACCCACATGGCCAGCAGCGGCATGATGGTGGGCGGATTACTGTCCTACAGCTTCATCTTCCAGTTCAATCCAGTGGAATGGCTCTGCTTCTTCATCCTGCTTGCCGGCATGTTAGGTTCAGCCGCATCATCGTCAAGCAACATACTTTAAATGAAGTGACAGGCGGGTTTTTCGTCGGTTTATTTTGTGGTATCACGGGAATTTTGTTTATTTGAAAACTGATTATCTTAAACTTTAAATTTATTCAATATGGAATTCCCGACTAACATCAAGTACACCAACGAACACGAATGGATTCGTTTGGAAGGCGACACTGCTATGTAGGTATCACAGACTATGCACAGCAACAGCTGGGCGACATCGTTTTCATCGACGTAACCACAGAAGGTGAAACGCTGGATAAAGGCGAAGTATTCGGTACCATCGAGGTAGTGAAAACAGTTTCAGACCTGTTCCTCCCCATCGGAGGCGAGATTCTGGAAGTCAACCCGCAACTGGAAGAACATCCGGAACTGGTAAACCAGGATCCTTACGGCGAAGGCTGGATTATCAAGCTGAAACCTACGGATGCCAGCGAACTGGACGATCTGCTGGACGCTGCAGGCTACAAAGAGATTATTAACGAATAACTAAAATAAAAACAACGAATGAAGCCAATTGTAAGTATCATTATGGCAGTACTTCTGACCTTCCAGTAATGGAAAAGGCCGCCAAGCTGCTCGATGAAATGCAAGTCCCGTTTGAAATGAATGCCCTGTCGGCTCACCGCACTCCTGCTGAAGTAGAGAAGTTTGCGAAAGAAGCTGCCGGACGTGGCATCAAGGTAATCATCGCGGCTGCCGGAATGGCTGCTGCACTGCCGGGAGTAATTGCAGCCAACACCACCCTTCCGGTTATTGGAGTGCCTGTAAAAGGTTCTGTACTCGACGGTGTAGACGCACTCTACTCTATCATCCAGATGCCTCCCGGAATACCTGTGGCTACAGTAGCATCAACGGTGCCATGAATGCTGCGATCCTGGCCGTACAGATGCTGGCCCTGAGCGATGCAGAACTGGCTCAAAAGTTTGCAGCTTACAAGGAAGGTTTGAAAAACAAAATCGTAAAAGCCAACGAAGAGTTGAAAGAAGTCAAATACGCTTATAAGACAAACTAACTGAATGAATTACTTCAACTATTCTCGCCGACAGGCGAACGAGGTATATGTAGGCGCCACTCCTATGGGTGGCGCTTATCCTATCCGTATACAGAGTATGACGAATACCGTCACCATGGATACAGAAGCTTGTGTGGAACAGGCCAAGCGTATCATTGAGGCGGGAGGAGATACGTACGTCTCACCACACAAGGAGTACGTGAAGCAGAGAACCTGCAACATATCAATGCATCTCTGCGTGCCAGGGATACCAGACTCCTTTAGTGGCCGATGTACATTTCAATCCGAAGTAGCGAGGTAGCGGCCTTGTACGCTGAGAAGGTACGTATCAACCCAGGCAACTATGTAGATGCTGCCCGCACCTTCAAGCAACTGGAGTATACGGATGAAGAGTATGCAAAAGAAATCCAGAAGATACGCGACCGTTTCATCCCCTTCCTGAACATCTGTAAGGAAAATCACACAGCCATCCGCATCGGAGTGAACCACGGTTCGCTGTCCGACCGCATCATGTCGCGCTACGGAGATACTCCGGAAGGCATGGTAGAATCGTGCATGGAGTTCCTGCGCATCTGTGTGGAACAGAATTTCATGAACGTGGTCATCTCTATCAAGCTCCATACGGTCATCATGGTACGCACCGTCCGCCTGCTGGTAGAACAGATGGAAAAAGAAAATATGGCCTTCCCGCTCCACTTAGGAGTGACAGAAGCCGGTGACGGAGAAGACGGCCGTATCAAATCAGCCTTGGGTATCGGTGCCCTGCTGTGCGACGGACTGGGTGACACCATCCGCGTATCACTGAGTGAAGCGCCCGAAGCAGAAATTCCCGTAGCCCGCAAACTGGTAGATTATGTATTGAAACGCGAAGGACATCCCTATATTCCAGCTACCGAGCTCCGGAATTCAACTACACGCACCCCAGCCGAAGAGAAACCGTAGCCATAGGTAACATCGGAGGCGACCAGCTTCCGGTAGTCATCTCAGCCCGTCTGAACAACGACCTGGAAGTAAGCGAACAGTTCAAGCCCGACTATCTGTACTGTGGCCAACGCTTGCCAGAAAACCGCAGAGCAGACATCGGTTATATTGTGGATGCCTGTGCATGGGAAGGCAGCGAGGCACACCTTATCCGGCTTTCAACTACCAGCAGTTGATTGAACTGCATCACCATCCAGCCAAAATGAAGTTCCTCTTTACTTCTTATTTAGGACTGAATGAAGAGGTAATGGCTTGCCTGCGTCTGCATCCGGAAGTGGTCATCGTAGCTCAAAGCAACCACTACAACCGCTTAGGTGAGTTCCGTGCATTGGCACATCAGCTGATGAACCAGGGACTGAAAAACCCGCTAGTATTCTTCCAGCTTTATCAGGAAACCGAAACAGAGGATTTGCAAATCAAGTCGCTGCCGACATGGGTGCCCTGATTATCGACGGTCTGTGCGACGGTATCCTGCTCTACAACCACGGCAACCAAATCAGTAACCTGAAAGTGGACGAAACCGCCTTCGGTATCCTGCAGGCAGGACGTATCCGCACTTCCAAAACCGAATACATCTCTTGCCCGGGCTGCGGACGTACATTGTACGACTTAGAATCAACCATTGCCCGCATCAAGGCTGCTACGGCTCACCTCAAGGGACTGAAAATCGGTATCATGGGCTGTATCGTCAATGGCCCGGGTGAAATGGCCGATGCGACTATGGCTATGTAGGTGCCGGAAGAGGCAAAATCAGTCTGTACAAAAAGAAGGAATGTATTGAAAAGAACATTCCGGAAGAACAGGCTGTAGAAAAAACTGATTGAGCTGATTAAGGCAAACGGAGATTATAAAGACTGATTCTCTGGCTCAGATATACAAAACCGTCTGCATGGATCTTGATTTTTTCCAAGGCATGCAGAGGTTTTGTTTTATGCAGAATAAGAGTAAAATATGCTATAAAGTACTTATTTTCTTTTGAGTTCCCCTTAAATACACGAAGCCCACGAAAATCATCTCACCAGAGACTTTTTCTTAATATAATTGTCCTTTTTATTGCTTGTAAAAGTATATGTTTCTGTTTCCAAGTCTAAAACTATTCTGAACTGTTATAGTTTTCTTTTGAAGGATATCCATTGGGGTACCCACCTAAATAATGGGTAGCATTAAAATTAATATTATATGTACATCCTTCATTATAAGTTATTTTGGGATTTCCTATAACTTTATAGTCTGGATATTCTTTCATCTTTTCATAAAATTGTTGTAATACGAAGTTATCATTTAAATAAAGTTCTTTTTTTTTGCTTGAATTTTTGCTCTCTTTCAAATGCTTTCTCTAAAGGCGTTGTTTCATATTCAAAACTAAAATCAATTTCTCCGTTTTCATTTTGAGGATAATACTCAATTCTTCTTGTAGCTATAGCGATAAGTTCATGTAAACTATTGAATATTTTTCTTTTAATCCAATTCCCTCTTTCATCATATATATATTGAGCATAGTTTCATGTTGTTTATTTTCTGTACTATCTGTCTCTAACGTATGAACTATATCTCCGCTCTCATTCCTTTCATAAGTCGTCAAAAGATTATCATCGTATTTTACATAGTTATAAGATTTCTTTTGTTGCCATGTTTTTATGTCTTCTAAGATATACGTTGGTATGGTATCTACTATTACATTTAAATCTTTGATATGCTTAGATGTAATCTGCCCATGTTTATTGATTTGATATTTTTCTAATAAAATCCTTTTTCCTTGTTTTATTTCAATTTCAGTATATATATTATTTCCATTGTTTTTGAACGATATTATTGTCGTATCATTGATTGCTTCGTTAGAAATAGGTTCCCTTTTATATTCGACTTTTATTGTTTTAGTCTTATAATTATATTTATCTCTTTCTATAAAAGTCGTTGCATTAAGATTATTTTCATTGCCATAATATTCTTCTATTTTAAAAGGGAAAACATTATCACCTTTATAATAGTATTTTTTATAGTCTGAGAGATTAATAAAATCAGTTTCTCCAGACAATGTTATTATATCTTTAGAATGTTTCTCTACAATTAACCTACCTGAATCGTCATATGAATAACTAGTAATTTCTTTCCATTTGATTTTCTTTAGTAAATTTTTAAGATGATTAAACTTTAGAATGATAGTATTGGAGTTTGTTTCTTTACCATCCTGCACATCGAAATTTTCTTGTATGACTAAGCATACATTACTCTTTAAGTTCATATTATCACAGTCAGTTGTATTTTTTAAAGGCTTTACCTGTTCACATGAACTTATAAGATATAATACAATAAAAAAACTACATAAAAATATAGTTTCCCGATTTATCAGTTTCATAATTTTACATTTTACAATCTCTATAATGATATTATTCATCTTTCACAGTTATACTTTTACGGATTACCAACGTTTGCAGGTGCGCATGAAAACTCTGGTTTATCACAAAATTACAATGAATAACTATTTCTTTATTTAAAGCTGTTCTGGCTTATGATTGTAAGTAACGACTAGAGCTCATCAGACTGTCAAGTCAGTTGTCTAATCCATGCGCCATGCTACTTCACTTGCCATCATTTAACCCTCTTTTCTGTTAGTGGTTTGCTCTTCCTTAAAGACATCATACACCAGCAGTGGACTCTGATAATATAGTCCACTGTTCATATCGATTAGCTTAGAATAGGTTTCCGAATTATAAACATATCCAGAGCCTCTTTCATACCAATATGGTAATCACGCATCACATACTCCGTCAGTTCGGTGGTAATGCACTCTATCATAAATTGTTCATCGTCTGTCATAGCTTCTTCAATAATTTGATTGCCCGTTCCGTTCCAAAATAATACTGGGTAGTTAGTCGTACAAACTGCAAGTTCTTCACTAAGGTAGGCAAATCGATATATTTCTTCATATATCTAAATAATTGTACCCCACTTATCATCAGCGATAGCCCCTATCACGATGTCGAAGTCATGTATCTTTGTCTTACTTTCCCGGTTTCGGTTAGCTAAGATGAATCTTGCCCACTCTTCAGTATAGCCTTCAAATATCTTTATATTCAGTTCGTTGTCAGACAGGTGGTTCTCATCAAACTCATACACGTTTACCGTCGGTGTTCCACCTGATTGTACCACTTTCTGCTTAGCCATCTGCATAGCTTGTTCCTTATCCGCTGTCAGATAAAAGCCCTGTCCGAAATCCTTGTTAGGACGTGTCTTTGTCAGGTCTATTTCCTTTATATCCTGATTCGAGCCGTGATAGAGTATCATGCCAACTGCCCTCCCTGTCTTTTACAATAGTCTGTTAAGTCATCGACTGCATCTTCAATTGAAAACAGATGTTCTACATCATATCCTTTATCAAGAAAATCTATGCCCTCCCAGCGTTTGAGATAATTGAACGCTTGCGGTAGCGTAAGCTGATGTTTCTTAGCAAACTCCGATATGCAAATCACGGTATATTCTATTTTATCCTTGATTTTAGTTTCCATGATTATTCATTATTTTTCCCTTTAGTAACTTATTGCATAGCTCCCTTATGGCTCAAAATACATATAACCTTTGCCTTCGCCATAAATCGCTGCATTTTAAGTCCTTAATATTTCTTTTCACTAATATAGTGATAAATTTCAAACACCAAAGTGTTTCATATCAAACGCCTTTGCGTTTTCCCCAAAACGCAAGTACATTTTACTAAAAACGCAAGTACGTTTCACTTCAAATGCACTTGCGTTTGAAACAAAACGTACTTGCGTTTTCCGGACCTTATCAAAAAGCCCTCCAGAAGCCTCTCTGAGGCCTTATTTCTTCGTTTCTTCCTTCTCCTTCTTGACAGGTTCGTCTTTCTTTACCGGTGCCGAAAGAATCTCCCGGTAACGGACAGGATTCTGCAATACCTTGATGGCTTCTTCCAAATCAGTATCATCTTTCAACCGTTCCATCGCAGCACCACGCTGATAAAAATAGCGGGTCACGATTTCCTGTGAGATATATTCCTTAATCGGTTTGGCAAAATAGTCCAAGTCGCGGTCCAGGTTATGGTTGAGCTTCTTTTCCAGCGCCTTGAATTCCTCTGCTGCCTCGGTCATATAACCCTCAAACTCGGCAATTTCTTTCAGGCTTTTCAACATCTTCTCACTCTGGCGGTCGTAAGTAAAGTTACGCGACTTCACCAGTTTCTTGAAAGCCTCATAATCGGCATCGGTCAGTTTGAAGTCGTCTACCGAAGCAATGTAGGATGATTCCAGCAATATTGGGTAGCGTAATCGAAAATCAGGTCGTCGTTCATCAGGTAGAACACGATGTTCGGAATCTTGTCTCCCTTCACTTCAATGTCCGGACGAATACCTCCTCCATCACGCACCTCACGTCCGGCAGCCGTATGAAATACGGTGGTCAGACTGTCGGGTGTACGGGCTACTGAACCGTCGGCATTCTTCTTGGCATAGTCGATAGCTGGATACAACGTCCGCTGGGAATATAGTATTTGGAAGTGGTCACTTTCAGCGTGCCGTTGTAGGGCAACGGACGAATGGTCTGCACCAGCCCTTTTCCGAAAGTGCGCGAACGATGACTACCGCACGGTCCAAGTCCTGCAACGAACCACTCACGATTTCAGAAGCCGAAGCCGTGGCACCGTTCACGAGTACCGCCAGCGGAATCTGTGTATCGACCGGTTCATTCTGGGTTTTATAAGAACCTTGTGCCTGACGTACCTTCCCTTTTGTCATCACAATTTCCTGTCCCTTCGGCACATAAAGATTGACAATGTCTACCGCTTCCGACAAGGAACCTCCTCCATTGTCACGCAAGTCGATGATCAGCGACTTGGCACCTTTCTGTTTCAGTTCGATGAAAGCTTTTTTGAAATCCTTGGCAGAATTTTCCGTAAAGCTGGACAAAGCCAAATAGCCGATGCTGTCTTTCACCATGCCGTAATAGGGCACCGGATTGGTACGGATGTTCTTACGGGTGATTTTAAATTCCATCACCGTACTGTCGTTCTTGAGCGGACGCAGCACTTTCAACACGAACGACGTGCCCGGTTCTCCACGCAGCGCTTCGCTGACCTTGGACGAAAATTCCTGGGGCTTCATGTCGCCACGTACCATTTCCTTTCCTCCTACCGAGAGAATGATGTCGCCTGCCTTGACTCCGGCTTCGGCTGCCGGCATGCCTTCGGTAGGTTCTACCACTGCAATACGGTCTTTGGCCTCATAATAGCGGATGGCCGCACCGATACCGCCGTATTTTCCGGTAGTCATTTCCTTGAGACTGCTCACCTCTTCTTCCGGATAGTACTCCGTATAAGGGTCGGTCAGTGAAAGCATGCCTTCCACTCCGGTCTGAATCATTTTTTCGGCATTCACGGTATCTACATAAAACATATCCAATTCCTTGAAAATGGAGTTGAATATGTCCAGATTCTTTGATATCTGAAAATTACGGTCGTCTTCCTTGAAGCTGGTCATGCCCATCCCCAACATCACGATAAAGCTCCGGCCAGCATTTTTCTTGCATTCATATATAGTCTGTTTACAAAATTGTTCTTCCTTGCAAATAAACACATTATTCCGGTTAGACTTGCAGAAGTGATTCAATATTTAACTTAATTTCGTCCCATTTCTTGGCAGGTAAGGTGGTACCAACTTCCTGAATGACGGCTGTAGCCAGAATAGTGCTGATTTGCACGCATTTCTCCAGCGAATAACTGCACGTCAGGCCGTACATGAAACCGGCGGCATAGAAATCGCCTGCACCGGTGGTGTCCAGCACATTATCTACCGGACAAGAAAGCAATTGAATGACTTCTGTTCCTTTCTTCACGAGGGAACCTTCTTTTCCGGTTTTCACCACGGCAATGCTGCATTTGGACGCAATTTCTTCCAGAGCTTCATGAGGGGCTTTTCCCGTATAGGCCAGTGCTTCGCTCTCATTGGCAAACACGATGTCCACATATTTCACAATCAACTGGTCGAAGAAGTCACGTTCGGCTTCCACCACATTGTAGCTTGCCATGTCGAGACAAACCTGAAGTCCTTCTTCCTTGGCCAGCTGTACGGCACGTAGCATCAGGTCATGGTCTTGCAAAAGATAGCCTTCAATATAGAGATAATTATATCCGGCAAACATTTTACGCGACAAGTCTTCTGCTCTCAGTGTGGCAGCTGCTCCCAGATAAGTACCGAACGTACGCTCTCCATCGGTAGAAATGAAAGTCGACGCAATGCCCGACGGCAAATCGCAGGTGGCCAGCAAGGCATTTACCCCGCACTGACGAAGGGTATCGCCAAAGAAAGCTCCTGTCTCGTCCTGACCTACCTTTCCGATAAATCCGGGATTGGCTCCCAATGCGGCCAGTGCACAAACCGTATTGCCGGCCGAGCCACCGGTAGAGCGATGAATCTTCATCCCTGAGGTATATTTACGTATTTCAGACAAGGTGGCTTCTTGTATCAACTGCATGCTTCCTTTGGGCAAATGTAGCTTTCCCAATAAAGAATCGTCATCAATTTTTACCAATACATCGACCAATGCATTGCCCATTCCTATAATTTTATCCATTTTACTTCATTTTTTTTGCAAAGATATTGCATAATTCAAAATATCCTACTACCTTTGCATCGCAATTAAAGGAAAACCTTCTTCAGTAGCTCAGTCGGTTAGAGCATCTGACTGTTAATCAGAGGGTCGTTGGTTCAAGTCCAACCTGAAGAGCTCCTTTTTTTGAAACATGTTTGAATATTCTTCAGTAGCTCAG
>ENA-OQIO01000722-OQIO01000722.1-human-gut-metagenome-genome-assembly--contig:-NODE-722-length-17077-cov-2.912094_pt1 | contig 17077 bp, 19 predicted proteins | sample MGYA00242573_ERZ504737 | MGnify/ENA primary metagenome ERZ504737 (study PRJEB26092, sample SAMD00036203) | human gut metagenome | host: Homo sapiens | study: EMG produced TPA metagenomics assembly of...
GTTGAATTTTAGGAAAATTTGGAAAGTTCTTAAATTTTCATTTTTTGCAAATTGTGCTTTAATTTAATTACGTTTTCATGCATAATTTTCACGCCCCAATCAGCACTTTTTTATTATTTAATTTAACTCTTTTTACGCCTTCAGCGCATTCTTTGCTTCATCCGTGATTTCTCTCTGATAAGCAATTTCGTTTTCAATGTTTCTTGCGACTTCGTTGGCAGCATATGCGGCATCTACAACCTGCTTTAACAGATTGCCGACACTGTCTGCCTTGCCCTTCTGTGCGGAAGCATTGTCATATACTTCATGCATGGAAGAAACGGTTTCTTTTACAGAGTGCTGTACCTGATTAATCGTATCTGTAATTTCCTTAGAAGACTTTGCAGACTGGGATGCAAGATTACGCACTTCGCTTGCAACTACCGCAAATCCTCTGCCGTGTTCCCCCGCTCTTGCAGCTTCAATAGAAGCATTGAGGGATAAGATATTCGTTCTGTTGGCAATGGAAGCAATGACCGATGCAAACTGCTCAATATCCGCAGACAGCTTCTCAAGCTTCTGAATCTTTTCGGATGATTCTTCCACAACTGCATTCAGCGTATCAATCATCTTTAAGATTTCTTCCACACTGCCGATACTTTCACGCACCAGATTCAAAGAGGTATCCGATGAATTAATCACATCAAACGCATCTTTTTCCAGCTTCTCCTGTGAATCATCCAGACCGTTTAAAATATTTGTCAAATTATTTACCAATGCTGTATTTTCCATATTTCCCACTTCTCCTTTTTATCCGGCACGCAGTACGGTTTCTGCCACTGCTGCTGCCGGTTTGTTTTTTCCTGCTCCGTGTTACTATTTTATATCAGTTTCATCGCTTCACTTACATTACGAACACCAATAATATTTATTTTATCAGTTTTTCTGATACTTTTCAAGCATACTTGTGGAAGTATACACGTTTCAAAGCCCAGTTTGACTGCCTCGTTTACACGCAGCTGCGGCTGGCTGACCGCACGCACCTCTCCTGCCAGTCCGACTTCCCCGAAAATAATGGTTTTATCATCTACGCTTCTGTTCTTAAAGCTGCTCACCAGTGCCATTACAATGCCTAAATCCAGTGCCGGTTCATTGACCTTAATACCTCCCGCAACATTGACATAGGCATCGCTTCCCGATAAATGCACTCCGGCGCGCTTTTCCAGCACCGCCATTAAAAGGTTGACACGGTTATAATCCGTTCCCGCCGCCGTTCTTCGTGGCAGTCCGAAATTAGAATCACAGACCAGTGCCTGTACCTCCACCAGCATCGGACGCGTACCTTCCATCAAGCATACTACCACCGAACCGGACGCATTTTCCGGCTTTCCGCTCAGCATATATTCCGAAGGATTCTCCACTTCCACAAGTCCCTGCTCCTGCATTTCAAACACGCCGATTTCATTGGTCGAGCCAAAGCGGTTTTTCACACCGCGCAGCAGGCGGTAAGAGGCATTTTTATCGCCTTCAAAATACAGCACGGTATCCACCATGTGTTCAAGCATGCGCGGACCTGCAACAACACCTTCCTTTGTCACATGACCGACAATAAAAATGGAAATGCCAAGTCCCTTTGCAAGCTGCATAAGAACTGCCGTGGATTCCCTCACCTGACTGACACTGCCCGGCGCAGAACCGACGTCCTCACGGTACATTGTCTGAATGGAGTCAATAATTACCACATCCGGCATCGTCTTTTTCATCGTTTCTTCTATGATGTCCAGATTGGTTTCACATAAAAGCAGCAGCTTATCCGTAAACGTGCCGATACGCTCCGCACGCATTTTTATCTGTTTTAAAGATTCCTCGCCTGAAATGTACAATACATTTTTATCCATGTGGAAAGATTTTTACACATCTGTAACAGCAGTGTCGACTTTCCGATACCGGGGTCACCGCCTACTAGCACCAGTGAACCGGCTACAATGCCGCCGCCCAGTACTCTATCCAGCTCTTTGATACCGGTTGACATCCGGTCTGTTTCCTTGGTATTAATATCCGCAAGCTTTGACGGCTCATTTTTCCCGTCTGATACAATATGCACCGGCGCACCTTTGCCTTTTGCCGTCTTTGTCTTTGCTACCGGTTCTTCCGATGCCGTATTCCACTCACGGCATGCCGGACACTGTCCGAACCACTTTGCTGATTCATACCCGCATTCTTTACAAAAAAATGCGGTATCCCTTGCCTTTGCCATTTTCCCTTCTCACCTTCTTTAAAAAAGCTGCCGCACCAAGCCTTTCATTACCCGCTTGGTACAGCAGCCTAAAATTCGTATGCGCTACAGTTTTATTCAAATTATGCTTTTACAACATTGACTGAAACTTCTTTTCCGGCTTCAAACTCTACAGATAACACAAGCTTTCCGCCCATGTTCGTAGCCATCTTTCCAGCAGATTCCCCATCAATGGTAATCTCATATTCTGAACCTTCTTCCAGTTCCAGTGTAATCTGGGCATCTTCTGTACCCTCTACTTTAAAGCTTACACTGTCATCGGTTGCTTTAAAATGATTCACTGCTGTTCCCGGCACTGATTCATATACAAAAGAGCCGTTCTTCTCCAGCTTTGTAATCTCATTATAAGTCTTTACCTTATAAGAATCTCCACAATGTTCAAAATCAGATACCTTTGACTTTGTATCTAACTGATAATTACCAAAACTTAAACTTCCGTCCTGTTCTGAACGAATCAGTTCTTTTACTACTGGCATGTTCTGTCTCCTATCATATGTTCCGTAAATCTTTTTGGTGTTTACATTATACAATAATCCGACAAATTATGCTAGTAGTTTTGGCAATTTTTCTACTTATTCAGTCCACGTTTTAATCCAAAATGCAGCTTTCCGTCTTTTACCGTGACTTTTACACGGCTGCCCTGTCCTGCTTTTCCCTGTAAAATCTGTTCTGCGAGCGGGTCTTCAATCTCATTCTGGATAGCCCGGCGCAGCGGTCTTGCCCCGTACTTGGAGTCATATCCTTTTTCCACGAGATAATTCTTTGCTTGCTCATCTAGCTCAATGGACAGCTTCATCTGTTCGAGTGTCCTCTTGTTGACGGTCTGCATCATAATATCTACAATCTGACCAATCTGCTCTTTTCCCAATGTATGGAAGACGATAATTTCATCAATACGATTGATAAACTCCGGTTTAAAAATGCGTTTTACCTCGTCCATAACTTTACCCTTCATGTCTTCATGGCTGTGTGCTTCATCATTGACGGAAAGGAAACCGAGTGTCTTTGGTGTAACGATATTTTCCGCACCGGCATTGGATGTCATAATAATAACTGTATTTTTAAAATCAACAACTCGGCCTGTAGAATCTGTAATATGTCCGTCATCTAATACCTGTAACAGCACATTAAATACATCCGGATGTGCCTTTTCCACCTCGTCAAATAAAACAACGGAATACGGATTTCTGCGTACCTTTTCACTTAACTGTCCGCCTTCGTCATAGCCGACATATCCCGGAGGTGAACCGATAAGCTTTGATACGGTATGCTTTTCCATAAATTCGGACATATCAACACGGATTAACGCATTTTCACTGCCAAACATGGCATCGGCAAGCGCCTTTGAAAGTTCTGTTTTTCCGACACCGGTCGGTCCTAAGAATAAGAACGAACCAATCGGACGGTTCGGGTCTTTTAAACCGACTCTGCCTCTGCGGATTGCCTTTGCAACAGATGCCACTGCTTCTTCCTGTCCGACAACACGGTGGTGCAGTGTTTCTTCAAGCTGCATTAAACGTTCTGACTCTGCCTGTGCGATCTTTGTGACCGGAATCTTTGTCCACATTGCAACGACATCGGCAATTTCTTCTTCTCCGACAACAATCTCAGAACCCGTACGCTGTGTTTCCCATTTTTCTTTTAACTTTTCAATTCTTTCTTTTTTACGAAGCTGCTTTTTCTTAATCTCTCCGGCTTCTTCATAAGCTTCACGCTTAATCGCTTCTTCTTTTTCCGCTTCTAATGCCTTGATTTCTTCTTCTGCTTTTTTAATGCCGTCCGGCATGACATAAACCTTCAAACGCGCCTTAGACGATGCTTCATCAATTAAATCAATCGCCTTATCCGGCAGGAAACGGTCATTGATATACCTTTTGGAAAGTTTGACTGCCGCTTCAACAGCTTCATCTGTAATTGTTACATGATGATGTTCTTCGTACTTCGGACGCAGACCGCGTAAAATCAAAACAGCTTCTTCCTCTGTCGGCTCTTCAACCTTTACCGGCTGGAATCTTCGTTCCAGTGCGGCATCTTTTTCAATATATTTACGGTATTCTTCCAGTGTTGTCGCACCGATTAACTGGATTTCACCTCTTGCAAGGGACGGCTTTAAAATGTTGGAAGCATCAATCGCACCTTCCGCACCGCCCGCACCGATAATCGTATGCAGTTCATCTAAGAACAGCAGGACATTTCCGTCTGCCTTGACTTCATTGATCACGCGCTTAATACGTTCTTCAAACTCGCCGCGGTATTTTGAACCGGCAACCATTCCCGATAAATCCAGTGTAAGAAGTCTTTTCCCCTTAATTGTTTCCGGTACATCGCCTTCGACAATCCGTGCCGCAAGTCCTTCCGCAATCGCCGTTTTACCGACACCCGGCTCACCAATCAGACACGGATTATTTTTGGTACGTCTGCTTAAAATCTGAATCACACGCTGGATTTCTTCACTTCTGCCGATAACCGGGTCTAATTTGCCGTTTCTTGCAAGTTCTGTCAAATCCCTGCTGTACTGGTCTAAGGTCTGTGTGGATTTCTTTCCGCGCGGTCTGCCATTCTGGAAATCTTCACGGTAGGAATTGGCATCCTCACCCATTGCCGCAAGCGTATCCACATACAGCTTCTTTATCGCAACGCCGAGTGTATTTAACAGTCTTGCCGCAACACTCTCTGTTTCTTTAATAATCGCAATTAACAAATGCTCCGTTCCGATACTGTCCGCATGAAAACGCGCTGCCTCCTTTGCTGAATTTTCCAAAATGCGGCGTACACGCGGCGTATAGCCTGACGGTTCTTTCACGCCAACCTGATTATCCGTGCAATCAGCTGATAGACGAGGTTGATAATTTTTTCCGCTGTGACATCGTTATTTAACAGCACGGTTGATGCCAGGCTGTCTTCTGCCTGAATCAGTCCGATTAACAAATGTTCCGAACCGATATAGCCATGCCCCAGCATTGCTGCTGTTTCTGCCGCATGGTCAAGCGCTTCCTGCGCCTTTTTTGTAAATCTGCTCTGCATATTTTTTCTCCTCACTTTATTCAATTGAAGGTAAATTTTCCCTGATAAACTGCGCCCGCATCACATCGGTTTCTTCCTCTGTAAGTTCCTGTGATGCAAGCATTTCAAGATTGCCCGGCTGAATCCCTATCATCAGCTGGTAAATCGCATAATCTCTCTCATCCGGCGTTTTTACAAGCCCCTCCGCCAGACCGAGCCGTAACTGTGAAAGCAGTACCAGCCCGTCTTTTAATGATACCTTCCTTGCATATTTTAAAATGCCGTAAGAACGGTAAATGCCGTCCAGCACGGAAATCTTTTGTTTTTCTTTTAAACGGTTTCTTAAAATCCGCTCCTGTGTGACAATCTGCTGCACAATGTTGGTAATATTCTCAATCAGTTCTTTTTCCGTAACACCCAGCGTAATCTGATTGGATATCTGATAAATATCCCCCGCAGACTTATTGCCGTCCGAATAAACGCTGTGCATGACCAGTCCGAATCTGCCAATTTCCGCCGCAATACCCTGTATTTTATTATTCCATGCAAGCGCCGGAAGGTGACACATATAAGACACTCTCATGCCTGTTCCGACATTGGACGGACAGGTTGTCAGATATCCGTACTGCGTATCATACGCATACGGAAGCACCGCACCGATACAGTCATCTATATGTCTGCCGCCTCATAGGCGCGCTCCATATCCATTCCTGCACGGTATGCCTGTATGCGGATATGGTCTTCCTCATTTAACATAATGGACAAATCTTCATTCGATGATACAAATCCGCCTGCGACGCTCTGACTTAATAAAAACGGACTGATGACATGACGTTCTTTCATTGCTTCGCGCTGGACTTCTTCCAGATTGTCAAAATGATACTCGTGAAAATCTTTGAATTCCGGCAGAACACGCAGCTTTTGTGCCGCCTCGCCAATCATTTTATGCGCATCCGGTGTATCCAGTTTTAATGAAAAATTATAATCCTTTAAATTTCTTGCAAGGCGCACCCGGCTGGAAATGACCACATCACCCTCCGGTCCGTTCTGCTCAAACCATCTAAGCATTATGCTCCTCCTTTGCCTGTAATGCCTTAATTTCGTCACGGTATTTTGCCGCCGCTTCAAAATTTTCCAGCATGACGGCTTCTTTTAACCGGAGCTTCAAAGCTTCTATATCCTGCTGTTCCTGCTCCTGTTTTGTTTCAGGCTGCATTTTTTCTTTTGTGTAAGTCTTGCCGGTATGGGTATCACTGCCGTGAAGCTTTTTCATATGGTCGCCAATCAGCGGACCGAATACATCGATACACTCTGCACAGCCAAACTTTCCCACCCTCGTAAATTCTTCATACGTCATGCCGCATTTCGGACAGCGTACATACTGCAATGGATTTTCTCCCTGTTCCTGCGTCTGTCCCGCCGCAAGCATACCTGTCAACAATTTCACAAACGGAACTTCATTGGAAGCATATCCCATCATTTCCATCTGTGCCGCACATTCTTTACATAAATGGTGTTTCTGCACTCTCCCATTCATAATCTCTGTAAAATGTACGGTTGCTTCTCTTTCTTTACAGTTCTCACACAACATATGCTTCTCCATTTCTATAATCTGCACTGTCTTCCATTTCTGATATGACACCGTCTACAATTCCATGAATTTCTTCCGCGCTCATGCCATTACATTTTGCGCGTGCAATAATCTGGCGCAAATCCTTTGTCATGGACTCGATTGCTTTTCTCTTATCCAGTCCAAGATTGACCACTGCGCCCCGCCTTTTATCCAGTGTAATATAGCCCTCCTGACGAAGCAGTGCATACGCCTTATTGACTGTATGCATATTAATCCCTGCATATTCTGCCATCTGACGCACGGACGGCAGGGACTCGCCCTCCTGCAGCTTTGACACGGCAATCGCCTCCACAATCTGATTACACAGCTGCATATAAATTGCCTCGCTGCTGTCAAAATCAACCGTTATCCACATATACTCCTCATTTCTAAGCGACTTTGTCGCGCAGAGGCGATGAGAAATTCGCGCAGGCGATTTCTCATCTGCCATCAGGGTTGTTTGTTTTCGCTCAGAAACAAACAACCATATGAAAAATAATCGCATCAGCATTATTTTTCATATAACCCTCATTCCGCAGGCATTTTAATGCCTATTTAATACCACTTCTTCTTTTTTGCCACAAACAGCGGTCCGAAATAAAAGATTCCCGCCGCGATAAATGCTGCCATTAAAGAAAGGATATTAGAAGCTGTTAATTTTATCATTCCGTCATAGACAAGTCCTGCTGCCACGCCCATAATCAGAGCACACACAGCCGGAACAATAAAGGTCTGACGGTATTCCATCCGGTATCCGATATGTCTATATAATGAAATTATATTTAATATGAAAATAATAATCGGAAAACTTGCGTTACCTATTACTATAGCATAAATTCCCAGTCTTGAAAACTTTAACAGCACAAATACCAGAATAATATGCACAACCAGTGAAATGCAGGAGTGCTTTACCGGCGTACTCATCTCGTCAATGCCCTGCAAAGCCGAACTGGTTACGGTAGACAATGTATAAAATACTACGGCTATCGCACCGATTTTTAACATCATGCCGCCCTGCGTACTGTCATATCGTGCAAACAGCAGTTGGATAATCGGTTTGCCGAGAACAAACAATCCGACAAAAGACGGAATTGCAATAAACATATTGGTCTTTAACGTTTCTTTTATCTTTTTGCGCACTGCACCGATTTCGCCCTGTGTGTACGATGCCACAATACTCGGTAACATTGAAGCCGACATCGCGGAAGCGACACCCTGCGGAATACCGATTAATAAGCTGTAACTGGAATTAAAATTACCCATATCGGTCGTAATGCTCTTTGTAATATCGGTGCCAATCATCATATTACTAAACATCATATCATCAATGACCGCACTAATCTGGTAAAACGTCTGTCCTAAAATAATCGGAATCATTGTAAGTGCAATGGTTCTGTAAATATCCCTGTCATACTGTCTTTTACTGACTCTGTCCTTTGCCACCATGCGTGCAAAGGTCGGACGGTATATCAGATACAGCACAATTAAAAATATTAATGCTGTCAATGCACCCATTGCTGTACCAAGTGTTGCCCCTGCCGCACCGTAAGCCGCCGTATTGGCTGATGACTGATATGCCTGAATGAGGAAATATCCCGCAAGAAGCTGACTGCCGCATTGACAATCTGTTCTGCAATCTGTGAAACCGCAGTCGGAATCATCGTTCCCTGTCCCTGATAAAAACCTCTCATAACGCCTAAAATCGCCACAAAAAAGATGGTCGGTGCAAGAACCTAAGCGGAATTGCCATGCCCGGAACACCTTTATAAAATACATTTTCGATAAAATCCGCTCCAAAGAATAATAAAAGAGCTGCGATACCGCCTGTACAGGTCGCAAAAATCAGCGCACACTTAAAAATAGAAGCCGCATTTTTAAACTGCTTTGCAACAAATTTTGCCGAAACCAGCTTTGACACTGCCATTGGCAGCCCATATGCCGACAGTACCAGCATAATATTGTATACATTATACGCCGCACCATAGATTCCGTTTCCGTCACTTCCGATAATATTTACCAGTGGTATCCGGTAAAACATTCCTATAATTCTTACCAGAATACCAGCCATGGCAAGAATCCCCCCATGCACCAGAAAGTTTCTTTTATTTTCAGACATTTTTTCTACCTTTCTTCAATCTTCCGTATTATTACTAGATAATATAACAAAGAAAAAAAAGAATGCAATGAAATAATCCTTAAATATTGTGGAACACAAACAAGCCTCTATACATAAAATTGTATTGTAAATGAATTTTGGAGGAATCAAAATGAGTGATTTAGCAGCAACAAACTGTGGCGGATGTGGAGATTGCAATGGATTTGGAGGCAGCTCATGCTATTGGATTATTATCCTGCTCCTTCTTTGCAGCAGCTGTGGCAACGGATTAAACAACAACGGTGGCTGCGGCTGTGGCGACAACAGCTGCCTGTGGATTATCCTCTTACTGTTCTTCTGCGGCGGATGCGGCAACAACGGTTCATTTAACAACGGCGGATGTGGCTGCGGCTGCTAATCCGGTTAAAAACTGTCTGAACTGACGTTTATAAACAGTTTTCCCTGCGGCATCAGCCGCAGGGTTTTCTTTTTACTAAAACAGTCACTCTTCCTGTTTTTCATGGAAACACGCCATATCAATGCCGTAAACACTGGTTTCATCCGTTACAATCATGCGCTGTGGTTTTTCTTTCTTTATTTTATCTGTCTGTATTTTACTTTCCTGCACCTGCCGCGCTGTGCTTTTCCTCTTTGCATTTTGGCTGTCTGTACCGGATTTTTCTGCAATGAATTCCACGGTCTGTCCATATCTTTTTCCTCCACATATAAATCTGCTATTATTATATTCATACATTTTTCTCCATTGCATATACTATTACTATATTGAGTGACGGCAGAATGGAGGAAACATGGCAAAAGAATTACCTATCACCGAATTTGACCTGCGTACCGTCGATGAATCCACACAAATGTTTAAAGCAATGATTCCTTTTCTGGATTATCAGCTGCAAAAGCCCCTTTCTTTAATAATCCGCATGAATGAATTTTCACAGACACTGCATTTTTATAACCGTTCTCCGGGAAACCCTGCAATCCGGGGGCAGAGCAGCCATGCCTACATAAATTCCATCAATGACATTTTTACCAATGACGACTTTTTAAATACGGTAATGCCTTACTGTCCTGAAAAATATGCCGCAATGATTGAACAGTTCCGCAGCTTTTCAAAGGTGTCCGAAATGATGAATCTGTTTCAGTCCTTTGATGACGGCGCCGATTTATTCAACAATCCCATTATTCTGAATATGATGAATCAGACTGTCAATACTACAAATAATACCGCAAATCCCAAAAATTCCAAAGACGGCAATACCCCCGGCAAAACTGACGTCAAAGCCCCACCGCCAAAAAAAACTCCGGCAGACGGCGCACAAAATGAGCCAAATGTTTCTGCCGACACTACCGGCATGCCAAAAAGCCAGCATACTTCCGGCACAAAATCCTCTGCCCCTCCCACAGGTCTTTTAAATATGCTTCTGACCCCGGAGCAGCAGAAACAATACGATACCTACATGAAAACGCTGTCTGATTTTAATTTGTAAAAGAAAGGAAATAAACGATGTCTGAACTGGATTTTAAAAAGCAGCTTTTAATCAATGAATTTAAAACGCTTTCAAAAGGAAAAAGCAATGATGAAATTCTGCCGCTGATTCTTGCATTAAGCCGCAAGGCACAGCAGTCCGGCATTTCATTTTCTAAAGATGACATTTACCTGATTATCGACCAGGTCAAAAACGGTTTAACACCGAAAGAACAGCAGCTTCTGCCGCAGCTTTTGATGCTTCTGGAACAGCGCTGATACAACAAGCCGGAAACAGACCGGGATTTTCTCCCGGTTCTGCTCCCGGCTTGTTTCACTTTTTATTTGAAAGACAGCATCACACTTTTATTTACTGTGTGCCACCCGGATTTGTTTTGCCGCCTGCACCATATTGATAAGGCTTGCTTCCGTTTCGGGAATTCCTCTCGTCTTTAAGCCGCAGTCCGGATTGACCCACAGCTTATCCGGTTCAATCTGTGTCAGCATTTTTTCAAGTACCTGCACGATTTCTTCTACAGAAGGAACACGCGGTGAATGAATATCGTAAACGCCCGGTCCGACCTCTGTTTCAAAATGATTTTCACGCAGGCAGAAAGAATCTGTAAATCCGAACGTGACGCCTCAAATGTGATTACATCGGCATCCATGGCATCAATCGCCGGAATAATATCTGTAAATTCACTGTAGCACATATGGGTGTGAATCTGTGTTTCCGGTCTGACACCGCTGTGTGTCAGTCGGAATGCCGGAATTGCAAAATCCAGATACTCTGTATCCCAGTCCGAGCGGCGAAGCGGCAGTTTTTCCCTTAATGCAGCTTCATCAATCTGAATCATGCGGATACCGTTTGCCTCTAAATCCAGCACTTCATCACGGATTGCCAGTGCAATCTGTGAAATGGATTCTTTAATGGAAATGTCTTCTCTTGGAAAAGACCAGTTTAAAATCGTAACAGGGCCTGTAAGCATTCCCTTCATCACCTTATCCGTCAAGGACTGTGCATAAACTGACCATGCCACTGTCATCGGCTTTTCGCGGTATACGTCACCCCAGATGACCGGTGGCTTGACACAGCGTGTTCCGTAAGACTGAACCCATGCTTTTTCCGTGAAAAGAAAGCCGCCCAGTGCTTCACCGAAATATTCTACCATATCATTTCTTTCATATTCACCGTGTACCAGTACATCCAGTCCAATTTCTTCCTGCTTCTTTATACATTCCGCAATTTTTTTCTTATTAAATGCAGTATATTCCTGCTCGGTGATTTCTCCCTTACGGAATGCCGCACGGTTCTGCTTGACATCTTTGGTCTGTGGAAATGAACCAATCGTTGTTGTCGGAAACTGCGGTAAATGAAACGTTTCTTTCTGTAACTGCTGGCGTTCACTGCGCTTTGGCAGTCTGACATAATCTTTCTCAGTCACTTCTGACAGACGCTTCTTCACCGCCGCATTTTTACAATCTCTGTCTGCCGCAAAAAGTGCGCTGTTCTTTTTATATGCGCTCTCCTGCGTATAAGACGGATTTTCGGCAAATCCGCTTAATTCCTTTAATTCTGAAAGCTTTTCTTCTGCAAATGCAAAATAGTCCAGATACTTTTCTGAAAGTTTTGTTTCATGTTTTACCGTATATGGAACGTGTAATAATGAACACGATGTTGATAATACAGTCTGTATGCCCTTTCCTGTAAGCTGCTGTAACTGATTTAATGTCCGGTCATAATGATTTCTCCAGATATTCTTACCGTTTACAAGAACCGGCAAAAAGCAGTTTGTCCTTCGGGAATCCGTACTTTTCAATCAAATGAACCGTTTCTTTTCCTTCAATAAAATCCAGTCCGATACCGTCAAACGGCAGTTCTGTCAAATCCTTATAAATGTCACGCACATCGCCGAAGTACGTCTGTAACAGAATCTCGACTGTCTTTTTGCAAGGCAGTATATTTTCATAAATTTTATGAAACAGTGCAATATCTTCTTTTGATAAATCACGCACCAGTGCCGGTTCATCAAGCTGAAGCCACATTATCCTGTGTGCCGCACATTTTTCAAGCACCTGCTGATATGCTGCAATCACCGCATCTGTAAAATCATCTGCCGTTTTGCTGCCTGTATAACGGCACAGCTTTAACAGCGTATACGGTCCTGTAAGAACCGGCTTTGTTTCAATGCCGAGTGCCTTTGCTTCCTCATATTCTTCCCACAGCTTCTCTCCCACAAGCGCAATCTTTGTATCGTCCTCTGCTTCCGGCACAATATAATGATAGTTTGTATTAAACCATTTTTTCATTGCCAGCGCCTTTACGTCACCAGATTCTCCCTGATAACCGCGTGCCATTGCAAAGTATGTATCCAGTGCGGATAAATTTAATTCCTGATACCGCTTTGGCACAATGCCTAACAAAACGGCTGTATCCAGCACTGTATCATAAAACGAAAAGTCATTACATGGAATGTAATCAATTCCTGCCTCTTTTTGTACCGTCCAGTGTGTTTTTCGCAGTCTGCGTGCTTCTTTTAAAAGCTCCTCTGCTCCGGTTTCTTTTCTGAAATATTTTTCCGATGCAAACTTTAACTCTCTTAATGTTCCCACTCTTGGGAATCCGATAACCGATGTCTTCATTCTTTCTCTCCTTATTCTAAAATCCCTGCGGGCAGCTTTATCCGCCGTTTTTCTTTCATTTACGGACTTTATCCACAAATGTCGTATTTATGGATTTTATTATAAGAATGTCGGTATCATTTGTATAATACCTATAAATGTTATTTGTTCATAGCTTTAAACTATATCAAAAAATCTGAAACCACTTGTGCCTATACACCTCATGATTTCAGGCTTTAAATATGAAACTTTACGATTCCACATATTTTTTCAACGCTTCCAGATAGGTCGCTGCCAGCCGGCTCATCATTCCCTTTTTATGCGTGATGTAGCCAACCCGCATTTCGCTTTCATCGGCAAGCGGCACAGCAATGATGTCTTTGCCGTTTAATTTTTTGTCAATGACACCACTGCACACTGTATAACCATTTAATCCGATTAAGAGATTAAACAACGTTGCCCTGTCACGCACACGGATATTTTTCTTGCGCTCAACCGCCGAAAAAATTTCTTCCGAAAAATAAAACGAATTATGCTCTCCCTGCTCGAAGGACAGATACGGATACTGCTCCAGTTCCTCATTGGTAATCACTGCATTTCCCGCCAGCGGGTGCTTGCGGCTGATAAAAACATGCGGTCTTGCAACAAACAGCGGATGAAATTCCAGCTCGTGTGACTTTAAAATCTTACCAAGAACCGTTTCGTTAAAATCATTCAGAAACAAAATTCCTATCTCACTTCTCATTCTTGCCACATCTTCGATAATTTCATAGGTCTGCGTTTCCCGCAGACTGAAATCATATTCGTCCTGTCCGTATTCCTTAATCAAATCCACAAATGCATTCACCGCAAACGAATAGTGCTGTGTTGATACACAAAACTGTTTCTTTCCGCCGCTTCCGCCTTTGTATTTATCCTCCAGTATCGCCGCCTGTTCCAAAACCTGTCTTGCATATCCTAGAAAATCCTCCCCCTCTTTGGATATGCTGATTCCCTTATTCGTCCGGTTAAATATCGTGATATTCATTTCTTTTTCCAGCTCGTGAATCGCATTCGTCAGACTCGGCTGGGAAATAAACAGCCGGTTCGCGGCTTCTGTAATCGTCCCTGTATTTGCAACTGTAATTACATATTTTAACTGTTGAAGTGTCATTTTTTTACCCGTCCCATACTCATTTCTGTCATATCAATTTGATATTTATATCATATCAATTATAGTTTTTACTTATCCTTATTTCCATAGTATAATCGAGCGGAATAAAAAAGCAATCGCCACCGCTTGCGATAAAATTGCTGAAAATCCGGAGAATATGTATCATCAGGCATACCCTGACATTGGCAGTATTGTGCCGCAGGTATCACAAAACTGCTCCTATCGCAGAATTCAATACATTCCGTCTGCGGTTTCTCCTACATTAAAATGCCTGCGGAATGGAGAGAACGATGAAAGAGCAAACTATTTTCCCAAGAGAAGAACATGCAGATGTCCTGTTCCAGAAAATTCTGGCTGACCCATGGGCATGCGACAAGCTTTTTGAAACTTTTTGCAATGATTTATTCAGTAATGATGAACTGGAGGATTCCCTTTCTGCCGATGAATTCTGTCAAGCACTGTTTCGCGCTTACCGCAACAGGGATTTATCCGCTTTTCTTATGGCAATCAGCAAAAATACCCTTTTTGACCTGATACGAAATTCTTATCTGATTCCCTATCGTTTTAATGCTGACGGAAAGACCAATCCTGTCATTATGACAGATGAGAACGGTTTACTTCTGCCTGAATTTAAAAAATTGCATCCATGAAAAGGAGTATCAACATTTTCGTGAAGTTTATAACCATTTTGACGGAAAGAAAAAGATGTATCTTGCACAGGCTTACCGTTACAGTCATTCCTACCGCGATGACGATATGAATATTAAACAGCAGGTTTTAGAGAAAAATACCGGTGTACTGCTGATCCGTGAGCTTCCCGATACCATTAAATTAAAAGAAACAGAATCAGAAGCTTACTGTGCCGTCTGGGATTTAATGATCCAGCTTGAAAAAGAACTGCCAATGGCTTTTGTATTTTACGGTCAGGATTCCCTTGTCGAGCAGAATAACCGATATGATGAACTTGGGATTTTCCTGCCAAATTCTCATTTTTTGAAAAATCTGGAGCGGCATGCCGCCAAAGCGGAGGCGATTATTTATGGATAGCACAAAAGATACAGCCGGACCGGCTTCTTATGTTGATATTATGGAAAAAAACCACATGGAAATCCCCTGGCATGACTATGCAAAAGCAGACAGCAACGTCCTGATTGAAAATGCAGGATTAATCGAAAAAGCTTCTGTTATCGGCAGAGTAGGACTTATGATGCTCTCCTGCGGCACCGGGGCATGGCGTGTGCGCACTTCCATGAACCGCCTGTCAAAGGAACTTGGTGTTACCTGCACGGTGGATGTCGGACTGATGTCCATTGAATTTAACTGCTTTGACGGAACGGATTGTGTTTCCCAGTCTTTAAGCATTGCCAATACCGGGGTCAATACGTCAAAGCTGTACCGCATGGAACAGTTTGTTGAACGTTTCCGGAAGAAAAAACGCATATGACCGGTGAACAGATTCACAAAAAACTGGACACCATTGAAAAAATCCACACGCTGTATTCGCCTGCAAAACTGGGATTTGCCGCCGCACTCGCCTGTTGTGCCTTCACTTTTCTTTTAGGCGGCGGTCCTGTGGAAATGATTCTGGCATTTATCGCCGCCGGTGTCGGAAATGTTATCCGTACCAAACTGATTAAACACCATTATACACTGTTTTTAAATATTGCCGTATCCATCTCGGCGGCCTGTCTTGTTTATGACATCTGTTTCCACCTTGCGGAAATTATTTTTCATATTCCGGCACTGCATGAAGCGGGATACATTTGTTCCATGCTGTTTATCATACCGGGATTTCCGTTTATTACAAGCGGCATCGACCTTGCGAAACTGGATTTGCGTTCAGGACTTGAACGGCTTACTTATTCCATCATCATTATACTCGTCGCTACGATGTTTGCATGGATTATGGCTCTGCTTTTAGAATTACAGCCGCAGGATTTTGCAGTCCTTCACATGAATCCCCTGCTTCACCTTGTACTGCGGATTATCGCCAGCTTCTGCGGGGTTTTCGGCTTTTCCATAATGTTTAACAGCTCTGTTTCTATGGCATCGACTGCTGCTTTCATCGGCGCGGCTGCCAATACGCTCCGGCTTGAACTTGTTGATTTTACAGGAATGCCTGCTGCCGCTGCCGCATTTATCGGTGCTTTAACCGCAGGACTGCTAGCCTCCCTCATTAAGAAGAGCCACGGGTATCCTCGGATTTCTTTAACCGTACCTTCCATTGTCATTATGGTTCCGGGACTGTACCTGTACCGGGCAATTTACAACTTCGGCATTATGTCCCTCTATGAAGCTGTTTCGTGGTTTAGCGCAGCTGATTATGATTATTATCGCACTGCCGCTGGGACTGATATTTGCAAGGATACTGACAGATGAAACATTTGGTACTGTACATAAACAAAAACAGGTCTGATTGCTCAAATAAACAGATGGATTATAAAAAGGTACTGAAAACCTCCTGATGGTGGTTTCCGGTACCTTTTTTGTCAGAGAGAAAAATAGAATAACAGGATATACAACAGTTGCTTTTTTAACGTAAAATGTTTTAATGGGATCTGCTCCATTGAAATCTTAAACTTTTTTTAATATTGCTGAACAAAAGTGTGCGTATTTTTGTATTACTTCGGATCAGGATTCTACATACGATATGCTTGCTACACTGTTTTGGATCCGGGTATTCTTCAATGGAAAGCATAAGCAGACTGCCATTTAGTGTTCTCAAGATAGATAAGTGTCTGATCGATCACGTATGTGAGACGAGAGTGAAAATTCTTGTGGATCATATAATAAAATTATCAAAAGCCCTAAATATGAGGGTACTTGCTGAAGGTGTT